>WBZS01001727.1_pt1 | contig 16066 bp, 10 predicted proteins | sample 5204201 | NCBI WGS metagenome assembly WBZS01 (sample SAMN12344357, study PRJNA552823) | activated sludge metagenome | biome: Activated sludge suspended growth; feature: Nitrification reactor; material: Wastewater; isolation source: activated sludge from nitrification reactor of wastewater...
GCCACGGGAACCCCAAAATTTAGTCTGGACAACGCACTAGTTCAGGCGGGCGAAATGCCAAACTGGCACGTGAGGCGGCAATTGCCCGTGGCTGAACGACTCGAAACCGATCAGTTCACGTAACAGCATCAACGCCTGGCGACGCACCGTGACATAATAAAAATCGCAGCGTGCGTCTCGAAGCGTGTCCCAAACATGATAAAGCTGGTCCGTCTCCGCGATCGCATTGGTCAGTTCTTCCGCGTGGACCAAGTCCACGGCCAAGCGAGACAGGAGTTCTTTTCGATAGCCTCGATTGAACGTGAGAAATTCGTTGATTAATTTGCGTTCGGCGAACAGCGAGGTTTCGTCGAGCATGGGGGCGTGCAGGAACTCGTTCCAGCGTTTTTGCATGGAGCGCAAATCGCCCGAGAAATCTCGATTACGTGCGACAAAGTATGTTTCTTCTCGGGGGTCGAGAATCTCTTGGTCCACCGAGAGTTGCAGCAACTGGGCGTGGTGGAACTCCGCGTAATGACCTGCCGAGGGCGTGCTCTCGGTGGCACTGGTCAGTAAAAAGACCGCGAACAAACAATCGCAAGAAAGCATGGCACCATCCTCCAGAACCGCGCGCGGGGGGAGCGGTCCTCGCGAAGCTTGAACTTCGCAAGACGAAAAAGGGAAAAGAGCGTTACGTCGTGTGGAGACACGACACGGGTCATGAGGGAGAGTGCAACAAGAGCCGAAAGGACGGCCAAAAAAAGGGATTAGATAATGGGCTAGAGAAAATCGGCTCCTGACGTACCGACATTCACCATCCAGGCAAATCTAGGTTAATTTTGTCCGACATGCCGAACGAACGACGATTTTACGGGAGAGTTGTGCGATGCGCGTCGTTACGACCGGTCCTATTTCGGACAAGATCTCGGTGCCTGTTGTACATCGGTTGGCGGGACGCAGAACATGAGCGAAAATCGTCCTTTCAGGTTCGGGGAAAAAAAATTTTGTTGGAGTGGCCTGCGCGGAAACAGGTTGCTTGGTTGATTTCACGGGCCGGGGTGCGATGATAATCTTCACTCCCATCCCGAAACAAGCTCTCTTGAGGCGGTTCCATGCGAATGCGAGTTTTAACCGTTGGGCTCCTGCTGCTGATTCCCGTGGTGGCTCTAGGCCAGGACGCTTCCTCCCTGGTGGATGGAAAGCTCGAAAAGCTTGCCGGAGGTTTCGAGTTCACCGAAGGCCCCAGTGCGGACGCCAAGGGGAATGTCTATTTCACCGACCAACCAAACGACCGCATTCTCATCTGGAGCATTGACAACAAGTTGTCGACCTTCCTCCAACCCGCGGGTCGATCGAATGGTTTGTGTTTCGATGCCAAAGGTCGGCTTTGGGCATGTGCCGACGAAAAAAATGAACTCTGGGTGATCGACGTCGGGACCAAGAAACACACCGTCGTGGTCAAAGACTACCAAGGAAAGCTCTTCAATGGCCCCAACGACGTGTGGGTTCGGCCTGACGGAGGTATTTACTTCACTGACCCGTTCTACAAGCGGAAATATTGGAAGCGAGGCCCCAGCGAGCAGGATCAGCAAGCGGTGTATTTCCTCGAAGCCGAGGGAAAAGGCGTGAGACGCGTGGCCGACGGATTCAAACAGCCCAATGGCCTTGTCGGGTCAGCCGATGGCAAAACGTTGTTCGTCACCGACATCGGAGGTGGAAAAACCTACTCCTACGCGGTCGAATCGGAGGGGACGCTTGCGAATAAGCAGCTCTTTTGCAATCAGGGAGCCGACGGAATGACTCTGGACGAGAAAGGCAATCTGTATCTTGCCGGTCGCAACGTGACGGTTTTCGATCGAATGGGCAAAAAGGTTGAGACGATCGCGGTGCCGGAGGTTTGGAGCGCGAACGTTTGTTTTGGCGGGGCCGACATGCGGACACTATTTGTCACGGCGGGGAAATCGCTTTACGGCATCCGCATGAAGGTTCCAGGTGCGTCCAGGCAGTAGCGAACACGGAACGTCGAGAATTCTACGGGATCCATTCTATGTATCGAATCATTCGCTGGGTTATCTTCCTCGGAGTGCTGGGCGGGGCCGCCTATTTTGGCATAAACCAGGGCCTCGCTTATTTGCGTCAGCGTTCCAAAATCCAATACCGCGAAGCCCCCGTGACGAAAGGCAGGATCGCGTCTGTCGTGAATGCAACCGGCACGATCAAGCCGATCCGTTCAATCTCGGTTGGTTCGTTCGTGTCCGGTCCCATCGAAGCGATCTTCGTGGATTTCAACGACGAGGTAAAGAAAGACGACGTCCTCGCGACCGTGGACCCGAAGATTTTCAAGGCAGCCGTGGCGCGGGACCAAGCTCAACTCGCGACACGCAAGGCCGAGGTGGATCGCGTCAAAGCACAACTGCAGCAGGCGAAAAACAACGAAGCACGCGGCATGGCGTTGCGCAAGGAAAATAAGAGCTTTCTTTCCGATTCCGAAATGGACCAGTACCGTTTCAACCGTGAAGCTCTGGAAGCGGAGCTGTTGGTCGCGTACGCCTCGGTCGAACAGGCGGACGCCAATTTGCTGAACTCGAAGGCGAATCTCGAGTATACGAAAATCCTCGCGCCAGCCGATGGGGTGGTCATCGATCGCAAAATCGATCCTGGGCAAACCATGGCGGCCCAATTCCAGACCCCAGAACTTTTCGTTGTTGCTCCTGACATGAAAAAGGAAATGCGTGTATTTGCCTCGGTTGACGAATCGGACATCGGTATGATTCGCGAAGCACAACAAACCGGGCAACCAGTTCAGTTCACCGTCGATGCTTATCCCGATGATTTATTTGAAGGCAAAATCTTCCAAATCCGCAAAAGTTCGACGACCGTGCAGAACGTGGTCACGTATCCCGTGATCGTGTCGGCTCCGAATCCCGAGTTGAAGCTCCTTCCGGGAATGACGGCCAGCATCTCGTTCCAACTTCGCGCGAAAGACGATGTCCTTCGTATCCCGAACGCGGCTCTCCGTTTTTACCCCCAGCGGGACCAGGTCCGGCTCGAAGATCGACAAATCCTGGAAAACCGCATCACGGCCACACCCGATACGGAAGAACAAGCGAATAAGACAGCTTCGGCGTCGGAGAAGGCGGACTTGCGAAGGCAACGCAATCGCCGACACGTTTGGGTGCAGGATGGCGATTTCCTCCGCGCCATCGAAGTCATCATCGGAATCTCGAGTTCCAACTATACCGAACTCGTTTCGGGCGACCTTAAGGAAGATCATAAACTAGTCACTGGAATTCAGCCTCGCAACTAAACGTAGTTGCATCATTCGAAAGCGACTCATGGGTTTCCTTCTGACGATGCGTGTCGCCCTGCGTGCGCTTGCCAAAAACAAACTTCGCGCGGGATTGACGGTTTTGGGCGTGGTCATTGGCATCGCGGCGGTCACGACCATGGTGTCGATCGGGGAAAGTGCCGGCGCGTTGGTTCAGAATCAACTGCAATCGTTCGGCACCAATGTGTTGGTGATTTTTCCTGCCGGTCAACGCTCTGGGGGGGTTCGCGAAGGTTTGGCGGTCACTCTCACCTCCAAAGACGCGGAGGCGATTACCAACGAATGCCCGGCCGTTTTAGCGTCGTCCGCCTTGGTGGGGGCCGGCGGACAGGTGATCTTCGGCAATGCGAACATGCGGCCCAAAGAAATGATCGGTGTCGGTGTCGAATACCTCACCGTTCGCAATTGGCCTCTCCAGGCAGGAACCTTTTTCACCGAACGGGATATCGCCTCTGCCGCTCGCGTGTGCGTGATCGGGCAATCGGTAAGCACTCGCCTGTTTCAAACGGGCAACCCATTAGGGCAGACGATTCGCGTGAAGAATATCCCGTTTCTCGTGATCGGTGTGCTCGAGCGTAAGGGTGCGAACCTGGTTGGACAGGATCAGGATGATATCCTTCTCATGCCTTACACGACCGCGAAAAAACGCATCCAAGGTTCCACCTTCGACAATGTCAACGCCATCATGCTCTCGGCTCGCACGCGCGATCAGATGAACGAAGCAGAGACGCAGATTCGTGAATTGTTGCTCGAACGTCATCGCATCAAGCCAGGCGATCATCCTGATTTCGAGATTGGGAATACGACGGAGGTGGCCCGCGTGCTCGGCATCGTCACGGGTACCATCACCCTTCTGCTTTCCGCCATCGCCGCCATTTCGCTGCTCGTGGGGGGTGTCGGCATCATGAATATTATGCTCGTTTCCGTCACGGAACGGACCCGCGAGATCGGCATTCGCATGGCAGTTGGCGCCCGGTCACGCGATATTCTTCGGCAATTCCTCGTGGAAGCCGTGCTCTTGTCCGCGATTGGAGGGGTGGTGGGGATCTCGCTCGGAATCGGCGCGTCGGTGGGTGCGACCATGATCATCAACAGTTTTTCGGCGGATGCGAAATGGCCAATCGTCGTTTCGATTCCCGCCGCGGTCGTCGCTCTCGTGTTTGCGGCGCTCGTGGGGGTGGTTTTCGGCTATTATCCCGCGCGCCGGGCCTCGCTGCTCGATCCGATCGATGCGTTACGGTACGAATGACGACGGAATCAACGGTTGGCTTTGCCGTATCGACTCGCGGAAGTACGCCGGTTCGATCGGTGACGATTGAACCGGCGCGATGGGAAATTGCGGACGCTCGCCAGGAGACCCGATGTCCGCAGCCGCCCGTTTTTGAGAATCGTTTTTCACCGGCGGATCGAGTTGGAAGAATCTTTCGGTGGGTCGGTCCGAACCGGGATACTTCACGTTATTTTCCGTGGGAACAACCGCCTTGGGATAACATTGCGGTAGTGCGAGTCGGCCCAGCGGACCGATCGATCCAAACCGCTCCTCCGCGAAGCGAATGCCATGTGTTTCGAGGATGGTGCCCGTTTCGCGTTCCAGCGTCGCCAATTCGGTGTTGTACTGTAGAAGGGCTTGCGCTTCGGAGCTGACGGCATTTCCCCAGTCGCTGATTGCTTGCAACACGTTCAGATACAAGCCGCCCCGGAGCCGAAAATCGGCCAGCTGGCGTACGAGATTCACCTTGGCTGCCTCACGTGTTTCTTGGAAAGCCTTGTATTGTTCGTAAAACTGCGCCAAATTTCGCAGGCTTTGCGCCAAGGAATGCGAAGCGGCGTGTAAGCCTTGTTCGAGGTTGGCACGATCGCGATCCAGGACCAACTCCGCACGGCGAAGCCCTGCTCGACCTTGCCTTAGCCCCAACGGAACGGAAAAGTTGACCCCTACGGTCCAATCCGTGAATTGGCTGGTTCCCGTCGCGAGCCTGGTTCCCGCGGGTGTTTCCCCCTCGAGCCCGTTCCATCGATAAAGCAAGGTCGTATCGACGCGTGGCAAAGCTTGGTTCTTCGCTTGGATCAACGTCTGGAAGTCGGCTTCGAGAATCAGTTTCAATTCGACGAGATCAGGCCGACGTTCTTCCGCCAAATGCAACACGTCTTCCCACCGAGGTTCGACGCGTGAGTCGGTCGGCATGCTGGTGGGAATGATGCGTTCAGGCTGTGCCGGCGGCAAGCCGAGGATGTTTCGTAGCGCAGCCTCACGCGCCAAAAGATTCGCTTCCGAGGCGATCAGGCTCGCACGAAAATTGGATAACGCCACTTTCGCCTGAGCCGCGTCGGCGGCATTTCCTAAACCGGTTCGCATCCGAGCGTCCGCGAGTTCGTAGGCTTCTTGGCCTTGCTGGACCTGCAGTTTGCGTGTTTCGACGTCCGTTCGCGCGAACACCACCGCCCAGTATCCTTCGATCACGCCGCGCACGAGTTCTTGCATCGAACCTTTGAATTGGAAATAGGACCGTTCCGTGTTGATACGGGCGATGACGATCGGCGCCAAATTCACCGCGGGACCGGCACCCTGCAAGAGCGGTTGCGTGTAGCTGAGCGTGGCTGTGGATCGGTCTGAAGGGTTCAACGGAAAAACGCCTGGGGTAAACCGCTGCCGATCGAACGCGTAATCGAAGCCAAGCACACCCCCAAGAACGTTTCGTTTCGAAACGCCGACGGCCAAATTGTAATTGTCCGTTCTGATGCCTGTGATGCGGGATTGGTTCGGATCTGCCGGGTCCAAAATCGCTGTCGGTGTCTCGATGCGATTCCAGTTGTTGCGAACATTCAACGTAGGATCGAAGACGGACTTGGCGTCATCGATGGCGGTATTGGAAATGGCGGGGTCGTAGATGGTGCCGCCACTGGAGACGGCAGCTGTACCGGCGAGAAGGCGAACAACTTTCGTATTCTGAAGCGCTAGGCGAATCGCCTCGTCCAACGACATTTTCCCGTCGCCTTCTTGGGGGACCGCCGGGTGCGTTGAAGGGTTGGGCGTGGCGGCTTTGGGATCGGGCAGCATTTGCATCGCCGACTCCGGTTCGCATTCCTCCGTTCCACCAAGGCTCGCGTTCGAAAACTCTCGCCTATGTTTTTCAGATGCAGGATCCCGCTTGTCGGCGATCGGCTTCAACGGTCCGTCGAAAAACGATCGCGCCACCGTTTCGAGCGACGGCGCGGCCCGCTCGGAGGCGTCCGTCGTGCCGCTGGGTTTGGAAGTCGCGGCGGGAACCGTTCCACCCGCAGGCTTGGCTGCTCCAGGTTCCTTTTTTTTCGATTCAATCGGAGGAGGAAGGATTTCGGAAACCGTGATGGGACTCGGGCTCGTCAAGAAGCGAATCGTTCCCGGTGCAAGAGACTCTCGAATATCGAGATGGCGCTGTTCGGAACACAGGTAATGACAGGTATCGGAAAATGGACTGCACCCGCTCAATCCAATCAGGCAAATAACCAGCCAGGGCATAGCACGCCAAACACCCCCGGCCATGGTTTTCTCCTACTTCTGAGTAGCTTTGACAAAAGCGAAGACGGTCCGTCTCGTGGCATATCGTCATTTTGACGCGCATTTTCGAGGGAAATAGGAAAGCTTTGCTGGTTTTTCGTGGGCGAACCCACCCAATTCTTGCTTTCGTAAGAAAATGCCTGAAGTTTTTTGAATCGACATGAAGCTTGAGAAAAAGCGGAATCAACAAAAAATGGGAAGGTAGGTTGAGAATGACAACCTGCGAGCACAAGCCAATGTACTGTCAAGCACGCCATTGGCGATTCCTACGAGCCGCTGGTGGATGCGAGGCTTATTGGATTTACCCATTTTGCCTGAGAGCATGCACAAACGGTTCATGCACGTAGGTTATGCGGCATCGATATGGATTTCCGCCAATTTCGCGGGGCGATGTTCCCATTGCACGCGCGGATAAAAGACGGAATCCACACTATGGCCCGTGCGTATCACGGAAATGTCGTAATAAAATTGATGGAGTTCGTACACTTCCTGGCAATAAGGTGCGTTCGGTAGCAGGGCCACGGAGACGAGGTATTCTCCGGCGTTGATCTGAAGTTCTTCTAAGTAGGTATCAAAATACCCGGCTTGGCCTGGCCGAGTGCGAAAGGCGGCTTGATCGTAGCGCATCAAATCGACGTCGTTTTTCGCGTTGGTCGTGTTGAACTGCATCACGTTCAGCATGTCGCCCTTCCGGTTGAACGTGAAGGCGGCTCCGAGTGTTTCCTCGGGAATTTCTCCTTCGCATCGATACCAGATCCGAATGCGCATCGGCTCGTGCATGCGGAAAATCCGCTCGTCGCGTCCATCCTTGTCAAGAAACTGCACGCGATCGATGACCACTGGGCCCCGGCGGAAGACGGCTCGGCCTTCGGTTGTCGGCGCGTTTTCCGTGCTGGCGACTTCGGGTGCCGACTCGATGGTTTCGCCTTTGCCACCGTTGATTTCTTGATAAATGGCATAGTCATATGCACGAACGACTTCGAGCGCAGGCCCGATTTTCCGAATTCGCCCTCGATCGAGCCAAATCGCGCGTTGGCAAAGTTGGGTGACCATGGCACTTGAGTGCGACACGAACAAAACCGTGCTGCCCGACCGGCAAATCTCCTGAATTCGCCCGAAGGATTTTTGAACGAAGATGGCATCGCCCGCCGCCAACGCCTCGTCGACGATGAAAAGATCCGGATCCATCGCCGTCGCGGTGGCAAAGGTGAGCCGAGCTTTCATGCCGCTGGAATAAGTCTTGAACGGTTGGTCGATGCAGTCGCGAAGGCCCGAGAAATCGATGATGCTTTCAAGTTTCCGCTCGACTTCCATCTTGGACATGCCGAGGCACATGCCGCCGAGCAAAACATTTTTACGTCCGGAGTACTCGGGATGAAATCCGCTGCCAAGTTCGAGGATCGCGGAGATTTTGCCACGGACTTCGACATCGCCCGCGGTTTTGTCGAGGGTGCCGGCGATGATTTTCAGGAGCGTGCTTTTTCCCGATCCATTTAGCCCCACGATCCCGACCACCTCGCCACGCTGGATCTCGAACGAGACATCTTGAAGCGCCCAGTGCAGCGCATGGCGTGACTTTCCGGAAAGAAACTCAAAGAGCATATCGCTCGGGGCAGGGTAGAGTTTGTAGCCTTTCGACAGATTTGAAACGCGGATGACCGGCTCGCTCATAGGTGATCGCTTCCTGCTTCACGAAGGTTGTCGAGCGTGCAAAGTAGCGCTTTGAAGTTTTTTTTGCAAGCTCAAGTGTCCGACAAGGCAAAATGGTGAACGGAGGCGAAACGATCGGTTTCATTCGTCCATTGGAGCTTACCTTCTTGTCGTTTGGAGCTTTGCGGCAAAACCGCATTAAGATATCCTCTAAATCCAATTTCCATGTCGAGGTTTAACCCCCATGCGTCACGCGATTATTTGGGTGTTTCTCGTTCTACCCGCCCTGATTGGTCTGACGACACCTTCGCTGGATGAGTTGCCTCCGAAAGTCGCCACCTTCTCGATCGCGGCGGTGGATCCAGAAACGGGTGAATGTGGCGGTGCGGTCGCGAGCATGTATCCCGCGGTCGGAAAGGTCGTGGTCCACGCACGTGCCGACGTTGGCGTCTTTTGCACGCAGCATTATGACGTTCGCGCATGGGGTACGCCCGCGCTTGATCGTTTGGGCGAAGGAAAACTTCCTGAAGAAGTGCTTACTGAATTCCTCCGCAAGGACAAACAACCCGGCCAACGCCAATTAGCCATCGTCGACATGAAGGGGAACTCGGCCCAGCATCATCCAATCGCGGCGGGAAAGGCGAGTTGGTACTGGGGTGGTGCCAGCGGTAAATATTTCGTGTGCCAAGGAAATACACTCAATGGCCGCGAGGTGATTTCGGCGATGGCGAAAGGATTTGAAGAAACCAAAGGGAGTCTTGCCGACAAATTGATGGCGGCTCTGATCGCGGGTGACTGTGCCGGGGGGGATCATCGAGGGCGATTAGCGGCGGGATTGCGGATGTGCAAAAAAGAAGTCGAAGGATATTGGTTCGACTTGCACGTTGATAAAAGCCCCGATGCCGTGCTGGACCTCGCGAAGAAGTACGCTGAAACGCCACATGCATGTAAGGGAGAATGGTCCGGCGCCAAAGCACCTTTCGAGAATCCGTGTCCGAATCGACCGAAACCGAAATCGCCTGGCTCTTGATCGTGGAGGGGGAATAGATCGGATGCATCGACCTCCGAGTCGGCTGCACGGGTGTCGTGTCTCGGAAAGTGGGCCGATTTGTCTATCATAAAGAGAATTGAGTTTGGTTGATCCGCACCCAAGGGGCGTTGCATGTCGGCTCCCGAAGATTTGGATGTTTCCCAGCGAATTCAAGACGGTGATTTCACGCAAGCGCTTGTTCACGCGGAGCGGGAAGTTACGGATCTCGATTTGGCCGATATTCCTGTCGCCGCGAAGGTCACCCGTCTTCTCAACTTATCTCGGATCCGCCGCGAATTAGCCCAGTACGCCGATGCCGAGGAGCCTTGCCTCAATGCGCTGCGCCTGTTGGCTGGTTCGGTTGGCAAAGACCATGCGGATTACGCACGCGGGCTTTCCGAACTCGCTCGTATTTACGAAAACTTAGGTCGTTTTTCACAAGCCGAAAAGCTTGATCGCCAAGCCTTTGAGATTCGGCTCAAAGCCTTGGGAGAAGAGAATGCATTCACCGCGAAAAGTTATCATGACCTCGGTTGGATCTCGCTATTGCTAGGGCAAGATCGGCAGGCAAACGAAAAAACGACCAAAGCCTTCGAGATTCAAAAAAAGCTTTTGGGCGAAAACCATCGGGACACCGCCAGCACCCAGCTGCAGCTGGCAACGATCCGATTCACCTTGGGTAAGTCCAAGGAAGGTCAAGAGCTTGCCGAACGTGCCTTTCAAGTATTGGAGAAACTACTCCCAGCCGGTCACCCAGAATTAGCTACCGCTCGGCTACGTTTGGCGATGATTTTGATCTTTCAAGGCCGATCCGTCGACGCGGAGAAACACCTCGAGATCGCACTTAAAATCCGCAAGCAAAAGCTTGGCCTCGAGCATCCGCTCACCATTTATGCCCAGGAATGCAAAGCACGGTGGTACAACGACCGGGGCCAAAAGGTGAAAGCGGAGAAGCTTGCTCGGAAGGCACTCGAAAAAGCAAAAAAAATTCTCACCGACACGCACCCTTACGTTTGCGATGCTCGGATGAACTTGGCTTCAATCCTTTTGAGCATTAACAAAACCAGCGAAGCGGAGAAACAGGTTCGCGACGCGATTCACGCCATCCAGACCGTCTTTGGCGAAAAGCATATTCGCGCGGTGGAATACCAATCGGAACTGGCGGCCTGCCGATTGATGCAGAAGGAAGAAGTCGAAGCGGAGGAGATCATTCGCAAGGTTTTGGAGAACTTGCGAGAATTTGGTGGCGCCAGCCCGCTTCAAGAAATCTTCGCGAATTCGCTTTTGGTTCGGAGTTTGGCGACGCAGCGAAAATTCGAGCAGGCGCGTGAAGTTGCTCTGGCGAACCTGGAAGCGATTCGATCGACCTACGATCGTTCGAATCTCGTGGAAGCGGAAGCGCTCGAACTCTCCGCTTTCTTGGAGCAGTCGCTGGGCCACCCGGATCGCGCACGCGAACTAGGTGAAAAGGCTGTCGAGATCGCCACGCGTGCCGTGGGAGAAAACCACCCCACGACGATCGATCTGATCGATCGCCTCGCGCAAATCCAACGGATGCAGGGTGATTTCGCCGAGGAAGAAACAACGCTACGGCGAGAATTGGCGCTCAAACGCAAGCAGGTCGAAGAAAAAGATCCGGAACTCATTCGCATCCAGCAGGACCTCGCCCTTTCACTGCAAAATCAGGGAAAACTACCAGACGCGGAATCGATTTTTCAAGAAATCGTCGATCACCAGCGAAAGGTGCTAGGCAACCAATCGCCGGAACTCGCGAACACGCTTTCGATGTTGGCCGTGGTTTACGAAGACATGGGCAACATGCAGGCGGCGCAGCTTCGGCATAACGAAGCGCTCGAGATCCGGAAGGTGAATCCGGGAGAAGAAAGCCTGGAATACGCCCAGAGTTTGCACGCGCTGGCGAACCTGCACCATCGTAACGGGCAATTAGGGGATGCGGATCACCTCTATCAAGAAGCGAGGGAACTCTATGTTTCCCACCTCGGCGACCACGATGGCCGATACGGTAATTTCCTGATTGATTACGCGGCTTTGTGTCGAGAGATCGGCAACCTGGATCAAGCGGAAGATTTGGCCCGAGACGCCCATCGTATTCTTAGCGACTTGAACGGAGAATCCGAGGTATCCACGTTACGCGCCTTGCATCTGTTAGGCGTGGTCTACCATCAAAACTCCGACTACGCCAAAGCGGAAGAGGCGTTGCGACGAGTCGTCACAACGTACAAAGAGACCCAAGGCGACCAGTTTTTTATGCTGGCGCAACCTCTCACCGATTTGGCGGCGTTGTACAGTGCGGTGGGAAACCACCTAGCTGCCGACGAGTTGCTGCAACAGGTGATCGCGATCTACCGGAAAAATGAAGACTTTTATCTGATGCCTTTGGCGGCGACGTACACCAAACTTTCGCAGTTGCATCAAAGGCTTGCGAATTACTCACAATCGCTTCGTTTCGCGGAAGAGGCATATGACCTCGTCGAGAAGGCGGCCGGTTTGGATAATCCGGAAACGACCCAGGCCATGATGGAATTGGCGGACGTTCATCGCAGCCAGGGAAACTTCGACGAGTCGGAGAAGTGGATCACGAAATCGCTGGAGATTCGCCAGCGAGTGCTAGGCCAACAGCATCCGATGGTGGGGCAGTGTTTTTCCGCCATGGCCTCGATCCGATTGAGTCAGGGCCGGCAGCAAGAAGCCGAGAAGTTGCTCGAACAGGCGCTGCAAATTTATCGGCTTGGATTGGGACAGGATCATCCGGAAGTCGCGCTCACGCTGAGGCAGCTCGCGGGTTTGAACCAATTCCAGGAGGAATACAACGCCGCCGAACGTTTGATGCGGGACAGCCTCACCATCCTGCGGAAAGACTACGGCGAACGTAATAAGATCCTCGTCCCATACTTATGCCAACTGTCGGATATTTACCATTCGCGCAAGGATTTCACCGAAGCTGAATCCGTCTCACGCCAGGTGTTGGAACTTCTGGATGGGGAGGGAATCGACGATCAACTTCAAGCCTCGCGAGAAAAGGCACGTCTCGCACACACGCTTTACGAGGCGGGAAAGGTGGCGGCGGCGGAATCGTTGTGGCGGCAGGCGCTGGCGACGGATCGAAAGCTTTTGGGCGATGAGCACATCGATGTTGGCGCCACCCAACATCGCTTGGCGATTTTGGCTGCCAACACGGGCCGCGAAGCGGATGCGCTCACCCTTCTCGATCAAACTTCGATTCCGCATCGCCGAATGCGAGAGATGGCCCTTTGGCATCCATTGCCGTACTTCCGAAGCGTCGTGCTTCGTGAGATGCAGGAATGGAATCGCGCACATCTCTCGCTCGTGCTCCGCCTATTCCGCGATTCTCGGGAAGCAGCGCGCGAAGCCTACCAGCGTTGGCTTTCCGACCGCTCGCTGGTGTTCGACGCACTCGCGGAATCGCCCGCGGAGCGGTTGGCCGTCGAGACGCTGGATGCTCGCTTGCAACATTGGGTTCTCCTCCGCAGGCAGATCGCCAACAAGGCCCAGGCGGGCGCGGGCTTCGAAAAACTCGAAACGACGCAAAGCCTCCTCGATCGCTGGCGTGCGGAACGCATTGAAACTTCCAGTGAGCTTGTACGAAGCTATCCGATCCTCAAAGACCATACCGAACTCGTCGATTTGCGGGAGTTGGCTTCCAACATTCCCGAGGATGCGATTCTTCTCGAGTTCCTCCTGTTGCAGGAAGACACCGGCCTTACAAATCCCACGACGCGGTATGTCGTCTTTCTGGCGACCGGCGGCGCACACGCCAAAATCACATTGACGGAGTTGGGTGGGCACAAGGAACTTGATCGGCTCATTTTGAATTGGCTTCACGAAATACACACGCGAGGTGCTGATGAGGAGGCTGCGGGGCTCGCGCTGGGTGAAAAACTTTGGCGACCGCTACGGGAACAAATCGAGGGAAAGCGTCGGCTGATCGTGGTGCCGGATGGAGCGTTGCTCGAAGTGCCGTTTTCGGCGCTTCCGATCGCCCCTGGCCGGCGCGTCGTTGACGATTTTGAAGTGGAGTATCGGACCTCCGGCCGAGATATTTTGGACCGTGCCCCGGAGGTGATTCGTAGTCGTAGCGCGTTGGTGGTGCGCGAAGCGTTGCCAGGCCGAAACGCCGGTTCCGTGTGGAAAAAGATGCTGCGCTGGCTGGGTTTCGCCTCCAACGAGATCGACGTGGTTCGTAATTTCCCAGGGAATGGGCGCGACGAGGTGGACGCCGTGGCGACAAGGTTTCATGTTTCGGCAGTTCCACCACAAGAAGGTTTGGCGTCGCTGTTAGCGGCGCGTCAGGTGCCGAACGTCGTCCACGTTAGCACCGGATGCCGGCTGCTCACGAACTCGCTACGCGTGACGATGCGTTCCTGGACCGGAGTCCCTTTGCGGGATGATGGCGAGATCTTCCGAAGCACACGCCTGCTCGTCGCGGGAGCGTTGGCGTCGGGTGGAGATTCGCCAGCCACACTCAAGATCGCGCTGGGACAAATCGCAAATCGGAATCTCACGGGGGTCGACCTACTGTGCTTCTCCGGATTAGCACGCGATGAAGACGCGCCTTTGCCGTTCGCACCCTATTTGGCGTTTCGCCACGCGATTCGATTGAGCGGCGTCAAGACCCTGATCCACGCTTTTTGGAATCCCTCAACGGCGTCTCGGCGAATGTTCTGGCAAGCCTTTTATTCGCATTGGAAAGAATCCGAAAGCGTGGCCAGTTCCATGCGGACCGCGCAAATGGAACAACGCGTGAAAACGCCGCACCCGAACGATTGGGCGGCCTTTGCCAACGTTCACTTCTTTCGCTCCGTCTAGGCAAGCGGCGAGCCGGGCGAATCAAAAGCTCGGCTTTGGAACCTCAATGCGAACCAACGTGGAACCCATCACCGCGCTCGGCGCTGGCCGACGGCGGCTTTCTTGGCCGCGATCAATCCTGGGTTGAGTTCAAGTGATTTCAGGGACCATTCAATCGATTTCATCGTTGCTGAATTGGACAACGAATCTTTGGGAACTTGAAACACAATCGCAAGTTGGCGACCGATGGGTTGGTGGAAATAAACGAGAAACGCGGAATTTTCGCGGTCGAAACGTGTCGATTCATACACGATCTTCGTTCCCGCCACGCCCTTGAATGCCGAGGATTCCTTAATGTCGGCTTTGAAAGATTCCTTATTATTAAAATCCGGCAAACCTCCGTCGGGCATTTTCTCCTTGGTCAAGAAGTCGCGCAGCGCACCACGGACGAGATTGCGAAAGACATCCGTGGGCCATTCACCTTCTTGATGGCTCTCCTCTTTGGCGGCACCCTTTTTCTCCGTGATGTTGGCGGCCGCGATGAACACGTTGTAACCTTCCTTGTTTCCCGCGTAGCGAATCAAGGGCACGATCTCATAACCCGCGGGAACTTCCTTCGTGGCCGCGAATGGGCGGTCGGCGTTTTGTTCGGAAATATCCTTGGGCACGCGGAAGAAGATTTCGAAAGGCCAATAGCTTGCCTGGGCGCCATCCTTTCCTTTCGCGTACGTAGGAATCTTGACGGTATTGCCCAGGGTACGGTTTTCCTCTTCGATAACGCGGATACGTTCAGTTTGTTGGTCCATGCGTTGTTCGTAATCGCTTAGACCGCAACCTGCCGCCAGCACCGAGAAGGCCAACGCGGACCATCCAAGCGTACGTTGAAACACTTGGCGGAAAACATGGGAGAAGAGACGATTCATGGGCGTTCTTTCCTTGGTGCAAGGGTGTTTTTGCGGGCCAACTCGACTCCCTTGGTCGTAACGAAGTATTTTGCCAGCATGCAGGAATCTTCCCAGGTGGGCATGGTGTTTTCTTGCCGAATATAGCGTAGGAACTGCTCCGTCACTTGGGCGAAATGCGGTTCGTGGCCGACACGCAGTTCGGTGGGAATGGCGATTTGAAAATGCGTGCCGTGATCGACCAGATCCAGCCCGGGAAATCGTGCTTGTAAACGTGCCAACGACTGCTTCAAGGCGAGGCTGAGTTTCATGAATCCCAGTGCGGACTGAGGAAAGACGTAAAGCTGTGGCACGAAATGTTCTTCCTTGCCCTGGCGCACCTCCACCCGGGCGTTGCTGCCGCGAAACACCGCGAGATGTGTATCGCCACCGCCTCCAGGTGCTTCGAGATCCCACAAGAAATCCAGCTTCACGTGGATGCCTCGCACCGTGTAATCGACGTAGGTGTTGCAGTAGTAGGGAAGTTCATGCCCCGCGAGTTGATCGTGGAGAAAACTTGGAAAATCCGCTTCGCCGGTGATGGCTTGGAAATCGGCTTTCGTCAAAACGGTGGCCGTCCTTCGAGCCGAATTCACGAACACATCCGAGTCTTTCGAGATGGGCTGATCGGCGAAGAGAATCCATGTGACAAGGTCCACGAGATGGGTCCCCACGTCGCTGAGGCCTTCGCCTTGTTGATGGACGTCGAAAAACCACGCGGGTCTTCGGAGTGGGGCGCCGGCGACATTTTTCTTGATCAAGAAAAATGTCGC
>WBZS01001728.1_pt1 | contig 16059 bp, 15 predicted proteins | sample 5204201 | NCBI WGS metagenome assembly WBZS01 (sample SAMN12344357, study PRJNA552823) | activated sludge metagenome | biome: Activated sludge suspended growth; feature: Nitrification reactor; material: Wastewater; isolation source: activated sludge from nitrification reactor of wastewater...
CGCCCGCCAGCCCGTTGTCAGTCGGGCCAACACCCTGGCCTCCGTGTCGTTCGGAACGGACGCCAACGGCGATGCGACGTATGCCGTGCCGCAGGCGGACTTCGTGGCCGACAGTGGGATGAAGTACACGATCACCTGCGACGACGCCCGCCCACCGGCCGTGCCGGTGAGCATCACCTGGACCGCCCCATGACCGGCCGCGAACCGGCCCGCCCCGACCAACCCCCCAAGGACGCCCCGATGACCGCACTGCAGCCCGAGTCGCCGACCGCCACCGCGTTCCGGTCGGCCACGCCGCTGCCGCCACTGGCCCACGCAGACCAGATCGCCTGGTTCGCGGCGACCTTCGAGTCCCTCGTCGACAACGTGTCGGCGGCCGTCGTCGGCAAGCGCGACGTCATCGCGCTGGCCGTCACCTGCCTGGCCGCCGCGGGCCACCTCCTCCTCGAGGACGTGCCCGGCACCGGCAAGACGAGCCTGGCCCGCGCGCTGGCCAACACCGTCCACGGGTCACACCACCGGGTGCAGTTCACCCCCGACCTGCTGCCCTCGGATGTTTCGGGGGCCTCGATCTACGACCCGATGCGCCAGGCCTTCGAGTTCCGGCCCGGGCCGGTTTTCGCCAACCTCGTCCTCGCCGACGAGATCAACCGCGCCTCGCCGAAGACCCAGTCCGCCCTGCTCGAGGTCATGGAGGAAGGCCACGTGACGGTCGACGGCGTGACCCACGACGTGCCTCAACCGTTCATGGTGATCGCGACCCAGAACCCCATCGAGCAGGCCGGCACCTACCGGCTGCCCGAAGCCCAACTCGACCGCTTCCTCATGCGCACCGCGATCGGCTACCCGGACGCGGCGGCCACCCGGGACGTCCTCTCCGGCACCGCCGAGCGGGACCGGGCCAGTTCCGTCACCGCGGTCATCGAGGGCGCCCAGGTGCTCCAGATGCGCGAGATCGCCCGGAGTGTCTTCGTCTCCCCCGAACTCCTCGACTACCTCCAGGACCTCGGCCAGCGCTCGCGTGCGCACCCGAAGGTCCGGTTGGGCCTGTCCGTGCGTGGCCTGCTCGCCTTCGTCCATGCCGCGAAGGCCTGGGCCGCCTCCCAGGGCCGCAACTACGTCCTGCCCGACGACCTCAAGGCCCTCGCGGTGCCGCTGATGGCGCACCGGATCCTGCTCGACGCCGACGCCCAGTTCGAGGGCACGACGATCGCCTCCGTCATCGACGACCTGTTCGCGGCCGCCCCGTTGCCCACGCACCGGGGGGCGTGAGGGGCCACCATGTCCCGCGACGACCTGCAGGCGCTCTGGGCACCGGTGCGTGCCCGGCTCGCCGTCGTGACCCCCCTGGGCTGGGGGTTCGTCGGCTGCGCCGTCGTCTGTGCCGCCCTGGGCCTGGCGCTGGCCTGGGTCGAGTTGCTCGTGATCGCGGTCGCCCTGGCGGTGCTGGTCCTGCTCGGACTCCTGCTCACCCTCGGCGGAACCCCGCTGGACCTGCGCGTCGAGCTCGTGCCCCCGCGCGTGCGCGCCGGGCGGACGGCATACGGGCGGCTGGTCGCGACCAACTCCCGGACCGGTGCGGTCCGCCCGGCGACGCTGGAGATGCCGGTGGGGCCCGATCTCGCCTCGTTCCGGCTCCCGCGCCTGGCCGCCGGAGAGTCCACCGTCTTCGAGTTCGACATCCCCACCGAGCGCCGCGGAGTCATCGACGTCGGCCCGGTGGTGACCGTGCGGGGTGATCCGATCGGGCTGGCCCGGCGCGAGGTGAGCGCCAGCGACCTCGTCGAACTCTTCGTCCACCCACACCTGGTGCCGCTCCCGTCCCTGGACGCCGGCCTGGTGCGTGACCTCGAGGGGCGACCGACGCAGGATCCGTCGGTCGCCGACCTCGACTTCCACACGCTGCGCGCGTACGTGCCCGGCGACGACCGCAGACACATCCACTGGACCTCCTCGGCCCGGGTGTCGGCCGCCAGTGGCACGACGACCTTCATGATGAAGAGCTACACCGACACCCGGCGCTCCCACCTGGGGGTGTTGCTCGACGGGCGAGCAGAGAGCTACCTCGACGACGATGCCTTCGAGATGGCGGTCGTCGCCGCGGCCTCGATCGCCACCCGGGCGCAACGGGACGAGATGGACGTGAGCGTCGTCGCGGCCAACCACGCCATGGACCGGGTCGGGGTGACCCGCACCCTCGACGGGTTCGCGCGCGTGTCGCCCTCGGCGAGCGAGTTGTCGGGGCTCGCCTCCCACCTGCTGACGCTGGCCCCGTCGATGTCGATCGCCGTCGTGATCACCGGCTCGGAGAACGCCTTCCCGGACATCCAGCGGGGCTTCTCCCAGTTCGGCCCCCAGGTCCGCACCCACGTGCTGCGGATTCGTCCGGGGGCCCCGAGCGCGACGAGCGTGCTGCACGGGTGCACCGTGCTCACCCTCGGCGACCTCGCGGATCTGGGTCGGCTCATCTCCGTGGCCGGGTTGGCCTGACCATGACCCGGCTGAATCCGTCGTCCGTTCGCGCCGGACTTCTCGACGCGACGGCCGCGCTCGTCCTCACGCTCGTGCTCCTCACCACCTTCGAGGGCACCTTCGACGGGTGGGCCTACCTCGCGATCGCCGCCGTGGGCGCCGTTGGCGGCCTGGCCGTGGCCACCCTCGTCGAACGGATGGGCTGGCCGGCGTATGCCGGGCTGCCGGTCGCGATCGTGGCCCTCCTGCTCCTGGCGCCGCCGGTGGCCCTGCGCGAGAGCCCGGTGCCGCCGTGGCCCGGACCGGGCAGCGCCCGGGTGATCGGGCACCTGCTCGTCGGCGGCTGGCGCGAGCTGTTGACCACGCTGCCCCCGGTCAGCGCCCTCGGTCCGATGACCGTGCTGCCCTTCACGCTCGCCATGGTCGGGGCCGGGGCCGCGCTGATCCTCGCCCGGCGATCCTCCGCGCCGTTCCTACCGGTACTCCCGCCCGCCGCCGTCGGCGCGCTCGCCATCCTGCTGGGCGTGGCATCGCCGGCCCAGACGCTGGGGCGGGCGGTGGCGGCCCTGGCGCTCGCGGTGGCCTGGGGGATGATCCGTCGCCGACGTCGGATCGAGTCCTCCCCGGGTGGGGCGGCGCATCGCGCGGTGACCGCCACGGCGCTGATCGGGGTCGCTGCTGCGGCCGCGCTCGCGGTCAGCCCCGCCCTCGCCGACGCCGTCGGCGGCCGGACGGTGTTCCGGGCCCATGTCGTGGCTCCCGTCGACGTTGCCGACCAGCCCAGTCCGCTGGCGAGTTTCCGGCGGTTCCGGCCGGTGGCCCGGGATCTGGCCGACAGCCCGCTGTTCACGGTGAGCGGGCTGCCGCAGGGAGCGGTCGTGCGGATCGCGACCCTCGACACCTACAGCGGGTCGGTGTGGGCGGCGGGCAACGGACGCGGGGCGGTCGCCGCCACCGCGGGCGGGTCGTCGGGATTCCTGCGGATCGGCTCGCGCATCCCGGCGACCACCGGGGGCGCGCCGGTGGACGCCACGGTGACCATCGCGCCGGCCTATGCCGCCAACCCCGACCTGTCCGTCTGGGTCCCGACTGTCGGGGAACCCACGAGTGTCACCTTCTCCGGCCGCGGCGCCGCCGATCGGCATGCCGCGCTGCGATACAACCCGGCCACCTCGGCGGGTCTGCTGACGAGTCGGCTGCGCGCCGGCGACTCCTACCGGCTGACCGCGGTGCTCGCCCCGGCCGCCGTGCCCACCCTGGGCCAGCCCGGGTCGGTGACGACGCCCAACACGCTCACCTCGGTGACATCCAAGTTGGTCGCGTCGACCCCGGCCGGCCGTGACCGGCTGGCGCAGGTCGTGGCGATCGCCGACCGCCTCCGCCGGGACGGCGCCTACTCCGACGGTGCCGCCGGGTCCGAGGGCGAATCCGGGCCGAGCGCGTCGACCGAAGCCACGATCGTCCCCGGGCACTCCCTGGGTCGGCTCCGAGCGTTCCTCGCCGAACCCGAGCCGGCCGGGAACGACGAGCAGTTCGCCGCGACCCTGGCGCTCGCGGCCGAGTACGTCGGGTTGCCCGCCCGGGTCGTCCTCGGCGCCGTCCCGGACGCCACCGGAGTGGTGCGCGGATCGGCGGTGCGTGCCTGGGTCGAGGTCCAGGCCGACCAGGGCCGATGGGTGAGCTTCGCGCCGGAAACCTTCGTGCCCCCCTACGACAAGAAGCCCAAGCCCCGCTCGACGGTGGAGGAGGACCGCACCCACGCGGCGATCGTGCCCCCGCCCAATGCGCAGCGGCCGCCGGGCAGCCTCGACGGCTTCGCCCTCGACGAGTCGACGTCGGGACGCCAGCGGGACAAGGTCGAGCAGACCTCCTGGGTGCTGCCGCAATGGGCCGTGGTCGCCCTCAAGGTCGTCAGCGTGCCGGTGGGCACCCTGCTCGGGTGGACCCTGCTCCTCGTCGGGGTCAAGTCGGTGCGTCGGGCGACGAGGCGCCGTCGCGGGGACGCCGACGCCCGGATCGGGTGGGCGTGGCGGGACGTCGTGGACACCCTGCGCGACAGCGGACACGCCGTCTCGATCGACTTCACGCGCGCCGAGGTCGCCGAGTTGGTGGGCGGCTCCGCGGTGGCCGATGCGGCCGGGTATGCCGACCGGTTGGCGTACGGGCCGACGCCGGGGACCCCGCAGGACGCCGCCGCGGCGTGGGCACTGGCTCGCCGGGTGCGCACCCAGAGCGCCGCGACCCAGTCCTGGCGGCAACGCTGGCTGTCCGCGGTCAGCCTGCGCTCCGTGGTGCCCGCGCTCGCCCGGGTGGGCGCCGCGGTCCGCCCGTCGGCGCTCCAGCTCCTCCGGGTGGTGCCGGACGGGGTGCCGGCCGTCGTGCCGAGCGAGGCCGGGTCCTCGGGGTCCTCGATCCCGGACGGGTCACTGCGGTCAGCGCGGCGACGCCGGCCCTGACGCGGTCACCTCAGGCGCGGTCGCGACGGTCGAACCAGCGGCGACGGCGCGAGCGGCCGGAGGTGCCATCGGTGACCGGGGTCGGCTGGTCCGGGCGCAGATTGACCGCTCCGGTGCCCGGTGCGAACGCGGTATGGGTGGGTTTGGCGTCCGCTGCGGTGCGGACCGGAGGCGCCGGATCGGACACCGGGGCGGTTGCTGGTTCCCGGGGTGTCCCGTCGTCGTCGGGGACCAGGCGGGCGAGCCGGTCGAGGGGACCGGAGACGCGGCGAGCCACCCGCGGAGCCTCCGGTGCCGGCAGCACCGGTCGTGGCGTCGCGGTGTTCACGCGCGGTGCGGGCTCGGGGCCTGCGGTGCCGGGTCCCGGGTCGGTGACCGCCCTGGAGGCTTCGGGGTCGGACGCCGGGGCCGGATCCGTCGGGGGCGCGGGCGCCGGCGCCTCGAGGACCTCCCCGGCCTCGAGGCGTGCGCGGCGCGACCAGTAGTCCGGCAGGCTGATCCGGCCCTGCGCGACGTCGGCGTCGAGGGCGGCGAGCGCCTCGGCCGGGTCGCTCATGGGGCCTGGGGCGCGCGGTGGGCCATGGTCATCAGTTCGCCGGCGCGGCCGGTGCCTCGGTGAAGTACCGACGGGCCGCGGCCGGGTCCAGAGTGGGGCCCAGGGGCAGCAGGGACACGAACTCGGGGGGAGCGGGTGTCGTCCGGGACAGGCCCAGGGCCCTCATGGCGGACGGCGAGGTCACCGGATAGGCGATTCCCTGGTCCGTGACGAGGAAGAGGTTGCCGGCCGTGGCCGTGGCCCCCACGGACGTCTGCCCCACGGCCAACCCGGAGCCGGGGGCCAGGTACACCTGGTCCGCGCTGCCGGCCTTGGCGCGCGCCTGCTGGTCGGCGGTGGGCGGCGCGGGTACCGGCCGGGCTCCCGGAGCGATCGGGAGGGTCCGCGTCGGGTCGACCCGCCACTGGGGGGTGTCGCCGACGACCCGCCAGTCCACGCACAGTCCGGGAGCCTCCTGGGGCCCCACGATGTGGGGGCGGACGACGGGGAAGGCGTCGGTGGCCAACGGGGACGTGCTCTGCGGGGCGTTCGCGACCGCTGCTGGTGGGACCGTCCGAACCCGCTCGCCCTGGCCGGTCACCGCGCGGATCACATCGGCCGCGACCGGGCCGACCTGCTGGACGCCGTCGGAAAGAGCCACGTAGAACCCGATCCCGCCGGTGGCCCGCTCGACCCGGACGATCTCGCCGATGGTGAACGACTCCCCGCCGAGGTCGACCGTCTTGCCCTGCTGCGGGATCTGCGGGCGGACCAACGGCTTGCCCTCGGGGATCGCATTGAGCGTGCCCAGGCCGATCCGTCGTCGCTGGGTCAGGTCGATCCCCAACCCCTCGGCCAGCGCGGCGTCCGTGGCCTCGAGGCGGGACCGGCGGCCGCCCATGATCAGATGGGTCGAGTTGTCGTCGGTCGAGACGAGGAAGGCCGTCGCGGGGTCGGCGGCCGGCACTCCGGCGCCGCCGATGACGACCGTCGTGGTGAGGGAGGGCACCGTCCCCGGAGCCGCGGCGGCGTCGGCGGAGAGCAGGTCGCACACCTGCCATACGTTGCTCGCCAGGGCGCCGGCCGCCGGGACCTGATTGGGTGCGCCGGGAATGCCGAGCAGTTGACCCTTCGGCAGCGTGCCCAGGGTGGCGGTCGTCACCTTGGCCACCTTCGGTGCCACGCCGGCGGCATCGCCGCCCGCCGCGGTCGAGCCGGCCGCCCCCGCGGGCTTCTCCGTGGCACTGGCCGCGAGGAGGGCGCTGGCGAGGTTGAGTGCCGGGTGGGCCACCCCGTCCCGCACGACGAAGGCCCCGCCGGAGTCGGTGTCGATGAGGACCGTGGCGTCGCCGATGGCCGGCGCCGGCTTGAGGAAACCGAACACCGCGAACCCGGCCAGGACGAGTCCGCCGACGACCGTGCCGATGACGAGCGAGACCCCGGGCCGCGGGCCGTTGTCGGCGATCGCCTCGGCGCGCCCGGTGGCCAGCGCCTGCTCGACGCGGCGCAGCCCGAAGCGGTAGGCCTGAACCTGCTGTTTCGTGCTGCGCTCGACGACCATGCCCACCCCTCCTCACCTGCCGCGCCTGATTCACGTCCCCGGCGGGTGACCCGCCCGGGCAACCGCGCTGCCCAGCTCCGCGTCATCGGTCCCGGACCGCGTCATCCTATCGGTCGTGCAGGTCTAGACTCGGGCCCGTTGCCGGGAACGAAGGGCGCCCGTGGCCCGCGTCGGGGGACCAGCCGGGGATGGGAGGGGCAGGCGATGGTGGCGATCCGCCCACAGCGATCGACCGGCCCCCACCCTGCCGACCGGGGTGTCGAGCCGCCCTCGCCGGGGCGCGCGGACGCTGAGATCGGCGCAGGGCCGCCCGCTGCGCCCGGGACCCGCCGGGCTCGTCGGACGTCAGGGTCGTCCGGGGGGTCGAGGGAGGCCGTCACGACGACCCGCCCGACCACCGTCGCCACCGGCGGTGAATCCTCGCCAGGCGTGCGTGCCGGGGTCGGCCGCCGGCGACTCGGACCGATCCCGGTGGTCCTCCTCGTCGGTCTCCAACTCGTCGTGCTGGGTGGGTACCTGCTCTGGCGTCGGGATTCCCTGCCGGGCGTGGTCGTGGGGGGCGTGTTGGCCCTCGTCGGGCTGGTCCTGTTCGTGCCCTCGGGAGGTGTCAGCCTCGCCGGGCGGATGGCGCGCCGGGTCGGGTTCGCCCTCGGCAGTCACGTCGGTGCGGGCGTGGCGAGTCGGGCGCGGGTCCGGTCCGCCCGCGATCATGACGGCCACGCCTTCGGGGTCGTGGAAGCATCCCCGACGGTGGCGGCGGTGGTTCGGATCACCGCTCGGCGTGACCTTGCCCTGGTCGCCGGCGGGTCGGTCGCCGTGCCGGTGCGGGCCGTCCTCGACCGGGCGGCCGCCGCGGGCCTTCCGCTGGACTCGTTGGTGACGGTGCACCGGAGCGACCCGAGCGCGGGCCGCGACGAGGTGTTGCTCATCCTGCGACTGGACCCCGGGTCGGCGGGTCCCGCGATCACGATGCGCGGCGGCGGGGTGACCGGCGTCGATGCCGCCCTGGCCGCGCTCACCGCCATCGCGGTCCACGAGGCGCATCGCGCGGGGCTGCAGGCCGGGGCGTTGACGCCCGATGAACTGGCCGACGAGCTGTCGCTCGCGCTGGCCGGCGCGGACCTCGACCCGACTCGCTGGACCGAATCCTGGGACGAACTCGCCACCGGGGAGCTGACCCACCGAACGCTGCACCTGGTCGCCCTGGCCCCCGGGCGGTCCTGGGTCCCGGCGCTGGAGGCCGACCCCTTGACCGTCGCGACCCGGTTCGCGCCCTCCCGGGACGGGGGCACCGTGCGGGTGCGTGCTCTCGTCAGGGTCACCGACGGGCATGCCGGTGAGGTCGTGGCGCGGGCCAAGGCGATGTCGGCCCGGGAGCGCCTCGGCGGCCGGGCCCGGCCCACGCTGGGATGGGAGCGGACGGCATACCTCGAGACGACGGTGCTCGGATCCGACGCCGCCCCCGGGGAGGTCTCGACCGGTCCGGCGCTGGAGGGCTGGTTCGACCTGCCGGGGCGGGTCGTGGATCGGATGGCCCCTCGGGTCCGGCGACCGGGGGCACGCTTCGCCAGCACCCACACCGGGGACGAGGTCGCGCTCGACGTCGGCGGTGGCACCCCCCGTCGGCTGCTGCTGGTGGCCGACGGGTTGACCACGGCCGGTGTGGTCGGCGAGCTGGCTCGGGCCGGGCTCGATGTCGCGGTGGCCACGGATCGGCCGGCTCCGTGGGTGGCGCTGGCCCGTCAGCCGGCCGTGGCGGGCCGGCTCCGCACGCTCTCGGCGACCGCCGTGGGGGAGGGCACACCCCCCGACCTGCTGGCCGTCGAGGGTGAGGTCGGCGTCGGGGACGGCTTCCGTCCGGCTCCGAGCCTGCTCGTGCTGCGCACCTCCCTCGAGCAGGTCGAGCCCGACCTCGCGGCGACCTGTTCCCTGGTCATCCTGTCCGCCACCACCCTGTCCTCGCCCGCCCGGGTGGCGGCGTTGACCGGGGTGTCGGAGGCGGTCGTTGCGTCGCTGACCGCCGGTCCCCAGGATCTCGTGGTCGGTCAGGAGGGCAGGGTGCTCGTGGTGCGCCTCGGCTCACCGATCCAGGCCTGACTGGGGTGGTGCCGGGCTCGCCGACGGCGGGCGTTCTATCGTGGGGGCCGTGAGTGAACCGGTTGCCCTCCCCATGCCCACGGTGGGTGCGATCGGTGCTCACGCACCCAAGCCGATCCGGGTCGTCCTGAACTGGGGCCGCCGATACTCGCTGTGGGTGTTCAACTTCGGCCTGGCCTGCTGCGCCATCGAGTTCATCGCCACCTCGATGGGCCGCCACGACTTCATCCGGCTCGGGGTCATCCCGTTCGCCCCCGGCCCTCGACAGGCCGACCTCATGGTCGTCTCCGGCACGGTGACCGACAAGATGGCCCCGGCGATCCGGCGGCTCTACGACCAGATGCCCGAGCCGAAGTACGTCATCTCCTTCGGCGCCTGCTCGAACTCCGGCGGCCCGTACTGGGACTCCTACTCGGTGACCAAGGGCGTCGACCAGATCATTCCGGTCGACGTCTACGTGCCCGGCTGCCCGCCCCGCCCCGAGGCCCTGCTGCAGGGGATCGTGAAGTTGCAGGAGAAGATCGCCGCCGAGCGGGTGACGGCCCGCGGCGTGGGGGCACGCCAGCCCGGCCGCTCCTGGGGCCTGCCCGGCGCCCGCACCGTGTCCGCGGCGGAGGTCGTGCGGCCCCGGATCGACCCGCCGGTGCGTCACGAGGTCCCCGATGCGTGAGCCGGACCGGGGCGCCGCGGCCCAGCTGACCGGGTCCCGGCTGATGGTCGGCGCGGTCGCGCTCGTCGGGGAGGTCGTCCTCTTCGCCGGGCTGGGCCAACTGTTGTATGCCGGGGTGGGCGGCGGCTGGAAAGGGATCCTCGCCGCGGCCGCGGGGCTGGCTCTGGCGGCCCTCGCGTGGGGGATCTTCATGGCCCCGACGGCGGCCCGCCGGGTGTCCACCCTGACCCGGGCCGTCGTCGGCGCGGTGGCGGGTGTGGCGTGCGGCGCCCTTCTCGCGTCCGCGGGCTGGCCGAGGTTCGGTGCGGCGGCGATGGTGGCCGGGCTCGCGGTGGCGGGCACCGAGTGGGTCATGGAACGCCGCTCGCCGCCACGGAATCGGGGCGGGCGAGGATGAGGCAGTTCTCTCGGCCCTTGGAGTGGGCGTTGGCCACCGCGGAGGCCGCCGTCGTCATCCTCAGCGGGGTCGCGGTCTACCGCCTGCTCGGTGGGGGCGATGCCGGGGTGACCGCGCTGATCGTCGTGCTCCTGGTCGTCGGCGCGGCCTGGGTCCTGCTCCTCAACCCCTGGAGTCGGTGGGCGCTGCCGCGGCTGACCCGAGCGGTCGTCCTGGCCACGCTCTCCGTAGTCACCGCCATCGGTCTGGTCATGACCGGCCTGTTCTGGTGGGCCGCGCTGCTCGTGCTCGGGGCGGTCCTGCTGGTCTGCGCTCCGGTGCTCGCGCCGGCAGCGCGCCGCGCCGGACGGCACGCCGGAGGTCGACGTGCCCGCCGATAGGGTCGACGGTGTGGCCACCAAGTGGGGAGACGACACGCTGCGCGTGGTCCCCCGCGAGCACTGGCACGACGAGGTGGCGCGGGCGCGCGAGGAGGGCTACGCCTTCTTCGACTGGCTGAGCGGCGTGGATCAGCACGACGCATCCGACGAGCCTGGACTCGACGTCACCGTGCGGTTGCTCGACGTGCGGGTGGCGGGCACCCTCCCGGCGCTGCGCCTGACGACGCGGGTGCCGCAGGGCGCGGCCCTGGCCAGCCTGACCGACCTGTTCGCCGGCGCGGCCTGGCACGAGCGCGAGACCGCGGAGATGTTCGGCCTCGAGCTCGTCGGGTTCACCGACCACACCGGGGACCCGGGACTGGGCGTGCGTCCACTGCTGCTGCCCGACGGTTTCGAGGGTCACCCGTTGCGCAAATCGTTCTGGCTCGCCGCACGGGCGAGCAAGACCTGGCCGGGCGGCAAGGAACCGGGCGAAAGCGGCGAGGACCACCGGACGGCGTCGCCGTCCCGTCGCCGCGTCCAGGCCCCGGGCGTGCCGCCACCGGAGTGGGGGCCGAGATGAGCTGGCTCGAGATCGTCCTGCGCGCCGCCAGCGTGCTGGCCGCCTTCCTCGTGCTGCCGCTGCTCGTCGGCCAGACCGAGCACAAGGTGATGGCTCACATGCAGGGCCGGCTCGGCCCGATGTATGCCGGGGGCTTCCACGGCTGGGCGCAACTGGTCGCCGACGGGGCCAAGTTCGTCCAGAAGGAGGACATCCTCCCGGCGCGGGCCGACCGCCGGCTCTTCCGCCTCGCTCCGGCCATCGCCCTCATCCCCTACCTCGTCGCGCTCGCACTCGTGCCGGTCCACCCGGGTCTGGTGGCCATCGACGTGCCGGCCAGCGTCCTCCTCATCCTCGTCGCCACCGGCATCGGCGCCCTGGGCACCCTGATCGCGGGTTGGGCCAGTGCCAACAAGTACGCCCTGATCGGTGCCCTCCGCTCGGCCGCCCAACTCGTCGCCTACGAACTGCCGATCGTGCTCTCGGTCGCCTCGGTCGCCCTGGCCGGCGGTTCGCTCTCGCTGATGACCCTCGGTCAGCGGTGGCAACCGCACTGGCTGCTCTGGCAGTTGCCGGGGGCGGTCGTCTTCCTGGTCGCCGCCGTCGCCGAGGTCCAACGGCCCCCGTTCGACGCGCCGATCGCCGACTCCGAACTCGTCATGGGTCCGTGGACCGAATACACCGGGCTGCGCTTCGCCTTCTTCCTGCTCGCCGAGTACGCCGGCATCGTCGTCCTCTCGCTGCTCTTCTCGGTCCTCTGGCTCGGGGGGTGGCACGGACCGTGGAGTGGGCAGGTCGGGTTCGTCTGGACCCTGCTCAAGGCGTTCGTCGTCGCCGTGGCCATCCTGTGGCTGCGGATCGCCTGGCCGCGCCTGCGCGAGGACCAGATCCAGCGCCTGGCCTGGCTCACCCTGGTGCCGCTGGCCCTGCTGCAGCTCGCCCTGACCGGCGTCGGGGTGGTGATGGGCTGGTGAGCGGATCCGCGAAGCGGGGGCGGGCCCCCGGCATACTCCCCGGCATCGTCCACGGGTTGGTGACCACGGCCCGCACGGCGCTGCGGCCCAGCCACACCGCGGAGTACCCCGACGTCCGCCCCACCCTGCCGCCGCGCAGCCGCGGCGTGATCGCCCTCCTCGAGGAGAACTGCACGAGCTGCATGCTGTGCGCCCGGGAATGTCCCGACTGGTGCATCGTCATCGACTCGCACAAGGAGACGCTGCCGGCGACCACCCCGGGTGGGCGGGAGCGCCAACGCAACGTCCTCGACCGCTTCGACATCGACTTCTCCCTGTGCATGTACTGCGGCATCTGTGTCGAGGTGTGCCCGTTCGACGCGCTCTTCTGGAGCCCGCAGTTCGAGTACGCGGAGTACGACATCCGCGACCTGCTCCACGACAAGGAGCGCCTCGGCCTGTGGATGGCCACGGTGCCGCCGCCGCCGGCCCTCGACGAGCGCGCCGCCGATCCGGCCGAGGTCGTCGCGGCGAGCCGTCCCGAACGGGCGGCGCCGGCGGCCCGCCCGGCCCGGCCCGAACGCCCGGCCCGCCCAACGCCCGCCCCCGAGGCCACCCCCGAGGATGCGTCGTGACCGGCCTCGACCTCGCCCTGCTCGCGACCGGGGGGCTGGCGGTCCTCGCCGGCCTGCTCGCGGTGACCACCCGCGAGGTCGTCCACGCCGCCCTCTGGCTCGTCGTCGCCCTCGTCGGCGTGGCCGGCACCGTGTTGCTCCTGGGCGCCGAACTCGTCTCGCTGGTCCTGGTGCTGGTCTACGTCGGCGCCATCGTCGTCCTCGTCCTCTTCGCGCTCATGCTGACCCGTGCCCCGATCGGGCCGGATCGCGCCCACGCGGTCGGGTGGCCCCGTCGGCTGGCCGCCGGGGGGCTCGGCGCCGCCGTGACCGTCCTGCTGCTGACCGTCCTGCTGCCGTTGGCCGGGGGCGTGCCCGGACGCACGGTCGAGGTCGCCGTCACCGACTCGACCCGCGTCGCCCGTGACCTCTTCGGCACCTGGGTCTGGCCGTTCGAAGGGCTGAGCGTCCTGCTGCTGGCCGCCCTGGTCGCCGCCCTCGCCGTGTCCCGCCTGGAGCGGGGGCGATCGTGATCCACCTCGCCGTCCCGTATGCCGTGGCCGCCCTTCTCGTGGGGCTGGGGATCGCGGGCGTGCTCATGCGGCGCAACGCGGTGCTCGTCCTCGTCGCCGTCGAACTGATCCTCTCGGGCGCTCTCGTCCTGTTCGTGACCAGCGGGGTGGCCGGGCCGAGCCGGGCCAGCGGCGCGTCCGTCCTGCCCCTGTTCGTCATGACGATCGCGGCCGCCGAGGTCGTCGTCGCCCTGGCCGTCATCCTCGCCGTCTTCCGGGCGCGCGGGCAGATCGACCTCGACGCGGCGATGGCGGACGAGCCCGAGCCCGAGGCCGGGTCCTTGGGACCCGAGCCGGCCCCCGGAGCCGCGCCGTGACGACATACCTGATCATCGGGATCACCGCGGTCGCTGGCCTGCTCGGGCTGCTCGGGTGGCGCTCGGTGGCCCTGGCCCGCGCGCTGGCGATCGGGTCGTCGGCCTTCGTCGCGATCGTCGCCGCCGGAACCATGCTGCGCACGACGCAATCGGCGGTGATCGAGACGCCGTTCGGGCTGTCCTTCGCGCGGTTCGTCGTGCCGCTCGACCTGGGGACCTCGCGCAGTGTGTCCGCCGTGGCGTTCATCGTCGCGCTCGTCGCTGCGGCCGTGCAGGTCTACAGCACCTGGTACCTGCACGACGACGACCGGTACGGGGTGTTCGCGGCGACCGTGTCGCTCTTCACCAGCGCGATGCTCCTGCTCGTGCACTCGCGCGACCTCGTGCTCACCCTCATCGGGTGGGAGGTGATGGGTTGGTGCTCCTACCTGCTGATCGGGCACTGGTCCCGCAAGGAGAGCGCCCGACGGGCCGCCCTCAAGGCCTTCCTCGTGACGCGGGTCGCGGACATCGGGTTCGTGCTGGGGGTGGCCGGCCTCGCGGTCGGCGCCGGGTCGACGCGCCTCGACGAGGTGCTCGCCGTCTGGGGGCGGGCGTCCGGGTGTGACGAGTTCGGCGTGTGCACCGGCCCGGACCCGGTGCTGCGCAACGTCCTCCTGGTGCTGCTCGTCCTCGGGGTGCTCGGCAAGTCCGCGCAGGTTCCGTTCCAGGACTGGCTGGCCGACGCGATGGAGGGCCCGACCCCGGCCTCGGCCCTGATCCATGCCGCGACCATGGTGGCCGCCGGGACGGTCGTGCTCGGGTCATTGCTGGGGGTGCTCGAGCAGGCACAGGTCGCCCGCTGGGTCCTGGCGGTCGCGACGGCGGTGACGATGGTGCTCGCCGCGGTGCTCGCGCTCGGGCAGAGCGACCTCAAGCGGCTGCTCGCCTGGTCGACGGTCAGCCAGGTCGCGATCATGCTCTCCGCCCTGTCCAGCGCCCCGGCCGGCGAGGGTCCGGATGCGGCCTGGTTCCACCTGTGGTCGCACGCCATCTTCAAGTCGCTGCTCTTCCTCGCGATCGGGTTGCTCTCGGTCATCGCCGGCGGCACGTCCGCGTCCGCCCTGCGCGGGTCGGCGATGCGGACCCGACTGGGCCGGTGGGCCCTGCTCGTCGGCCTGATGTCGCTGGCCGGGGTGCCGATCATCGTCGGTGGGGTCTCCAAGGAGCACGTCGTCGAGCAGGTGTATGCCGGGGCGATCGAGGGCGGTCCCGGACTGGTCGTCCTGCTGGCGCTCTTCCTCACCATCGTCCTGACGGCGGCGTATGCGACGCGCGCCTACCTCGTCGTCGCCGAACTCATCGACGTGCCCGCCGTCATCGCCGCCGAGCACGCGGTGCCGGCCAGTCGGCGTCAGCGACGGCAGGCGACCCTGGACCCGGGCGACCGGGGCGCCCCGAACGCCGTCCTGCTCACCCTCGCCGTCCTCTCCCTCGTCGGTGGCCTCGCCCTGCCCCTGCGGTTGTTCGAGCCGGGTGGGGGAAGCTGGACCTGGGCCCTGGTCACCGTGGTGCTGCTGGCCGTCGGGTGCGGCTTGGCGTTCGCGCTCGGCCGCGAGGGCGATCCGCGGGACCGGTTCGTGGGGGCGCGCGGAGCGGCCTTCGACGCCGGGTTCGGGGCCGATGCGGTGTATCACGCGATCGGGCGCGCCGTGGTCTCCCTCGCGCACGTCGTCGCCTTCCTCGACCGGGAGGTCATCGACGGCTACGTCCGGGGCACGGCCCTGCTCTCCCAGGTCGGGGGAGCGGCGGTCACCCGCGCTCATCAGCGACAGACGGCGCGACTGGGCGTGTGGCTGCTCGGCGTCGGTGTCGTCCTGCTCCTGGCCCTGGGGGTGTTCGCATGGCGTTGATCGCCCTCGTGCTGCTCCCGCTGATCACAGGAGGTGCCCTCGTCGTCAGCGGCTTCGTCACCCCGGCCGCGGCGTCCGTGCAGCGGGCGGTGGCCGGTGGGGCCGCGGCGGCGACGCTGGTGTTGGCGGCCTGGGTGGCGGCCGCTCGCCCGGTGGTGGACCACGCCTGGGTGCCCGAGCTGGGGCTGCGCCTGTCCCTGGGCGTCGACGGCATCTCGATCCCGTTGATGCTGCTCACCGCGGCCGTCGGGGTCCTCGTCGTCGCCCTGTCGGCCGGCACCTTGCCGACCCAGGGGCGGGCCACGGTCCTCGGGTGCCTGCTGCTCGTCGAGGCGGGAGCCCTGGCCACCTTCGCCGCCCGGGATGCCCTGCTCTTCTTCGTCTCCTTCGAACTCGTCCTCGTCCCGATGTGGGTGCTCATCTCGCGCTACGGCGACCCGCACGATCCTCGCGCGCGTCGCGAGGCGGGTCTGCGGTTCCTGCTCTACACGGTGGTCGGCTCGACCCTCATGCTCGTGGGCATCCTGCTGCTCGTGGCCTCCGCCGGCACCGGTGACCTCTCGGCCCTGGTGACCGCGGGCGCGGCGCTGCCCGCTGGGCGC
>WBZS01001729.1_pt1 | contig 16058 bp, 14 predicted proteins | sample 5204201 | NCBI WGS metagenome assembly WBZS01 (sample SAMN12344357, study PRJNA552823) | activated sludge metagenome | biome: Activated sludge suspended growth; feature: Nitrification reactor; material: Wastewater; isolation source: activated sludge from nitrification reactor of wastewater...
TTGTCACGAAAATATACCCGTCGGATATCCGACGAAGACTGTCGTCTATTTTTGGATATAGGGGATGAACATGGTGACTCGTGGCGGCATTGCTCTCGATCGCGGCGTCACGTTCCCCGCCCACCTGATGGCACGGGCGCCGGGTTTGAACCCGGTTGGCATCAAGGTGAGTCCGGCGAATGCCGACTTGTCTTCGCTTCTGCCGAAGCACGCAGAGGGGCTGTTTCGCGCCACCACGCGACACGCGTTGATAAACGAGATACGACGCATTATCGAGGAAGTGGACTTCGACACGTTCTTCCTGGGCGCCTATTCTGGCTCAGAGGACGGTGTAGGCTCCGCATCCTTCATCAGTCATGCGGACCCGAGTTGGACAGAAAAATATGCAAGCGATGGAATGATCGATTATGACCCGCGGATCGAGCATTGTATGGACCGGTCCTATCCATTGATATGGGACCGCGCGAAATTCCAGGATCGTCGAGCGTACACGCAAGCAACAATCGATATGTTTGAAGAAGCAGCTCACTATGGCATCAACGCCGGTATTGCCGTGCCTATCATCTCTCATGAGGGGTTGCTCGGGGTGATGGGCGTCAGTTCGTCTGTAAACACAAGTATTGCCACGCTTGAGGCGCCGACTATTAGAGGGCGCATCGCGATACTCCGGGAGTATTTGAGCGAGATCCTGGAGACGAAAGGTGGCGATCAAGTCCTTAACGAAATGCAAACGAATGGGCTGAATGGACGTCCCCTCAGCCCGCGCGAGAAGGAGGTGATTGCGCTGGCAGCTCTTGGACTATCGAAACAGCAGATCGCCGATCGTATCCGTCGATCATACAGCACCGTGTGCGCTTTCCAGGCCAGTGCCAAAGCAAAGCTCGGCTCCACAACTATCGCCGGTGCAGTCGCGCGAGCCATTCTCGGAAACGTGATCGAGATCCCGGATGGGCTACGCGGACGGATTTCCTCCGGTCCGTCGTAGCATCAATTCCTGTGAACGGATCAGCCGCTCGATCAATTTGATATCCGACGGACCCATCTGTATTGCCGTCTCCACCCACGCACGAATCGACGCGTCCAATTCACCTTCGGTCACAGGCTGATCGCAGATGCAATGATCAGTGCGGCCGGTCGGATATCGATCGATCCACTGCTCGACCGCAGCGGCGCCCTGGCCGTCCGGCACTACCAAATCAATGGCGCCGAGCGCTTTCATCTCGGCCGCCGAGTAGACCTTCTCCGAGAACACGATACGCTCGGCGTCTCTCGCGGGCATGCGCCGAGCGAGCAGATTGAAAGCGCCCATGCCGGGAAACAGGCTGAACTTGGTTTCAGGAAGCGCGAATTTGGCCGACTCCTCGGCCACGACCCATTGACTCGACAACGCGGATTCAAAGCCGCCGCCGAGCGCCATGCCTTGAACCAAAGCAATCGTTGAAACCTCCCCCCCGTAGGCCCCGGCGTGCTGCAAACAGATCTCGATGCAGCTGCGGGCATAGCTGTATAGCGCCTCGGAGTCGTGCGCCCTGGCGCATTGCAAAAAGAACGGAAGATCTCCCCCCAAATTGAATACGTTGGGTACCGCAGAAGCGTAAACCAGCCATTTCAGCCCGATCGCGCCAGCACTGCCGGAAACAACACCGTGGCTCTCAGTCAAGCGGCTCTGCATGGCGAGCACTTCGCCGATGAAGCGGTGCGTGAATCGGGGTGCCGGTGTCGGGTGGCAGCGCACCCAGAGTGTATGTCTGGCCTCATCAAAGCTAAGGGTGAATTGGGTTGCGCCAGCGTCCTGGAGCGCGTAAATACTGGGTGCCTTGGCGTTTGCGGACATCAGTTTGCAACCGTGGTGGAATAGAACACAGCCTGCGAGCGTAGACCCGCATAGGATATCAGCACCTGAATCAAGGGGTCATCGCGAATGGTTCGAGTAAGGCGCGAGTTTGTTAGGCGGCACGTTGCCCACGAACGTATTGCCGCCGTATACCTAGCCACACCGCGGATCCTAGGTCTGACGGTTGTAGCCGGCATTCTGATGTGGACGTTGCTCGTCCGCATTGGACCGTCGTCATTGGCACATACCTGGCTGGTGACCCTGCTCGGAATTTCCGGGTTGAGATACGCTCTGGTCAGAGCGTGGGCCAATGCTGGCGACCCTGAAAAGGCTGAAAATTGGAAAGCGGCGTTCATCGCGCTTGCCTTCGCCGCCGGTTCAACGTGGGGCTCGCTCGGCGTCCTTTTCTATTCCGACGCAAGTCCTCCGCAGCAGACCGTCATTGCGGTGACGCTAATCGCGACTGCGGCTGTAGCAATGTACTCGCTCTACCCGCTGTTTCAGGCTTACGCGGCCATGGTCGTGCCGACCTTGCTACCGTTTCTGGCTAGTCGTGCAAGCCATGTTGATGACGAGAACATGTTTCTCGCCTTTGCCGTACTCGTGTTTCTCGTCGCTGCTCTGTTAAGCACCGCCCGAATGAGCAATCGCTATGGCCGGTGGGTCGCGGCAAACGTTCAACTGAAGGGCTTGTCTCGAGACAGGCGAGCGGCACTTGTATCCGCGAACGCCGCTAGCCGGGCAAAGAGTCAGTTCCTGGCCAACATGAGCCACGAGATTCGGACACCCATGAACGGCATTGTCGGTATGGCCGATCTGATGGAGCGCACGCCACTGAACCCCGAGCAGAGACGATACCTTGGGGTGATGAGATCATCGTCCGCGTCGCTTATCGGCATCATCGACGACGTGCTCGATCTCGCCAAGGTTGAAGCCGGGAGATTGCAGATCGAGAACGTTCCGTTCAATTTCTCGGAGACAATTCAAAACGCAGTCCAAGTCTTTGAGGGGCGCGCCCGGGAAAAGGGGCTGGAGTTGATCGTCCGAATCGACCCTCGGCTGCCACGGGCAATCAGCGGGGACCCAACGCGATTGACTCAAGTGGTCTCCAATCTGGTCAGCAATGCCATCAAGTTCACCGAACTTGGCGTTGTATCGGTAACGTGCTCGGAACGAACGCATGGTGACCAACGCAAAGTTCGCATCGATGTCCGGGATACGGGGATCGGGATTTCGCCGGAAGCGCTCAAGAGGGTCTTCTCGGCTTTCGCGCAAGAGGACGAGTCGATCACGAGGCGCTTTGGTGGAACCGGACTCGGCCTGACCATCTCGCACCAATTGGTGGAACTGATGGGCGGCTCGCTTGATGTCATCAGTTCGCCACACCAGGGGTCGACGTTCTGGTTCGAGTTGCCTTTGGTTGAACAGCTAGATGTGCTCGCCGAGACCACGACAACGGCAGAGGCCTATTCTGGAACCGTTCTCCTGGTCGAGGACAACGACGTCAATCGTTTCATGGCGGGGAGCATGCTCAAGTGTCTAGGGCTTGTGGTAGAGGATGCGCACGACGGGCAAGCGGCCGTGACGGCAGCGACGCGGCGCCGGTTTGACCTCATCCTCATGGACATCCAAATGCCTGTTCTCGACGGCATTGCGGCCACACGGCAGATCCGCAAGTTGGAAATGGCGCAAGGTCTCGCTCCCACCCCGATCCTCGCACTGAGCGCGAACGTAGTCGCCGAGTATCGGCATGATTGCGCGCAAGCCGGCATGAATGGGTTTTTGAGCAAGCCGTTCAGGGAACAGGAGTTGCGGCGTGCGCTTGGGAAATACCTGCCGTCAGTCGCGTCGATCGAAGTCTGCGCCGACCCACCAGTAAGAAACGAGCGCGCGCAAGACGAAGCCTGCCAGGCGGTGCTTGATCCTGCAGGACTGCCAGATATGTGCTTTTCTATCGACGGCGTTCAGGACCGCGCGGAGGCGCTACGCCAAGTCGAAGCCGGGCGGCGCGAGCTTCGGCGCGCTTACGAGGTACTCGCGGGTGGCGTGCTAACCGGAAGGACTGCTGACGAAATCCTGCATGCCATGCGATTCCTGTCGAGATACTTGGGCTTAGCCGGTTTGACAACGCTTCTGGACCAGATCACAGGACGCGGGGCGCCTTCGGACTCAGCCTTGGCAGCGCTGAAACGCCAGATCGACGCCGAGCTAGCATAGTTCCGAGCACGAACCTCCGACCGCAACACCTCAATCGATCGCTCGATTACATTATTTTTTGTCACAACAAAGCGTTACGGTTGAATATTACCTTAACTTCTGACAATCTGCCCGCAAGGGGTTCGTCCCTTTTTGCGTGGAGATCGTCATGGTTCGAATTGGGGTTTCGTCAGCAGTTGGCGTTCAGTCACGGGTAGACGTTCGCCTCATTGAGGAGGGCGGAATCTTTCGGGCAACGCTCGGGGAGGCATCGGCGGCAACGTTTGATGCGCTGGCCGGGACGGTCAAGGAGCAGTACGAAACCTCCGCGAACGATGGAGTCCCGGCGTTCGTCCTGGCGATTCCTTCCTTTAAGTGCCTCGATGGCGAACCGAACGCGGTGACGGCCAGCGTCGTAGACATGCTGAGCCGGCCGAGGAAAAACAATCTCTTTGTTGGCGCACTGGCCGTAGGTAGCAGTTTTGACGGTGGCCTGTTGTTGGCGGCGGCTTGCCCACTACTGGTTGCCGAGGTCGGTGCAACGCTCGAACCAGGATGGGCACGGGGCACAACCCTTCTTCAACAGGTGCTCGCCAAGCGGATCGGTGTGCGCAACGCAGCGAAGCTAACAGACAAGGGCGGGCCTTGGGACGCGGTTTCGCTCTACGAACTCGGCGTGATCGATCAAATCGCTGAGGTTGGTGCGGGTGAAGCTACGGCCCGAGAATCGTTGTTGGCCAGAAAAGAGAGGGGACGGGCCTACATGGGCTACTGGGGCGCACGGGAAGCCTATTTGCCGTTCGACACTACGATCTACCCCGCGTCGTCGGAAAAGAGATCGAAGATCTCCGCGTCGGCTTGATCCATATCTCGATTGGCGCCGGCGGCAAGCCGGCGAACCAAGCGCACATTGGAAATACAGTGCGGACGCAGTACCAGTGCGAACTTTGCGGCAACCCCTTGAATCGAGTAGGTGACGCCGTCGATCGATCCGTCGCGCAATGCCGCCAGGTGGTCGTCGGTGAGCAGGTTTTCGGCACAGGAGAGATCGACGAATCGTCCGCGTATCGCGCTCGTCCAAACATTCAGCGCGGTCGCGGGGGCGATTCCCCCGGCGTGATCGGCGAATCTCTGCCACCGCACGCGATTTCTGGCAAGCGCGTCAGCCTCTGAGAGCCCGCAATGCCACCCCGCTGTGTCGATGCACGGACCGGGACAAGGCGGTCGTTGGAAGGTCTCGATCAGGGGCGGCGTCAGCCCCGGCCGCAGATGCGCTTCGTGCGAAAACACCCGTAGGGAAAAAACCGGCAGGCCGACATCACGTTCGAGTTCGCGGAGCGACTGATCCGCTACGTCTGCCTGAGCTGGTCGCACGGTATACGCGCGCCCCCAGACCAGACTATCGGCAATCAAGCGGCCTGAAACGACTGAATCCAATTGCTCACCGCCCATGCACGAGTCTCGCACGGACCCATTAGCAGGTCTGCCGGCGCTTCTCCCCCACAGATGGGATGTTGATTTGGGGTCTGCGCCCACTTGGCCAGACGCGCCGGATTAGCAAACAAGACTGAGAGCCCTCGCAAGGCAGCGATCGCCGGAGCAATCCGCGCACGCGGACAGAACCCAGCCTGTCTGACAATCCGCTTGTCACGAATTCCCATAGCCGAGACGATCGCTTGAAGAGTCGCGATCTCTTGCTTTGGCGTAAGTGAAGAATCGGGCAGCTCGGCAGCTCGCGACATGGGTGTTCCTGAATAATGTCAGCAAGATAGACTCTACCGGCAGTGGGCCGGCGAGAGCGTGACCAAGTTCCCAGCGCCGAGGAAAGGCCGGGCCAACAACTATTTCGTGTTTCCCTTTGCGGGGCTCAGGCTCATCTCGACCAGCCTCTTAGCCGTCGGCAGTGAGGACAGGTGCGCAGTCACACAACCGTCAAGAGACGCTAAGGTGTCACCCACGAAGATCACCTTCGGAGATGGCAAGCGCCCATAGATGTCATTCGATCTCAGTACGGCGAACCACTTGCAGAACTCGGCTGCGCAAACGCTTTCATGGGTCTCCACGGCCCAAACGGCGTTCGGGCGGAATTCCGATACACGATCAAGCGCGACATGCGCATCTTCCGCGGTCTCGACGACAATTCCCGACCTTCGCAACGGCGGAACGATGTCCGCGATCACTTCCGGATCCTCGCACACAAAGAGCATCCTCCGCATGACCGGAAAGTTGAGCACGTCGTTGCCAGATGCACTAGCCATAAGGCATTCTAGCCCAAACTTGGAAAACCGGAATTGGCGGGCCAACCAAGGCTCTTCAGATCGATCTGCGCTAAGCGGGTTGGAACGAGCCGGTTCTCGCGCTACGCGGCGCCGCAAACAATCGATCCATCTGCCGCTTGCGCGCAGCCAGTCCCGGCTGCACGTAGATCCCGGTCGTGGCCAGACTCGCATGCCCGAGGCTTTCGCGGATGGTAGGAAGATCCACCCCCGCGCCCACCGCGAGGGTGCCGTGGGTATGGCGCAGCCAATGCGTGCTCGCCGCCGCCACCCGCGCGGCCGCTTCCTCAAAGCCTTGGGCGGTGAGCTCGGCCGCGCAGCCCTTGAAGAAATCCTTCAGGCACTGATAGAGGCTCGAGGCCGCGAGGCAAGCCCTGCCCTGCCCCGCGCTGTCGTCGAACTCATCATGTCGCAGCCGCCCGATCAGAGGGATCTCGGGGTTAACGCCTTTGAGATCTGCCGGCAGCTTGCGACTCGCCAGATAGCGCGCGAGTGCACCCGCCACCGCATCGGGTAAAGGCAGCGCGCGCGCCTTGCGCCCCTTACCGATCACAGTCAGCACCCAAAACGTCTCCTCGATCCCCTCGCCGGCGTGGCGCGTCAAATCGCCGAGTCGTGCATTGGCCAATTCCGCGAGTCGCAGCCCCAGGCCATAGCCCAGATAGAGCAAGAAACGCAGGCGCTCGTGGGCGCGCTGCGCCTGAGCGCCTTGCGGCTGGAGGCGCTCGATATAGTCGAGCACGAAGGTCCACTGCGCGCCGCTCAAGGCACGCCCGATCTGAATACGAACTTCCGTCTTCAGGCGCTGGCGCACCGCGCTGAACGGATTGCGCGCCAGATAGCCGACCCGCGTCAGCCATTCGCACAGGGCGGTGACGACGACGAGCGCCTGGTTCTGGCTGGATACCGACAGCGCGCCGGCAAACGGGCGCCAGCCTGCGGCCCTTCGGGCACAGTGCTTTGGCCCGATCCAGGCCTCGCGCGCAATTCGTCCGTCCCAGGTGAGTCCCGCCTCCGGATCGAGTGCGGCAAGAAAGTCGCGATAGGCAATCGCATCGTCGACATTCAATGCCGCCACGGCCTTGCCGCGCTCGCACACCGCCCAGAGCAAAAACCGCTCGGCTTCCTTGCGATAGGCGCGATGGGTATGGCCAGGTGGGTAAAGACGCAGCCAGCACTGGATGGCCTCGAGGTCGTTTGCGGCGCTGATTTGCAATTGGGCCGTGGGCGCTCGGTTTTGCCCGGACGTGCCATCGAGGCACGCCCGCTCGGTGTGCGCGAGTGGATACTGAAAGCGCTCCAACGGCACCAGCGGGAGATCGCCCGAGCGATTCCCCTGCCCCGCCCCGCACCCAAATCCGGCGCCAGTCGCGCGCGTCCAAGCGGGTGCCCGCGGCCGCTTCGGTTTCGCCATCGCAGTTGGCGGCATGCACACCCCCAGCGCCGTCTCGCGCGCCTTGAGCCAGGCCACGATGGCACGGGCACTCTTCTCGCCCAGGCGTGGGAGGCCTCGCCACCAGCCATAGCCGCCGGCTTCGATTCTCTTGACCAACGCGGCGAAGTCCTCGAACTCCCCGGCCCGTGCGAGCTTGGCCGCGAGTCCGTCAGGCAGCCACTCTGCGGGAGAATCGCGAAGCGTAGGCTTGGGCTCGCCCAACAGCATGAGGCGATCGAGCGCGCGCATGATCGTGTCACTTCGAGCTGGCCAGTCCTTCATGCTCGATCCGAGGGCGGCGGCCAGTTCGGGGCGGCAGTGGTGGGCGGCCAGGCGCACGAGCTTCTGCTGGACGAGATTGAGGGCGGATGCAGTGCGCCGAGACGAGGCGTAGTCGAGATACTGGGCGCCCAACCGGGCCAGCGGCATCCCCTGTGCGATCCCACGGGCCAGCGCCCACTCGGTAATCGTGAGCACGGTTCCACCCCCCTTCTCTGTTCCTTAACCCCGGCCGACCGGCGAAGAAATCGGATCGTTGGCCTCGCATACGCCCTTTTTGGGTGGACGCACCGAGCCTCGGCGCACAGCCTAGCATAGAAATTCGAGTTGTTGATAATGCTAAGTATCATCGGCTATTGTTTGGAAAGCTTACGGGTATTAGCTAATCATATTCAATAGCCTTGACTTTGCACGGCTAAACAGCGATCCTTTCAAGCTCTCGGAGCCATGATCGACCCCGCCTCGATGCCCGTTGGCCGCCTCCCACTCCCGCAAGCGCCCTGTCCTGAGCGCCGGATCGCGGTGTCCGCCACCCCGCTGCCGCCCATCCAGATCGGGACGGCGTCCCTGTACCCGTAAGATGCCGCGCGACGCCCACGAGACCGAGCGTTTGGCCCTGGCCGCTTGCGAGCAACTCGCGCAGTCGGAGCGGCGCGTTCCCACCGTAAAGATGGTCATGAATGCCATCGGGGTCCAAAGCCCGGAGGTGGTCGGACGCGCATTGCGCCGGTGGCGTGAAGCCTTCCTGGACCGCACGCTGGCGCAAGATGTTGGAATCGGCCTGCCCACGGCACTGGTCCAACCCCTCAGAGAACTCATTGCGCTTGCCCGAGCGCAAGCCCAAGAAGAGATCGAGCAAGCACGGGCGGCGCTGGGCGAAATTGCGAGAGCCAAGGATCAGGAAGTCGCGGCCGCGCAGGCGTGCGCCGCGCAGGCGCAAAGGGCGACTGAGTCGGTGCGGAACGAACTTGCCGTTTATCGAGCGAGTGCCGACCAGCAAGTCCTCTCTTTGCGCGCCGAGGCCGCGGATCTACGAACGCGGCTCGAAGCCAGCGACCAGGCCCTCAAGGCCGGGCAGCAGACAATTGTCAGCGAGCGCGAGAACGTGGCGCGCCTTGCGGCCCGCCTCGAACAAGCCAAGGACCATCACGCGGCAGAGAAGTTGGCGCTAGTAAGCCAGTACGAGGATCGGATCGAGGCTGCAACAGCGGCCTTCACCAGCGAGCGCGGGCAACTCCTAAGCCAGATCGAGCGCCGCGCCGACGAGGCAAAACGTCTGCAGGATGGAATGGTTATCGAGGGGGCGAAAACCGCCCAGGCGCGTGAGGCACTCGCGAACCTCAAGGGGGTCTATGAATCCCTATGCAGTGCCCATGAGGCACTACGTCGTGACCTGGCCGATGCCCAAACCGGCCGCAATCGCGCCGAGGATGCCGCTACCGAGTGCCGCGCGCAGGTGAAGCTCCTGCAAGCGCAGTGCGCAGAAGCGACTGCAGGACTCGCCGCGGTACGCGCCGAATTCGAGTTATGCGCGAGAGAGCTGGCGCATGTTCGGGCGGAACTCGCCAAGACAAAACGACGCAAAGGCCACGAACCGGAGCCCGGCGCATAGCCGGACAGCTTCGGTTGTTGAGGCCCGCCGTCGCTGCTAGCGCCCGGCGTGCGTCATTCACTTCCCGGACGAGGCGAGCATATGTTCCACAAAGGATCGCAGACTGGCTTCCATCTCTGGCGTAAGCGCTGCCGCCCGGATCTTGACCGTGAGACTGGCTGGATCGCGAGTGATTGAGCCGGCCTGTTCTTTTCCGACAAACAGCTTGCGGATATCCCGTTCGGTCGGTATCCGCGGACCCTTAGCCGCGCCCGAGACGATCAAGTTGGAGAGACGCATACCATCGACCTCTCCCGACTTGACCTTACCCCAGACCTTCCTCAGTGCGTTGAGAGCGTCGTCGCCACCCGTCGCAAGGGCGCATTGCAGTTCGCTGGCAGCGCGGCGAGAGAGCAAGTCTGGTTTGACCTCTAGATCCGCTACGACGAACCCGGGCAGTTTGAAGAACTCCAAGAACCGGTAAAGATCTGATCTCTGAAAACCAAGAGCGCGGGCCATTTGCGTGCGATTCGGAAATTCCGCCTCAGCCCGTTTGATGGCGCGCGCCACCTCGAAGTCAGTCAAATCCTCGCGGTCGATGTTTTCCGAGAGGGACCATACCGCCATGTCGCTATCGCTGGCGTCAACGATGACCGCCTTGATCCACTCAAGTTTGAGCAGTTCATGTGCCCTGTATCGGCGCTCGCCCACGACAATCTGGAACGGCCGACCGGTGTCCAACGGTTGGACACCTCCTGGCGATTTACTGTCCAACCGTTGGACACCCTGTTCCACGACACGCGGGTTCCTCCGAACGACGATCGGCTGAACCAGCCCAATCTCTGAGATGCTTTCAGCCAACCGTTCAATGGCACCCTTGTCGAAAACCCGACGAGGCTGCCAAGGATTGGGCTCAATCTCCACTAGACGAGTCTCGCTGGAGGCCGCATCCTTGAGCAGGGCCTCGAGTTCCGCCGCACGTCCTTCCGCCTTTCTAGCTCGCTCATTTAGGCTGTCGATGGTCGGCTGCATCATGGCGGTGGCGCCCGGGGCCGTAACGGGCCTCCGTTGGCCCACGGAAGCCTCGGAACGCGGTGGAATCAGATCCAAGGCCCGTTCCCCCTTCGCCCGCAAATCCTTAAGGCTCATCGTTAATCCCCCATACCGAGCTCATGATGGACTGATCGATCAGCTCAACCAGCGTGTCGTAGGCTGAACGGATTCTTGCATATGTCTTGGCAGCGCCCTCGTACTTGGAGATGTCGTACACGGTACCGAACTGCACGGCGCCCACGCCGCTAACCTGGCTGCGTGGGATCTCCGTGGTGAGAACGTACCGCCCATACGTCCGGATAATCCAATCCTTCACGATTGAGGCGGATACCGATGCTGCATCAACTCGGCTCAAGAGCACGCGCATAAAAGCGAAGTCCTTGGAAATGTGCCTGTGCCGCTTGAGCGCGCCGAGCGTCTCTGAAAGCAAGGTCCAAAAGGCGACCGAACTGGCGAAGTCCAGGTTGTCGGGTGGGATGGGCATCAAAAGTCCATCCGAGGCGATGACTGCGTTGACCGCCAGATAGGAGAGCGCGGGCGCCGTGTCGAACAGGATGACGTCGTAGTGATCGCGCAGTGGGTCGATCGCTTTATCGAGCAGCGCCCACCAATGAATCTCGGGATCACTGCTGTGAATGGGCAGGAAGATTTCAGCGTTGAACAGATGTGGCGCTGCCGGGATGATGTCAAGACCATCCCAATAGGTGTTTTGCACGGCATACGCCAAGTCTTTTGGGGCTTCCTCCAACGGGGGATACGTAATTGGCCCGACCGTGTGTTCCTCCAACACCTCGGCAGCGGGCAAAATACCGGTAAGCGTGGTAGCAGAGCCTTGCGGATCCAGATCGACGAGCAGCACCCGTCGACCGCGCAGCGTAAGACCCTGAGCAAGGTTGAAGGTCGTGGTCGTTTTTGTGCTACCACCTTTGAAATTGACCACCGCAATACAGGCCGCCCGTCTACCCGCAGGGCGCTTCGGGATCTTGCTCAGCCGATCGACCCACTCGCGCGCCTCGGCGAGGGTGAATATCCTTTTCTTGCCCCGGCCGTCAACGGTCCCTGAAGGAAGATCGCCCCGCTTCGACAAGTAGGCCACCTGACCTGGATCAATCCCGCACAGGCTGGCGACGGAGGAGCCCGTGAACCACGGCGGGTTCTTTCGGGGGTGCGGCTCCAACATCTTGGAGCGCAAACTGTCGAGCAGGACGTTCGCAGATTCTGCTAGCGCTTCCAACTCGTCCAGAGAAAACCTTTGCGCTTCGGGAAAGAGCATCATGTGGTCTCCGAGTTTCCAGGTTTTGGCCCAATTCGTGCAAAACATGGAAATACTACAACAGAAACACCCATGTCGAACTCTCCCATCTATGTACGCGAGCCTCTTGGCAAGGCTTGGGAGGCTTGTGCCATCAATGGTGACGCTCTACGGGGACCGCGACATCGAACAGCAGATCTCTGCCTTTGCGTTTCCGGTTTTCTGCAAACTTCTATAAGCCACGCCTTTGTGTGTCTTATCGCCGTTAACTCTTTGTTATTGTTAACTTGACTGTAAGCTATTCATTCCAAAGCGGTTGTTGGCGTTTGGGTGACGGTTTGCAGGAATAAAGGTGACGCTTTTCGGGAACCTTCGGGCTGTTTGGTGCTGCCTTGCAGGAACAAAAGGTGATGGTTTGCAGGAAACTCTTGCCGCGACAGGTGCCGGTTTACAGGTATCCGCAATTTTGAAGGCAAAACAGCCGCCACGTTTGATGAACCTCCAACCAAGTCGCTGAGCGACTGGTGGGAGTTTCGCAGGGCGCACCGGACACCACTCCTGGCAACCCGGTCGTGTCTGCTAAGGGTTCGCACGCGAACAGTTCGGATTGGATGGAGTCTCTCGCGCATTGGGTGGTATGGTAACGGCTGTGCGCAACATGGCATTACCTATGAGTTCCGTGAAGAAGCCTGACAAGTGCGGTGTCGTGGCAGATCGGCCCGAGTTAAGAAAAACCAACGAGCTAATCGCTCGCCCGATTGTGAGCGGACATTTCACCCTGCTGGGTCGCAAGGTCTTCAACGCGATGATCCTGTACGCCCAACAGGCGCGAGTTCCGGGCGGGAATGCCCCGGAGGACAGAGAAGCTTACAAGAAGCTGTTCTGGGTTCCGCTCGCGAATATCGCGAAGGACGCCAGCTACGATAGCAACGACACCGCACTTCTGAAAGAAGTGGCAGGGCAGTTGATGGACATTCGCGTGGAGTCCGAAACCGAGACCGAATGGACAGCCGATCACTTAGTCGAGCAAGTCAAGATCGTCAATCCGAATGGTCTGAACAGAAGGGGAGGGCGGGTCTGGGTTGGGTACAGGTTTCCCGACGAGGTGCTCCATCTCGTGACGGACCCGCGCAGATATACGAAGCTACCCATCTTCTACCTGACGCAACTCCGAAGCAACGCGGCCGTTGCCCTTTACGAGGTGGCAAAAGAGAGCGCATGGAAAACCTCCGGACTGACGACGAGGGCGCCCTGGGAGGACTGGCAGGCAATCTTCGACGGAAGGCCAAAGGACGAAATTGCCGGATGGAAATCAGAGTACAAGTTCTTTAAGGATCGAGTTCTAAAGAGGGCCATTCAAGAGATCAACACACAAACAGATGTGACGGTCGAACTGCTTGAGTTCAAGAACGGCCGTAAGGTCGGATCAATCCAGTTCCGGGTAAGGACCAAAGAGCAGATACAACTCGAGTTTCCGCCACCACCCCTGATCGATACATCCACTATCGATGCAATTCGGGCTTTTGGGCTAGCGAAAAGGGAGGCTGAAGACATACTCGCGGCGAACGAGGTGGGTTTCCTTAAGGCTACCTGCGAATACGTCAGGAAACGCGCCTCGGATCCTAAACTGCCGCCGCTTGGCAGCCAGGCTGCCTTCTTCCGATCGGCACTCCGCGGACGCTACGTCGAGAGCGCCAATCCAAAGCCGCTGCCAACACCGAAGGCGGCTGCCACCGAATCAGGGGTCGATCCCGAGGCCAGTCAAGCCCGCGACGACGCAGCCAAGCGGCTCGACGCCATGGAGGACGAACAACGTCACGCGCTAATTGAAGAGTTCTACCAGGCGAACCCAGCGTTGCGGGTGATTGCCAAGAATAAGTCGAGCAATATGGTCCGCAAAATGATAGCCAATTGGATGGCGGCCAACGGCCGCTGACCAAAGTGCTGCCGAGCGTTTGCGGCGCGCGCACAGTTTCGGCTCTCTGCATACGAACTGCAAGCGGTTGATCGCGTTGCTGCAGCTGCTGCTGAAACTCGTTCGGGCACGGGCTGCGGATTGGATCAGGGAGCGCGCGCCGATAGCGTGTCCTTGCTGCGGGGCGCATATGAAGATCGTACGCACGCGCATTGCACCAGCGCAGGCGGGCGGGCCACCGACCGTGACTACCGCGTGGGGTGTTTTCTGATCGTGTAAGCGAACCATGCACCGGCGAGCGGCGAGCATCGGCACACATAAGCTGAGGGACGCGCTTGCCACGTATCGGCGGCCAGCGCAGGCTACTGCCGCGCATTTGCCCACTTTGGGCCGGTCCTTGCCGCAATGGCAGGCTCGACGTGGCGGACTTAGAACCAGCCGCCGCCGCTCCGGCTTGCTGCCGGGGCAACTCCAAAAAGCCAGTTGCTACTGCACTCCGAACGCGGCGCCCATGGTCCGGGCTCGTCCAACAATCGGTTCAGATCGGCCGCGACAGTGGCAAGCACGATCTAACCTTAGTTCCTCTCTTTGCGCGATGCATACCACCGCTAAAATACCACCCTCCTATACCGCTGAAACGACTTTCCATCCGCGTACCCCAGAATCTGCATCAATTCCTCATCGGTATGCGTCTTGTCCGAACGCGCCTTGACCGCAAACGTGTGCCGCAGCGTAAACGGCCCTCGGGTGGCCACGTTCCCCGAATCCTTCCCTGCCGCACCCCTGGGCGAGCTGGCAATCCGGCACGCCTCCAACGCCTCATGAAAGCCCTGATTGATCGTCGAGTTATCCATCCCCCGGTCCTGGCGGTTGCTCGGAAAAGCCCGCTCGAGCGGCCCTGGCGCATCGGCAAACGCCCTCGCCCGAATCGCCAGCCACGCCGAGAGCACCTGCGCTGACCAGCCCGCGATCGGCACGTCGCGGGCCGGACTGCGCCCCAGCGCCTGAACCCGCAGCGTGGCCGGCAAGCCCTTCTCGTCGAGGAAGATGTTCTCCACCTTCAACTCCGTCACCTCCCTGGGCGTCAGCCCCGCCCCCAGCATCACCGCCAGCACCGCACGGTTGCGCGCATCCTTTCGATCCGCCGCCGACACATCGGACAACGCACGCCGCGGCCACAGCTCCATCAAGTAGCCCATCAACCGCGCATACTCCTGGCGCGTGATCGTATCGGGCAGCGCGTCCCTGTTGCGCGCATTGACGAACCGGAAATCCGCCGCAATCAGCTCGCTCGCCGCCGCCGTCCCTGGCGCCCCGCGCCGGCCCGCGTCGAAGCCCGCAACCGCTTCGATCAACCTGAGCAAGCGCCAGGCGTAACGGTCCGTCAGCGACGCCTTGGACACCGCCTCCTTGCCCCGTAGATCGAGCAACAGCCGCAACTGATCCACCGACAGATCGCAGACATGAAAATCGTAGCGCACGCAAAACGCGCGCACCGCGCGCCACATCTGGCGATAGCTCTCCTTGGACGCCTCGCTTAGCGACGCCTCCGAATCGCGCGAGGCCAGATAGTCCTCGAGCAAGGCGACCAGCGTGCCATCGAGATCGGCGCCGAAGATCGGTACCGTCGCAGCGTCGTTCTGTTTGCGGATGCGTCGGTTCATGACACGAAAGCGGGGCAGGGTGGGGGTTGAGAAAGCGGCGGAGAACGGATCATCGAACCCTAGCCCGTCAGGACCGAAAAATCAACCAACGGCGAGCCATGTGGTCCTGCTAAGCAATCTTGAATGGCTTTGAATTGAGGAAGGGCGGGGGAGGACTGGTAACGAGGGTGTTCCTGTTAGTTGATTGGTGTCCGTCGTACTTCGCACAAGCAACCGGGCTGTCGGAATGGCGAGCGTCCCGCTTGGCAATAAAGATCGGCCTCGAAACACTCGAGGCTGTCAGCTGCCGCCCGAACGCCAATCGACGCCGCACCGGCCGTTTCGCCACAGGCGGGGCAGGGCAGACGATGCTGCGCGCGGCAAACACCAACGCCTTGAATCACCAACGCCTTGAATCGGCTCGGCGAGCCGGCCGGCAATGCACCGCTTCCGGATCCGCCGCGGCCTTGCAAACGTGCGCATACTGTGCGTAAATGAGGCCTTGTTAGTGCATCTGTGGTCAGGAGCCCAGCTATGCCCGTCGCAACCCTTGCTGTTCCCCGTGCAACCGAACCGACGGTTGG
>WBZS01001730.1_pt1 | contig 16056 bp, 16 predicted proteins | sample 5204201 | NCBI WGS metagenome assembly WBZS01 (sample SAMN12344357, study PRJNA552823) | activated sludge metagenome | biome: Activated sludge suspended growth; feature: Nitrification reactor; material: Wastewater; isolation source: activated sludge from nitrification reactor of wastewater...
GCCGTCGCCGTGGCGATGCGGGTAACGGTGGGGCGCGGCGTGGCGTTGGGCGTGGCGGTGGGGTCAAGGCGAGGGGTAGGGTTCATGGCGAGGGCCTCCGCGGTCGAGGTGGGCGACGGAGCAACCCCTGAGACTAGGCCACGACACGCTGCCAGCGCGCTCGACGCCGCGGCCGCGCCGCCCAGAGTCGCGGCCAGGCGTAGAAAATCGCGGCGATTGAAGCGTTGCATCACCAGCCTCCTTGCCCACCCGTTATGCCCACCCGTTACACGCCAGGGGCTTCCGGGGGTCGCCGCATCGCGTCCCGGATCGCGCGATAGCCGATGACATGCAGTCCCTGGTCGCGGACGAAATCCCGCAGCTCGCGACTCATGAACGTCTGATAGTCGGCGACGCGGGCGGGCCAGTCGGGTGACAGGGCGCGGGCCTCCGGTGTGTCGAGGCTTGGGTGGATGATGAAGTGGGTGAGACCGGGCGGCACGGCGGCCAGCCGCGCCTTCGTCAGCTCAAGCCGATTGTCAGCCTCGGCGAGGGGCAGCAGGTCAACATGGTCGAATGTGGGCAGCCCGGCGGCGGCCCGGTCAGCGACCATCCGCTCGAGCGCTGCCACCGTTGCGGCCTCCATGCCTCGCTCGCGCAGGGAGTCGCGGCGCAAGTGGGTCATGAACAGCGGTACGCGATACTCCCGCGCTACCTGACGGTACGCGCCGAGGAATTTCCAATGCATCAGGGTGAACATGTGGGTATCGACATGGGTCACATCGATGCCGGCCGCTACCGCGCGCGCTACCTGGGCGCGGACCTCCAGGCGCACGGCGTCTAGATCAGCCGCTTCCTCCACCTGGCGGCGAGTGCGGTAGAAATAGCCCGCCCCATCGACCAGCCCGCTGGTAGGGTCGCGGGTCGAGACCGGCCCCCAGCGCGCTGTCTCCCACTCACTGGTCAATGTCAGGTGGACGCCAATGTCGACCTGGGGCGAGCGTCGCGCGTAGGCAGCGACGGTGGGGAACCAGGCGCAGGGGACCATGACAGCGCCCGATGACACACAGCCAACATCCAGAAGCTCCATAAAGGCGACGACGGACGCCTGCGACACGCCAACATCGTCGGCGTGAAGGATGACGACGCGGTCCGTGTCGGCGAAACCCAGGCGGCGCAGGTAGGGATTGGGAGCCATCGAGGAGCCTCTCCGCGAATTGCATGCCGAAAGAGGGCAAAGCCCTCAGCAACCCAACCTTGAGTGGCGTCGTCATAGGCTGCCTCGTATCCTGGTGTGCGCCTGTCAGCGTCTACGGCTGGTATTCCTGTCAGCCCGTCGCTGCTGCGATCACTCTATCAGTCAGCTGCTTTGTCTGGCTGGTAGCGTGCGGCTTTCGGGTTGTCGCTGAAAACCGCACCAAGATTCGATGCCCCACCGGACGTACGCGTCACTCTCCAGATCACTGAAGGCTTCGCACCCCCACTATAGCATACTTGCGGGGCAAGGATGTGGATGCTCCTTCATTCTGGGTGGACGAATCTCCACCCGCCGCTTGCGACCCTCGGCGTTGTCGCGTATGATAGCCCCATCCTGTACTACGGAGTCCCCATGTCCGCCATCGAGACCACCTTCGACGTGGCCCGCGCCCGCGCCTGCTTCCCGGCCTTGCAGCGCCGCCAGGGGAATCGCCTACCCATCTTCTTCGACAACCCCGGCGGCACCCAGGTTCCCCAGCCTGTGGCCGACGCCATGAGTCGCTATCTCCTGGAGGCCAACGCCAACGTCCACGGCGGGTTCCGCACCTCCCGCCTGACCGATGCCGTCATTGCCGAGGCCCACCAGGCGGCCGCCGACCTGCTCGGCGCGGCATCACCCGACGAGATCATCTTCGGCCAGAACATGACGACGCTGACCTTCGCCTTGAGCCGCTCCCTGGCTCGCTGGCTCAAGCCCGGCGACGAGATCATCGTCACCCACCTCGACCACGACGCCAACATCGCCCCCTGGCTGCTCGTCGCCCAGGACACCGGCGCGGTCGTGCGTTGGGTGGACATCCACCCCGACGACGTGACTCTCAACCTGGACACCTACGCCGCCGCCCTGTCGCCCCAGACGCGCCTCGTCGCCGTAGGCTACGCTTCCAACGCTGTGGGAACCATCAACGACGTGGCGCGCATGATACGCATGGCCCATGCAGTCGGCGCGCTAACCTACGTCGATGGTGTGCAGTCCGTGCCCCATCTACCCACCGACGTGCAGGCCCTGGGAACCGACTTTCTAGCCTGCTCCGCCTACAAGTTCTTCGGCCCCCACGCCGGGCTGGTCTATGGTCGCCTCGACCTGCTAGAGCAACTGCCCGCCTACAAGGTGCGGCCCGCCACAAACCTGCCGCCGGGCAAGTTCGAGACGGGCACCCAGAACCACGAGGGCCAGGCAGGCACGTTGGCCGCCATCGACTATCTGGCCTCCCTCGGCGGCGAGCAAGGCTTGCGCCGCGAGCGGCTGCAACGCGGCATGGAAACCCTCCGGCGCTATGAACAATCGCTGGGCGAGCATTTGCTGCGCGGCTTGATGGGTATCCCCGGCGTGCGGATCGTCGGCATCACCGACCCGACCCGCCTCGACGAGCGCGTCCCGACCGTGTCGCTTACCCTGGACGGTCTGACGCCCCAGGCGCTGTCAGCGGCCCTGGCCGAGCAAGAAATCTACGTCTGGGCTGGCAACTTCTACGCCCTCTCCGTCACCAGCCGCCTGGGTCTCGAACCCAACGGTATCCTGCGCGTCGGCCTCGCCCACTACAACACACTGGATGAAGTCGATCGCTTCCTGAATGCCGTGGAAGACATCCGCCGCGACTGAGGCGGCGTCGCTGGCAAGGCGTAGCCGCCTCACCAGCGACGCTAGGCGGTCACCTCCAGCACAACCCCCGAGCGCGGAGCGAGGCGCAGATGCAACGCCCCTGCCTCGACGAGATGCGACGACCCGCCCCAGACATCCTTGAGTACCGTGCCATCCGGCAGATAGCCAGCCATGTCGATGGCCACCACGCGGGTAGCGCGCCCGCCATTCAGCGCGACCACGAGATGATCCACCGGCTGACCTTCGCGTGCCAGGCGGCGGCCATAGCTGAAGACCATACCCTGGGCGTAGAGTGAGTCGAACGAGCCGCGCCGCAGCGCAGGGTGGGCATGCCGAAGCGCCGTTGCGCGCTTGAAGAATGGATACAGGTCCCCCTCCCACCAGCTGGGGTCGTCCCACATCATGGTGCGGCGGCTGTCGGGATCCTTTCCACCCGGCTTGCCTACCTCGTCGCCGTAGAAGATGCTCGGCGCGCCAGGGTAGGTCATCTGGAACAGCGTCGCCAGCCGCAGCGCACTGGTATCGCCCCGCGCCGTCGTCAGGAACCGAGCCGTGTCGTGGCTGTCTAGCAGGTTGAGCTGCGCGGCAGTAACCTGCGGGTGATAGAGAGCCAGCAGATCGCGCACACCCCGTGCGAAACCGGCCGCATCCAGGCGTGGCGCCGGATGCAACCCTGTGCCCATCACCAGTGTCTCATCGACGCGGCTGCCGATGAAGAAGCCGATGCACAGCTGCGTGAACAGGTAATTCATCACCGCGTCGAACTGGTTGCCCTGGAGCCAACGCCGCGCGTCGTGCCAGATCTCGCCCACAATGTAGGCATCGGGGTTGGCCCCCTTGACGCGGCGACGAAACTCATGCCAGAACTCGTCGTCATCGATTTCGTTGGGCACGTCTAGCCGCCAGCCGTCGATACCATAGTCAACCCAATACTGGCCGACACCCCACAGAAACTCCCGAACAGCAGGCGTGTCGGTGTTGAACTTGGGGAGCGCGGGCAGATCGAACCAGCAGGCATAGTTGGGCGGCTTGACCGGGTCGTAAGGGTGCAGCGGCCAGTCGAGGACGGTGAACCAATCAATGTAGGGCGACTGGCCGCCGTTTTCCAGTATGTGATTGAACTGGAAGAAGCCCCGACTGGCGTGGTTGAACACGCCGTCCAGGACAATCCGCATGCCGCGCCGGTGAGCCTCATCCAAAAGCAACCGCAAGGCAGCGTTGCCACCCAGAATCGGGTCCACGTTATAGTAGTCGTAGGTGTGATAGCGATGATTCGCCGTCGACTGAAAGACCGGCGTGAAATACACCGCCGTCACCCCCAGGTCCTGGATGTAGTCCAGGCGCTCGGCTACCCCAACCAGGTCGCCCCCCTTGAAGCCATCGTAGGTCGGCGGCGCGCCCCACGGCTCCAGGAAGTTCGGTTTGGGGACCCGATCGCTCTGGGCGAAGCGATCGGGGAATATCTGGTAGAAGATGGCATCCTTGACCCACTCCGGCGTGACAGGCGCGCCCGCCGCGTGCCATGCTGTAACTCCATGCTCTATCACACGTCATCTCCTGGAGAGTTGAAGAATAGGCCTGACCCGCGTACAATCAAGGCCAGCCAGCGATTGAGAGACCTGCATGTCTGATACTTCGCCCGCCCGTGACGATAACTTCTTCGGCCGCCTGATCCTCGGCGCCCTGGTCATCCTAGTTGCCCTGGGGCTAATCTGGGCCTACGTCGTCAAGCGTCCCGCCATTGGCGGCGCGGCCCCAGCCGGTCAGCCCGCCGCCATCCTGGCCGTCCCCACCGATCGCCCGCCGGGTATCCGCGCTGCTGGCGCCGCCGCCCAGGCAGTACAACCACCGCTACCCCAGGCGGGACCGGCCGCCCCGAAGGCGGCCCCGGTAGCGCCCCAGGCCAATATCCCGCCCCCGGCCGCCGCGCCAGCGGGAGCCAACGACCCTGACGCAGCAGGCGCCGCCGCCAACGCTGGCAATCAGGCATCGCAGCGCCAGGACTGGGATACCGCCATCCGCGAATTCAGTCGCGCCATCGAGCTTGCGCCATCGGGAGTTTACTACAGCCTACGCGGTGATGTCTACTGGCGCGCAGGCAAGCTCGATGAGGCTCTGGCCGACTATGATCAGGCTGTCGCCCTGGACCCGGCCAACCCGGACGGCTACTTCGGCCGTGGGCGCGTGCAGCGGGATCGTGGCGACAAGCCCGCAGCCGCGAGCGACTTTCAGCAATTCCTGGACCTTAAGCCCGACGACAGCGCCAACGCGGGTATCCGGCAGCAGGCCCGGCAGTGGCTTGATGAGCTAAGGTAGCCCATGACTCCCACGGTTCTGTACGACGCCGATATCGATCGCCTCAGCCTGGCCGAGGCGATCGACATCCTGGTTGGGGTGTTCCAGGCACGAGCAAGCCACGGCGTCGTCGCGCCACCCCGCTGGAGCGTCACGACGCCCCAGGGCAGTCTCGTCTTCACGGCCGGGGCCGTCCTGCCCCAGAATGTGATTGGGGCGCGCGCCTACACGACGATGAGCGGCCACGGCTCCGACGTGACCCAGTATGTGAGTGTCTTCGACGGCACGACGGGCGTGCTACACGGCATCGTCATCGGCAACCGACTGGGGCAGCTGCGGAACGCGGCCATCGGCGGCGTCGCCGCCAGGTATCTCGCCAACCCGGACGCCGCCATCGTCGGGGTAATCGGGGCGGGCCACCAGGCCCACCTGCATCTACTGGCCCTGGCGGCCGTGCACCGCCTGCGCGCCATCCGCATCTTCAGCCCCACCCAGGCCCATCGCACCGCCCTGGCCCTTGACATCGGACGCGCGCTGAACGTCCCGGTCGCGCCTGTAAATAGCGCTGAGGGCGCGGTGCGAGACGCGGATCTGGTTCTCCTGGCGACGACCAGCGCCGAGCCGGTCCTCGATGGCCAGTGGCTGAAGCCCGGCGCGCACGTCCACTCGCTAGGCCCCAAACGCAAGGACCGCCACGAGTTGGACCAGACCACCCTCGACCGGGCATCCCTGGTCACGACAGATGCGCCTCACCAGCTGGCAGTGGAAGGTGAACAGGGCTTACTGTACGGCACGCCCTGGCAGACCCAGTTGACGGACCTGGCCGACGTAGTCGCGGGTCGCGTGAAGCGCCCCGATGCGCGCGCCATCACCGTCTTCCTGTCGGCGGGCCTCGCCGGCACCGAGGTCGCCCTGGCAGCCTGGCTTATTGGCGCACCCCGTCCTGAACCTCCCGCCGAGTAGCCTGGCTGGCGCTACGAGAGACCCCGACGAACACCGACGAGCGCGGCTACAAGAAGAGGACTCCTTGTAGCCGCGCTCGTCGGTGTTCGTATTCTCCTGGCAGTACGCATTCGCTGGCGAGGGCTGAGCAGCCTCAAGCGGGCGCAAGCACCGCCGAAGAGGCGGGCGGCTGGCCCAGTTGTAGGATGGAGCCATCCAGGTACCGGCCCAGGGTCAGGATGCCCACGCTCCCAGCCTCGACATGCCCCGCCGGAGCCACGCAGCCCGGATTGAACACCAGGGTATCGTGAACGCGGACCCGACACGCCGTCGCCGGATGGGCAAAGACGATGCCGTCGACGGGAGGGAAGATGCGTAGCAACTCGATCAGGTGGGGATCGGCCAGGTCTGTATCGCCAGCCTGGAACAGGCGCAGAACGTGACTGGCGACGGGCAGGTTGTGGCCGTGAGTCAGCGCGATCCGACGGCCGGCCACGTGCAAGATACGGTATTCAGGGTGTCTGGAGCGGCGATCGTGGTCGCCAGCCACGGCAATCACCGGGGCGATGGCTTGCAGGCGCGTGATAATGGACGCATCGCCAATATCGCCGGCATGCAGAATAAGATCGACGCCCGCCAGCCGTTCGAGCGCGGCTGGTGGCAAGACACCGTTGGTATTCGCAACCACACCGATATGAGACGCTCGATCATGCCGCTGTGGGAGGCGAACCAGGTTACGGATGATATGACGCGCCATGGGTGTCCCCTGTGCTTCTGTGCGGCTCTGTTACACGTAGTATACCCCATCCGCCTAGCGCTGGCAAGAGGCGGCGCTACGTTCATCATACGCGGAACTGGGGGCAGAAGGTACGTGGGGGATGCGCTAGGGTCGATATCCGGCCCGGCTAAGGTGACGACGCAAGGCCGCCAGGGCGCGATACTGCAACTGTTTGACAGCGCCGGCCGTCTTGCCCATCAGGCGGGCAATTTCGCTCGGCTCGAAGCCTTCCACGAAACGTAGATACAGTACCTGTTGCTGGTCGGGGGTCAGCTTGGCAAACAGGACGCGGATGTCCTGATGAGCGAAGGAATCTTCAGCCGGGGTCACGGCCAGGGCCTCATCGGGCAACAGGCCATCCGTCGCAGAGTGGTGACGCCGGTACTCGTCGATGACCAGGTTACGCGCGACCCGATATAGCCAGCCGGGCAGAGCGTCAGAGGCCACCGTGTCTGCCTGGAGTGAACGAAACAGGCGCAGGAAGACTTCATTCGCGAAGTCCTCGGCCGCGTCAGCATCGCTCGTCAAGGCACACAGGTAACGGTACACGCCATCGTAATAACGCACAAAGAGGTGCGTAGCGCGCTCGGGGCTGGGCGTGCTGGCGCGGTCGGCGGCGGGGGCGGAAATGGCCGGAATCCCTTTCACGCGAAGGCTGGCGGCCACGCGCGCTGAGGCGGGGTGTCCCTTGCCCCGACTGTCGAATACCACACACCGCCCACAGCACAAGCCCACCCTGTCCGCGCGGCGGCGCTACACGATGATAGACGCTCAACAGCGGCCAGGGATACGCTCGCCCCCGGAAACCGGGGCCTGCGCCCCGAAACAGCCTATAGCGGGCGCGCCAGATCACCCACCCAGGGATTGGTTCGTCGCTCACGTCCGATAGTCGTCCGCCCACCGTGCCCTGACAGGACCACCGTATCATCCGGTAACGTGAAAAGCTGCTCACGGATGGACCTCTCCAGCGTCGGGTAATCGCCGCCCAGATCGGTGCGCCCAATGCCGCCGGCAAACAGGGCATCGCCGCTGAAGACGATACCAGCCTCGCCGGGCGGCGGCGCCCAATACAGGCTGATACTTCCCCACGAATGACCGGGCGTGTACAGCACGTGCAGCTGGAAGCCATCGATGCCGATGGTATCGCCCGCTTCGAGCCAGCGATCGACCGTGGGCGGGGTTGCCGCCACGCCAAGCCAGCGCCGCGCGATATCGGGCAGCCCTTCAACCAGCGAGCGGTCACCTTCGTGCATGGCGAAAGGCGCGCCGGTCGCTTCGCACACAGCCTGGGCCGCCAGGATGTGGTCAATGTGGCCGTGGGTGGCGATGATGCGGCGGATGGTCAGGTTACTGTCGCGCACCGCCGCCAGAATTGTCTCCGGCTCGTCACCCGGGTCGATGACGACGCCCTCGCCCGTCGACTCGAGGCCAACAATATAACAGTTCGACTGGAAACTACCCAAGCACAGGCGTTGGATGATCATGGCTGTGTCTCCCGGTCTACGCGCCCCGTTTTCGTCCCGGCGCTACGTCACGTCAAACATGGGCTGAATCAGCCAGCGCTCGCCGGTCCGCCGCTGCTCCTCGGCCGCTTGCCGCAGAGCAGCCACCCCCCGATCAATGACCAGCCGTGTATCGGCGCTGTACTCAAGCATCGGCAGATCGGTAACATTGTCGCCCGCCGCCAGCACCGGCCGCTGGGTGGGGTGAATGTAGCGCCGGATCGCCTCGACCTTGCCCCACGTCGCGCACGCCACCCCATCCAGTTCCGACGTGATGCGGCCGTCGACGACATGAGTGCGCATGCCAATGACTCGCGCCGGGTCCAGATCGAGCAACTCCGCCATCGTCTGCACCGCCCACACGTTGGTCGCCGAGACGACCCACACCTGAATACCCGCCTCTTCCAGACCGCGCATCAGGCCGAGAATCTCCGCGTAGGGGCGCAGCCCCTGGTAGAAGTGGAGCGCCTCATCCCCCAGGCTAAACTCGCGCCGCCCCAGCAACGCCTCTAACTCACGCGCCGCCGCCTCACGGGTCAGCCGATGCACCGCCTCCGGTGTCAGCCCGGTGAGAACGCGCGTCTGCCACGGGAAGCCCTCTTGCGGGTCGAGCAGGCCCGCCCGGGCGTAGCCGCCCACCAGCGCCGCCTCCCACGCCTGGCGGGTGGCTACCGCCGCCGCCGATGCATCGTGGGGCCGGGCCGCGAGCGCGGCGACCTGCGCGCGGAGCGCGGCATCCCCTGGTAGGCCGAGCACATCCCAGAAGTCATCGTGGTCCAACGCGAACGCAAAGTGGTCCATCTGGTATACGAACAAGGCATCGCCGATGTCGTGGCGAATGACCGTCTGATCCCAGTCAAAGACAGCGAAGGGCGGCGCGCCATCCGGGGCATAGGTGGCGGGGTCAGCCGCCACGCGCATCGCCAGATCTTCGAGAGCGGCGCGCACCTCAGGCAGCCAGGAACCATCGAGACGCATGACGCATATACCTCTCATCATAGGGGCAAACAAGGGTGTCTGCCCTCCGAAGTCTACGCACATCCCTGCCAAATCCCAAGACCGGGCAGACCGACGCGCCGCGCCAGATGGCCGCATCAGCCGCCAGACCGCGTTGACAACCTGATAGGCCTGCGCTACACTTACCGCCACAACCGGCCCAGGTCGACTCGCCCCACTGCATGGAGGAGAACCCAATGATGAAACGCCCATTGTCTCTGATGGCGCTGCTACTCGCGCTGGCCGTCGTGCTGGCGGCGTGCGGTCAGCAGCCCGGCGCGGCGGTTCAGCAAGCCGCGCCCACCGTGGCCGCCGCTGTCAAGGCCGCCGCGCCGACGGTTGCTGCCGAGGTCAAGGCCGCCGCGCCGACCGTGGCGGCCGCCGTTCAACAGGCCGCGCCGACAGTCGCCGCTGCGGTCGCGCCCAAGGCGACAGAAGCCCCGAAGGCGGCAGGCGCAGCGCCCGCCGCAGGCGCCTACAGCCCAACAGCGCCCGGCAAGAAGGGCGGCCAGGTAACCGTGGGTATCTGGCAGGAGCCAGACAACCTCAACCTGAATCTCAGCTCGTTGACCGTCACCGGTGAGGTCCTCGCAGGTGTCGCCGAAGGCCTCGTCAAGGCTATGCCCGACGGAACCTACGCCCCGGCCCTGGCGGTTGACATCCCCGACCAGAAAAACGGCGGCGTCAGCGCCGATGGCAAGACCATCACCTGGAAGCTGAAGCCGGGCGTCAAGTGGTCGGACGGTACGCCTCTGACCTGCGACGACGTGAAGTTCACCTGGCAAGCCATCATGACCCCCGATGTCGGCGTCATCAGCACGGTCGGCTGGCGTGAGGTCGAGAGCATCGACTGCCCCGACCCCAACACCGTGGTCATTAAGTACAAGCAGCCCTACGCGGCCTATCGCAGCCAGATGATGGACAAGGTCCTGCCCAAAAGCGCGGGCGATCCCGCCAAAATGAAGGACTGGGCCTACAACACCAAGCCGGTGGGCACCGGCCCCTTCAAGGTCGATGAGTTCCAGCGCGGCAGCTATATCGCCCTCTCCCGCAACGAGAACTACCGCGAAGCGGGCAAACCCGTCCTGGACAAACTCATCTTCCGCATCGTTCCTAGCTCCGAGGTCGCCAAGCAGTTGCTCCGCTCCGGCGAGATTGACGTCATGTGGAACAACACCGAGGCTGACTACCCTGAGCTACAGAGCATGCAGGGCGTCAAGGTGAGCGACCCCGTGCAAATCGGCGGCGAGCGCCTGATCCTCAACCTCACCAAGCCCGGCGAGCCGTCGGACAACAAGACGCCGCACCCGATGTTGGGCGACCTCAAAGTGCGCCAGGCCATCGCCTACGGCATCAACAAGCAGCAAATCATCGATAAGCTCCTGTTCGGCAAGGCGCTGCCCGGCACCAGCGAGCTGAACGCCGGCTTCTTCAACTGCGAGGATGTCAAGCCCTTCCCGTACGACCCGGCCAAGGCCGAGCAGTTGCTGGACGAGGCGGGCTGGAAGAAGGGCGCCGACGGTATCCGCGAGAAGGACGGCCAGAAGCTGCGCCTCAAGTACCAGACGACGACCGGCAACAAGCTCCGCGAGGACTCCCAGGTGCTGATTGTCGAGGATATGAAGAAGATCGGTATCGACTTCTACATCGAGAACCAGCCCGCCAACGTCCTCATCAGTAGCTGGGCCAACAAGTCGCCACGCAAGTGGGGCAACTTCGATATCATCATGTACACCACCAACGGCTCCATCGACCCCCACTCCCAGATGCTGAACTACTTCACCTCCGGGTCAATCCCATCGCCCGAGAATCAGGGCGGCATCAACTACAGCCGCTGGAATGACCCGCAGACCGACCAGGACATCGCCAAAGCCGGCACACTGACGGACCTTGCCGAGCGCAAGAAGCTGTACTGCGACGCCGCCAAGCGTGTCACCGATGGCGCATCACACATCTACCTGTACCAGCGCCGCCAGATTGGCAGCGCGCGAGACAGCCTGCAGAACTTCCAGGCCAACCCGTGGTCCGGCTACCTGAGCTGGAACGCCGAAGACTGGTGGACGAACAAGTAGAGTAGAGATTGGAGAGTAGAGATTAGGGCTTAGGGTAGGAGACACAATGTCCCATCCCTAATCCCTAATCTCCTCCTCAGGAGTGACGCATGACCCGCTACGTCATCCGCCGCCTGCTGCAAGCTATCCCTCTCCTGATTATCATCAGCATCATCGTCTTTGCCATGGCGAATGCCCTGCCGAGCGGGCTAATGGGCGCGTATGAGAGCAACCCCAACATCAGCAAGGAAGACCTGGTCCGCCTTCAGGAGCAGCTAGGCCTCAACACGCCCGTCCACATCAAGTACGCTAACTGGCTCAAGAACATCCTGCAAGGCGACCTGGGTTACTCCCTGGCCGAGCGTCGACCGGTCAAGGACATGATCAGCGAGCGGCTCCCGAACACGCTGATTCTGGGGCTTACCGCCTTCATCGTGTCCCTTGCCATCGCCATCCCGTTGGGCATCATGTCGGCGCGCCGGCAATATTCCATGTTCGACAACGTCACGACCACCCTGGCCTTCATGGGCCAATCCATCCCCATCTTCTGGTTCGGCCTGATTCTCATCATTGTGTTCAGCGTCTGGCTCAAGAACCCGGTTACGCAAAAGCCGCTCTTCCCGGGGGGCGGCATGTATACCATTGGCGCGCCCTTCTCCATCTTCGATCGCGTGCATCACCTCGCGCTACCCGTGGTGATGCTGGCCCTGGTGGGCGTGGCCCAGTACATGCGGTATCTGCGGTCGAGCATGCTCGACGTCGTGCATCAGGACTATATCCGTACCGCCCGCGCCAAGGGATTGAGTGAGCAGACGGTTGTCAATCGCCACGCCATTCGCAACGCCTTGCTACCTCTGGTGACCATCATCGGCCTGGAGATACCGACCCTGGTCGTGGGGGCGGTCTTCACAGAGACCATCTTCTCGTGGCCGGGCATGGGTCGCCTGTTCGTCAACTCAGCCAGTCTCGGTGACTACAATGTGGTCATGGCGATCATTATGTTGAGCGCGATTTTCGTGATCGGCTTCAACCTGGTCACCGATATTGCGTACGCCTTTCTCGACCCACGCATCCAGTACTCGTAAGACGGGGAGCGCCTATGGCCAGTAATACCTCAACGACGCCCGCCGCCGCCCCAACCATTGCCCCCCCACGTCCGCAGCGCCAGGACAGCATGCTAGCCATCACCTGGCGGCAGTTCCGACGCCACAAGATGGCCCTCTTCGGCAGCACGTTGCTCCTTTTTATCATCGCCAGCATCGTTTTTGCGCCTGCGCTGACACCCTACGACCCCACGGCATCCAACCTCAGCGAGCAGCTCCAACCGCCATCGCTCCGCCACCCCTTTGGCACCAATCAGCTCGGCCAGGACCTGTTCACCCGTGCATTGTACGGGGGGCGCATCTCGCTGACCATCGGCGCATCGGCGGTACTCATCGCCATCCTCCTCGGCACGATTACGGGGGCCATCGCGGGCTACTACGGCGGCTGGCTCGACAATTTCCTGATGCGCACAACCGACGCCACGCTGGCCATCCCGCGCCTGCTCATCCTGATTCTGCTGACGCAGCTACTGCGCGACAAGAAGATTCTAGGGATGGGATCGGGCAGTATCGTGCCGATCATCCTGGTGATCGGGCTGCTGTCGTGGATGGGCGTGGCGCGACTGGTGCGCGCCCAGTTTCTATCGCTGAAGGAGAAGGAGTTTACCGAGGCGGCGCGGGCGTCGGGGGCATCCAATCGGCGAATCATCCTCAGTCATCTGCTCCCCAACTCCATGAGTCCCGTCATCGTGGCCGCCAGTCTGGCCGTGGCCGCCGCCATCATCACCGAGTCGGGCCTCAGCTACCTGGGATTCGGCGTCCAGCCGCCTACGGCTAGCTGGGGCAACATGCTCAAGGACGGCCAGTCCCAGATGACCTACGCGCCCTGGGTCGCCATCTTCCCCGGCCTGATGATCTTTCTGACCGTCATCGCCATCAACTACATTGGCGACGGCCTGCGCGACGCCCTCGACCCGCGCCACGTACGCTAGGCATCAGCCCCAAGACCTGACAGGTTGCCAGCAACCTGTCAGGTCTGGTCTTCAGCAACACACAGGCTACAAAAGCACGAAGCGAAGATCTATACATCTTCCTAGTGCCTTTGTAGCCTGTGTGTTAACCCTGGAGCGAGATGCCCCCCGCGCTCTACGCTCCACGCTCCACGCTCTACGTCCTCTCACGCCACATCCACCACCGCCAGCGTGACCAGCAACAGTTGCCGCAGACCTAGCCGCACGGGGTCGACGTCCATGTACTCGCCGAGGGTGTGAGTGCCGCCGCCGGTGGTCAGGGCGATGCACGTAGAGGGAATGCCCAGGCTCATGGGGATGTTGGCGTCGGTGCTGCCCTCCGTAAGCTTGATGGCGTGACCCGCCGCTTCGGCTCCGATGAGCGTCAAGGCCTCGAAGCAGGCCTGGATGAGCGGCGCATCCTCGACCATGAAGCCGGCTGGCCGGTCACCGATGAGGGTCGGCGTCACGCTCACGTCATCGACCTCGTTAGCCTGCTGCACCAGGCCCATCACCCGCGCCTCAAGATCGTCCAAGGCCCCGGCGTCACCGGAGCGCATATCCAGCAGGCAATATGCCTCCTCGGCGATGCTGTTGACCGATGTTCCGCCGCCCACCACGCCGATATTGTACGTCACTTTCGGTGCGGTGGGCACGTCCAGGGCCGCGATGGCCGCGCCGAGCTTGAACAGCTCGTGAACCGCGCTACGATTGCCAAAGGCTCCCCAACTGTGACCGCCGGGCGCGCGCACTGTAATCTGATAACGGCGCGAGCCGATGGAGCGGTTGTAGACCTTACCCAGGCCCTGACCCTCGACCGCCACCACGGCGGCCACGCGCTCACCGAGCCGCTCCACCACGGCCCGTATCCCACGCAGGTTGCCCAGCCCCTCTTCACCGACCGTCGCCACCAGCCATACGTCGCCCTTCGTCTTCACCTGCGTCGCATCGAGCGCGCGTGCCAGGGCCAGCAGGGAAGCCACCGCAATACTGTTGTCAATCAGCCCGGGTCCGTAGAGGCGGCCCTCGGCGCGGCGCACCTGGATGGCGGTGCCGGCCGGGAAAACCGTGTCGGTGTGGGCCGCCAGGAGGATGCTGGGCGCACGCGCCGCGCCCGGGCGACGGCCATAGACATTGCCTATCTCGTCCATCGCTACGTCGGCCAGGCCTAGCGCCGCGAAGCGTTCGGCTACCCAGGCCGCGCGCTGCTTCTCATGGAAGGTGGGCGCGGGAATCTCGCACACCGTAACAGCGTCGGCCACCGCGTCTTCGACGTGGCCGTCGAGCCAGTCCAGGGCGGCTCGCACCGGTGATTTCATCACAAGATCGGATACACGGCGCATCAGGCTCTCCCGCGAGGTGAGGATGGCGTTACGAGACGACAATAGCGCCCTGGGGAATGAGGCCAAGCATCTGCCCCACTGAATTGAGGCAACCCAGCGCCAGGACGAACAGGATGAGCGACACGCCCACCATGAAAACGCGATACCACGCGCGGTTGGCGCGGCGCTCGGCCGGCCCCCGCACGCCCCCCATGAAGGTCCACAGGCCCAGAATGCCCGCGAACCCCGCCAGACCCAGCATCACCAGGGCCGAAATGAGAGTACCAATCGCTTGCATTGCGAAACTCCTTACGTTCACACGAGCATGGCGCGCAATCGCTACACTTCGGTGATCTCGGGAACGTGCTCGTCCTCGTAGCGTTCGATGAGGACCCCGATAATCTCCATGAGCGAGGCCAGCGGGTGAGTTTCGTCCTCGCCGACGATGTCAATCAGTTCATCCAGCGTTTCGACGAGACGCTCGTAGTCCTCCGTCGAATGAGGCACAAATACCAACGGCGCCACATCCGGCCACACTCGCTCGACGCGCTCTACAGCACGCATCGTCATCATCCTACTCCTTCCAAGTTCCCCGGTCATACTCCTCATGTGTCAGGACCGCTCGGATGTACACTCTCTGACGATTATAGTGAATGGCGGCAATCAGTCGCACCTTGTTGCCACCGATATTGAAGACGGTCAGCTTCCCTACCTGATCGGCGCTGGGAAAAACACGACGCAGCTCAGTAAACGAACTGAATGTCCCTGTCTTGACCAGCCTGTACCAGTGTTCCAGCGCGGTCTTGGAATCCGGATGCTTGGCGGCGAACTCGTTCAACCGCTTGCGGGTGATGACGTGCATAGAATGTTCTACGGCCTGTGACGCGCTTCGGGCAATGAAACAGCCTTACCATTAGGCGAGCTGCAGCACTCCTTACGCCAGGTCGCCCTCGCCCTCGAATACGACCGCGCCCACCGCTCGCGGCCGACCTGATGTTACACGTCCCGGCGTTGAAGGTCAAGACGAGACGAGACGAAGAAGGCCCCGGAGCGCCGATGCTCCGGGGTTAGTGTTTGCTCTGATTCGGGCCTAGGGACGCAGGCATTTCGCGGTCTATATAATCCACGAAGACAGGATTGTATACACGTTTGACCTTCTCCCAGTTGGCTCGTATGGCATCATTCTTGTTAGTGTAACATTGTTTCTGTAAGAGCAACGGCCGCCGAGTTGAAGGGCGGTAGGCCAGGGTGTATCCTCAGGTTGCTGAAGCCGAAAGG
>WBZS01001732.1_pt1 | contig 16052 bp, 4 predicted proteins | sample 5204201 | NCBI WGS metagenome assembly WBZS01 (sample SAMN12344357, study PRJNA552823) | activated sludge metagenome | biome: Activated sludge suspended growth; feature: Nitrification reactor; material: Wastewater; isolation source: activated sludge from nitrification reactor of wastewater treatment...
GCGCCACGAGTCGAATGCCGCTGATGATGCAGTCCGCCCCCATGAGGCGAATCGCGGTCACGGTCTTCAATAGATGTTGAGCAACCATGGTGTCAACGGTGGGCACTCCGGTGATGTCGATGATCGCGATTTCCGATTCAGTTTCCACGATACGCTGGAGCAACGATTCCATGACGATCTGCGTCCGCGCACTATCGAGCGTGCCGATCATGGGAAGCGCCAATACCCCGGGCCAAAGTTTGACGACCGGAGTGGAAAGTTCGAGCAATTCCTCCTGTTGTCGGCGGATCACTTCCTCTCGGCTCTTCTGAAAGCTCGTGGCGGTGTGCATGCCAAACCGATCGAGTAGGTCCGTGATCTCCCACATGGCGGTGGCGACTTTCTCCGGATTGCTGGCCGCCTCTTGCCGAATGGCTTCAAAAAAAGGCTTCTTGAGGGAAAAGATAAAGGTCGCGGTCTGCTCGGCGGTGAAACCTTGAACGGCGCGGGTCCGAGAAATGGTCTCGAGATATCGATAAACCGGCGTCCATGCCTCAGAATTCATCGAGGACAAGGATTCCGCGGATGCCGCCTCACGCAGCAACTCGAGAAATGTTTTCGTTTGCTCATTCAACTCCGCGGTTTCGATACGCCCGCCGGATGCGGCGACCCCTACCTGTGTCTGCGAGTTCCATTCCGAAAGTAATTTTTGGTGACGGTTTTTGAGTATGTCGAGAATCACGGAGTGCTCTGCTTTTTGTGATGCTGGCATTCTGATAGGCCCGATGATTTGGAGTGGATTGTCAAAATGGTTTTATTATTCTTGTTGCAAAAAACGATAGGTACATTGCCAAGAGCGAGTCCGTACTTGGCATTCGGTTTTCCATTGACTCGGAAAACATGGTGTGGAGGAATAAAACTCCACGCCAATCTGGCTCGAGGTCATTCCCGAAAAAGATAGGAATTCTTCAAAATGTGAATGTTACTCGGAGGGTTTCACCCACTGGGCGTTGAAGAGCGTGGCGTGCCGGGCCGCATTGGACGCGTCGATTAATTTATTGCCAGCGCCTTCGTTCATAGGGAAGAGCACCAGCGTATCATCGTCCGTGGTGAACTTGCGAGGAGGAGTAAATTCGGCCGAGTAACGCACGATTCGGGAGATGCGTAGACCGGCAACGGTACCGCCCAGTTCGCGCGTTTTGGCCGCGATACGAGTCGCCCCAAGTGACGAGGTCCACAGACTGGCTTGAGGCAGTTTCGTCTTGACGGTCGGTCGATTCGCCACCACTTTGCCATCGACGAAAAGTTGTTGTAGCTTGCCGTCGCTCGTCGCGGCTAGATGCATCCAGCCGTCCGTGCTTGGAGCATCGATCATCATCATTTTTCCCACCGAGCCGATGACATGCCCCCAGCGTACTTTCTGGTCATTCCGCCCTAACATCCAGACGCCTGTTGAACTCTTGACGTTGATCCGAATTTCCGAGGTTTCATTGAGGAACCATCCCTCAACCGTGATGGGATGGTCCACGTCGACGACCAACGACGAAAAATCCGCGTAGGAATCGTAACCTTCGAAACGCACGGCATGCTTGGCGTCGAACGGAAGCTCGACCGGCGCCGCCGGATCCCATTTCAGAGGGAATGGTGCCCATTTTGCACCCACCACTTTGCCGTGGTGGCCGTGGTTTGACGCATCGCGAAGTACTTCGCCTTCACCTTCGTCGCAGTGGTACAGGGCGAGCGTGTCAGCGTCGACCTGGAATCGCGTTTCAGGGGTGAAATTCGTCTGGTAGCGAGCGACCCTGGAAACGCGAACTTCGTCGATCGAGCCGATGAATCGAAACGCTACCTCCGCATTGTCGACGACGGAATGGCCGCCAATCCATGAACGATCGACCGTGTTGGATTTAGGTACGTCGTAGGGGACGCCGCTCGCCGCAGATTGGACCAATCGCCCATCGACGAATAAATGAATGTTCGGCGGATTGACCACATAAGCATAATGCTTAGCACGCGACGCGGACGGACGCCGATGCGACAAGATACCGTTGGGAAAATCGATCGCCTGGAAACGGCCATACGCCTGGCCCAGTTGACACCGCGCTTTGCCACCTATGACGACGAACGCGGTGTTGCCGTTCGGTTTTGATTCCTGAATCCATGCTTCAAGCGTGTACGAGCGATCTCCTTCGTCTCGAATCAATGTCGGAATTTCGACATGCGACATGCCGTCGAACGTGAGACCAAGGTTTGGCGCTTGGTCCTTGATCGTTGGATCCCGTCGCACCCATTTCAAAGTCTGAATTTTTCCGTGGTGTTCGTTCCCTGAAGCATCAACGAGGCGGTCGCCTTCACCTTCATCGCAGTGGTAAAGGGCGAGCGTGTCGGCATCGGGCGTGAAGCGTTCCTCGGGTGTGAAATCCTGCGTATAACGAACTTTTTTCGAAATCCGAATTTCGTCCATACGCCCCGTGAAAAGATTGCGGTAACCCGGTTTGGTGGGATCGACTTCCGCCCCAAGATGGGTTCCGCGAAACGAACCCGGGCGTCGGGTAAGTACACGATCAATCGTGTTTGCCAGCTTGCCGTCGATGTAGAGGGTGAGCTGGTTGTCACTGATTTGAAAAGCTACATGGACCCGCTTGTGCATCGCGATCGGTTCCGTCTTGCGGGAGTCCATCTTGAGGCCCGCCCCTTCCAGTCCGTTGAAACGCCAAAGTTCCGATCCGACCTCCGAAGGCCAACCGTAGAGTTGGCAGGACCCTTCGCCTTCCATGCGGATCACGACCGCCCCTTTCGGGTCCGCGACCGTCACGTATGCCTCCAACGTGATAGGATCGCCTGAGTCGCGTGAAAGCGACGGGATCTCAATGACGCTCGACGCACCATCGAACACGAGTTCATAATCGCCCGGTGGGCTGGGAATGGTCGATGTGGGCGACCAATTGTTGGCAAAAAAGCCGGCGAAGAACGCGAACGCCAAGAAAACAACCGCTGCCGTGACCGTTCGGCGATGGCTCCATCGTGCAGCACGTGATCGAGTCTGCTCGGCTCCAAGTTTCGATTCGCCCAGGCGGTTTTTCGGAGCATTCCCTGGGAACGGCATGTTCCGCGTTCGTTCGAATGTTCGTTCCAGCGTTCGAAGCGCGTCGACGACTTCGTTCGCAGTCGCCATTCGCTCGTTCGGTTCCTTCGCGATCAGGCGCATCAGAAACGCTTCCACCGGTTCTGGAACGGATGGATTGATTTCGCGCGGCGGCGGAATTGGATCACGCACGATGGCCTTGAGCAGCGCCGGCGTAGAAAGCCTTTGAAACGGTAGCGATCCGGTAAACATGCGGTACAGAACGATGCCTAGGCTAAACAGATCCGTGCGAACATCGATCGTCTCTCCGCTCGCCTGCTCGGGTGCCATGTAAGCTGGCGTGCCGACAACCGCGCCGAAATGCGTCAACGACCTACGCGAAGGCACGTCCTTGTTTTCATCGGCCGTCGCTGGTGAGTCATTCGTCACCGCACGGGCCAGGCCAAAATCCAGGATCTTGACTCGGCTTCTTCCCGCTTCCAGCCAAATGTTCGCGGGTTTTATATCGCGATGGATGAGTCCCGTGGCGTGGGCGGCGGAAAGCCCCTCGGCGATTTCGCGACCAATTCGAAGGATCTCGCCCAGCTCCATCGGCTCGGAACGCTTGAGCCGATCGTCGAGCGATTCTCCCTTGAGAAGCTCCATGGCCACGAAAGGTACGCCACGATCCTCGTCGATCTGATAGATGCGGACGATATGATCATGCTCGACGGCAGCCATCGCCTCCGCTTCCCGGAGGAAGCGGTGGGCATTGCTCTCGCTCGCCGCCAATGCTGGGAGCATCGCCTTGAGCGCGACGAGACGTTTGAGTTTGGGATCCTCGGCACAGTAAACCACGCCCATACCACCATGCCCGAGCACCCGGAGCACGCGGTAATTTCCGAGTCGGCCAAGTTCATCATGAAGCCTAGGCGGCGCTAACCAGGTCAAAAGATCTCGGTGCGACGAATTCGTTTTGCCGTCGTCCAGCGTTTGGGAAGGGTCGGCGGAGCTGACTTCCGCATCGGTGTGGCCCGGCACGAGGCTCGCGAGGCGTGTGATGAGATCGGGAGGCGTGGCATGAAGCGATTCACTCACGATCACTTGGCCTTCACGCAGAACCGTGCCCATCGCAACGCATTCGTCGTGCTCGGCCAACGTGGCAGCACACCGCGAACATTCGCTCAGGTGCTCCTCTAGAACTTTCCATTCATCTTCGGAAAGCTCCGGACGCTCTTTCGCGTTCAACCAATGATCAGGCGGACAGCTAGGTTGCATGAGTGATTGTCGTGAGAGCCATTCAAAGTCCACTTGCGATCAGCGGTGAATTTTTCGATCGCGCCAACCTCCGAGCCTGCGTGGCCTTGCGGAACGCCACTACGGGATTCCAGAATGAAGCGAGGGCGAGGCTTTAGCGCGGTTCACAAATGCTTTGCACATGGTCCGAGCCTGAGCGCCAGCGAGGGACGTAGCGTCGGAAGCCCTCGCTGGCGCTCAGGCTCAGAAATGAAGGCAAACGACCTGTTAGCCGCTTTAGACCAACCCGTCGAGGAGTTCCCGCAAACGTTTGAGGACCCGGGAGCGGGCCACGTAAACGGCTCCTGTCGAGATGCCTAATTCGCAGGCGACATCCGCGGGATCCCGGCCTTCCATCACGGTCCAAAGGCACGCTTTCCACGTGTTCTCGCGGAATTCGGTCCGAATCACTTCCAGGCAGCGGTAGACCATTTCTGCATGCGGAAAGGGATTCGAGTCGCCTTCCTCAAGATCTGGACTGGGCACGCCGAGTAGCTGTTGATACGCACCGGATCCGCCCTGAGCCGTCTGGCGTTCGTGGGCCGCGCGAAAGTGATCCATTACCCGCCGATGCATGATCGTCCAAAGCCAATCCCGAAAACGATGGCCTGGCTCGTTCTTGGCGAATCGGACGATCCCGGCAAACACCGAGCGGAACACGTCCTGAACCAGATCCTCAGCATCATGTTCGTTCAGCCCCTTGGCGCGGATCCATCGGTACAGCACAGGTCCGTAAACGTGGCAAAGCCGGCGCCACGCCTCGGGATCTTGAGCCCGCACCGCGCCCAGCAATGACAACGACGTCCGAAGTTCGCTATTCATGAAAGAAGGAGCGATTGCCTAGGTCGACATCAGATCCCGCCATGCCTAACTTAGAACCCTACCACGTTTTTTCTCCTATATCAAGGAAACGCAAAACCCGAACTCTCAAGATCGGTGAATGAACCGATCGAATCCCTAGTCCAGCTTGAACGCTCGCGTGTGGTTCCGTCTCCACGTCACTCGTGGGCGTACGGTTTATCCGAGCACATTGAAGGTGATTTCCACGTCCTTCCCGTTCAAAAGCCCATCCGTCACGCGAGCTTTGATTTTAAGCTGCCCCTGAGTCCCCGCCTTTGGTTTGACGACGATGCTGCCGTCGGGGGCAATTTTCAACAACGAAAACTGCGCCCCCGTGCGACCTCCGACGACGCGGGATGCCTTCAATGGCACGTTGTCAGGCGAATAAAAGAACGAAAGAATGCCTTGGGCTGCGGAAATATTCGTAGTGCGATTCGCAGTTATCTGGAATTGGATCGGGTTGCCGTTATAAACCGGTGCTCGCCCGTTGACGTCGATTTGCACGGTACCGGTGAACGTGGTCTTGCCGGTCGAGCTCCGCACGGTGACCGTGAAGGTCTTTCGCTTGAAGACCTTATCTTTGGCAGGCACGAACGAGATCGACCGCAGTGCGACATTTACGTCGGCGCTCTTCCCCGTGAGTTCAAACGTCGAGGTGTTGTTACCTTCCATGGTCACCCCCGTGGGCAGGGATCGCCCCGGCTTGAGTTGGAAGGCCCCATTCAGTTTCAACGTCGAAAGCCTTACGGTGATCGAGGACGTGAACAAACCTTCGTTGACGAAAATCAAAGTCGAGGCACGGTCGCCGAACGTGACTGGTTGGTTTCGGAATGTCGTAATCGCGGTCGGCACCGTCAGTGGTTTGATGATGTCGATGGTCACGGTGCCGGTCGAGCGCGTACCGTTCTGCGATCGCACTACGTACGTGAGCGTCACGGTTCCGGTTTGCATACTGCCAGGGGTAAAGACAATGCGTGTGCCTTCATTCACGACCGTACCCGAAGAGGCCGATACGCTCAGAATGGTCGGGACGTCTCCTTCCTGATAAAGATCGTTGCCAAGCACACCGAGCGCCGTCCGTTGACCGGCGACGATGGAGAATCGGTCCGGAACTGCAACGATCGGTGTGGCCACCTGAATGGAGTATCGTTGCGTGATGTAGTTGTAGCCGTAGTAGCCATCCAAAAGGCCAAGGACCCGTTCTTGAACGATGAAGGTGTAAAAACCTGGCGTGGTTGGTATTCCCTGAAGGATGCCGTCGGCCACGGTAAGGCCTGGCGGAAGATCGCCCTGGATCAGGGTGGCATTTTCATTGGAGTCATCCTCGTCGCCGAACGAGGTCCAACGGGTAATGTTCGACGTATCCGGATAGATCGGGCGAGCGTAGGTGAATCCCGTCAGGACGATGGGAAACGAACTGACGAACAACGCCAGATTGGCTTGTGCGGTGGCGCCGAGCGAATCCTTGACCTCAACCGTGAACGGGAACTGTCCCGCGAGGGTGGGCGTCCCAGAGATTACGCCGGCGGTGGAAAGATTCATGCCGTCGGGCAATTGGCCGGTCGCGACGCGGTAGGTGTAGCCGCTCCCCGATCCGCCTCGAGCCGCAAGAGATTGCGATAAGGAAGAGCCCACGGCCAAGAGGTCGAGCGTACCATTCGTGATTTCGAGTGTGGGAAGTACCTTCAGGGTATATTGTACCCCCGCCGCGCTCGCGCCAGACGTTGCGATAACGCCGAAATTGAAGGTCCCTTCGGTAGTCGGCGTGCCAGAGAGCGTTCCGTCGCTCGCCAACGTCAATCCGGGCGGCAAGGTTCCGGAGTTTCGCGTCACGATAAACGTACCGGTTCCGAATTGGGGTGTGATTCGGAAGGAGTACGGATTGCCGACCGACGCCCCCGGAAGGCTCGGTGTCGACGCCAATGAGACGGCGCCGGCGAGGATGGTGATTGCCCTTTCATCGCTGACTCGTCGCGCCACACCGTTCGCAGGATCGTAGCCAGAGACACGAAACGTGAATGTCCCTGAGGCTGTCGGTGTTCCCGTGATAGCTCCCGTTTCGCTGAGCGTGAGGCCTGGGGGTAATCGGCCCGATTCCAACACGTATCGAGACAGATTGGGTGCCGGTACGACCCCGAAGGTTTGCTGTTTCAACACACTGAACTGGACGGAATAGGCTTGGCCGGTCGTCCCGATCGGTAACGAACTGATTACAAAAGGCGAGTCGCTCCGTCCCAAATACAGGCGGGTTTCATTCACGAAGAACGTGCGAACCTGATCTTCGTTCACCGTTTGGTTGTCGGCATCCAAATAGCTTCGCCGCAGCGTGAACGTGAAGGCGCCGGCCTGCGTTGGCGTGCCGCCGATTACGTATCCCGTAGATCCGCTGGGTGGACTCAATTGCAGACCGGGCGGAAGCGAACCGGAAATGACCGAATAGGTCGACGGTGGATCGTTTTCGAATTCCAGATTCGGCATCGGGAATTCGGTCCACAGTTGGGGGGCGTTTCCGAAATTCTCCGCGACGGTCAACGTCAGTTCGCGAGGCGCCGCCGAGCTGGTTCCATACTTATCCACCACGTCGACCTTGAATTTGAAGGTTCCGCTGACGCGAGCCGCCCCCGAGAGTACGCCCGCGGAAGACAACGTCATCCCTACGGGAAGCTTACCGTCCGCCAAGAAAAACGTGTAAGGTCCCCCCGCGCCGCCGGTCGCCTGGAGTTGTTGAGCCGGGTAATAGACTTCAGGCACATAAATGAACGAACTGCCCGAAAGCATCTGCACCGGGAAATCGCGCACGGCTACGGGAAGAGTCATCGCCGAGACCTGCGGCTGGGTGCCGTCATACACATGCACGGTCGAGCTACCCGTCGCCCACTCGGGGAACACCATGAGTTGATCACATGTCGCCGTGGCGGCGGTGACGAGGTCCGGGCCGCCCAGAGCGCCGCGGTTGACACGTGCTTCGATCGTCAGCGTGGCGGTGCTGGAAAGCGTGCCGACGGACCAGATTCCCGTGAGCGGATTGTAGAATCCGCCAGAACGCGAGACGCTACGGACGAACGTTAAGCCGTCGGGCAACGCCCATTGGACCTCCACATTGGTCGCGGTTACGCCGTTCAGAGGTACATTGCCAAAGATCGTGCCGCCCGGCGTGCCATTGCCGCCGGAGACATTCTTGACCTCAACGGTGAACTTCACCGTGTCCCCTTCCTTGGCCAGCGCCTTATCCACGCTGCTCGTGATCAGGAGCGGGGCGTTGGGCGAAAGGAATTCGACCGTCTTGTTTTCCGTGTACGTGGACCCGCTTGCGGTGGTCGACGTGATGTCGAAGTTGACTGTGGTTCGGCCCGTGAATGAGGCGTCGGGCACGAACTGCATCAGTTGGAGCTGTTGAGAGGTCGTTGGGCCGACCGTCAGAGTGATGGATTTCGTCAAGCTTCCCGCGGCTCCTGGGCGCAGATTTCCACCTTGGCCATCAGGGATCGAGACCTTCACGGTGGTACCCACGGCTAGATTGCGGATGAAACCGAACCCCGTGCCGAAATTGATTGCCCCTGGAATCACGCTAGGCCCCACTGATCCCACGCTAATGTGCTTGGGCACGGTCAGATTGGGAAGGATTTTTCGAGGCTTGATCACTCCTGTGAGCGGTGAGAGGACTTTCTGGTTATGCCCGGCCGTAACCTCGGCCACGATGCGATAAGTGCGGTTCGGGAAAGCGTCCGAATACAGATCTTGCACGCCGGTCCATGTCAGATTCACCTGATGGCCCACGTAATTACCGCCAAAGTCCGTCAAGGCGGTCACGGCTGGGTCATCGGGCTCGTACGATCCGATGAACACCTTTTGGTCCGGGTTATCGTCGGGCTGGTAGTAAAGCGAGATCGTGGAATTGTCCGGATCGTACAGGTGCGCGCGGGCACGGATTTCGACGCTCATACCGTCGCTTGATGGTATCGCGCTGCCATAATCGCCGCCGAAACTCTGGTCAATCACGCCGGGCGTGCGGAAGAGGAGCACGGGCGTTTTGCGAACATAGTCAACTTTCATTTCCGGTGCGGCGGCTAACTTCGAATCGAACAACGGAACCTGACTGCCTCCAATGTTGGAGTAGTAGTACCGATCACGGAATCGGATTTTCCCCGTTATAGATGGGCCCAGTGTGAAAGTCTTGGGGTCGACGATAAGAACGCGTTCATCGGCAGCATCGCCTGGTTGAAGCTGATCGAGGGTGTAGACCTGAAGGCCGTTCCCTGTGAAGACAAGGATTCCATCTTTGAGCGACCCGGGGCCGCCGGCGATGTCCGGCGCATTGCCACCAGCGACGTAAGTGGGATCCGCAAAGCGGGGCGATTTTAGAACTACGCGAAAGTATTCGACCTTTTGGAATAGGGCTGGGTCGAGTTGATAATCGTAATTCCCCCAGGCCGAACCAAACCACGAACTGGCATCGTTGCCCCCATCGCCGGCCACCGGATCGATCGCAGGCGCGGAGGTAAGCAACGACACCCCGCCGCCGAAGGTGACTTGGATGCCGAGGGTCGGTTTCCAGAATCCGAGGTCTACGCTGAACCATCCTGCCGCCCAATCGTTGTCGCTGTTACCGTCGGGGCGAATTTGCAGAGCGAAGTTCACGCTGCCCAGTTGGAACCCACCAATCCACGGAATGCTCTCGGGCACGCGCACGGCCGCCATGGCCACGACGGTGACGTTCCCCTTGCTGTCGAAGTAGATCGAACCGCTGAAGACGAAGGTGTTATCAAATAGGCCGATGCGGTCGACCTTGAGGGAATATTTGCCCTCGGTCCAGTTGATGTCAATGGAGCCGCTGCCTTCGCCGAGTTTACCGCCAACCAGTTTCACCGAGGCGTCGAGATGTAGGAAATCCTTGCTGATCTGAAAATTGCCGCTTGCTTCGAACAGCTTTTGGCCGAAGACCTGCACTTCCTTCTTGAACGACACGTCGATGCCGCCCGAGACGATGATGTTCTCGGGAACGGTGAGGTTTTCGATGCCCGCGCGAATGCCGGTGATGTAGACGCCGGTCGTACCGATGGGGATTTCGACGCCCTGGAGTTCGACTTTGATCGTGTCCAAGCTGCCGTTGATGATGACGATCTTCGCCGCCAAGTCGAATCGCTTGGCGACGTGAAGGTTGGCACTGACATCGAGCACGTAGCCCGCGCCTTGCTTGGTGTAATCGACGGTGACGTCGGCCGTCAGGAAGGATCCGAGGGCGAGGTTCCCCTGAATGGTGAACGTGTCGGTGATGCCAACGTCGCCGGTGATGGTATCGATGGTCAAGCCGCCGCGAGCGATGTTGGCGCCGAACTCGAACTTATCGGTGAACTTGACCGAAACACCCCCCGAAAGCGTGAGTTGGCCCGGAGCATTGGGGGTGTTGGTGTAGTCGGCTGTCAGGTTCCGAGAGACCACGGTCAGGCCATACAGCGAGAAGCTGCCGTTGAGGGAAACGTAGACCTGCGTGACGACACCGTTCTGGATGGCGATCCCGTGCTTGTTTTTGCCATCGCCCATGCGAGCGGTCATGTTGACGAAATTCTTGCTCGAACCGGTGGTGGAAACAGAGATCGCACCATCGAGGAAAAAAGAATTGGTCGTGGCCTGGTAGGAGACGGTGAGCTGCTTCACGCCGACCTTGAGCCGCATGATTTCAAAGTCAGCCGAGACGGTTGCGTTGAGCTGTTCGAGTTGGCCGTTCTTGATGACGATCCCGTCCGCCCCCGTGAGCTGATTGCCGAGGGTGACGTCGATGAACTGAGGTTTGCCGGCGGCGGTGAACTTGAGCGCCGCCCCGCCGGAAATGCGAAACTCGGGCCCCGTTGTCGCGTTGGACAGAATCGCAAAATGCAAGGTCCGAGGCGTGATCTCCAATCCTTTGAGCTTGAACGTTTTGTCGGCACCCTTTGCATTCTTCGCTGAAACAAAAATGTCAATCGTTTCGACTTTGCCGTCCTTGATGACCAGGCCCGAGGTCTTTTCTTGCAGTGATCCGAACGAAACATCGATCACCGTGTCGGTGCTGATCTTGGGAAGCTGAATACGTGCTCCGCCGGTGAAGGCGAACGTGCTCTCTTCCTTGTTGTAATCGATGGCCACTCCAAGCGGGGCGTTGGCGTCAGGCTCTTTCTCCTCCGTGCCCACCTTCTGCAAGGGCGGCGTCAACTTCGCCACCACTTCCGTGCCCTTCTTGATTTCGATCTTGGTCGTCGAAATCTCGGCGTGAAGCTCGGCCAGCGCTCCGTTCACGAATTTCAGGCCCGGGGTGTCTTCGGAACCCAGCGAAACGGTCACGGGCCCAATGCCGCCGGGGAACGTGCCTGTCTTGGGTTGAAGCGTGGCACTGCCGCTGACTTCGATCGTCGTGTCGGTGCTGCCCGTCGTATTGCTGGTGGCCACGTCGTAAACGACGCGAACGCCCTTGGTGATAAACTTCGCCCCCTTAAGGGTGATGGCGTTTTCGTTCTCGATGGCGACATTGAAGCGAGTCAGGTTGCCGTTCTGAACGACGATCCCCGCGCCCGTCAGCGTGTTGGCCGTACCCATGTTGACCTTGATCGACGCTTCTTCCTGCCCGGGCAGCTTGACCGTGGCGGCGCCGGTGAACGTGAACGCGTTAGACGCGGAGATCACGCCGAGGGTCGCGGACTTGATGTTGATCTCCGCCCCGCGCAGCGTGAATTTCTTGTCGTTGGCAAGGTTGAGCTCTTTCGTCACGCCGGTCATGGCGATGGTCGTGGTCCCGGACGGAGCCGAGATGCGTGGATGGTAGTCCGCCGGGGCATCGAGTGTTAGGCCACCAAGCGCGTTGAAGGTGAATGAACCGCCGAGATCAAGCACGGGGGGCGTGACTTCGTCGTTGATCTCGATTTTGCTGGTGGTGAAGGGAACGCCGAAAACGTTGAACGAGGACTTCTCAGCAGTGGAAAGATTCGAGATTTCCACGCCCGTGCTCAAGAGCGTGCTGGCATTCATCACATAGCCCGCCGAGCGGGGCTTGAGCAACAGGGTCGACGTACCGCCGAGAACGGATCGGACTTCGCCCTTGGCCGTGAACGTGGCCCCGCTCGCGGGAAGGGTCACGCCCTGAGAGAACTGCAAGAGATTGACGGCCGAGTTCTCCACGCGAACGTTGACCGACGACGTTGCCAAGGGATTGTCACCCGCATCGAAGACGAGTCCGCCAAAAGTGCGTGACTCCGGCGTGAGGCGGTCTTCAAGGGTATCGAACGAAAGCCTTGGGCGACGGATCGGCTGGCGTTTCTTCTCCGCGGAGGAAAAAAAAGTTCGGGACGCGTCTTTTAGCCAAGCAGTCATGGGGAACACTCTTGGTGGTTGAATCAAGGGAGCAATTTCACGTGGACGATCGTTGGACGGGCCGCCCTTGCAGAAAACTCATCGCGAAACGCAAGGGCCTGGAACTTTCGACTGCGTCACCTGATCAACGGATTTGCAGCAACACCGTGACAATCGAGCTGTACCCGGCCCCATCGAAGATGCGGACTTTGAAGGTGACATCACCCGCGAAAGATGCGGTGGGAGGCTTGTACGTGAATGAGCCATCAGGCCGAAGCGTGAGCGTTCCACGTAGGACGTTCGTGTGCAGAACTACCGTCAGTGGGTCACTATCCGCGTCACGGCCAAGAGGCTTCAATCCGGTAGCGACCGGAACCGTCAGCGTTTTGCCTTTTTTCACGGAATAGGTTTTTTTCGCTGCCGTGACGGTCGGAGCTCGATTGGTCACGGTCACGAAGAACGAATCGACATCCGCGAGTGGAGGCTGGTCGAAGTCGTCGGTGAGCATGGTGAATCGTGTTTGGCCGACAAAGCCTGCAGGCGGCGCGAAGGTGACCGTCTTCAGGGCGTTGTTCACCGCCACTTTCGTTCCCGTCATCGTGACCCGTCGCGTATTGTTGCCACGGATCACCGCATTCGAGGAACCCAACACACGGATGCGTCCAGCCGTCACGGACAATTCCACGAGGACCAAGCCAACCTTGTCGTCGGAGGTGGAGAAGGATCCGGTAGGAAAGGTCAGGACCCGGTCGTGAATCACGCTGGCTGAACTGGGCACTTGATTCACGGGCGCTTCGTTGACATTGCGTACATGGACCTGGAGGGAGAGTTCCGTGGTCGTCGCTCCGCTGGTAGCACGAACGCGGACGGAATATTCGTTCTTGGTTTCGAAATCGAAGGATGCTTTGGTCCGCAGCTCGTTGCCAACGATCTCGAATTGACCGTTGTCGCCGTCACCTGATCCAGCGACCAGGCTGTAAGAAATCGAGGAATTCACGTCGGCATCGCTGGCACTGAGGGTGCCGACTACCGTGCCGACTGCGGAATTCTCCGGGACGGTCGCAGCGGAAATCGCCAATCCTTGGACTGGGTCGTCCGCATTGGTGACGTCAATATTCAAGAAGTTCTCGAAGCTAAGGCCGCCCTGATCGGTCACTTTCACGCGCACGGTTAGATTTGGGCTTGTCTCGAAATCCAGAGACTTGGCGACCCGGAGTTGATTTCCCGAGATGAAAAAGAGGGGATTGCCAGAATCGTTGGTCCCGGCCACAAGTTCGTAGGTGAAAACGTCATTCGGATTGGGATCGCTCGGAATCAACGTGCCGACCAAGGCGCCGACGGCGGCATTCTCCGCGACAATCGGCGAGTTGATGCCGATGCCGACCGGGGCTTGATTGAACGGCGTTTGGCGTTCGAAGGCGCCGATGTCCCACTTCGCGGAGACTCCGGCCGAGGCGATGGGACGTGGTGCACCACGCTGGTCGAGAAGTGGCATGTCGGTGGCGGTCCCCGCGTCAAGTGCGGGGCTGTCGAAAGCCAAGTCGTGCGTCTGCGTCACGCCGCCGTAGCTACCCAGTGGGCCGAGCTTCGCGTTCACCACACCCACCTGATTGCCCTGAACGCCGTTGGTCAAACCTGCAGCACCGCCCGTGCCGATGAGGTTGTTGAAGCAATTCGCGGAATCGAGATTCCCGCTCAGGGTCGCGACGTCACTGGCGGAAAAGTCAGACGCCTTAATGTTGCCGGCCACGATGGTGTTCGTCATCCGCACGATGGGCGGTCCGGCGGCCCCGATCTGAATACCAGCACCGGTGTTAACGCAAGAATTCTGAGCGATCGTGCATTGAACAAGCGTGTAAATACTAGCCGTGCTGTAGAAAATCCCACCACCCGAACCCCCCGCGGCATTTCCTGAAATGGTGGTGTTGATCGCATCCATGGGTCCACTGGCAAGAATGCCGGCCCCGAAGGGTGCGGTGTTTCCCGAGACCGTGCAACTATCGAGAAACATTCGGCCAACGTTGGTGTTGCGGATTCCGCCGGAATCGACCTGGGCGTTGTTGCCGCGGATGGTGCAGTTCGTGAGCGTGGCGGTGCCGTCGTTGTTGATTCCGCCGCCCACCCCAGGTCCCGTACTGCCGCCTCCTGAACCGATGGCATTGCCGTTGAAGATCGTGAGGTTGCTGAAGCTCGCGGTCACGCCGTTATTGACGAAGAAAATGCGAAAGTTAGGCGTGCCGCCAAGTTGGCTTCGCTGGATGGTAACATTCCCGTTCGATGGCCCCTGAATGCTCACATCACTATCGATCGTGAGTTGGGCAGTGTTCAGTTCAACCGTAGTCACCCCCGGCGCGAAGCGAATGACATCCAAGCCGGGGTTGCTCGCCGCGAGCGTCAACGCCTCGCGTAACGATCCAGGCCCGTTATCGCCGGTGAAATCAACCTGCAAGATCGCGGGAGTCGCTCGGTCCTCGAGTCGCTCTAAGCCTATCTTCACTCTTGATTTACATTGGTCGGCCTGCCTGGTGCCCGAGCGGAATTTCGAGGTCAATCGCGAGGTAAACCACCGCATAAAAATGCTCCCAGGGACTAAATCATCGTTGGAGATTGATGTTTTTGAAACCGCCCGTTCACCCAACCGGCTCGAAAGGTAAATCGCGACCACCTTTCAGAAAAATGACGATCGGCCGTCGACCGGTCCAGATTATCGCCATTTATAAAAATTGATACGTACACTAAAGTTCGTATCGAGCGTTTTCGCTCACCCCTTCCTCGCTCTTTGAACCGGACTGCCGCCTGTTGAAAAAGATTTGAAAATTTCGTTGATTGCTTAAAAGAAACTTGCTACCATACTTTTCCCGAGTGCCAATTCAAAAAAACAAGCCTTGGCACGACTTCCGTTGGATTTATTAAGAAATTTCATTTAGACGCAGCCTCGGTGGACTACTTCAGTTCCTCCGTGGACGCAATTTCATTTCGGAGTTGAACATGATCTTTGGTGTTTCGGCAAATTCCAGGTTCCGCTGCCCAGTTCGATGGCTCCGAAGATCCCCAATCCTTGAACAACTTGAAACGCGCGATACGCCGTCTGCAGTGCTCATTACCGACACGACGAAGGCCTATCGGGCGGGCGATCTGGGAGATCTGTTCCCAGGAGCCACGGCTCAAAGTAACATTCCCGAGCCCGATCAGCGAGACAATCCAGGATTTGGAACTTGGCTCGGTGTCGCCCCTCCGTCTGGAGGTGTCTGGTCGGCTTCCCCTATCGCTGTCCCCCAAGGCGTCGAGGATGACGCTCTGGTCTACCCAATCGATGCGGGCGCTTCCGGCATCAATAACGTGCGAATGCGCTTCGGAGTCGACAACGGCATCTTTGTATGGCTCGATGGAATCTACAAATTCGGAGATATTCAGGAGGGGGGTGGCGATCTATCCGAGTATTCGCTTGACCTCGGCGACCTCTCCCCGGGCATGCATTACCTCCAAATTCTGCGAGAGGACCATGGCGGGGGCGTTTTCAGCACGATCGAAGTGACCGCCGAGAAATCGGCGG
>WBZS01001736.1_pt1 | contig 16026 bp, 13 predicted proteins | sample 5204201 | NCBI WGS metagenome assembly WBZS01 (sample SAMN12344357, study PRJNA552823) | activated sludge metagenome | biome: Activated sludge suspended growth; feature: Nitrification reactor; material: Wastewater; isolation source: activated sludge from nitrification reactor of wastewater...
CTGGACGTTGAACTCGCCCTTCAGGATGCGGTTGTGCACATATTGGTGGCTGGGGTTGAAGCGGCGCGTGTGGCCGCACATCGCCACCAGCCCGGTCTTCTTCTGCAGTTCGACCACCGCCTGCGCGCCGGCCAGCGAATCGGCCAGCGGAATCTCCACCTGCACGTGCTTGCCGGCATTCAGGCAGGCCAGCGTTTGCTCGGCGTGCATTTGCGTGGGGGTGCAGAGGATGACGGCATCGACATCGGGCCGCGCCAGGCTGTCGGCCAGCTCGGTGGTGACGTGGCCGATGCCGTATTGGTCGGCCACTTCCCGGGTCTTGTCGAGGTCGCGGCTGATCAGCGAGACGACCTTGACGCCGTCGATGTTCTTGATGCCGTCGAGGTGCTTGATGCCAAAGGCGCCGGCACCGGCCAGCGCCACGTTGATGGGTTGGGTCATGGTGACTCCTTGTTCAGGTGGAATGGCTGCAATGAACAGCCGGACGCAGAGGACGCAGAAATTACGCAGAGGACGCAAAAAAAGCCAAAAAATGGTATTCCTTTTGCGTCCTCTGTGAATCCTTTGCGTCCTCTGCGTCCGGTATTTGGTCGTTGGTTTTCAGATGTTTTCCAGAATCAGGTGCCCCACCGCCGTGTTCGACGCCGGCACGTGGAAGAAGCGGTGCGCCACCTTGGGCGCCTTGCCACCCGCCACGTCGGCCATGGCACCGCGGGCGATCAGCCACATCACCAGCTCGATGCCCTCGCTGCCGGCTTCGCGCACGTAGTCGATGTGCGGCATGGTGGACAAGTCCTTGGGGTCCGCGATCAGGCGGTCGAGGAAGCGGTTGTCCCAATCGGCGTTGATCAGGCCGGCGCGCGGGCCTTGCAGCTGATGGCTCATGCCGCCGGTGCCCCAGATCTGCACCTTGAGCGGCTCGTCGTAGCTTTCGATGGCGCGGCGAATCGCCTGGCCCAGCGCGAAGCAGCGTGCGCCCGAAGGCACCGGGTACTGCACGACGTTGACGTGGAATGGAATCACCGCACAGGGCCACGCGGCGGGGCTGCCGAACATCAGGTTCATCGGCACCGTCAGGCCATGGTCCACCTTGAGATCGTTGACGATGGTGAGGTCGAAGTCCTGCTGAATCACCGACTGCGCGATGTGCGAGGCCAACTTGGGGTGGCCCTTGACAATCGGCACCGGGCGCGGGCCGTAGCCTTCGTCGGCCGGTTCAAATTCGGCCGCGGTGCCGATGGCAAAGGTGGGGATCACGCCCAGGTCGAAGCTGGTGGCGTGGTCGTTGTAGACGAGGAAGATCACGTCGGGCGTGTTGTCCTTCATCCACTGCTTGCTGAACTCGTAGCCCTTGAACAGCGGTACCCAGTAGGGCTCGCCTGTCTTGCCGTGATCGATGGCTGCACCGATGGCGGGCACGTGTGAGGAGTACACCGAAGCGGTGATGCGCGCCTGCCCGTTTGCTTTGTTTTTGGTAGCTGACTGCGCTTGCTCCACCTGCGCTGCAAGCTCCTTTTGTGCATTTTCTTCCCAGGCTTTCCAGGCGTCGGATTGCGACATGGCGCCTTGCGCGTCGCCACCCTCGCCCACCACGCGGTTGCCCTCGGGGCTGCGGCCGCCGGCGATCATCATGTCGCGGTACTGCTGCTCGGTCATGCCGGTCATGCTGCCGGCCATCTGCTGGAAGGAAAGGCCGTCAGTAGCGCCCAGCTTGGACAGGAAATAGATGTTGCCGCCGGTGCGCATCGCCCAGTTCAAGTCGCGCGCGCGCACCGCCGCCTTCTGCTCGTCGGTCATGGGCCATTCGGCCAGGTAGGCGTCTTCGTCGGCCTTGAAGCGCGCGCGATTCTCGGCCTTCATCAGGCTCATGCAGAACTGGTTGAGCCAATAGCCCTTGCGGCTTTGATCGGCATCGAAGATGGTCGTGCCGGGGACGTCGAGATAGGGTTTGTCGAGTGCCATTTATGTTGTCTCCTCAGGCCAGTAAAGCCGCATTGGGTTGTCGACCAGCAGCTTGCGCTGCAATTCAGCGGTGGGCGCGATGTGCGGGATGAAGTCCACCAGCAACCCGTCGTCGGGCATGTGGTCCTTCAGGTTGGGGTGCGGCCAGTCGGTGCCCCACAGCACGCGGTCGGGAAACGTCTCCACAATCTTGCGCGCGAAGGGCACCACGTCGCGGTAAGCCGCATGCTCGCCGTTCAGTGCCTTGGGGCCGCTGACGGACAGACGCTCGGGGCAGCTCACCTTGCTCCACACATTGGGGTGCTCGCGCATGAACTTGATGAACAGCGCGAACTCGGGGCCATCCACCGCCTTGCTCACATCCGGGCGGCCCATGTGGTCGACCACCACGGTGTTGGGCAGCGCGGTGAAGAAGTCCCACAGCTCGGGCAGATCCACCGCCTCGAAATAAATCACCACGTGCCAACCGAGTGGGTGGATGCGCGTGGCGATGTCCATCAACTCGTCCTTGGGCGTGAAGTCGACCAGCCGCTTGACGAAGTTGAAGCGCACACCGCGCACGCCAGCCGCGTGCAGGCGCTGCAGCTCGGCATCGGTCACGTCGCGCTTGACGGTCGCCACGCCGCGCGCCTTGCCGTGGCTGGCCATGCAGGCATCGACCATGGCGCGGTTGTCGGCACCGTGGCAGGTGGCCTGCACGATCACGTTGCGGGCAAAGCCCAGGTGGTCGCGCAGCGCAAACAGCTGCGCCTTGCTGGCGTCGCACGGCGTGTACTTGCGCTCGGGCGCGTAGGGGAATTCGGCGCCAGGGCCGAACACATGGCAGTGGGCATCCACGCTGCCGGGTGGCAGCTGAAAGCGCGGCTTGCTGGGGCCTTCATACCAGTCGAGCCAGCCGGCTGTCTTGTCAAATGGGCCTGTGGTGGGTTTGTTCATGTCAGCGGGTCCGTCAATCGGGCTTGATGTTGGCTTCGCGCACCAGCTTGTCGTAGCGCTGGCGCTCGGACCGGATAAGTGCGCCGAACTGCTCGGCGGTGCCGGGTAAAACTTCGCCGCCCACAGCCGTCATACGCTCGCGCACTTCCTTGGTCTGCAAGGCTTTTTGCACCGCCGCGTGAAGCTGCGCCACGATGGGCTTTGGGGTGGCCGCAGGCGCCACCAGGCCGTACCAGACCGAGGCCTCGAAGCCCGGAAAGCCGGATTCGGCGATGGTCGGCACGTCCGGGAACACCGGCGTGCGGTTGGGGCTGAGCGCGGCCAGCACCTTGAGCTTGCCGCTCCTGGCGTGCGGCTGCACTTCCAGTGCGTTGACCGCGACCAGCGGCACCTGGCCGCCGATCACGTCGGTGATCGCCTGCGACCCCCCGCGATACGGCACATGCTGCAGCGAGATGCCTGCCGCGCGCTCGAAAAATTCGACCGCCATGTGCGGCGTGGAGCCATTGCCCGGCGTGGCATAGGCCAGCGCGCCTGGCTTGGCCTTGGCTTCGGCAATCAGCTTGGCCAGGCTGTCGATAGGCAAGGCGGCGTTGGCGGCAATCACCACCGGCACACGGCCAACCAGCGAGATGGGCACCAGGTCGCGCTCGGCATCAAAGGGCATCGGCTTGTACAGCGCCATGTTGGCCGCCAGCGCATTGGCCGCCAGCATCAGCGTGTAGCCGTCGGCCGGGGCGTCGATGACCGACTTGACGGCGATGTTGGTACCCGCGCCGGGCTTGTTCTCGATCACGAACGATTGCCCCAGGTTGGCCGACATGGCCTGACCGATGGCGCGCGCCACCGTGTCCACCGCGCCGCCGGCCGAGTAGCCGACGACGATCTTCACCGGCCTGGCGGGATAAGCCTGCGCCCACGCCGATGCCGGCGCCACAAGCGCCACGCCGGATGCGGCGAGGAAAGCCCTGCGTTCGATATTCATGTCCCGTTTTCCTTTTTCGGCTGCCTGCGGCGCGGCCTGGTTCAGTCGATGTAGCGCAGCCCGGCCTTCGCCAGCGGCTCGCGCATCTTGTAGTAGTCCAGCCCCAGCGTGCCCGACGCGAACTCGGCGCGCTTGGCGCCTTCGTTGGCTTCGCGCGCGGTGGCGGCCTGCAGCGTCTTTTTGGCGATGGCGCGCGGCACGCAGACCACGCCATCGTCGTCGGCCACGATCACGTCGCCCGGATGCACGATCTGGCCAGCGCACACGACGGGAATGTTGACGCTGCCCAGGGTCGCCTTGATGGTGCCCTTGCTGCTGATGGCCTTGCTCCAGACCGGAAACTGGATCTCGTGCTGCAGCATGCGCACATCGCGCACGCCAGCGTCGATGACCAGCGCCCGCGCGCCACGCGCCTTGAAGCTGGTGGCCAGCAGGTCGCCAAAGTAGCCGTCGGTGCATTCGGAGGTGACGCCCGCCACCACGATGTCACCCGGGCGGATCTGCTCGGCCACCACGTGCATCATCCAGTTGTCGCCCGGTTGCAGCAACACGGTGACCGCGGTGCCGCTGACCGGTGCGCCCGAAAAGATCGGCCGCATGTAGGGTTTGAGCAGGCCGACGCGGCCCATGGCCTCGTGCACGGTGGCGCTGCCGAATGGGGCCAGCGCGTCGGCGGTGGCCGCATCGGTGCGCTGGATGTTGCGGTAAACGACGCCCAGTTCGTACATGCTTATTTCCCCTTGGCTTGGAGTGCGGCATCCAGGCGCTTAAACACCCGGCGCGCGTTGCCTTCGTAAACCTTGTAGCGCTGCTCATCGGTCAGGTTGGCGGTGGCCTGCACGTAGCGCTTGGTGTCGTCGTAATAGTGACCCGTCTCCGGGTCGATGCCGCGCACGGCGCCGATCATCTCGCTGGCAAACAGGATGTTGTCGACCGGGATCACCTTGGTCAGCAGGTCGATGCCCGGCTGGTGGTAAACGCAGGTGTCGAAGAAGATGTTGTTCAGCAGGTGGTCTTGCAGCAGCGGCTTTTTCATCTCTTGCGCCAGGCCGCGGAAGCGCCCCCAGTGATACGGTACGGCGCCGCCGCCATGCGGAATGATGAACTTGAGCGTGGGGAAATCCTTGAACAGATCGCCCTGCAGGCACTGCATGAAGGCCGTGGTGTCGGCGTTCAGGTAGTGCGCGCCGGTGGTGTGAAAGCACGCGTTGCAACTGGTGCTGACGTGCACCATCGCGGGGATGTCGTACTCCACCATCTTTTCGTAGATGGGATACCAGTGCCGGTCGGTCAGCGGCGGGCTGGTCCAGTGGCCGCCGCTGGGGTCGGGGTTGAGGTTGATGCCAACAAAGCCATAGTCCTTGACGCACTTTTCCAGCTCGGGGATGCAGCTGGCCGGATCGACACCGGGCGACTGCGGCAGCATGGCGGCACCGATGAAGTGGTCGGGGAACAGCTGCGACACCCGGTAGCACAGCTCGTTGCAGATCGCCGACCAGGTGCTGCTGACCTCGAAGTCGCCAATGTGGTGGGCCATGAAGCTGGCGCGCGGGCTGAAGATGGTCAGGTCGCTGCCGCGCTCTTTCATCAGCTTGAGCTGGTTGGTTTCGATCGACTCGCGCAACTCGTCGTCCGAAATTTTCAGGTCAGCGACGCGGGGCTTGGCGGCCGGATCCTTGATGCCGGCGATCTGCTGGTTGCGCCAGGTTTCCAGCGCCTTGGGGGCGGTCGTGTAGTGGCCATGGCAGTCGATGATGAGGGGCTTGTCGCGGCTCATGGGTCTCCTTGAATTTGTGTGGCGGCCGAAGCGCACGCCGTGCAGCCATTGTGCTTGCGTTGCCCGCTGGCGGCCAGTTGCCTGCCCCACTAGCAGCTATGACAAAATTGAATAACTGGCGCAAAGTTATTTAAGATTTTCCACATCGAAATGGACCTTCGCCAATTGCAATCCTTCGTCCGCGTGGCGGAATTGGGCAGCTTCAGCCGCGCCGCCACGGCGCTGGGCATGGCGCAGCCCGCTCTCAGCCGGCAGGTGCGCCAGCTGGAGGTTGAATTGCGCCAAAACCTGCTGACCCGGCACGGCCGCGGCGCGGTGCCGACCGAAGCCGGCCAGCTGCTGCTGGAGCACGCGCGCGGCATCCTGCACCAGGTGGAGCGTGCACGCGAAGAACTCGCGCGCCTGCGGGGCGGCTTGGCGGGACATGTGACGCTGGGGCTGCCACCCAGTGCCGCGCGCGCACTGGCGGTGCCACTGATGCAGGCTTTTCAGGCTCAGTTACCCGAAGCGCGCCTGTCGATCACCGAAGCGCTGTCGGCGGCCATGCAGGAGCAGGTCGCCAGCGGCCGCCTGGACATTGCCGTGCTCTACAACGCACAGCCTCTGGCCGGACTGGAGATTGCGCCGCTGGCCAGCGAAGAATTGCTGCTGGTGCAGCGCGCGTCGGCCACCCCGACTCACGACAACGCCCCCATCGCGCTGACGGAGATCGCGCGCCTGCCGTTGGTCATCCCGAGCCGGCCCAACGCGATCCGCATGCACGTCGAGGCCGAACTGGCCGCTGCCGGCGTGCGCCCTGAGATTGCCCTGGAAGTAGACGGGGTGCCGGCCATCCTCGATCTGGTGGAATACGGCGCCGGGTGCGCCATTCTGTCGCGCCACTCCCTGGCCAGCGCCGTGCGGCCCGGCGCGTTTTGCCTGCGCAGCATCTGGACGGCCCGGGCGCCCCAGCTGCGCATCATGCTGTACACCGCCCAGAGCGCGCTGCGACCTGCCACGCAGACCCAGCAACAAGTGCTGGCCCTGGTCCAGCAACTGGCGCGAGAACGACTCGATCCGGCAGGCATGTCGTCCGGATCGGCCGTCGGGTACAGGCATTAAACTCCTTTTTTTATAGCGCTCTGCGCACGCTGATCAAGCGCCGGCACGCAAGAATTTACATGCTAAGTCGGCACCGTTCGGTGACGCTTCCCAGCGCGGCGCGGGCTCACGGCGGGCTGACTCGCACGCGGCGCACCGTGGCCGCAACGTCGCCCCAGGCGGCGTGACCCGGCGCGTAGCGTGCGCGCATGTACGTGACCAAGTCAACGATTTGCGCATCGCTCAGTACATCGCCAAACCCCTGCATGAAGCCGATGTCGCGCGTGGCGGGTTCGCGCACGCCTTCGAGGATGGTGCGGATCAAGTTCTCGGGGCGGTCGCTGGTGAGCTTGCTCGACAGCGCCAGCGGCGTGTTGACGCCCAGCAGCCTGGGGCCGTCGCCATCGTGGTGGCAGGCGGCGCAAGCGGTGTCGAACAGGCGCTGTGCGGGGCCGAGCAGTTGGTCTGCGCCTTGCGCGGCGCGCGCGACGGCTTGCGTGGCTTGGGCTTGCAGCGCGCCGGCATCGGGCGCGGGCGGGTTGAAGCTGGCGAGGTACGTGGCCATGGCGCGCACGTCGGCATCGGGCAATTGCTGCAATTCGCGCACCACCTCGGCCATGGGGCCGCCGGCTGAGCCGTGGCGCGGGCTGTGGCCGCGGCGCAGGTAGGTGTAGAGGGCGTCGGCGTCCCAGGGCACGGCGGATTTGGACAGCGCGGTGAGTGCGGGCGCCTCCCAGCCGTCGATCAGGGCGCCGGCGAGAAAGGCTTTGCCGGTGCGCTCAGCGCCCAAGGCATCGCGCGGCGTGTGGCAAGCGCCGCAATGGCCGAGGCCTTGCACCAGGTAGGCGCCGCGGTTCCATTCGGCGCTTTGCGTGGCATCGGGTTGGTACGGCCGCGCATCCAGGTGCAGCGCGTTCCAGCCGGCCATAAGGGGGCGCAGGTGGAAGGGAAAGCGCATCTGCGCCGGCGGCGTGTCGGCGCGCACGGCCGGCTGGCTCATCAGGTAGGCGTAGAGCGCTTGCAAATCGTCGTCGCCCATCTTCGCGAACGACGCGTACGGGAAAGCCGGGTACAGATGCCGCCCGTCGCGCGAAAGGCCTTCGCGCATGGCGCGCTGGAAGGCGCTGAACGACCACGCGCCCAGGCCCGTGTCGGCATCGGGCGTGAGGTTGGTGGAAAACACGGTGCCGAAGGGCGTGTGCATGGCGCGGCCACCCGCGCCACGCAAGCCGCCGTCCGCTGTGTGGCAGACGAAGCAGTCGCCGGCGGCGGCGAGGATGCGGCCGCGCTCGATGGTCTCTGCGCTGTAGACCGGCGCAGAAAGATGGACGGGAGCGATGGCGGGGCGCCAGCCGAGCAAACCGGCGAGTGCGGCGAAGGCACCGATGAGCAGCGCGCCAGCGCCGGCCAGCACGCCCTTGCCCACCGGCCACGGCGCCGTCTTGCCCCTTCCCCCGCTGGGGGAAGGTGGGGATGGGGGCTGCCCCGCTCCCGAATCACCCGCGTAGCCCCCACCCCCACCCTCCCCCAGCGGGGGAGGGGGTGAACTCCCGCCCGGCGCCGAAAGTGGGTCAAGTAACTTGCCTGCGGCTTGCAGCCCTCCCCGCACCACCTCCGGCGTAAACGGCGGCGCGCGAAAACGCACACCGGTCGCGTCAAAGATCGCATTGGCAATCGCCGCCGTGCCCGGCACGCTGCTGGACTCGCCCGCGCCCAGCGGCGCCTCGCCGGGGCGCGGCATGTGCAGCACCTCGATCACCGGCACCTGGCGGAAGTTGAGAATTGGGTAGGCGCCCCAGTCCTGCACCACTACGCTACCCGCGGGGCGCACGCCGGGCAGCGCTTCTTTCGTCGCCTGCAAGGCGGGTGCGTCGTGCGGCGCAAACGTCACGCGCTCTTTCAGCGCGCGGCTGGTGGTCTGGATGATGTTGCCGTGCACCTGGTGCGTCACACCCGCCGGGTTGACCAGTTGCCCCGCGTCGTGACCGCACACCACGCGGCGCACATGCACCTCGCCGGTACGTCGGTTCACTTCCACATCGGCCACCCAAGCCGACCACGCGGCGCCAAAACCCGGCCACTTGCTGTGCACGTAGCGCGCGTAGGCAAACCCCTGGCCGTGCACCCAGTCGCCGCTGCGCGCGGCTTCTTGCGGGCCGCTGCGTGTGCGCCAGCCAGCCTTGGCAGCCGTGGCTTCGACCAGTTCGACCGCACGCGGATCGCGCAAGTGCTGCAACCGAAACGCCACCGGGTCGGCGCCCGCCGCCGTCGCCATCTCGTCCACAAAACTCTCGTGCGCAAACGAGTTGGGCAGCGCCGACACACCGCGCAGCCACGACGCGCGCACGATGGGCGGCATGTCGTTCACCGTCACGCGCAGGTTGGGCACCTCATACGGCGGGCGCGCCGTGCGGTCGCCCATCTCGAAGGCCTGCGCCACCGGCTCCACCGTGCGCGTGAGCAGCAGCGCCAGCGTGGGCGCGCCATTGCTGGGGTAGCTGGTGGCGAAGTCGTAGGCGGCCAGGCTGCCGTCAGCGCCTAAGGCGCCAGCCACATCCATCATTTGCGCCGCGCCCTTGGGCTCCCACGCGTGCTCCTGCGCGCGCGTGAGCTGCACGCGCACCGGCGCTCCCACCGCGCGCGCCAGCAGCGCCGCATCGGCCACCACGTCGTCGGCGCTGTTGCGGCCGTAGCAGCCCGCGGCTTCCATGCGGATGACGTCGACCTGCACGTCATCCAAAGCCATCAGCTTGGCGAGGTCGGCGCGCAGCACGTGCGGGTTCTGCGTGCCGGCCCAGACGCGAAGCTGAAAACCGTCGTCGGCATCAGGGTGCCACTCCGCCACGCCGCAGGACGGGCCGATGGAGGCGTGCATCTGGTACGGCCACAAGTACGTGCGCTTGATCGCACCATCGCCCGCGCCGCGCAGCGCGGCTTGCGCGTCGCCCTCGTCCACCAACAGCCGCTGCGTGGCCGGGTTGGCACGCAGCGCGTGTTCCACATCGCCCAAATCGGGCATGCCGGGCCAAGGCTTCCAGGTCACTTTCAGCTCGCGCGCGGCGGCTTCAGCGTGTTCCTCACGCTCGGCCACCACGCCGACGAAATCGCGGATCACCACCACGGCGCGGATGCCGGGGATGTGCGCGATGGACGATTCATCCACCGATTCCAGCGTGTTGCCGATGAACTCGCCATGGTCCGCGCCCGCATACGGCGGCCGCACCACGCGTCCGTGCAGCATGCCCGGCACGCGCATGTCGTGCACAAAGACCAGTTCGCCCGACAGCTTGGCCGGAATGTCGATGCGCGGCTGCGGCGTGCCGACCAGCCTGTACGTCGATGCGTCCTTCAGCGGCGCATCGGGGTCGAGCAAGAGAGTCGTGCGCTGGCGGGCGACCAGTTCGCCATACGGCACGCGCCGCGATGGCTGCGCGCGCACGCGGATCACGCCCAGGTGCGCTTCGACTTCCGGCTCGCCCACGCCCAGCCACTGCGCCCCCCGCGCCAGCAGCCACGCGCGCGCCTGCGCCGCCGCTTGGCGCAGCGGCACGGCGTGGATCTGGATCGATGCGCTCGCAATCGTCGCGCCCTGGTTCGGCGCCCGCGCCGTGTCGCCCAAGGCCATGCTCACGCAGGCCAGCGTCAGTTCCAGTTCCTCGGCCACGATCTGCGCCAGCGCGGTCTGCAAGCCCGTGCCCAGATCGACGTGGCCCGAAAGCCCCGTCACGCTGCCGTCGTCCCACAGCGCCAGCAGCACCTCGTCGCCCTCGGCCAGGTTGGCGCCGACGAAGCGCGGCTGCCCCGGCGCGGCCGGCGGCGGCGCGGGCGGCGTGCGCACGATCACCAGCACCCCGTCGGCCGAGAGCATGTCGGCGCGGGTACGAGGGGTGTCGGCGCGGCGGGTCACTAGAAACGCGTGCTCGTCAACTATTCGGAATGTGATCCAACATACATCAGGTCACGACGCCATCAGTCTGGAAGCTGCAAGGTAAATTGGCTCGGAACGTCTCGCTCCAACTGATACGACGAGACTGTTACGCGCCCCATGTAAGTGAAGTCGGTGTGATGTCGCACGCGATAAAACAAGTGGATCTCGTCGCCCGAAGAGCTTGCGTTGACCATGCGCTGCTCAGCAAAGTGATCATTCGGCCCCTCCCAATGAAGAGTTCTTCCTTCTAGACGATCCGCATATTGCTCAAGCGACTCTTGTTTTTCTTCAGTAACGAACAGGAGAACTTTGTTGTCGTCTTTTGGAGTGACTACGCCGCGCGCTATCGCGTGGTAGCTGGCATAGCCCCACTGCTCCGCCAATGACTTGCGCGAATACTCGTGCCCGCGCTGGATATCAGCAAATGAAACAGCCATCTTTTTAATTCTCAAGAATCAGATTGATCGGCGCCAACAACATGCGCCGCCAACGCCACGGCGCTCATGATTTCCACATGCGTCCCGCAGCGGCACAAGTTGCCCGACAACTCGCTGCGAATGCGCGCCTCGTCGGGATGCGGCTCTCGTGCCAGCAGGGCCGCCGCCTGCATCACCATGCCGTTCAGGCAATAGCCGCACTGCGCGGCCTGGGCCTGCTCGAAAGCGGCTTGCACGGGGTGCCAGCGTTCACGCGACCCGAGCCCTTCCAACGTGGTGATCGAACGCCCCGCGACGCCATGCGCCGGAATCACGCAGGCTCGCGCCGCCACGCCATCCACATGCACCGTGCACGCGCCGCACGAACCCTGCCCGCAGCCGTACTTGGGGCCGTTCAGATACAGGTCGTTGCGCAGCACGTGCAACAGGCTCGCGGTGCGCGGCACGTCGATCTCGACGGCCTGCGCGTTGACGGTGAGCGCGAGCCGGGGCATGACGAAGGTTCAGGTGGCGAGGTCGCCCGACTGAATGCGCTTGACACCCTTGGCGGTCATCTGCTTCCAGGCGGCGGCGAGCGAGCCGTTCAAGTCGATGGCGCGCGTGGCGTCTTCGACCACGTAGGTCTCAAAGCCCGCCTTGCGCGCGTCCATGGCCGTCCAGGCCACGCAGAAATCGGTGGCCAGGCCGGTGACGAACACGGTCTTGATACCGCGCTCTTTCAGGTAGCCCGTGAGGCCCGTGCCAGTCTTGCGGTCGGCCTCTTGAAATGCGGAATAGCTGTCGACGTGCTTGTGGAAACCCTTGCGCACAATGAGTTGCGCGGTCGGTAACTTCAGGTCTTTCAGCAGACCGGCATCGTCGCTGCCCTGCACGCAATGGTCGGGCCACAGCACCTGCGTGCCGTAGCTCAGCTGGATGGTCTCAAACGGCTTCTTGCCCGCGTGGCTGGAGGCAAACGAGGCATGGCCGGGCGTGTGCCAGTCCTGCGTGATGACGATATTCTGAAACGCGCCGGCCAGCTTGTTGATGACCGGAACCACATCGGCGCCGCCTTTGACGGGCAGCGTGCCGCCATCGACAAAGCAGTTCTGCACATCGACCACGATCAGCGCGGCCTTGGGGCTAGGCTTGATGGGGCTGGCGGCCCATAGCGCGGGCGCGGCGCCCAAGGCACCGGCCGAAAGGACAAAGTGACGACGACGCATGGCAAGACCCTCCTCGTGGGTTGAACTGCGGTTGAAGAACCAAATCGGCCGTGGGTCGGCGCGTTATCCTGTTAGTTTGCTATCAATTGATGAGTTAAACGCTGAGGTACGCGCGGCGCACTTCCTCATTCGCCGCCAGTTCCATCATGCTCCCGGCAAAGCGAATCTGCCCTTTTTCCAGCACATAGGCGCGGTCGGACACCAGTTCGGCAAAGTGCATGTTCTGCTCGCTCAGCAGAATGCTCACGCCCTGCGCCTTCAATTCCAGAATCATCTGCGCCATCTGCTCCACGATGACGGGCGCCACGCCTTCGCTGGGTTCGTCCAGCAGCACCAGGTAGGGGTTGCCCATGAGCGTGCGCGCCACGGTGAGCATCTGCTGCTCGCCGCCGCTCATCTGGCCGCCGGGGCGGTCGGGCATTTCGCCCAGGTTGGGGAACAGCTTGAACAGGCGCTCGGGCGTCCACTGCGGCGCGGTACTGCCGTCGGGCCAGCGGCGCGCGGGCTGCTTGCCGACTTCCAGGTTCTCCATCACCGTGAGGTCGGTGAACACGCGGCGGTCTTCTGGGACAAATCCAAGCCCCAGGCGCGCGCAATCGTGCGGCTCGGCGCGCGAGAGGTCGTGACCCATGAACTGGATGCTGCCACGCCGCTTGGGCACCATGCCCATGATGGTCTTGAGCGTGGTCGATTTGCCCGCGCCGTTGCGGCCCATCAGCGCCACGACTTCGCCTCGGCCGACGTCGAGAGAGACGTCAAACAGGATTTGCGCGGCGCCGTACCAGGCGGCGAGTTCCTTGGCGCTCAAGAGGACGTCGTTGCTCATGGGGCGCTTTGAACTTGACCGGACGCAGAGGACGCAAAAACTCGCAGAGGACGCAAAAGAAATACCAAACAAATTTCAAGGTTTTCTTTTGCGTCCTCTGCGAAACCTTTGCGTACTCTGCGTCCGGTATTCATCTTCAGGCCACCTTCTTCTCAAAGGTTTTTCCGCTGCCGAAGTACACCTCCTGCACCTTCGGGTCGTCGCGCACTTCCAGCGGCTTGCCCTCAGCAATCAGTCGCCCGCGCGCCAGCACAATCATGCGGTCGGCATAGGCAAACACCACGTCCATGCTGTGTTCGGTGAACAGCACGGCGAGACCCCGCTCAGTCACCAGCTTCTTGGTCAGTGCCATCAGCGCGTTGCGCTCCTTGGGCGCCATGCCGGCGGTGGGTTCGTCCATCAGCAACAACTTCGGGTTGTTGGCCATCGCAATCGCCAGTTCCACGCGCTTGACGTCGCCATAGGCCAGTTCGCTGCACGGCCGATCGGCCTGCGCGGCCATGCCCACCTGGTCGAGCAGCGCCAGCGCCTCGGCGCGCTTGTAGTCGGCGGCGCGACGCCACAGGCTGTAGATGAGGTGGGCGTGCGAGAGCAGCGCCATCTGCACGTTCTCGATGACGGTGAGCGACTCGAACGTCTCGGCGATCTGGAAGGTGCGGCCCACGCCCAGCCGCCAGATGTCGCGCGGCTTCTTGCCGATGATCTCATGCCCGTCGATGCGGATCGAACCCTGGTCGGCCTTCAACTGCCCGTTGACCATGTTGAAGGTCGTCGTCTTGCCGGCGCCGTTGGGGCCGATCAGGGCCAGCAACTCACCCGGCGCCAGCGTGAAAGAGATGTCGCGCACGGCGTGCACGCCGCCAAATGATTTGCCCAGGTTGGAGACTTGCAGAAGGCTCATGCCACCACCTCCGGCCTGAAGCGCCGAACCAGCTTCTGCACCCCGCCCGCGATGCCATCCGGGAACACCAGCACCAGCACCAGCATGATGCCGCCCAGCATGGCGCGCCAATAGTCGGTGTTGCGTGCCACCAGGTCCTGCAGCCAGGTGAAGCTGACGGCGCCCACCACGGGGCCGGCGAGTTGGTGCAGGCCGCCCAGCAGCACCATCACCAGACCGTCGATGGACTTGCCCACCGCCATGGACTCGGGCGAGATGCTGCCCTTGGAATAGGCAAACAGCGCACCCGCCGCGCCCGCGAACAGGCCGGCAATGACGAAGGCGAACCACTGCACGCGATCGACGTCGATGCCGATGGCGTCGGCCCGCAGCACCGAATCGCGCCCGGCGCGCAGCGCGTAGCCAAACGGCGAGAACAGGATGCGCCGCAGCGCCCACAGCCCCGCCAGCACCAGCGCCAGCGTGAGCCAGTAGTAGGTGGCCTTGTCGCTCAGCCATTCCGACGGCCACACGCCGGTGAGGCCATTACTGCCGCCGGTGAAGTTGTCCCACTGGTAGGTGATGGCCCAGGCGATCTGCGCAAACGCCAGCGTGAGCATGGCCAGGTACACGCCCGACAGGCGCACGGCAAACCAGCCGAAGATCAGCGCACCCAGTGCAGCGATGAGCGGGCCGACGACGAGCGTGGCTTCCATCGGCAGGCCCATCGCCTTCAACGCCAGGCCGGCGCCATACGCGCCCACGCCAAAGTACGCCGCATGGCCGAACGAGTGCATGCCGCCTGGCCCCATGATGAAGTGCAGGCTGGCAGCAAACAGCGCGGCAATGGCCAGGTCCGTCGCCAACACCGTGGTGTAGTCGGAGCGTGCCAGCCACGGCACGGTGATGAGCAGCAGCGCCAGCGCGATCACTGCCGCGCGATAGGGCAGGCCGGCGCGGCGCAGCGGCGCCTCGGCCTCGCCGGTGTGGCGGCTCACCGATTGCGCGCGGCCAAGCAGGCCCCAGGGCCGCCAGATCAGCACGGCGGCCATCACCACAAAATCCACCACCAGCGTGGCCTTGGTCATGTTGACGGACATGCCCAGCACGTCCACCGTGCCCAGCCACACACACAGCGCCTTGATGAGCGAAATGATCAGCGCAGCCAGATACGCGCCCGGCAGCGAACCCATGCCGCCCACCACCACCACCACGAAGGCGGCGCCAATGGTGTTCAGGTCCATCTCCAGATGCGCCGGCTCGCGCGGCAGTTGCAGCGCACCGCCCAAACCGGCCAGCGCGGCGCCCAGCGCAAAGACGGCGGTGAACAGCCAGGCCTGATTCACGCCCAAGGCGCTGACCATCTCGCGGTCTTGCGTGGCCGCGCGCACCAGCGTGCCAAAGCGCGTGCGCGTGAGCAGCAGCCACACGCCGCCCAGCACGAGTGGGCCGACGACGATCAGGAACAGGTCATAGCTGGGAAACTGTCGCCCCAGAATCTCCACCGAGCCGCGCAGGCCCGGCGCGCGCGGGCCCAGCAACTCATCCGGCCCCCACAGATACAGCACCGCGTCCTTGATCACCAGCACCAGCGCAAACGTGGCGAGCAATTGAAACAGCTCGGGCGCCTTGTAGATGCGGCGCAGCAGCACGATCTCGATCAGCGCGCCCAGCACTCCGACCGCCATCGCGGCGATGAGCAGCGACGGCCAAAAGCCGAGCGTGCCGCTGAACTTGTCGACCAGCGAGTACGCGATGTATGTGCCCAGCATGAAGAAGCTGCCGTGCGCGAAGTTGACGATGCGCGTGACGCCAAAGATCAGCGACAGACCGGCGGCGACCAGGAACAGGGACGACGCGCCGGCCAGGCCGTTGAGCAACTGGACGATGAGGCCGGAGAGGCTCATGGACAAAATTCAAAAACCCGTTTGAACGCAAAAGGCGCAGAAGCCTCGCAGAGAACGCAGAAAAAAATTGAAATATTCTTCTGCGACTTCTGCGACACCTTTA
>WBZS01001737.1_pt1 | contig 16021 bp, 16 predicted proteins | sample 5204201 | NCBI WGS metagenome assembly WBZS01 (sample SAMN12344357, study PRJNA552823) | activated sludge metagenome | biome: Activated sludge suspended growth; feature: Nitrification reactor; material: Wastewater; isolation source: activated sludge from nitrification reactor of wastewater...
GCCAGCGCAGCGGCGCGCTGTCGCTGGTGCTGGGGCAGATCGGCTTTCGGGTCACGCTGATCGAAGGCGGCTACAAGGCCTTTCGCACGGCCATGCGCGACAACCTGCCCGCGCAGGCCGCGCGCCTGCGCTACCGCGTGGTGTGCGGGCCCACGGGCTCGGGCAAGACCCGGCTGCTGCATGCGCTGCGCGACGCGGGCGCCCAGGTGCTGGACCTGGAACACCTGGCCAGCCACCGCGCGTCGGTGCTGGGCCTGATCCCGGGCCGGCCGCAGCCCAGCCAGAAGCATTTCGAGATGCGCGTGTGGGACACGCTGCGCAGCTTCGACGCCGCGCGCACCGTGTACGTCGAGGCGGAAAGCAAGAAAGTCGGCAACTGCACCCTGCCCGACGCGCTGATCGACACCATGCGCGCCAGCCCCTGCGTGCGGGTCGAACTGTCGGACGACGAACGCGTGGCGCTGCTGCTGGAAGACTATCCTTTCTTCGTCAGCGACCCGGTCTTCTTCTGCCAGCGGCTGGACACGCTGGTCGCCCTGCGCGGCCATGCCGTCATCAACGACTGGAAGGCGCAGGTCGCCGCCGGACGGACCGAAGCCGTGGTGCGCGACCTGCTGGCGCGGCACTACGACCCCGGCTACGCCACGTCGACGCGCCGCAACTTCGCCCAGTTCGACCAGGCTTTGGTCGCGCCGCTGACCGACCGCTCGCCCCCGGCGCTGGCGCAGGCGGCGCGCGCCATTCTGCAGAGCGACAGCGCCGCGCTGGCGAGCGCTTGAGCCTGGAGCCGGGCGGCTGCGGCGCCGCTTTGCCGGCGACCCGAGCCGGGTGTCTGCAAAATCGGCGAAAATGACGGGTTTTCCATCCAACGCACACACAAGGACACCACATCATGGGCAACAAGATCGTCACCGAAGCCATGCGCAAGGCCACCGCACCGCTGCCCGGCGCCGCCGTCAAGAAGCAGGCCGTGGGCCAGCGCCGCAGCCTGGAGCGCGGCTCGCATACCCGCAGCAAGAAGAACCCGGGCAAGCGCCCGCACCAGGGCTGATCGCGGGCGACACCGGCGTTCGCCGGCTTCGCCCCCACACGGCGCCGCATGACGGCGCCGTTTTTTTTGCCCGCGTGGGTCAACCGAGGGCTTGCATGATCTGCGCCAGCGCGGCCAGCGCCACCACCGCCGGCTGCTTGCCCGAGATGCCTGGCACCCCAATCGGGCACGTGACCCGCTGCAGGTCGTCCTGCGATAAACCGCGCGCCAGCAGTCGCTGGCGAAACGAGGCCCATTTGGTGTCACTGCCGATCAGGCCGATGTAGCCCAGATCGCCCAGCCTGCGCTGCCGCTCCAGGCACGCGGCGACGATTTCCAGATCCTCCGCGTGGCTGTGTGTCATGACCAGCACGCTGGCCCCCGCCGGCAGATCGCGCACGGCCGCCTGGGCGGGGTTCGAATGTTCGCAGCGCACCGACGCATCGCAGCCGGGTGGAAATGGTTCATCGCGGCTGTCGATCCAGGTCACGGCCAGGGGCAACTCGCTCGCCAGTCGCACCAGCGCCTGGCCGACGTGGCCGGCACCAAACACGGCCAGCGGGCGTTGCGGCCCCGCCAGGCGGGCCTGCAGCCCGTCCGACGGCACGGCATCGAGCAACTCGAAAGCCAGGTTCACCACGCCACCGCAACACTGGCCCAGCCGCGGCCCCAGCGGGTAACGCTGGCGCAATGCAGCGCCCGATCCGGCCAGAAGCCCCCGGGCGTGCCCCATCGCCTGCCATTCCAGCTGCCCGCCGCCCACGGTGCCCACCGTCGTATCGGCCAGCACCGCCATCCAGGCGCCGACTTCGCGCGGGGTCGAGCCCTGGGTCTGCTCCACGGTCACCAGCACGGCCCGCGCGCCCTGGCGCAGGTGTTTCAGCAATTCATCGATATCTCGCACGGGCTATGTCTTGCTCCAATTGACAACCGGCATCGGGGTCCACAAAGTATGCACGCGGGCGCGCTTTGGCTGCCCATTGCCGGAGAGATGACTTGCCCGCAACGATTCGCGCCCACCTTGTGCGCCTACCCATCGCCTGGTGGCTGACCAGCGCAGCACTGGCGATGGGCTGCAGCCTGAGCAACGTCGCCATCGCCCAGGCGCGCACGGCTGCCGCCCCCACGGCCAAGACGCAGGCCAAGACCGTGCGCAAGACCACGCCCGTCAAGTCGCGCCGCCGCGCGCGGCCTGCGGCGGGGCAATCTTCCGCGCAGCCAGTGCGGGTGCCCGATGCATCCGACGCCGCCACCGCGCGTGCCTACCGCAAGGATGCCGCACGCCACATCTACGACATGAACGCGGACAGCATCTACAAGGGTCGCATGCCGCCGCTGCTGTACGCGGTTGGCGTGCTGCAGGTGCACGTGGACGGCCAGGGCCGCGTGGGCACCATCAGCTGGATGCGCGCGCCGCGCCATGCCCCGGAGGTGATGCGACAGATCGAACGCATCGTGCGGGCGGCCGACCCGTTTCCGCCCCCCAAGCTGATCGGCGGATTGATCTACACCGACACCTGGCTGTGGCACAAGAGCGGCCAATGGCAACTCGACACGCTGACCGAAGGCCAGGACTGACCTGCGGCGCGCCGCGTCACGAGCCGCGATAGGTGGAATAGCTCCACGGGCTGCACAACAAGGGCACGTGGTAGTGCTGGTCGGAATGCGCAATGCCGAAATCGAGGTGCACCACGTTCAGGAAAGGCGGCTGCGGCAACTGCACGCCGCGCGCGGCAAAGTAGGCCGCCACCTCGAAACTGAGGCGATAAGTGCCCACCCGCAGGCTGGCGTTGTCGAACAACGGGCCGTCGGGGTTGCGTCCGTCCGCGTTCAAGGTAAAACGCTTGACCAGCGTCGCGGCGTCGCCGTGTGTTTGATACAGCGCCACCTGCATGCCGCCGGCCGGAGTGCCGTGCATCGTGTCCAGAACGTGGGTGCTCAATCCCATGGCTGCCTCGCTTTGCAAAAAATTGTGGACAGAAGTGTATACAATTTTTGAGTTTCCACTATCATCTGCAGGCCATGGAGCCTTCCACCACCGAGATGATCGTCGACGCGCTGACGCGCGCCATCGTTGAGCACCGCCTGCAGCCCGGCGCCAAACTGGTGGAACAGAAACTGGCCGACCATTTCGGCGTCTCGCGCACGCTGGTGCGGCAGGCGCTGTTCCAGCTCTCTCAGCACCGACTGGTCACGCTGGAGCCGGCGCGCGGCGCCTTCGTCGCCAGCCCCTCGGTGGACGAGGCGCGCCAGGTATTTGCCGTGCGCCGCATGCTGGAAGTCGAGTTGACCCGCGCCTTCGTGCGGACAGCCCGACCCGCGCACATCGATGAACTGCGCGAACACGTGGCGCGCGAACAGGCTGCCGTGGCCAGCGAAGATGTGGCCGGCCGAACCGAACTGTTGGGCGACTTTCATGTGCGCATGGCCGAATTGCTGGGTAACCAGGTGCTGGCTGAGGTGCTGCGCGAACTGCTGGCGCGCTGCGCGCTGGCCACCCTGATGTACCAGAGCAGCCACGCGGCGCACGATTCCGCCGCCGAACACGCGATGCTGGTCGAATGCTTCGCCCAGGGCAACGTCACCCAGGCCGTGAAGCTGATGCGGGAGCACCTGGACCATGTCGAAGCCGGGCTCAACCTCGATCGCCCTGCGCCCACCCATGACCTTAAATCGGCGCTAGCGCTTGTCTGACAATCGTCGAGCGCTTTGTTTTTAATAGCATGAAACACTCCACCTACGACAGCACGGCGCCCTACCCGCGCGACCTCATCGGCTACGGCGCCGACGTGCCGCACGCCCGCTGGCCGAACGGCGCACGCATTGCGGTGCAGTTCGTCCTGAACTACGAGGAAGGCGGCGAAAACTGCGTGCTGCATGGCGATGCGGCGAGCGAACAGTTCCTGTCCGAAATGTTCAACCCCGCTGCCTACCCCGAGCGGCACATGAGCATGGAGGGCATCTACGAATACGGTTCGCGCGCCGGGGTATGGCGCATCCTGCGCGAATTCGATGCGCGTGGCTGGCCGCTGACCGTGTTCGGCGTGGCGACGGCCCTCGCCCGTTACCCCGAGATGGTGAAGGTCTTCCAGGCGCGCGGGGACGAAATCGCCTGCCACGGCCTGAAGTGGATTCATTACCAGTCGATTGACGAAGCCACCGAACGTGCGCACATGGCCGAGGCGCTGGACATCATCGAAAAGCTGAGCGGCGAACGACCGATCGGCTGGTACACCGGGCGCGACAGCCCCCGCACACGGCGCCTGGTGGTGGACGACGGTCGCCTGCTGTACGACAGCGACTACTACGGCGACGACCTGCCGTTCTGGATGAAGGTGCAGCGCACCGACGGCGCGACGGTGCCGCATCTGGTGGTGCCCTACACGCTGGACTGCAACGACATGCGCTTTGCCCTGCCGCAGGGCTACAGCCACGCCGACCCGTTCTACCAATACATGAAGGACAGCTTCGACGCGTTGTACGCCGAAGGCGACCCCAACGGCCTGGACCGCCCCAAGATGATGAGCATCGGCATGCATTGCCGCCTGCTGGGCAAGCCGGGGCGCATCACGGCGCTGCAGCGCTTCATGGACCACATCGCCCGCCACCCGGATGTCTGGGTCTGCCGGCGCATCGACATCGCGCGCCACTGGATCGCGCAGCACCCCCACCAGGACTGAACGCATGGCTTACACACTGGATCAACTCAACGCCGCGCCGCTGACCGAGGCGCAGCAGATGCTCGATGGCCTGTACGAACACACGCCATGGATCGCAGCGGAAGCGCTGAAGGCGCGCCCCTTTCGCTCGCTCGCGCACCTGAAACACGTGATGGCGCAAGTCCTGGCGCGTGCCGACACGGATGCGCAGCTGGCCCTCATCCGCGCCCACCCCGAGCTGGCGGGCAAGGCCATGGTGGCCAAGACGCTCACCGCGGAGTCGACCCACGAACAGGGCAAGGCTGGCCTGACGGAATGCACGCCCGATGAATTTGCGCGTATCCAGAAGCTCAACGCCGACTACAACGCCAAATTCGGCTTCCCGTTCATCCTGGCCGTGCGCGGACCGCGTGGGGCCGGGTTAACCAAGCAGCAGATCATCGACACCTTCGCGCGGCGCCTGGGCAACCACCCCGACTTCGAACTCGCCGAAGCGCTGCGCAACATCCACCGCATCGTCGAAATTCGCCTGGCCGACAAGTTTGGCGTGGAGCCCGCACTGGGCAACGACGTGTGGGACTGGCACGAAAAACTGGCGCTGCACAGCGACCCGGGGTTTGCAGAGAACGGCCAGCTCACCGTCACCTACCTCACCGACGCGCACCGCGCCTGCGCGGCCTTCATCGGTCAGACCATGCGCGAGGCGGGGTTTGACGAAGTCGGCATCGACGCCGTGGGCAACGTGGTCGGCCGCTACCGCGCGGATTCCGCGGTCAAAAGCCCGAAAACGCTGATGACCGGCAGCCACTACGACACCGTGCGCAACGGCGGCAAGTACGACGGGCGGCTGGGCATCTTCGTGCCGATCGCCTGCGTGCGCGAGTTGCACCGCGCGGGCCGGCGCCTGCCGTTCGACTTCGAGGTGATCGGCTTTGCCGAGGAGGAAGGTCAGCGCTACAAGGCGACCTTTCTCGGCTCGGGCGCGCTCATTGGCGACTTCAAGCCCGAATGGCTGGACCAGGCCGACGCCGATGGCATCACGATGCGCGAGGCGATGCAGCACGCGGGCTTGGCGATCGACGAGATTCCGAATCTGAAGCGCAACCCCAGCGATTACCTCGGCTTTATCGAAGTGCACATCGAGCAAGGCCCGGTGCTGAACGAGTTGAATATGCCGCTGGGCATCGTCACATCGATCAACGGCAGCATCCGCTTCGTGGGCGAATTCATTGGCCAGGCCAGCCATGCCGGCACCACGCCGATGGACCGGCGTCGCGACGCGGCCTGCGCGGCGGCGGAGCTGGCGCTGTACATGGAGGTACGCGCTGCGAAGGACGGCGATTCGGTCGCGACCATGGGCTTGCTCAACGTGCCGAACGGCTCCATCAACGTGGTGCCGGGCCGCTGCGCCTTCAGCCTCGATCTGCGGGCACCCAACGACGCGCAGCGCGATGCCCTGGCCGCTGACGTGCTGCAAAAATTGCAGCAAATCAGCACCCGCCGTGGCGTGGCCTACACGCTGGAAGAAACGATGCGCGCCAGTGCCGCGCCCAGCGATCCAGCCTGGCAGCTGCGCTGGGAACGCGCCGTGGACTCACTGGGCCTGCCGATCTACCGCATGCCCAGCGGCGCCGGCCACGACGCCATGAAGCTGCACGAGGTGATGCCGCAGGCCATGCTGTTCGTGCGCGGCGAAAACGCCGGCATCAGCCACAACCCGCTCGAATCAACCAACGCCGAGGACATGGAGCTCGCGGTGCGCGCCATGCAGCGGCTGCTGGACGATCTGGCAGCGGAATAAAACAACAACAGCCGGACGCGAATGACGCAAAGGATCCGCGAAGGACGCGAAGAAAAAACCAAAATCTCTTTGAATTCTTTCGCGCCTTTCGCGTGACCTTCGCGTCCTTCGCGTCCGAATTTTTGACCGCTTCAACACCATGACCCAAACCACCTACTCCGCCCTCGACACCTGGATCGACCAGCACTTTGACGAAGAAGTCGCCTTTGTGCAGGCGCTGGTGCGCGTGCCGACCGATACACCGCCCGGCAACAACGCGCCGCACGCCGACAAAGCTGCCGAGTTGCTGCAAGGCATTGGCTTCGAGGTCGAAAAACACGCCGTGCCCGCCGCGCAGGTGCGCGACTACGGCATGGAAAGCATCACCAACCTGATCGTGCGCCGCCGTTATGGCGATGGCGGCCCGACCATCGCGCTGAATGCCCACGGCGACGTGGTGCCGCCCGGTGAAGGCTGGACGCATGACCCATACGGCGCAGAGATCGCGGACGGCAAGATGTACGGCCGCGCCACTGCTGTGAGCAAGAGCGACTTCGGCACCTTCACCTTCGCGTTGCGCGCGCTCGAGGCGGTGGCGAAACCGAAGCTCGGGGCAGTGGAGCTGCACTTCACGTATGACGAGGAATTCGGTGGCGAACTGGGCCCCGGCTGGCTGCTGAAGAACGGCCTAACCAAGCCTGACTTGATGATCGCCGCCGGCTTCAGCTACGAGGTCGTCACCGCCCACAACGGTTGCCTGCAGATGGAAGTGACGGTGCACGGCAAGATGGCGCACGCCGCCGTGCCGCACACCGGCATTGACGCGCTGCAGGGCGCGGTGGCCATCATGAACAAGCTGTACGCCGAGAACCGACGTTACCAGGGCATCACGTCGCGCGTGCCGGGCATCAAGCACCCCTATCTCAACATCGGTCGCATCGAGGGAGGCACCAACACCAACGTCATCCCCGGCAAGGTGGTGTTCAAGCTCGATCGCCGCATGATCCCCGAAGAGAACCCCGCCGATGTCGAGGCGCTGATTCGCCAGGTGATTGCCGACGCGGTGGACGGCTTCAACGCCGGTCGGCCCGACGAAGGGATCCGCGTCGACATCAGGCGCCTGCTGCTGGCCAACGCCATGACGCCGCTGCCCGGCAACGCGCCGCTGGTGGATGCCATCCAGAAGCACGGCGAAGCGGTGTTCGGCGACAAGCCGCCTGCCGTCGGCACCCCGCTCTACACCGACGTGCGCCTGTATGTGGAGCGCGGTATCCCCGGCGTGATCTACGGCGCCGGCCCGCGCACCGTGCTGGAAAGCCACGCCAAGCGCGCCGATGAACGCCTGGAGCTGGAAGACCTGCGCCGCGCGACCAAGGTGGTGGCACGCACGCTGGCCGACTTGCTATCGTAAGTAGAGCGATCAACGCTTATTTGACGGCGGCCGAGCCCTAAAACACCCAACACCCCCAACAACTCCAGGAGACAACATGAACCCTTCGGCCGATTCCGTCGACGAAGTCCTGCCCACCGGCAAGCTGGCCGCGCTGGGCCTGCAGCACGTGCTGGTGATGTACGCGGGCGCCATCGCGGTGCCGCTCATCGTCGGGCGGGCGCTCAAGCTCGGGCCCGACGAGGTGGCCTTGCTGATTTCTGCCGACCTGTTCTGCTGTGGCATCGCCACGCTGATCCAGTCGCTGGGCGTCACGCAATGGTTCGGTGTGCGCCTGCCGGTGATGATGGGCGTGACCTTCGCGGCGGTCGGCCCCATGGTCGCCATGGCCAACAGCAACCCGGGGCCGGATGGGGCGCGCCTGCTGTTCGGCGCCATCATCGGCGCCGGCATCATCGCCATGCTGATCGCGCCGCTGATCAGCCGCATGCTGCGCTTCTTTCCGCCCGTGGTCACGGGCACGATCATCGCGGTGATCGGCATCAACCTGATGCGCGTGGGCGTCAACTGGATCTTCGGCAATCCGGTGGGGCCGACGTCGCCCATGATCGTCACGCCCGAGCATTCGGAATGGCTCAGCACCGTGCGCAGCTCGGCCGCGGTCGGCCAGCCGGGCTTTCCGCCGGTGCCGCAAGGTCTGGCTCTGGCGCCCACCGCGCCCAACCCGGCCTACGCGGCGCTGCCGGGCGTGGCAGTGTCGGCGGTGGTGCTGGCGTCCATCCTGCTCATTGCCCGCTTTGCGCGCGGCTTCGTGGCCAATATTTCGGTGCTGCTGGGCATCGTCGTAGGCGGCATCGTGGCCACCGCCACCGGCATGATGCATTTCGACAAGGTCGGCAAGGCCAAGTGGTTCGACGTGGTGCTGCCCTTCCACTTCGGCATGCCGATCTTCGATCCTGTGATGATCCTGACCATGGTGCTGGTGATGATCGTGGTGATGATCGAGTCCACCGGCATGTTCCTGGCGCTGGGCGAAATGACCGGCCGCAAGGTGGACCAGCCTGCCCTGGCGCGCGGCCTGCGCACCGACGGCCTGGGCACGCTGATCGGCGGCATCTTCAACACCTTCCCCTACACCAGCTTTTCGCAGAACGTGGGCCTCGTGGCCGTCACCGGCGTCAAGAGCCGCTTTGTCTGCGTGGCGGCGGGCATCATCCTGGTGGTGCTGGGCCTGCTGCCCAAGATGGCGGCGCTGGTCGAATCGCTGCCCACGGTGGTGCTGGGCGGCGCGGGGCTGGTGATGTTCGGCATGGTGGCTGCCACGGGCATCCGCATCCTGGGCGGGGTGGACTACACGCACAACCGCAACAACGCGCTGATCGTGGCCATCTCCATCGGCTTCGGCATGATCCCGCTGGTCGCGCCGCGCTACCTGCAGTGGATGCCGCACGCCATTCACCCGCTGATCGAGTCGGGCATCCTGCTGGCGTCGATGGCGGCGGTGCTGCTCAACCTGTATTTCAACGGCGCCAAGGGCGACGAGCAGGCGGTCATCCGGGCCGCCAAGCAGGCCGAAGCGCACTGACGGCCCGCACGCGCGCCGCGCCCCACAAAAAGCCGACCCGCGGGTCGGCTTTTTCACGTGCCGGTCGGCGGCTTACTTGTCGACTTCGCCCACCACGAACGTCACGTTCATGTTCACGCGGTATTCCTTGATCTTGCCGCCTTCGATGACGACCTTCTGCTCCTTGATCCAGGCACCCTTCACCTGATCGATGGTGTCAGCGGCGCGGGCCACGCCGGTGAGGATGGCGTCCTCGAAGCTCTTGCTGCTGGATGCGCTGATTTCAATGACTTTGGCGACGGTCATGCGGTGAACTCCTTGTGGATGGTTGGGATGGCTGAAAAAGCACCGTCACCTTATCGCCCGCACCGCCCGCACCCTGTGGGCCTTTGTCTGACAGCCGCGTCGTCCCAAGGCCCTTCGCCGCTTTATATCTCCTCGGCATATATCAACAACAAACAATTGGTTTGTTTTGGCATAAGACGCCGTTACATTGCCCGCTGACCCGCAACGGCACCCGCCGTCGCGTGGCGACCTCAACACACCTCAGCGATGTACCAGTACACCGATTTCGACCGCCAATTCGTCCAATTGCGCGCCCAGCAGTTCCGCGACCAGCTCGAGCGCTGGCAGCGCGGCGAACTGACCGACGAGCAACTGCTGCCGCTGCGCCTGCAGAATGGCTGGTACATCCAGCGCTACGCCCCCATGGCGCGCATCGCCGTGCCCTATGGCGAAATCAGCAGCGCGCAACTGCGCATGCTGGCCCGCATCGCCCGCTACTACGACCGCCCGGACCCCGAACTGCTGGCCCACGCCCAGCGCACGCAGGACGAACTGCAAGCCTCGCAACCCGGCCTGACGCTGGCCGCACCGCCGCTGAAATACGGCTACGGCCACTTCACCACGCGCACCAACGTGCAGTTCAACTGGATCCCCATCACCAAGGCCGCCGACGTGATGGACCTGCTGGCCAGCGTGCACATGCACGGCATCCAGACCAGCGGCAACGCCATCCGCAACATCACCTGCGAGGCGCTGGCCGGCATCGCGGCCGACGAGATCGTCGATACGCGCCCGTTTGCCGAAATCCTGCGCCAGTGGAGCACGCTGCACCCCGAGTTCGCCTTCCTGCCGCGCAAGTTCAAGATCGCCTTCAACGGTGCCGCCGAAGACCGCGCCGCCACCGGCTGGTACGACATCGGTATCCAGGCGCTGAAGAACCACGCGGGCGAGATCGGCTTTACCGTCAAGGTGGGCGGTGGCATGGGCCGCACGCCAATCATCGGCAGCGTGGTGCGCGAGTTTTTGCCCTGGGCCGAGTTGCTCAACTACATCGAAGCCATCGTGCGCGTCTACAACCGCTACGGCCGACGCGACAACAAGTGGAAGGCACGCATCAAGATCCTGCTGAAGGCCGAGGGCCGGCGCTTCGTCGACGAGGTGGAGGCCGAATACCAGGCCATCGTGACGCAGGACGGCGCGCCGCACACCATCACGCAAGTCGAGCTGGACCGCGTAACGGCCAGCTTCGTGGTGCCACCGCTGCGGCCCGCCGGCGTGCCGAGCGCGCTGGACATCACCGCCAAGCCGTTCCGGCGCTGGCTGACGCAGAACGTCGGCAAGCACCGCCTGCCGCAGCTGAGCGTGGTCACGCTCTCCTTCAAGCGCTCCGGCTGGGCGCCTGGCGACGCCGATGCCGACACGCTGGACGCGCTGGCCGAACTGGCCGACACCTTCAGCGCCGGCGAAGCGCGCCTGACCCACGAGCAGAACCTGCTGCTGCCCTGGGTGCACGCCAGCGACCTGCCGGCGCTGTACGAGCGCGCCAAGGCGCTGGGCCTGGTGCAGCCCAACATCGGCCTGCTGACCGACATGATCGCCTGCCCCGGCGGCGACTTCTGCTCGCTGGCCAACGCGCGCGCCATCCCCATCGCCGCCGCGCTGACCGAGCTGTATCAGGACATTGACGAGGTGACTGACCTGGGCCCCATCGACCTGCACATCAGCGGCTGCATCAACAGCTGCGGCCACCACCACAGCGGCCACATCGGCATCCTGGGCGTCGACAAGGACGGCAAGGAGTGGTACCAGGTCACGCTGGGCGGCAGCGACGGCTCGGCGCTGTCGGGCCCGGCCACACCGGGCAAGGTGGTCGGCCCGTCGTTCAGCGCCGCCGAGGTGCCGGACGTGGTGGAAGCCATTCTGGACACGTACCGCGATCTGCGCCTGTGCAGCAGCGAGCGCTTCATCGGCACGCTGCGCCGCGTGGGGCACGAGCCCTTCAAGCAGGCCGCCAACGGCGCCCGCCACATCGATCACCGCGCCGTGCGGCAGGCTGAAGAAGCCACCGCCTGATCGAAGCGAAAGACGACTATGAAAATAATAGCTGCCGGCGCACACTCCGCAAGCGCAAACACCGAAAAAACCTTGAAGATCGCGGGCGACGCCGACCTGGCCGCGCTGGCGGCCGAAGGCGCCCTGCACGACATCGAGCGCATCGAACTGGACTTCCCCAAATTCACCGATGGCCGCGCCTTCAGCCAGGCCGTGCTGCTGCGCCGCCGCTTTGGTTTCGCTGGCGACATCCGTGCCACCGGCGACGTGCTGATCGACCAGCTGGTGCAGATGGCGCGCAGCGGCTTCACCAGCGCCGTGCTGGCGCCGGGCTTGGATGCGGCGGCGGCCGAGCGCCAGTTCGCGCGCTACAGCGCCTTCTACCAGGGCGACGCACTGCAGCCGCGCCCGCACTTCGCGCGCAACGACGGCGGCGCTCGGGAGGCCGCATGAACGCGCCCGTCAGCCCGCTGGGCGGCGGCGCGCCCGTGGCGTCAGCCATCGAGCTCTACGCCAGGCCTTCGCCCGACTTTTCGACCAAGCTCCACGAAACCATCGTCACGCTGCTCAAGGCCGCCGCCACCGGCCCGGTGGTCCAGGCCAACAGCCTGGGGGCCGAGGACATGGTGATCACCCACCTGATCAACGCGCACCGGCTGCCCATCGGCATCTTCGTGCTGGATACCGGCGCACTGCACGCCGAAAGCCTGGCGCTGCTTGAACGCCTGCAGGCCCGCCAGGCCGCGCAGCCGAACGCAGCGGTCACCGTGTACCGGCCCGTGGCCGACGCGGTGGTCGAGTTCGTGGCGCGCGAAGGGCAAGACGCGATGTACAAGAGCATCGCGCTGCGCAAGGCCTGCTGCGGCATCCGCAAGATGGAGCCGCTGGCCCGCGCGCTGGCCGGCCAGGCCGCCTGGGTGACCGGCCTGCGCCGCGAGCAATCGGGCGCCCGCGCAGACGTGGACTTGGTCGACCGCTCCGAAGAAGAGAGCAAAGGCCTGCTCAAATACAACCCCCTGGCGCACTGGAGCTGGGGCGACGTCTGGCACTACATCGCGCAGAACGGCGTCGACTACAACCCGCTGCACGACCGCTTCTACCCCAGCATCGGCTGCGCGCCCTGCACCCGTGCCATCGCGCTGGGCGAAGACTTTCGCGCCGGGCGTTGGTGGTGGGAGGATGAGCAAGCCAAGGAGTGTGGCCTGCACGTGAAGAACAAGGAAGAAGGAGTCGCCGCATGAACGCCCGCACCGCCCCCGAGTTGCTGCAGCCCCACAGCGGCCACGCCCTCAGCAACGCCCACCTCGACGCGCTGGAAGAAGAAACCATCTTCATCCTGCGCGAAGTGGCTGCCGCCTTCGAACGGCCCACCCTGCTGTTTTCGGGCGGCAAGGATTCGCTGGTGATGCTGCGCTGCGCCGAAAAAGCCTTCGGCGTCGGCCGCATCCCGTACCCGCTGCTGATGATCGACACCGGCCACAACTTCCCTGAAGTGACCGATTTCCGCGACCAGCGCGCGGCGGAATTGAAAGCCGAACTGATCGTGCGCAGCGTCGAAGACAGCATGGCACGCGGCACCGTTCGCCTGGCGCACCCGGGCGAAAGCCGCAACGTGCACCAGTCGGTCACGCTGCTGGAGGCCATCGAGGAATTTCGCTTCGACGCCCTGATCGGCGGCGCGCGGCGCGACGAAGAAAAGGCGCGCGCCAAGGAGCGCATCTTCAGCCACCGCGACAGCTTCGGCCAGTGGCAGCCCAAGGCGCAGCGGCCCGAGCTGTGGACGCTGTTCAACACGCGCCTGGCGCCCGGCGAGCATTTCCGCGTCTTCCCCATCAGCAACTGGACCGAACTGGACGTGTGGCAGTACATTGAGCGCGAGCAGATCGCGCTGCCCTCGATCTACTACGCGCACCAGCGTGAGGTGGTGGAGCGCCGCGGCCTGCTGGTGCCGGTGACACCGCTCACGCCGCCGAAGGATGGCGAAACGGTCGAGACGCGCACCGTGCGCTTTCGCACCGTGGGCGACATCACCTGCACCTGCCCGGTCGAAAGCGATGCCGCCACGCCCGGCCAGATCGTCATCGAGACCCTGGCCGCCGACGTGAGCGAACGCGGGGCGACGCGCATGGATGACAAGACAAGCGAAGCATCGATGGAAAAGCGCAAAAAGGACGGGTATTTCTGACTCCCCCAAAACCCTTGAACGCAAAAGACGCAAAGGTTTCGCAAAAAGCGCGGAAAAACCATTTTGATTTCTTTCATTTGGCGACTTTTGCGTCAATTCCGCGTCTTTTGGGTTCAAAGAAAGCCTTCACATGACCACTACAACATCCATAGCTGCCCGCGCTTATCCAGAAAGCGCCAGCAGCCCCAAAGACACCCAAACCGCGCTGCGCTTCATCACCTGCGGCAGCGTGGACGACGGCAAGAGCACCCTCATCGGCCGCCTGCTGGTGGACAGCAAGGCGGTGCTGCAGGACCACCTGGCCGGCGTCACGCGCGGCGGTGAGGCGGACCTGGCGCTGCTGACCGACGGCTTGCAGGCCGAGCGCGAGCAAGGCATCACCATCGACGTGGCGTACCGCTACTTCAATACCGAGGCGCGCAAGTTCATCATTGGCGACGCGCCGGGCCATGAGCAGTACACGCGCAACATGGTCACCGCCGCCTCGCAGGCCGATGCGGCGGTGGTGCTGGTCGACGCCACCAAGCTCGACTGGCAGGACGCCGGCCTTGCCCTGCTGCCGCAGACGCGGCGCCATTCCCTGCTATTGAATTTGTTGCGCGTGCCGTCGGTGGTGTTCGCCATCAACAAGCTGGACGCGGTGGCCGACCCGCAGGTGGCCTACCAGCACATCCGGGGCGCGTTGCAGGCGTTCGCGCGCGAGGTGGGGATCGAGCCCGCGGGCATCGTGCCCATTTCGGCGCTGAAGGGCTGGAACGTGGTGGACTTCGGCCACGACAACCCCGGCTGGTGCGGCTACGTCGGCCCCACCTTGCTCGAAATCCTGGAACGCCTGCCGGTCACGCCGCGCGAGACGGCCTTGCCGCTGGCGTTTCCCGTGCAGTGGGTCGAGAAATTCTCGTCGTCGGCCGACACGTCACGCGGCCGCCGCGTCTTCTGGGGCCGCGTGGCCACCGGCAGCGTGGCGCCTGGCGCGCGTGTGCAGGTGCTGCCGGGCGGCCAGAGCGCGCTGGTGGCGCAGGTGATTGACCATGCGCGCGTACCCGGCGCCATCGGTGCTGGGCACAGCGCCGGCATCGTGCTGGACCGCGAAGTCGACGTCTCGCGCGGCGACTGGATCGTGGCTGCGCCCGCGCCCGCGGCCGTGGTGGCCGCCGATGATTTCGACGAACCGGCATCCGCCGCCGTGTGGCCCAGCCGGCGCGAGCTGTCAGCCACCGTGGCCTGGATGGACGACGAACCCCTGGTCGCCGGCCGCGTGTACTGGGCGCTGCACGGCCACCGCTGGGTCAAGGCCAAGGTGGCACGCATCGTGGAGCGCCTGGACATCCACACGCTGGCGCGTGAAGAAGCCACGCAACTGGAGCCCAACGCCATCGGCCACGTGGATCTGGTGCTGCAGGAGCCGATTCCGGTCACCGCGTTCGAGACCAGCCGCGTGCTGGGCGCGCTGATTCTGGTCGACACCGCCAGCCACAAGACCGCCGGCGCGGTACTGGCGCGCTGAGCCGCGCCACGCCCTGGCGCCATACCCCTGCCACAGGGCAACCCTTCGCGCGACCGGGCTTACGCCATGCAAGGGGCCGGGAGCGCCTAAAATCGACACCCTGGCAACATTGCCACGCAGGGCAGCCGCTGCCTGCCGTTCATCCGAAGTCCACAGAACCCATGACCCACGTCGTCACCGAAGCCTGCATCAACTGCAAATACACCGATTGCGTGGATGTCTGCCCCGTCGATTGCTTCAAGGAAGGCCCGAACTTCCTCACCATCGATCCCGATGAATGCATCGACTGCGCCGTCTGCATCCCCGAGTGCCCGGTCAACGCGATCTACGCCGAAGAAGATCTGCCCAAAGACCAGTTGCACATGACCGAGATCAACGCCGAGCTGTCGCGCTCGGCCACCTACAAGACGCTGACCAAGCGCAAGGAGCCCCTGCCCGACCATGAGCAGTGGGCCGACAAGACGGGCAAGCTGCAATACCTCATCCGCTGACAGCTGTTTTCACCCCAAAAAAGCGGTTTGGCGCGGGCTGGTCCTGCGCAAGCCGCTTTTGTTTTTGTAGCACGCCAT
>WBZS01001738.1_pt1 | contig 16017 bp, 15 predicted proteins | sample 5204201 | NCBI WGS metagenome assembly WBZS01 (sample SAMN12344357, study PRJNA552823) | activated sludge metagenome | biome: Activated sludge suspended growth; feature: Nitrification reactor; material: Wastewater; isolation source: activated sludge from nitrification reactor of wastewater...
GGGCGCCGGCCGCAGCCGCCACCTTCAGTTCATCCACGCCGCCCAGCGCCAGCACGAAAGCCGGCACGCGGGCACGGTTGTATTCCAGGATCTGCTGCTTCTGGCCGCCCTTCATGCCGCCAAAGGTCATCGCCGCGCGGGCCGCGAAGCCGAGGGCGTAGATTGCGCTGACGGTGTCGGTGCCGAAGGGCACGGTGTAGGTGTCATAGCCCAGCTCCACGCCTTCTTCCAGGAGCTGGTGGATGATGCTGCGGCCGTTCACGTTGCCGCATAGCAGGCAGAGGATGTTGCGGCGCTGGAACTCGCGCACGATCTTGACGGCGACCTCATTCGACTTGGCGCAGCCGATGATGGCCGCCGCTCCGGCCATGCGACCGTCCACGAGTTGAATGCCCCACGTGCGGAGCTGCACGTCCGAGATCGGGCCGTTCAGACGATACCCGGACTCGTGGCCCTTGACGCCGGTCACCACCTCGGGCTGGTCGTGCTTGACATAGCGGATTGCCTGGATCGCCTCGGCTGCATAGAGCGTGGCCATTCCGGCGTCCAGGGCCTCCCCCAGGCCGGGATCGGCGGTTGGAAGCAGCTGCTTCGCTGCGGCCAACACGGTCCCCAGATCTTCCAGTTTCTCCACCGCCTGACCCGACATCCCTAAGATGAGGGGGAGGTGGTACGCCGTGTCCGGAAAGCCGACGGGTGTTTCCGGCCCGTGCTCGGCCAATGCCTGGGCATACAGGCCATCGAGAGCACCCACAGCTGCCTTTGCGCCGGCGACGGCTAGGTCAACGACAATCTGGCTCATGTGTCCTCCAACCTGAAAGATAAGCGGGTGTGCATGGCACCCGCCATTAGTCGACGATTGGCCTCGTGTCCGTTGACGACCCGGCTACCCCTGGGGGAGTGGCGAACGGTCGTTCGGACGGATTTTGAGGCTTCCGGTTGAGGATAGTGGCAGGCTGGCGGAGCCCGATAGTGAAATGCGTCACAAACAGAGGATGAGTTCCATATGGAACTCACGTACGGGCGGAGTAATGGAGCGGCCTGGGATCAGGGCCCGGGGGGGGTTCAGGCGCGCGCCCTGGCGCAGACAACTTGGTCGGCTGGTCGTGCCTGCCTCGCGGGGACTTGGACTATGCGTCGACGCGCCCATTCGGGCGCAGCATCGCCACGTCCACGTGGTCGTGGATCTCGTCTTTCACGGCTTCGCGGAGGATATTGCCGGAGACGTGCATCAGGGTGTCGCGATAATCGGCATCCTGGTTCATGCTGGCCAGGCAGGGATAGTGATGATGAAGCAGGCCGGCGCGCTGCTCGGCCTCGGCCGTCGGGCAGCCGATCAGGCCGTCGGCCACGTGGCGCGCGCAGCCGCAGGCCGAGTCCCGTTGGACTTCGGCACCGCGGATCACGCGGTCGACGTCGACGGTCAGCTTCAACCGCGGCCGCCCGAAGACCCGGGCGAAGGCGCTGATCACGGGGTCGTCATAAGGCTCGAGGATCGGGCCGGCGTTGATTGTCGTCTCGGTCAGCGAGCACAGCGGCTTGGGGAAGACGACGGATACGCCCTGGTCGCTGAGCCAGCCGCGTATCTGGCGCACCAGGCCGGTCGGCAGCGACTCATTGCGGTCGATCGGCGCGATCACGGCGCGGGCCCCGCACAATCGCACGACGTCCGGGATCAACATAGCGGCGCCGGGGGTCTCGCCGAGCGCGAGCAACAGATCGACTTGAGGCAGCCGGGTCGGCAGGTATTCGTCGGGATCGTCGACCACGGCCGCGATGACCCGAGGCAGAGCATGGTTGATGACCGACCAGTGAGGTGAACTGAAGCGGCGCACCGTCTCCGCGATCCGCTCTCCCCATAGAGCCTGAGTGAGCGCAAGGATACGCAAAGCCGGTAACGCAGAGGATTGGCTGGTCAACATTCACCTCGATCCCTGCCCGTCAGGCGGCCCCGTCCAAGGAATCGTAGAAATCGGCAGTGGCTTCAGGGTAGAGGCTTCCGAGCGGCCGAATCCAGTACGAGAGATCATGGTGTATGGGTGACAGTGCTCCGCTTCAAACGTGAATACGGGGAGGAAGGTCAGAACATGTCGAACTCGGCGTTGCTCGGGAGCACGAGGGTACTTCGGGCCCGGGTTTATCGCGGCCACGCTGGCAAGAGAAGCCACGATGCCTACCGGGCTGCCGTTGGGCGGTCAGATCAACGCGGCCATACCCCATGTCGACGCGGAATGCGTCGAGCGACCGGCGCTGGCGTTGGCCACCCTCGAGACCCAGGTCGTTTTCCGCAACCGGTCGACCCCGAAGTTGAGGTGCCTGTGCGCCTCGTCATCATGCTGGCGCTCGACAATCCCATATCGCAGGGCGAGATGCTTCAACAGGTTGCCGAGATCCGGCAGAACCCCCCGATTATTGATCGCCTACACGATCATCTACCGGAAAACGGCGATCGGGTACTTGACCGACTTCGATAGAATTCAGTCTATCTATGAGTGATCCAACCCGTCGTTTCTCAAGTCGTGTGGAAGACTACATCAAGTATCGCCCCAGCTACCCAGGGGCGGTGATCGCTACACTGCGCGCCCACTGCGATCTGGCGCCGACATCGGTTGTGGCCGATATCGGGTCAGGCACAGGCCTGCTGACCGAGCTGTTCTTGCGCAATGGCAATCCTGTCTTTGCCGTCGAGCCAAACGACGCCATGCGGGCAGCCGGAGAGAATCGCCTCGGCCACTATCCGGGGTTTCGAAGCGTCTCCGGCACTGCTGAACAGACGTCACTGGCCGATCAAAGCGTGGACCTTGTGGCGGCCGGGCAGGCGTTTCACTGGTTCGAGCGGGCAAAGGCACGAGATGAGTTTCAGCGTGTCCTTCGGCCCGCGGGGTGGGTCGCGTTGATCTGGAACGAGCGGGAGACGCAATCATCGGCGTTTCTGGTCGCCTATGAAGCACTGCTCAGTCAGTATTCGACCGATTACGCGCAAGTCGACCATCGGCAGATCGACGACAGCGTACTCGCCGAATTTTACGGCCCGGTCGGCTTCAAACTGGTGACGTATCCCAATCGACAGCTCTTCGATCACACCGGGCTGCGTGGGCGGCTCATGTCGTCGTCTTACGCTCCGGAGGCGGGACACCCTGACCATGAGGCCATGCTGGCTGAGCTGGGTCGGATCTTCGACACGTATCAGGAGAATGGTCAAGTGGCGATTGAATACACGACGAAACTTTTCTTTGGGCGGTTGTAGTGTAGGCGGAGCAGAGACCCGGACCGTCGCGCACCCGGCCCAACACGCTGAGCGACGGCTCCCGCGCGGCAAGAAACGGGTCGGGGTCAGACACTGGAAACAAGGAGCGGAAATGACAGTCACACGAGAACGGATCCTGGAGACACTCGAGCGCGGCTGGGGAACCTACATAGCGACCTACGATGGCTTTTCGCAGGACGCCCGGTCGGCGTATCTCAGCCGGCAGGGCTACGCGCGATTGGCGGATGTTCTGGCGCATGTGATGGCCTGGTGGCGGGAGGGGCGAGCGGTGATCAAGGCTGTGCTGGCTGACCCAAGCTATCCGTCCCCAGAGCGTGATGTGGATGCCTTCAACGCGGAGGCCGTCGAGGCTTTTCGGGGTCAGAGCGAGCCGGAGGTTCGCGAGGCTTTTGAAACTGAGCGCCGACTTCTGCTCGAGCTTGTCCTGGCGTTACCGCCTGAGGCGATGCTTTCCGAGAAGATCATGGGTCAGCTCAATATGGAAGTTGTGGGCCATCTTGCCGAGCATTCGTTGGCCGACTATTGAGCGTCGATGAGACGTTCTGGGGTCATCCCGGCGACCCGGGTTGGTCGTTCAAGATACGCTTCCCATTCGCGAGTGGCATGGTTGATGATTTGACCCGCGACCGGCAGTCGTTACGGAAGGGCTTGATCCAGGCTCGGGACAAGTCGCAAGGCGATTGACCATTCGGGTGCTTACGTCGGCGTGGGTGCGGCACCGGAACTCGGGCCGTGGCTGCCGCGGTCTTGTGACGCCATTGAGACTGGAAGGTGCCATGCTGCATGTTGAACAGGATGACATTCAACAGGAGCGGGCCATGAACAAAGATGAGTTCGAAGGCAAGTGGAAGCAATTGCAGGGTCAATACAAAGAGTGGTGGGGCAAGCTCACCGATGACGATCTGCAGCAGGTCGGCGGAAAGTACGACCAGATGATCGGCTTGATCCAGGAGAAGTACGGGTACACACGCGAGCGCGTCGAAAAAGAGCTTAACGGCCGGATGGCGAAGTTCGAGGCCAATCAGAACAAGAACAGCACTCCGACGCCGGCCCAGGACATCTGGGATGGCAAGTGGAAGCAGGCGCGAGGCCAGGCCCGGGAATGGTGGGGCAAACTCACCGACGACGATCTTGAGCGGGTCGGCGGAAAGTCGGAGCAGGTTATCGGCCTGCTCCAGGCGAAATACGGTTACACCCGCGCTCACGCCGAAGAGGAGTTCAAGAAGCGGGTAGACGCCGCAGAAGTCGGCAAGACGGACAAGAACACGGTTCCGATGCCTTGAGGGGCTGCCCGAACCCGGCGCGCGCGCTTAACCTCGGATCGAGGCTGAGCCGCCCGGATGCAAGCAATGCGGGATCGTGATTGCACGAAAATAGGGAGAACAACACATGGTCAATTTCATCGTCTGGCTTATCGCCGGGGCGGTCATCGGTTGGGCCGCCAGCCAACTGATGGGGACCAGCAGGCGTCAGGGTTTACTGCTCGACATCGTCGTCGGCGTTGTGGGTGCTTTTGTCGCGGGCTGGTTTATCACTCCTCTGCTTGGCATCGGCACGATCAACGAAGGTAACTTCAGCCTGCCGGCTTTGGTCGTCTCGCTCTTCGGCGCTGTCGTGCTACTGGCCGTCGTCGGCCTGTTTCGTGGCCGCCGAATGCGCACGATCTAGAGTGACGTAACTGAGCATCCCTCTTGGGTCGATCGTGTCTGCCGGCTGAGCGTTCCCTGGTAGCGCAGCCCGCCGATGCGGTCGACCTCTTCGATTCACCAGCCTCTGCACGCCCCTGGCACGCACCTACGGGCGCCCTCACAACGGATCTGACCTGGATGCCATCCGGCCCATGCTCGCGATGATCGCGCATGTCGCAATCGGGCTCGGCCCCCCATCGTCCCGCTGACTTCATGGCCCGCCAGGCGGCAACAGGTGACGCCCTTGGGACGCTCGCCGATTACTGTATGTCTGACCGTATCCCGTAGCGTATCGCCCGGTCGGACGGAGCCCCACCCAGGACGCTCGGTTCAGGCCACACCGGCGGCCGCTCAACCGGATGACCGACCCCATCCCCCGATCTTTGGCGCGCGTGGCGGACGACGGCAAGCGAGCAGCCATGTCGATCTCACAAGGGTTGGAAGACAACAGCCTCCGGCGCCTATTCTGGGCTGCAATGAGCGGGATCGCCGTGCTGGATATCGAGACCGGTATCGTTACCGACGTCAACCCCTTCCTGATCAAAATGTTGGGATATGTTCGCGAGGAGTGGGTCGGAAGACAGCTGACGATGGTCGACGCGTTCAAAGACCTGGCGCACCCACACGCAATGGTCAACGGTGCCGGAGCGCGCGAGGTTGATCGCCCGCCGGGACTACCCCTACGCGCGAAAGACGGGCGGCAACTGTGGGTCGAGCTCGTCTGCATGGCCCGCCGGGTGGGCGCCCAGCACGTCGCTCTGTTTATCTTTAGTGACATCACCCGGCACAGGCAACTGCCCAATAAGTGATGGGAGCATGATATGTGGCAACGCAGTGACCTTGACCCCAGCCCGGATTGCCTCTTCGTTATCGGATTGGCGGGTAACATCGTGGCCGCCAATCGGGCGATGTGTCGCGAGTTCCAACACAGTGAGTCTGAGCTCCTGGCGATGAACATCCGCGACGTCATACCCGGGTTGCGTCTTGACCAAATCCGCGCGGAGCTCATACAACTCGGCGAGACCGAGAGCTTCGGAAAACCCGGCGGTTACTCCTATCGAGAAAACGACGGAAAGAACCGTCATATTGAAGTCGTGCCGTCGGCCCTGTATAGCGGCACGCATATGATCGGTATTCGCGGTTTTGTTCGAGATGTCACTGCTCGGACCGAGGCCGAAGACGCCCTGCGTGAGTCCGAGACCCGCTTTCAACAACTGATCAATCGGCTCCCGGCAGTCGTTTACAAGAGCGCGGCCGCTCCAGCCGATTTCCCATTCTCCGTCAGCCCGCAGGTGTTGGATCTGCTGGGATATTCCGTAGGGGAGTGGCTGGCTGACCCGGAATTATGGGCAAAGGCGCTACACCCGCTCGACCGGCAACGCATTCTGGCTCAGACCGCCGTTTTGGCTCAGGGCACCGACCTGCTCGACCTGGAGTACCGGATGATCGCGCGCGATGGCCGTCTGATCTGGGTGCAGGATCAGATCTCACTGGTGAGAGATTTGGATGGACAGGTCCTCTATCGCCAGGGCTTTATGCTCGATATCACCGAGCGCAAACAGGCTGAGGAAGCGCTGCGCCATCAGCTCGATCACCTCACCGCGTTGAGCCGAATCGACAGGATGCTGGCGGCCAACTCGGATCTCAGGCTCAGCCTGTCGGAGATCCTGACCCACGTCACCGCCGAACTTGGTGTCGACGCAGCCAAGGTCTTGATCCTGAATCCGCACTCGCAATTCCTGGAGCTCGGCGCCGAACGCGGTCTGCGAACGAAGGCCGCTTATCAGGCCAGGGTCCGTCTGGGCGAGAGCTATGCCGGTCGTGCTGCCCTCGACCGCCAACTCATCGAAATTACGGACTTGAGGACTGAGCCCACCGACCCGTTCATGATTCAGCTGAACGCCAGTGAGGGCATTCGGAGTTATTTTGCGGTGCCATTGATCGCCCGGGGGCTGGTCAAGGGCGTCCTGGAAGTCTTCCATCGCTCCGTGCTGACACCAAATGGCGAGTGGTTCGATTTCCTGACCGGTGTCGCCGGGCAGGCTGCCATCGCCATCGAAAACGCAACCCTGTTCGAGAGCCTGCAGCGCTCGAACACCGAGCTCACCCTGGCCTACGACGCCACGATCGAGGGATGGTCCCGGGCGCTTGATCTTCGTGACAAGGAAACCGAAGGGCATACGCAGCGAGTGACCGAGATGACCGTCGATCTCGCGCGCGCCGTGGGCCTGAGCGAAGCCGAACTGGTCCAGGTTCGTTGGGGCGCGCTTTTGCACGACATCGGCAAGATGGGCGTGTCGGACGAGATCCTGCACAAATCCAGCCCGCTTACCGACGATGAATGGATGGCGATGAAGAAGCACCCGATCCTGGCGCACGAAATGCTGGCACCCATTCGTCACCTGCGCCTGGCGCTCGACATACCGTATAACCATCACGAAAAATGGGACGGCAGCGGGTATCCCAACGGGCTCAAGGGCCTGCAGATTCCGCTGGCCGCCCGGATCTTCGCGGTGGTGGATGTCTGGGATGCACTGAAATCGGAGCGCCCGTATCGGGCCGCCTGGACAACCGAGAAAGTGCGCGAGCATATCCAGTCGCTCTCGGGAACTCACTTTGACCCGAAGGTCGTCGAGGTCTTCGAGCAACTCACTCGGGTCTGAAGCGTATCTCATATTTTCTTGCTGAACGGCGGCACAGGGGCGTAACGTCGGCCGGTTGCACCGACGGCGACGGATCGAGGCCTCACGGCGCCCGCGGAGTTCGACTGCTCGCGCGCGCCGCGCCGACCACGGTTCCTAGTCCGGCGCCGACAAGCAATCCGAAAATCAGGTTGCCGGATAGAAGCCCGGCCACTACGCCCAGTCCGGCTCCGATCGCGATTGAAGCTCCAACACTATTGATGGGCGGACTTTCGGCTGGCTTCGGCGTTTGGGACGGCCTTTCCATGTCGCGTTTGGGTTCAGTGGTCATTGGCTTGCCCGTTCACGTTCTGGCAGGTTGAGTGGGCCGGGCGCGCTCGTCGCCCGAGTCTCTTTCGCCACATCCGTCGGCAGGAACACGCGCATCCCATCGCGTTCATCCTTGATGCGAGCGTTGGCCGGGTAACGAAGCGCGATCAGCGTCATCCATAGGTCGCCGACGGCCCCGCTGGCATTGATGACCCCACAGGCCACCCAGGCGACGGTCCACTGCGAACCGGCGAAGAGCCAGAGGCTCAGGATGACCAACATGCTGATCAGGGCGAACGGCGCCAGCAAAATGACGACATAGGCGTTCCGAGCGAACGCAAACCCCGGGGCAGTGGCATACAACATCAACCCCTTCCAGAAAATGCCGTAGCGCGGCTTCGCACCGGACAGGCTCATGGCAAGCCCGTGGATGATCTCGTGAGCGATCAAGGTGACCACCATCCCGACGATGAGCGCGATCATGGGCGCCAGTTCGAGTCTGAAGGTGCCCGACAAAGGCAACCCGCCGAGAGCGATCGCCAGACTTGCGAAGAGCACACCGAAGATCAAGAAACCAATGACGGCAAGGACCTGTGCGGCGACGAGGCGGGCTGTGGTCTCCGTCACTCTCCAATAGAGGACCTCTCGATAAGAGTCGGGCAGGGATCCGCGGGCGGTTGGGGTCTCTCCGCTGTTGAGCATAGGGCTGGCTACCTTTCGTGACGGGTGCTGCATGCGAGACCGGCTACGGCGAAATACGCATCGTATCGACACGAGGCGCGGCGCCATTCGGTTGCCGTGCAACTGCCCTCTCAGCCTATCAGCACGGGAGGTCGCAACTATGAAGTTCGCTCATCACACGTCGGCTGCAGGTGCTGTGCTACGCTGAACGGGATAACCCACCCTGTCACGAATTGATGAAATCAGCCCATGAATCGCCCTGACCGTATGTCTGATTCAGCGCCGCGTGTCCTGCTGGTGATCGATCAACCGGTGCTCGATCAATACGTAGCCCTCGCCCTCAGCCACGGCACCATTCAGACCCAGGTGGCGCGGAATACTCAGGAGGCGTTGGCCGCGATCGCAGCCTGGCGACCGCATCTGGTGATCATCGACATGGACCTGGCGCGTGGCGACATCCTCGATCAGCTCGGTTACCAGACCCCGGCGACCGATCGTCTCCCGGCCATTGCGCTCACCCGGCGCGGGGACCTGCAAACCAAACTGGCTGCCTTCGACAAAGGCGTGGACGACATCCTCACCGTGCCGTTTTCGCCCGAGGAACTTGTGGCGCGGATGCTCGTCGTGATGCGGCGCACCTATCATGAACTCGTCACGTTTACGCCCGTGCTGCGGTTGGGCGATCTCGAGATCGACATCCTGAACCGCCTGGTGCGCGTTCACGGGAAAGATCTGCATCTCACTTCCGCAGAACAGAGCCTCCTCTATCTGCTGGCGGCCAACGCGGGCCGGCTATTGAGCCGCGATGAAATCCTCGACCAGCTTTGGGGCACAGACTATGTGGTCGAGAGCAATGTGGTCGATCGGCATATCCGCAACCTGCGGGTCAAGCTGCAAAACGGATGGCGCGACCCGCGCTATATCGCCACGATCCCGGGTCAGGGCTACCGCTTTGTCGCCACGGCGCCAGCGGATTTAGCCGCAGACTAGGACGCACGGCACCGCCCTCCACGCCAGCTCGGCTACCCCTCGCTAACCTTGCCTCGCCGCGCACACGTTGGCTGTCTCCGCCAGCCTGCGCTCGCTCCCAAGCCGCCCACACAAAGGTCATCGTCATGACTGCTCGATCAGACACGCTGTAACGGCGTTGAGACGATCGAGAGGCATGCTATGGATGAGCCAAGACCCAAATGAATTGGCCAAGGGCGCTTCGTGCGTCCGGAAATCGTTGACGCACGACCACGCCGTTTCAGGAGGAGACCGTCATGAACAAAGATGAATTTGAAGGCAAATGGACGCAGATGCGCGGGCGGGTCCGTGAGTGGTGGGGGGAGCTAACCGACGACGATCTCGATAAGGTCGTCGGCCGGTACGAGACCTTCGTCGGGGTTGTCCAGGAACGGTACGGATACACCCGCGAGCGAGTCGAAAGCGAAGTGGCGGCACGGGTGCGCGAGATCCAAGTGAGCGGCGTCAATTTCGTGTCAGACCCGACGATGTCCGAAGGTCAACACGCCGCGATCCATGCCGAGGCCGTGACCGTCGGGGACTTTGCCGCCGGCGAACGCCGGGCCCCTGTCGGTTCGATCGTTCCCACCGGGTTCGCCGAGGGTCAACGCGACCATCAAGCCGACCCCGCCGCCGCCGCCGTGAGTCCTGACTTCGCCAGCGGGCAGCGCAAGTTCCAGAAAGACCGAAGGGTGCGGCCGGACTTTGCCCGCGGTGAGCGGCATGACGATCACGAGGGGCCGAAAGCGCCCTAAAGCTTCGACATTGGGAGGTGCCGTATCGCCCGGCATCACGCGTCGACCGGCCCGGTCAGACGCACGATATTCCAGTTCCTACGATTGCGGTCGGTCGATTGACGTTCAACCCATCGATTGCGTATGCATAACAAAGAGAGCACATGAACGATCCGCACACACTCAGCACCTCCAACCGCATGTTCTTGACCCTGGTCGTGATCGGAGCCGTTGCGTTGGCGGCCTGCGCGCCGGGCGCCTCGCTGGGCGAAAGCAAGCAAACAGCCGGCGACGTCACTGTGCAGGCCATGACGACCGCGCTCGCAACGCGTGAGGCGACGCGGCCCGCGGAGACTCACACGCCACTACCGAGCGAGACCAGCGTCGGGCGCACTCATGAGGCGACCGAGACACCGTATCCCGGTCTGACCGGAACCGCGGTGGCGGGTCAGGACGTTGAGATCAGCGGCGCGATCGAGTCGATCGACGGGAACAGCCTGATGATTGGCGGCCGCAAAGTGGTCATCAACATCCGGACCGAGGCCAAGTTCGATCTGGCGATCGGCCTGGTCGTCACGGTCCATGGCACGGTGCAAGCCGACGGCTCGATCCTGGCGCGTGAGATCAAGAACTAGCTAATCGTGCGGAGTCTGATTGTCTGCGGGGAGGGATTCATGTCGAGATCCAGTTCAGCGTTTGGAAAAGCAGTGGGCGTGGGTGTCGGCGCGATCGTCGTGGTCGCGCTTGGCATCCAGCTGGTGCCTTATGGCCGCGATCACACCAACCCGGCGGTAGTCACGCAGACCAACTGGGACAGCCCGCAAACGCGCGAGTTGTTTTATCGGGCCTGCGCCGATTGTCACAGCAATGAGACCCAGTGGCCCTGGTACAGCAACGTTGCGCCGGTTTCCTGGCTGGTCATGCGCGATACCCTCGAGGGGCGTGAGCAATTCAATGTGTCGGGCGGCTCATCCGGCCGTGAGGGCCAGGGCGGCGAGGGCGGTGAAAGCGAATCACCGGCCGAAAGGATCCAGGATGGCAGCATGCCGTTGCCGATCTACCTCGTCATGCACCCTGAAGCCCGCTTGACCGCGGAGGAGAAGCAGTTGCTCAGCGCCGGTGTTGAAGCGACCTTTGGGGCTTCGGGCGTCACAGCACCTGCCGTGGCCAGTTCGCCGTAGTCCCGTTGCATGAGCCCGAGGGGGTCCGATGAACCTCGAAAAATACACCCAGAAGTCGCAGGAGGCCCTGCTCGCCGCCCAAAACCTGGCGCAGGAGCGGCAGCACCAACTGCTCGAACCGATCCACGTCCTGTTGGCGCTCATTCAGCAACCCGATGGGATCGTCCGCGCGATCGTCACCACGGTCGCGGGCGGAGTTCAGGCGCTCAGAGACGAGCTGAGTGCGGATCTCGACAAACGACCCAGATTGCATGGGCCCAACCTGGAGTTCGGCATGTCGAGCCAGACGGCCGAAGTCCTTGCTTCGGCTGAGCGCTACGCAAAGGGCATGCAAGACGCCTACGTGTCGACCGAGCATCTGCTCCTGGGCCTGGTTGACAGTAGTGAAAGGAAGCGCCTGGCTGATTTCGGCCTGACCAAGGACGCCATCCTTGCGGCGCTCAAGCCGGTGCGCGGCGCGCAACGCGTGAGCACGCAGAACCCGGAGAGCGTCTATCAGTCGCTGGAGCAGTATGGCAGAGATCTGACCGCCATGGCCCGCCAGGGGAAGCTCGATCCGGTCATCGGGCGCGATGAGGAGATCCGGCGCACGATCCAGATCCTGTCGCGGCGAACCAAGAACAACCCGGCCCTGATCGGCGAGCCCGGTGTCGGCAAGACCGCCATCGTCGAGGGTCTGGCGCAGCGCATGATCAACGGCGACGTGCCCGAGGGCCTGAAGCACAAACGCCTGGTCCAGCTCGACATGGGCGCGTTGGTCGCCGGCGCCAAGTTTCGCGGCGAGTTTGAGGAGCGCTTGAAGGCCGTCCTCAAGGAGATCACGGAGTCCGAGGGCGAGATCATCCTGTTCCTCGACGAGATGCACACGGTCGTCGGCGCCGGCGCGGCAGAAGGCGCGATGGATGCCAGCAATATGCTGAAGCCGATGTTGGCGCGCGGTGAGCTGCACCTGATCGGCGCCACGACGCTTGACGAGTACCGCAAACACATCGAGAAGGATCCCGCCCTTGAGCGCCGCTTCCAGCCGGTTGTGGTCGAAGAGCCATCCGTGCTCGACACCGTCAGCATCCTGCGCGGCCTCAAGGAACGCTACGAGATCCATCATGGGGTCCGGATCACCGACGCCGCGGTCCTGGCGGCTGCGTCGCTGTCGCAACGCTACATCAGCGATCGCTATTTGCCGGACAAAGCCATCGACCTGATCGACGAGGCGGCTGCGCGGTTGCGCACCGAGATCGACTCCAAGCCGCAGGCGCTCGATGAGGTCGACCGCCAGATCCTGCAACTCGAGATCGAACGCCAGGCGCTGACAAAGGAACATGACCAGGCCTCTAAAGAACGGCGCGAGCGCATCGAAGAAGACCTGGCCAACCTGAAGGAGAGATCGCACGAACTCCAGGCTCGCTGGCAGACCGAAAAGAAATCGATCGCCGATCTGCGGGAGACAAAAGAGAAGATCGAGCAGACCCGCCAGGAGATCGAGCGCGCCGAACGACAGACGGATCTGGAGCAGGTGGCTCGCCTGCGCTATGGGACCCTGCGCGATCTGGAGAAGGAATTGGCCGAAGGCGAGCGGCATATGACGGCCGTGCAGGCCGAAGGCGGCGCCCTGCTCAAAGAGGAGGTGGACGCCGAAGAGATCGCCCAGATCGTTTCTCGCTGGACCCACATCCCCGTCGCCCGGCTTTTGGAGGGTGAGACGCAGAAACTGTTGCACATGGAGGACCGTCTCCGCGAACGGGTCGTCGGGCAGGAGGAGGCTCTGCACGCCGTCTCGAACGCGTTGCGCCGGGCTCGCGCCGGGCTACAGGATTCGAATCGACCGTTGGGCTCTTTCATCTTCCTGGGCCCGACCGGCGTAGGCAAGACCGAGCTGGCGCGGGCGCTGGCCGAGTTCATGTTCGACGACGAACATGCCATGATCCGGATCGACATGAGCGAATACCAGGAAAAACACACCGTCAGCCGGCTCATCGGAGCGCCGCCTGGTTACGTGGGTTACGAGGAGGGCGGCCAGTTGACCGAATCGGTCAGACGGCACCCGTATAGCGTGGTCCTGTTCGATGAGATGGAGAAGGCTCACCCGGACGTCTTCAACGTGTTGCTTCAATTACTGGATGACGGCCGCCTGACGGATGGTCAGGGACGGACCGTCGACTTCCGCAACACGCTGGTCATTCTCACGTCCAATCTGGGTGGCGAGCTCTGGCTGGGCAACCACGCCGGCGCAGTCACGCGCGATAGGGTTACGGCCGTGCTCCAGGGGCACTTTCGGCCCGAGTTCCTCAACCGCATCGACGAGATCGTCATATTCCGGGCGCTCAGTCGGTCGGATCTGATCCGGGTCGTGGACATCCAGCTCCGACAGGTCATGGCGCGGCTGGCCGAGCGCGGTTTCCGGCTGGACGTCAGCCCAGAGGCGCGCGCGTATCTGGCCGAGGTCGGCTACGACGCCGATTACGGCGCCCGGCCGCTCAAGCGGGCCATTCAGCACGAACTGCAGGATCCGCTGGCCGTCAAGATCCTGGCGGCCGATTTCCACCAAGGCGAGACCATCCGCGTGGTGCGTGAAGGGTCCAGGCTGGAGTTCACCGCCGCCGTGCCTGAGCCGTCATTGACGCTTTGAGGCCGGCGTGATCGCAACCCATCCATGGCAGGCTCGGCCCCAAGTCACGCCTGTCATGCTCGGCGCAAGCGGACGTCCCATTTGGGATCGCCGCAAATCTCAGAGGAGAAGCAACTTTGAAAACCAACTCACAACTACAACGCGACGTGCAAGAAGAACTCAATTGGGAGCCAAGCATCACTTCGTCCGCGATCGGCGTGAGCGCTAAGGACGGCGTTATCACCCTGACCGGCAACGTGCCCAGCTACTATGAAAAATCGGTCGCCGAACGGGTCGTCGGCCGGGTGGCAGGTGTCCAGGCCATCGCCGAGGAACTCAGCGTCAAGCTGCCGACCCTTAGCGAGCGGACGGATACAGACATCGCTGCGTCGGCGTTGAATGCGCTGGCCTGGAATATCGCCGTGCCGAACGACCAGGCCAAGGTGCGGGTCGAGGGCGGCTGGATCACCCTGTCGGGCGAGGTCGAGTGGCACTTTCAGCAAGTCGCGGCCGAGAACGCCGTGGTTCATCTGATGGGCGTCAAGGGCGTGACCAACGCGATCAGCCTCAAACCCGGCACGGTAACCGCAGCCAAAGAGATCAAAACCAAGATCGAGGATGCCTTCAACCGCATGGCGACCACGGAAGCCCACGACATCACGGTGACCGTCAGCGATGGGAAAGTAACGCTGAAAGGCCGGGCCCGCACCTGGCGTGAGAGGGATGAGGCCTCGGCTTCGGCCTGGGCTGCCCGCGGTGTGACCTCCGTTGACAATCAGATCGTCACCGGCTGAGCCCGCAAGCGCCAAGGGTCGCGGTCGGCCGGGCAGGCCTGAACGCCGGGTCGATCCGGCCGTCGGGTTGACCGTCTGCACGAACCCGGGCGCCGGCGCAGAAGCGCGGCGCCCGGGTGTCGCAGCGGGGCTTCTTGAATAGAAACGGATTTCCCAATGTCAGAACACTGCATCGTTCGTGTCTATCCGAGCCTCGAGGACGCTGAAGCAGCGGTCAAACGGCTGAGCGAGAACGGGTTCCCGATCAATCGCGTGTCCATCGTCACCAAGAGCATCGAATCTTCGAAGCGGTTGCATGGTTTCATCACCGCAGGCGATGTCACCACCCCTGGAGCCGGATCCGGCGCCTGGATGGGGGGGCTGTTCGGGTTGTTGCTTGGCGCGGCATTCGTTTGGGTGCCCGGCCTCGGTCCGTTGTTTGTCGCCGGGCCTTTCGCGGCGGCGTTGCTGGGCGGCATGGAGCGCGTGGCCACCGGCGCCACAGGCGATGGACTGCTGAGCGCGCTGCAAGGTTGGGGCGTGTCCAAAGAGCAGATCATGATGTACGAAGACGTGATTCGCGGCGGGACGAGTTTGTTGATCGGCAACGGCGATGAGCCCAGTGTCCGTAGAGCCGCCACGCTCCTGGATGTCATGGCGGCCTGACGAGGATACCCGGTTTCGGCCTTGTGCCACCGTTAGCATCGTCTGATCGCCTTCGGCCCGAACAAAGGATCAACATGATTCGAAACCAGTGGTACACCGTTCTCGAGTCCACCGAGGTCCCGCGGCACACGCCGCTGTCCGTCACGCGCATGGGCGAACGCCTGGTGTTCTGGCGCAACACGTCCGGCGTCGTCACCTGCATGCACGACATCTGCCCACATCGGCGCGTGGCGCTCAGCCTGGGCCGTGTCGTCGGCGATTGCCTTGAATGTCCTTTCCACGGCTTTCAATACGATGGTGACGGCCGCTGCCAGTTGATCCCGGCGAACGGCAAGGGTGCGCCAATTCCCAAGGCCATCCGGGTCGATACTTACCCGACGCATGAGGCTCACGGCTTGATCGCGATCTGGTGGGGAGAGCCGGTTGAGCCTTTGCCGGCCCCGCCGTTTTTCGAAGCGCTCG
>WBZS01001739.1_pt1 | contig 16013 bp, 17 predicted proteins | sample 5204201 | NCBI WGS metagenome assembly WBZS01 (sample SAMN12344357, study PRJNA552823) | activated sludge metagenome | biome: Activated sludge suspended growth; feature: Nitrification reactor; material: Wastewater; isolation source: activated sludge from nitrification reactor of wastewater...
CAAGGACTTCGGTCCTTCTCAGTTGTGGACTCTCATGGACACGGATGGCCTTCAGAGGCCTCCCATTCCCCACGTATTCCCCACGGTTCCCCACGTATTCCCCACGACATCCGGGGCGTGGGGAACGTTGTGAGGGTCGCCCGCTGTCCACCCGACCGTCCTTGAGCCCGTTACGGAGCGTGACGGGAGGGGCGCATCATGGGTAGACCACGGGCCAAGGTCAAGCGCGGCTTCGGTGAGGTCGGCCAGCTGCCGAGCGGGCGGTACCGGGCGCGCTACACCGGCCCCGACGGCGGCCGGCACAGTGCTCCGATCACCTTCGTCGCCCGGATCGACGCCGAGGGGTGGCTGGTCGACCAGGAACGGATGATCAGTCGCGGCGAGTGGGAACCGCCCGCCCGTCAGGTCCGGGAGGTCCCGGAGGCACCCCTGCTGCTGGGTGAGTACGCCGCGGCCGTGGTGGGCCGCCGGCGGATTCGACCCGGCACGGCGGCGCTGTACGCGAAGCTGCTTCGGTTGACCATTCTTCCGGCGTTCGCCAAGCGGCCTCTGGCCAACATCACCGCAGCCGAGGTCTCGACCTGGTACGCCGAGATGCGGACTACACCCACTCAGCAGGCCAACGCCTACGGGCTGCTCAAGTCGATCTTCAAGGAGGCCGTCGAGGAGCGGCTCGTGGAGGCGAGTCCGTGCCGGGTCAAGGCGGGCACCCAGAAGGAACGCGCCCGCGAGATCGAGGTGCTCACCGTCGACCAGCTCAACCGCTACCTGGCTGCCGTGCCCGAGGCGCGGCGGGTGCCTCTCTTGCTGGCCGGGTGGTGCGGGTTGCGTTCCGGCGAGGTGCGCGGGCTCCGCGTGCGTGACTTGGATTTGGACATCGGCCTGGTCCACGTGCGTCAAGCCGTCGTGCGACTCAACGGGCAGCTCCTGATCGGCCCACCCAAGACGGACGCCGGGGTCAGGTCGGTGTCGATCCCTCCACACCTCCTGCCGGCGTTGAGGGAGTGGGCGGCGCGCCAGCCGGTGCGTGAGCGGGAGGCGTTGCTGTTCCCGGCCGGGGACGGACACTCCCCGCTCAACGACAGCGTCCTGCGGGTCGCCCACAACAAGGGCAAGGCGGCCATCGACATGCCGGGCCTCACAGTCCACGGCCTGCGCCACACCAGCGCGACCCTGGCTGCGCAGTTGGGAGCCACGTTGGCTGAGCTTCAGGCGCGGATCGGGCACAGCACGCCGAACATGGCCATGCGCTACCAGCACGTCGCCGCCGAACGCGACGCGCAACTGGCCGCGCGCATGTCAGCGTTTGCCACAGGGCGATCCGGCTGACTCGGTGCGTGCAGGGACTGGCAGTGGTCTTGGGCTCGTGCATGTTCTCCGTCGCCTCGCTCCGGAGCGGGCCGCGGTGGCCACCGCCGTGCGGGTCGCCTCAGAGGCGCTGACCTTCCCATGCGCGGTGGTCTTGGCATCGTGATCGTGCCGGAGGATGACCGTGCCCGCCCGTTGCTAGCGGTGGCGGTGCGCGGCGCTCGGCAACGGAGATCCTTGACTATGTCCCGTCGAGGGGTACGTCACTGGGGAAAAGATGTGGCAGATTTCGTTGTCTCCGCAGTCGGCAGGGTCGAGCCGTTCGCTGTGTTCCAGGAGTGCTTCGAGCTCGGCTTGGAGCATGGCAAGGTGTCTGATTCGTGCACGGACGTCGGCGAGCTTGGTGTGGATGAGCGTGACCACGTGCTCGCACGGAGCATTCCCCTCGTCGCGAAGGTGGATGATGCTGCGAATCTCGGACAGTGTGAGCCCGGCGGCCTGGGCCACGTTGATGAAACGCAATCGGGCGAGCAGAGTTTCGTCGTAGACGCGGTACCCGTTGGCGCTCCGTGTGGCCTCCGGCAATAAGCGCTTGCGCTCCTAGAAGCGCACGGTCTGGCTAGACACCCGGGCCGCCTCGGCAAGCTCACCGATCAACACTTCATGCTCCCACCCTCTTGACCTTGTACCAAAGTATAAGGATTAGCGTCCGATCCATGAACGTCACTTTGCTGTACTTCGAAGAGTGCCCCAACTGGAAGGTCGCCGATCAGCGGCTTTCGGAGATCGCCAGCGAACGCCCCGATGTCGTGGTGACGCATCACCGCGTCGAGACGGTGGAGGAGGCCGAGAGGCTGGGGTTCCACGGTTCGCCGAGCATTCTGCTCGACGGCGTCGATGTCTTCGCGGAGCCCGGCGCTAGCGTGGGGCTGTCCTGCCGGATCTACCGAACCGCTGACGGGTCGTCGGGAGCGCCCACGATGGAGATGCTGCGGGTAGCGCTTGGTCTGGCGAACAAGGAGGCCTGATGTCCCTCAGCTAAGACTTGCTCGTGATCGGCTCGGGCATGGCCGGCGGAACGGCGGCCGACAAGTGCGTCGCCGAGGCGGGCGTGTCGCCACAGTCGACGCGCTACCCTACGGCGGCACGTGTGCCCTGCACGGTTGCGACCCGAAATAGATCCTGCTCCGTGGTGCTGAGACCATCGACAGCGTCCGACTGATCTGATGCGTGGCAAGGGAATCGATGCTGCTGCCCTGTCAATCAACCGGCCCGTCTTGGTTGAGCGCAAGCGTGGCTTCACTGACATCGTCCCCGGAAGGCTCCAAGACGGTCTTTTGGGTGACGGCGTCGACAGCATGCACGGCCAGGCTCGGTTCACAGGCCCGAACACGTTGGTGATCGGCGACCCTTCATACGTGGCCTCACACGTTTTGATTGCCAGGGAGCCCCCCTCTAAACCGTTCGGCTTTCCTGGCCGCCAGCATGTGATCGACAGCGCCGACTTCATGGAGCTACCCGGGTTGCCGCCGCGGATCTTGTTCGTGGGTGGTGGTTTCATCTCCTTCGAGTTCGCTCACATCGCGGCGTGCGCGGGTAGTACACCGGTCATCCTCGACCGAGGGCCGCGGCCGCTCAAATGGGTCGATCCTGACCTCGTCGAACTCCTGATCAGCAGAGGCGGCGGCGCGAGCGTGCTGCGGCCGAGCCGGGAACGTCGGATCGCCGTGGGTGAGTCGGTGGCCGGGGGTTCTGTAGTGGGTGCAGGCGCGGGTGGGTGTGAGGGAACGTCGTGACTCCACCACCTGGGCGATTCAGATGCTTCTCAGGTTTGGGGTGGCCCGCACCGGGTCGGGCCACCCCAAGGCAGGGCCTCTTTGGTTGTTGTCAGCAAACAGGGAGTGGGTTCACCCGCAGGCTTCTGGCGGTCGTGCATAGCCCCCGCCGGGGGGTCAGGCGATGAGGGCGCGGCCGTAGCGGATGACGAGGAAGGTGGCCAGGGCGAGGAGCCACAGGCCGACGACGAGTCGGTCCAGTCCCCAGCGCAGGCCGGTTTGGAGGCGGGCGTGGAGCCGTGGGGATAGGTGGAGGTTGTTGTGGTCGATGTTGTAGCGGGTGAGGGAGGCGAACACGCCTGTGGTCGACACGGTGACCAGCAGGCACCAAGGGCACAGGGCGCCGATGTTGAACACCGCTTCGTAGAACAGCCAGTAGGCGAACGCGAACCCGAGGGTGTAAACGATCTGGGCAGCGAGCATGAACCCGCGGGGGAACCGGACGCCGGCGAGGCTGGCGACCGCGATGGTGATCACCACCGGTTCGGCGATCAGGCCGAGGAACGCGTTGGGAAACCCGAACACGCTGGCCTGCCACGAGGTGGCGACCGTACCGCAGCTGATCGTCGCGTTGATGTTGCACGACAAGGGGGCGGCAGGGTCGGCGGCCAGGGCCACGGCGTCCACGGACAGCACGAAGGAGGCGATCAGGCTGAGGCACGCCGAGGCGAGCATGGTGGCGAACAGCCACCGTTCCCCGCGGCCGATCCGCGGGGCAACGGCTGCCGTGTCAGTCATTCGCGGCGGTCTGGATCGCGGCCTGCAGAGCCCCGGGGGCAAGCAGGTCACCGGTGAACGGTTCGCCGTCGATGAGGACCGATGGCGTTCCGGTGATCCCGGACGCGAAGTCGGCTTGGGTGCCTTCGGCCACCCACTGTTCGTGACCCAGTTGCCCGAATGTGTCGGTCACCGACGGGTCGACGCCGACCTCGCGGGCGAGTGTGGCGAGCTGGGAGTCCGTGAGACCGGTGGTGCCCTCGGCGGGCTGGTTGTCGTACAGCGCCCGGTTGAACGCGAGGACGCGGTCGGGGTCGGCCCGGGCGACGGTGACGAAGGCGTTCGCTGCCCGCGTGGAGTAGCGGGCGCCCTGGGAGGCTCGGTCGAGGAACGACATGGGGTGGATCTCCAGGCGGATGGTTCCGGCGTCGACGAGCTGCTCCAGAGCCGGACCGTTGGCCTGCTCGAAACGCTGGCAGTAGGGGCACATGAAGTCTTGGTAGACGTCCACGCGTACGGGTGCGTCCGGCTGGCCGACGCCCACGGTGAAGGTGTCCTGCCCGCTGGCGGTGGAGCCGGGTGTTGTGGCCGTGGTGGGTGCCGGGCGGGGCGGAGCCGTGGCGGCGATCCAGATGCCGGCGAACACGAGGACGGCCATCGCCGTCAGGGTGAGGATGAGTCCGACACGCCAGCGGATCCGACGGTCGCGCGCGTCGCGCGCATTCTGGGCGGCCAACTCCTCCCGGCGGCTACCGGTCGGCGGTGTGGACGGCGTGTTCGGGTGGTTGGTCTTGGGCTGCTTGGGCATGGCAGGTCTGCTCTCTGTGCATCGAAGCGTGCGTGGGGTGCGGCACCCACGTCCCTTGGGAGGGGGTCGGGCGCGCTGTGTGGGGGTGCAGCGGTCGCGGAGGGGTCAGGCGCCCGCCGTCGACCGTGGTGAAGGCCGCGGTGGCGGTATTCAGCAGGGCAGCAGCACAGGGGGTCCACGCCGCAGGGAGGGGCGCGCCACGATCGCCGACCGAAGGTCAGGCAGTCGGAACATCCCCGACACGCGGGTGGGAAGCACCTCGACGATGTCGGTCGGACGGGGGGTGATGGTGGTGTGGCGGGTGAACCAGTCCCGGACCCGGCGCAGCAGGCCGCGGAGCGCCAGACCGACGCCGGTGAGGCCACCGACGCTGAGCAGCCCCAGCCACACCACCCCCAGGCACAGGGTCCAGGCGAGGGGACCGGCGTGGGCGGTGGCGAAGCCCGCGTCGGCCAGCCCCAGCACGCAGGTGGGCTCCGGGACCAGGTCGAGATGGAGCCCGAACAGCGACCCGGGGATGGTCGGCCGGCACGCCGCGGGCGCTCCGCCATAGCCCAGAGCGAGGCCCCCTGCCACCAGGGCGACCAGAGCCGCCCAGCCGGAGAGGCGGTCCAACCGCAGGCGGGCCTCCGGGCTCCGCCAACCGGGCACGGTCATCCTCTGCCCGCTCCCGGGCGGCACGACGCGGCAGAGCGTCGGCTGCGTGGAGGACTGCCCGCGCGGCGGTCAGTCATGCGTGGCGTGCTCGGAATCGTTGTGGGTGGGGGGTTCGAGTTGGAACGTGGAGTGGTCCACGCTGACGTCGAAGTGCTCGGCCACACACTCTTGGAGGTCGCCCAGCATCTGGGCGGCGTGGCCGTCGGTGAAGCAGGCGTCCTCGACCACGACGTGCGCGGTGAGGACCGGCAGACCAGTGGCGATGGTGGAGGCGTGAAGGTCGTGCACCCCCACCACATGCGGAACCTCCAGGATGTGTCGACGGACCTCATCAAGGTCCAACCCCGCAGGGGTGGACTCCAGCAGGATGCTACCCGCCTCCCGCAGGATGGTGATCGCCCGCGGCACGATCAGGGCGGCGATCAGCATGCCGGCCAGGGCGTCGATCCGGGTCCAGCCCGTCAGCGCGATCACGACCGCGCTCACGATCACCGCCACCGACCCGAGGGCGTCGTTCACGACCTCCAGGAAGGCGGCCCGCATGTTGAGGTTCGCGCCGCGGCCCGAGCTGAGCACCAGCATCGAGACGATGTTGCCGACCAGACCGACGATGCCGAACACCAGCAACCCGCCGGCGGTGACCTCCGGGGGCGTATACAGACGCCGAACACCCTCGACGAACGCGTACACCCCGACCCCGAGCAGGACCGCGGCCTGGGCTCCGGCAGCCAGCACCTCGGCACGACGCCAGCCCCAGGTGCGTTCGGGGGTGGGTGGGCGCAGGGCGAGGCTGGCGGCGATCAGCGCCATCAGCAGCCCGGAGGCGTCGGTGAGCATGTGTCCGGCGTCCACCAACAACGCGAGGCTGTTCGTCCACCACGCGCCGATGACCTCGGCGACCAGGATGGTGACGGTGATCCCGAACGCGATCGCCAGCTTCGCCCGGTGGGTGCCCTGCGGCGCGTGGTCGTGGCCGGCGCTCACGCACTTGCTCCTTCCAGGGCGGGCCTGGTGGCCGGTGCGGTGAGGGTGGGCAGATGCGTGGTGCGGCCCGCGCGGACACCGTTGGCGATCACGAACACCTCGGCCACCTCGTGAACCAACACCACGGCCGCCAATCCCAGGACGCCGAACAGGGCGAGCGGGATCAGGACCGCGATCAACGCAATTGACAAGACCACGTTCTGCAGCATGATCCGGCGCGTGTGGCGGGCGTGGTCGAACGCGTGCGGAAGCAGGCGCAGGTCGTCGCCCATCAGGGCGACGTCAGCGGTTTCGAGGGCCACGTCGGTGCCCATCGCGCCCATCGCCACCCCGAGATCGGCGGTCGCCAACGCGGGGGCGTCGTTCACCCCGTCGCCGACCATCGCCGTCGCCCGGCCCGCCCCCCGGAGCCGGTCGACGATGTGGGACTTATCCTCGGGCCGTAGGTCCGCGTACACCTCGTCGATGCCCGCCTCGGCGGCGAGCGCGTGGGCGGTGGCCGGGTTGTCGCCGGTCAGCATCGCGATCGTGTAGCCGGCCGCACGAAGCTGGGCCACCGCGGCAGGAGCTTCCGGACGCAGCTCGTCGCGCACCGCGACGGCCCCCACCGGACGTCCGTCGACCTCGATCACGACGGCCGTCGCGCCGGCCTGCTGCATGTGGGCCACGTCGGCGGCCAGCGGGCCGGCGTCGATCCAGCCAGGACGCCCCAATCGAAGGCTGTGCCCATCCAGGGTGCCGGTCAGGCCCGCGCCCACCTCGGCGGTCACGTCTTCGGCAGCCCGCACGCCGTCGGTGGCGGCCAGGATCGCCTTGGCCAGTGGATGCTCGCTCCGGACCTCCAGGGCGGCCGCCCACCCCAGCACCTGCTCACGGGAGTAAGGATCGATGGCCGCGACGTCGACCACAGCCGGCTGGTTGCGGGTCAGGGTGCCGGTCTTGTCGAGGGCGATGCTGCGGACCCGACCCAAGGCCTCGAGGGCGGCGCCGCCCTTGATTAGGATGCCGCGGCGGCTTGCCGCGCCTATCGACGCCACGGCGGTGACCGGCACCGAGATCGCCAACGCACACGGGGAGGCGGCCACCACCATCACCAGCGCCCGCTGCACCCACAGGCCCGGGTCCCCGATCAGGAACCCGACCACAACCGTGGCGGCGGCGGCGATGAGGATGCCGGGCACCAACGGCCTGGCAATCCGGTCCGCCAGCCGCTGAGTGGAGCCCTTGCGGGACTGCTCGGCCTCGACGATATGCACGATCCGGGCCAGCGAGTTGTCCTCCGCGGTAGCGGTGACCTCCACCTCGAGGACGCCGGCACCGTTGATCGAGCCGGCGAACACCTGCTCACCGGGCCCTACCTCCACCGGCATCGACTCCCCGGTGATGGCCGAGGTGTCCAGCGCGGTCCGACCCGAACGCACCACCCCGTCAGTCGCCAACCGTTCCCCCGGCCGCACCACCATCAGGTCACCGACGAGCAGGTCGTCCGGAGCGATGACCAGGTCCCGGCCCTCGCGCCGCACGGTGGCCTCCCGAGGTACGAGGTCGAGCAACGCCCGCAGCCCGTGCCTCGTCTTCGCGAGGGAGTAATCCTCCAAGCCCTCACTCAACGAGAACAAGAAGGCCAACATCGCGGCCTCCTCCACCTGCCCCAAGAAGGTCGCGCCGACCGCGCCGATCGTCATCAACAAACCCACGCCGACCTTGCCCTTGACCAACTTACGTAGGGCACCGGGCACGAACGTCGACCCGCCGACCAGCAACGCCGCCGCGCTCAACCCCAGCTCAGCGGCCTCCCACCGGGCCAGACCGGACAGGAAACCGGCCAGCAGCAGCACCCCCGACACCAGCCCGAACTGGATGTCGCGGACCTGCCACAAGTGCTCCACCGCGTCGTCATCGTCGCCGTCTGCAGTGGCGATCGGACCATCGCACCCGCAGGCACTCACGGACTCCTCGCCCAGCTCCCGCTCCACGCTAATCCCTCGCTCCTCGCCCATCTCCTGCGCGACGACCTCCCCCCCGCTCACCGGCCGGCCCCGACCGCTGCATGCACCTTGAGTTCCTCCGGGGCCGGATTCGCCGTCGTGCCCACCCCGTAGTTCGGACACAACGCCACCCCCTGCCCGGTCGTGGCCAGCAACCGCTCCGCCGCCGCCAATACCGCCAACAACTCCGGAGCGCTCACCAGCGAGAAAACCGACGCCCGCCCCTGGGGACGCGACGCCACCAGCCCGCACTCCCGCAGGCACGCCAGGTGGGCACTCACCGTCGACTGCGCCAACCCCAGATGCTCGGTCAAATCGCGGACCCGGTGCTCTCCGAAAGTCAAATGCTGCAGAATCGCCAACCGAGACGGATCCGACAAACCGTGGAACAAGGCGGCTGCGACCTGCAGGTCGCCACTGTCGGGCGCCCCATCGGCGCCAGCATGCATCGTCATGTAGCGATGGTAGCGTCATTGGGCGCTAATGTCTTCGTAGCGGCGGCCCTGCAGCAAGCGGTTGGCGGAGGCTCCTGCGTGCCCCAGTGCTGTTGCTGCCGCTTGGGGGCGGGCTATGAGGCGCGCTGAGCCGTCCGTGAGCGGGCTGAGGCCTGCGGCGTCGACCATTGGGGGTACCGGCTGAACATGGCGTCGACGTCGTCCGGGTCCAGCCTGAGGATGCGGCCGCACCGGTACACGGGGAGGACGCCCTCGGCGATTCGCCGACGGACGGTCTTCACGCTGACCCCGATGCGGGCAGCGGCTGCGGGCAACGACTCGTAGGTTCTCATGGTCATGGCACTGTCCCTCTCTTGGCCCAGAGGGCCTCAGGGGACACGAGACCGGCTCCACGTACTCCTAGTCGCAGCCCCCGGAGTAGTCCCCGCAGCGCTCCCGGGTCGTTTCTCGGGCGGGCGGAGAGCAGGTATCCCTTGTGGGAGCGGAGTTGCGGGGCCCACGAGGGCTGCAGCGGGATCAAGAACAGGGTGCGCGCTCGTGTGCCGAACGGCCGGCTCAGTGACCGTGTGCCCCAACATCCGCAATGTGGCTTGGTGCGGACTCACATACACGTCACGCCTTGTGGGCTGGGAGTTAGGCCGTTGGGCCAAGGAGTTGGCGTCTTCCGTAACCCAACTCGCGCGCACGGGTTCGAGTTTGATCACTTGACTGAACGCCGCCGACATTCAATCCGATGCGGTCGGGTTTTCGACGGAGGGGGTGGTCGTTTGGATGAGGGCCCGTAGGTCCGCGTGGAGCTTCGCGTGGTTGAGCGTCCAGCGCGTGAGGCGCCGCCGGCGGTTATCGCGGAGAGGGTCGCCGGTGACGTAGCCGTGGTCTTCGAGTTCATGGAGATTGCGGACGAGCGTGGTGCCGGCGACCGTTCCCTCCAGCGCAGCCACCAGGTCCGGGGTACTGAGGGTGCCGCCGTGCTGGGTCAGCGCGACCACGATGGCGAGTTTGACGCGGTTCATGCCCATGCCGACCAACGCGTCCAACTCGGCGGGGAGTGGGGCGTCGGAGTAGGCAGGCACGCGCCCATTGTTTCAGTGGCCTGCGGCAAGGGGAGACGAGACACGATGAGCAATCTATACCGCTAAACGGTGTAGATGTGATAGCGTGACACGCAGAAGGACGAAGCTCGATATCCGCAAGATCGCCGAGATCCATGCTTAGCCTTCCCGTACAAGGTCCACCCCCTGGAGAGCTTGGAGCCAGAGATGGCCGCTTCTGACAATGGCCGTACCCGCGACTACGCGGAACCGGCGCCACGAGCGCCAGACGCACCCGGGAGCTTCGGTGCTGCCGCCGTCTGGGAGACAACAGCAGGCAGCGCATGTCCACGAGGCGCCTCTTCGCCCCGTTATGGCCCTTAGGCGAAGGAGGATGGGATGACCCACCAAGGACTGGCCGCCAAAGCAGTGGGAGCCATCATGGCCGCTGCACTGATCGGTGGCTGCACTGCCGCGCCCACCAACAGCCCGACACCGACGGGCCCGTCGCCGTCGCAGTCGCAGTCACAGTCACCCACGGTGACGCCGACACCGACCCTCAGCCCCGAAGACCAGGAGCTCGAGGACGCGAAGGCGCGAGTCGTACTGCTGTGGCAGACCCTCGACGGTCTCTTGGTCGACTCGAGCAAGAGCATCAACGAGCTCGACACCCTTGCCTCGGGAGAGGCGCTGAGCAGCCTGCAGGTGATGTTGACCACGGTCCGTCAACGGGGGCAGGTGCAGGTCGGAGCCACGAAGATCCCCTCCCAGAGCGCCCTGGCCAAGGGCGACGGGTGGGTCGTCACTTCGTGCGTCGATCGCAGCGAAGCCATCCTCACGGACAAGGCCGGGCAGCCGGTCACGCCAGCTCCGCAGCCACGGCTCTCGCACGAGAGCACTCTGCAGCTCGTCGGCGCCAACCTGCAGGTCGCCAAGGACGAGGTCCTGGGATCATGTTGACCAGGCTCTTCGCGGCGCTCGCGATCTGTCTGGCGCTGGCGATCACTCCGCTCACGGCCTCACCCGCCTACGCGGAGGGCGGCTGTGAAGGGGCGAGCTGGGGAGTCGCGTGCGGGGTCGGCGTCCCCGGCTACGGCGGGGCGGGTCCCGCTGCTCCGCTGAAGAACACCCACTCCGGCAGCAGCGACCCCGTCGCGTGCGTGACGCAGGAAATGCCTCCCCGTGAGGTGCCGTGTTCCGACGCTGAGCTGGGGACGTGGAGCAACGCTCGAGCCTGCTACATCAAGGCGGAATCGCCGCCCCCGCCCCTGACTGACGCGGTCTGGAGCGGCAATACGACGGGGTCGATCTACCGGTGTTCGAGTTCCGGTATCTGGTCGGGTCCGGGCTCGTACCTCTTCTGGGCCGACAGCGCTCCAGGTGTCGTCCCTGACCCCCGCGTCCTGGCGCAGCAAGCGGTCACGCAGATGCGCCTGCGCGCGATCTCCATCGGGATGGCGCCTGACCCCTCGCCGGGTTCTGTGGGCCTGGTGGGCTTGCCGATCTGGCTGTGGGTGGCGTCGCCGGACCAGAGCACCTGGGGGCCGAACACGAAGACCGCGTCTGCGGGCGGCTACTCCGTTACCGCTACCGGCAAGGTCACCCAGGTGGTCTGGAGCATGGGCGACGGCGGGACCGTCGCGTGCACGACCACGGGCACCTCGTACGCGGACTCGTTCGGGGTGTCGTCGTCGCCGGACTGTGGCTACCGCTACACGAAGCAGGGCACTTACACGGTCACCGCGACGAGCTACTGGACCATCAACTGGTCCGGGATCGGCGAGACCGGTGTCATCAACCAGACGTACACGAGTTCGGTCGTGATCACGATCGGCGAACTCCAGACCGTGGTGAAGGGATGAGGACGTGAGGACAGCGACCATGGCGCCGACGACGGCGACGACCACGACCCCTCTGGCGCCCGCGGCGTTGGGTCCCGTGAGGACCCGGCGGCGTCCTGTGCTGATCATCGCGTCCGTGGCCGCCCTGCTGCTGTCTGCGCTGGGTGGCGTGTGGCTGTGGACGGCGGCGACCTCCTCGGTCGAGGTGGTCGTGGCGAAGGCGGCCGTCCCTCGTGGCGCGGTCATCGCCGCCAGTGACCTGATGGTGGCGAGGGTGTCGCTGGATCCGGCCGTCGCCTCGATCCCCGCCAGCGAGGTGTCGACGGTCGTAGGGCAGCGTGCCGCGCTCGACATCTCAGCCGGCGGGCTGCTCACGCCAGACGCGATCGCCCCCGAGACCGTCCCGGCCAAGGGCCAGACCGTGGTGGGCCTCTCCCTAGTGGACGGGATGTTGCCCGCCATCCCCTTGAAGACCGGCGACGACGTGCGGGTGGTGCAGACCCCCGGCGCGCAGGGTCAGGTCGGCGACGTATCCCCAGTGACAATCGCGGCCAAGGTCGTGGCGGTCACGCGCTCGCAGGACGGCCAGTTCGCCCTGGTCGACCTGCTGGTGAGCGCTGACGCCGCCCCCGATCTGGCAGCCCGGGCCGCGACAGGCAGGGTGGCCGTGGTCCTCGATTCCCGGGAGCGGTGACCCGATGCCCGTCTTCACCGTTGCGTCCGTCTCGGGCTCGCTAGGGGTGACCACCCTGTCGGTCGGGCTCGCACTGACGTGGCCACGCCCGGTAGTGCTGGTGGAAGCCGACCCGTCGGGCGGCTCGGCGATCCTGGCCGGGTACTGCACAGGCGTCGCCCGCCCCGGACTCTCCGAACTCGTGTTGGCCCACCGACACCGCCAGCTGGCCGACGAGTTGCCCTCGCGGTTGTTCCCCTTGGCCGACTCGAACGCGAGCCTGTTGCCCGGGCTACGGGCGCACCAGCAGGCGGCGTCCCTCCTGGGCGTGTGGGATTCGCTTCTGGACGCCTTGCGTGGACTCGAGGTCGACACGGGCGTGGACGTCGTCGTGGACGCCGGCCGGCTGGGCATGGTCGGCAGCCCGGAGCCGCTGATCTCGGAGTCCGACGTCACGGTGGTGGTGACCGGGACCGGGTTGCCCGAGCTGGCCCGCGTGCGGTCATGGATGCCGGCGCTTCAGGAAGGCTCGTTGGGCGACGTGCGGTTGGTCATCGCCGGCCCGGCACGTCGGTACAGCACGTCTGAGGTCACCAAGACGCTGGGCGTACAGGTGCTCGGCGAGGTCGCGTGGGACCCGGACGCCGCGCGGTGGTGGTCCCACGGGGAGCCTCAGCGTCGGTTCGATCGTTCGCCGCTACCGCGGTCGGTGGTGGCGTTGGGTGAGTCGCTTCGGGCTCTGGCTCCGCGCACGGAGGACGCGCCGCCCCGCGCCAGGGCGGGGGCGGAACGATGACGAAGCAGCCGCAGCCAACCTGGGAAGGGCCCGACCTGGCCAGCGTGCCGCTGTTCACCGCCTTCGGTGACGCGGTTGATGCGGCGCGCCCGGGCCGCGTCCGCTCTGGATTCACCCTGTCGACGGCAGTCGCCACGACGCCCACGCCGTCCTCCCTTCATGTGGTCGGCCGCGAGGCGAAGGTGGGACCGATGGGACCGCCCACGGAACACTCGCCCGAGGTGGATTGGGACGAGGCGTCGGAACTGCGCGCGCTGGCGTCCAAGCGCTTCTCTGAGCGTGCGGCGCAGTCCCCGTTCGTTGACGAGACCTCCCGCCAAGAGCTCGGGCGGGCCGTGATCATGGAAGTAGTCCAAGAGGCGACGGAGGCGCGCTTCGCCGTCCACGGCTCCGTCAGCTCCGCCAAAGCGCAGGACGCCTTGGCGCAGGCCGTCTTCGACCTGATGTTCGGGCTCGGCCGATTGCAGCCCTTGGTGGATCGGGCGGACGTCGAGAACATCATCGTTGTCGGACACGATCGGGTGTTCCTGGACCTCGTGGGCGGCGAGAAGGTGCCGGGCCCGCCAGTGGCGGCGTCAGACGAGGAACTGATCCAGCTCCTGCAGGACCTGGCCTCAAGGGCCGATCCGCCTCGCGTATTCTCGGACGCTAACCCGGACCTCCACCTCAACCTGGATGGCGCTCGCCTGGCGGCGTCCGCGTTCGTCACCCATCGGCCGAGCGTGGTGATCCGAAGGCACCGCCTGGTGCGCATCACCCTCGACGACCTCGTGGGCCTGGACACGGTGAGCCCCTTGCTGGCCTCCTTCCTCGCGGCCGCGGTGAAGGCCCGGTTGTCGATCGTGGTCTCCGGCCAGCAAGGCGACGGAAAGACCACGCTGCTGCGAGCCTTGTGTGCCGAGATCGGCCCGGAGGAGGTGCTCGGCACCTTCGAGACCGAACGGGAGCTGGGTCTTGAGCAGTTGGTCGACGAGCACCCCGTCGTGTTCTCGTGGGAGGCGCGTCCCGGTTCGGGCGAGCGAGGCCCCGATGGGCGTCCGGTGAACGAGTTCACCTTGCAGGACGGCATGCACGCCTCCTTCCGGTACGCGCTCGACCGCCAGATCGTGGGCGAGGTCCGAGGACGCGAGGTCGCTCAGATGATCATGGCCATGGAGTCGGGGTCCGGCTCGTTGTCGACGACGCACGCCGCGTCGGCGTCCGACACGATGGAGAAACTGGTCAGCTGCGCGATGCAGTCCGGCGAGTTCACCCGCGACTCGGCAGTGATGAAGCTGGCTCGCTGCCTCGGCCTGGTGGTGCAGCTGCGGTCCATGTACGTGCGCGGCCGCGACGGCTCGGTCCGCAAGCGGCGTGTGGTCGACGAGGTCCTGGCGATCACGCCGGGCGAGGAGTCCGCCGGCTACGCCGCGACCACCGTCTTCCGCAGTGACCCCGACGGCCCGGCTGTCGCCTTCGTGCTGCCCGACCACCTACGGATGCTGACCGGCCACGGGTTCACGGCGAACGAGTTCCTCCTGGAGGCGCAGCGGCACGGAGGCGTCGCATGAACCCGCTCGTCCCCGCGCTGGTGAGCGTCCTCGGCGTCGGTGGCGTGATGGGGCTGGTCGCAGGGCTTCGGCGAGTGCCGGTCCCGACGGGCGCTCCGAAGACGCCCCGTCTCCTGACGCGGCTCGCAATCGTCCCGCGCCGCGTCCTGATCTCCGGTCTGCTGGCGGCCGTGGCCGGTGTGCTGGTGGCCTTGCTGTCGGGCTGGGTGATCGCCATCGTGCTCTTCCCACTGGCGGCGATCGGCCTGCCGGTGCTCCTTGGAGTCTCGGACGAGTCCCACACGATCGAGCGCCTCGAAGGCCTGGCTGAGTGGACACGCAACCTGTCCGGCGTGATCACTGTGGGAGTCGGTCTGGAGGGCGCCCTCGTGGCCACGCTGCGCACGACACCCGACGTCATCCGTCCGGAGGTGACCACCCTCGTGAGCCGCATCAGGTCTCGGTGGAACACAGCCGAGGCGCTCCGCGCCTACGCCGACCAGTTCAACGACTCGACCGGTGACCTCGTGGCAGCCACGTTGATCCTCGCTGCGCAGAAGCGGGCCGATGGCCTCGCCCAGATCCTCTCCGGCCTCGCCGAGTCGGTGTCCGCGGAGGTCGCTGCCCGGCGTCATCTGGAGGCCGACCGCAGCAAGCCGCGCCAGACCGCGCGGATCGTCACCATCATCACCGTGGTGTGCCTGGTCGGCATGGCCGCCACCGGCCAGTACCTGGAGCCCTACCGCTCCCCGCTGGGACAGATCGTGCTGTCGGTGCTCCTCGCGCTCTACGTCGTCGGCCTCGTGGTCATGCGGCGCATGGCGCGGGTCAAGCCGCTGCCCCGACTCTTGGCGTCCGGAGAGCCGACATGACCGGCCTGCAGCTCGCGGCCCTGACGGGCCTACTGCTCGCCACCAGCGTTCTGTGTGCGGTGTGGTGGCTCACGCCGACCGTGCCGGCCCTTGGTCCCGCGCTGGACCGGCTGACCGGCGTGCCGACAGGGCCGGCCTTCCTCGCCGGCGCAGAGACCCAGGATCGGGTGGGTGCCTGGGTCGCGCGCTGGCTGCCGAGGTGGGTGTGGATGACGCCGGTCAAGGAGTTGGCGCTGCTGCGCCGGACGGAGGCCAACTTCTACGGTGAGAAGTTGATCCTGGCCGCCATTGGGCTGGTGGCACCCCCGTTGCTGGCGACGCTGTTCAGCTGGTTCGGGCTGCGGTTCCCAATTGCGGTCCCGCTCGCTGCGTCCTTGGTCGCCGCGGTCGGGCTCTTCGTGTTGCCCAACCTGGACATCCACGGCAAGGCGAAGGCGGCCCGCCTCGAGTTCAACCACGTGTTGACCGGCTTCATCGACCTCGTGGCCCTGGAACGTCGCGCCGGTTCGGGGCCCCGTC
>WBZS01001055.1_pt1 | contig 15997 bp, 6 predicted proteins | sample 5204201 | NCBI WGS metagenome assembly WBZS01 (sample SAMN12344357, study PRJNA552823) | activated sludge metagenome | biome: Activated sludge suspended growth; feature: Nitrification reactor; material: Wastewater; isolation source: activated sludge from nitrification reactor of wastewater treatment...
GTCCCGTCGGAGAGATGGAAGGCAGCACGGAGAAAAGAGCGCGTTCCGCGAGGTTCGGCACATCGACGGTGAACGCAACGGTTTGTGTAGCTTCGTCGGTCGCAAGCGGGGGCGGCGAAGCAGGATAGGGCAGAATATTCGTCGCCCAAACCGCGTCGTAAGGTGCGGAATCCTCATTCACCACCACGTTGCCACCCGTGGTAAAGCTTGGCTCGTCATTCACCGGGGCGACCGTGATGGTGAAGGTCTGAACCGCACTGGTGTCAACGCCTCCATTCGCGATGCCACCGTTGTCATGCAGTCGGACGCTAACGGTGGCTGTGCCATTGGCATTCTGCGCCAACGTGTACGTGAGCGTACCGGCGGGGCTGATCGCTGGCTGGACCAAGAACAAGGCGTTGTTGTTGTTCGTGACGATGAAATCAACTACCTGCCCGCCTTCGTCCGTGGCGAGCGGCGCGGGAGATGCCGGGTAAGGCTGAATGTTGGTCGCCCAGTTCGTGACCGTGACGGCGGGAGCGTCCTCCAGGTCAGTGAGATTGCTACCTTTCGTGAAGCTCGGTACGTCGTTGACCGGGGTGATGGTCAGCTGAGCGTTGGCGGTGGTCGCGCTGAACGCCGTGGCGCCACCATTCGTCGTGGTGTCGGCAAACATGCCGTCTTCGCCATACAGCGTCAAACCGCTGGTAAGATCCCACGCACGGAAGGTGAAAGTGGGAATGCCAAAATTCGAGTTGTAGTTGAGGTTGGGTCGGAAGCGGATCAGATTCGTACCATTCGCTTCGAGCAAGAGCGCGTTGGTATTCGACAAATTGAGGGTCGATAAATCGGTCCAGGTCGTCACGGTGGACGACATGAATTCCCAAACGCCGTTCGAATTGTCGACGCCGGTGATGGCGATGCCGCGAGGTGCCAAAAGCGGGTTATAGCCAGGATCGTTCGGATCCGAGATCACTGCCGATCCCGTGCCAATGAAAGCGGCGACGCTCGTTCCCGTGTTCGATGCCACGGGCAAATCTTCGAGTATGGTCGCGAACGCTGGCGTGGGGCTTGTTAGCGTCGGCGCCAAATTCGGGAACGGTTGGAACAGGTATCGACCGTTGAACATATCCGCGTTCGGCCCGCTCGTTTCGCCGTTGATGAAATCTTGATCCTGGTCCATCTCGTGGCCGGAGAAGTCGGAAATATCTGGACCGAACTGCAGCCGATAAAAGCCTGGTTGCGTTTGCGGCGCGGCGAACGAGATGGAATAGATGTTATGTTGGCTGCTTCCAGAAATATCCGTAACCGCCGCGACCGGGATGTGGCTGCCATCTGGGCCGATCACGTAGTGAATGAGCGTACCATTCGGCCCCGGATCGCTGGGCAAATCCGCCAACTTGAACGTGACGGGATCCACCGGACCACTGAAATCGACCCGGAAATTCTGGAATGTCGAAGTCAGGGAGCTGATGAGCTGGATCGCGTCGATTTCTTCCCAGTCATTCAGAACATGGGTTGTGTCGATGGTGACGCGGACACCATCGACCAGAAACGCCGTTTGCGGAAAATCTATGCGGAAGTCCGCGACACTTCCTGGAAGCGTTGGATCAGTTCCGTTGAACACGGTAACAAAGGTCCCCGTGGTAGCGTTTCGGAGTTCGACCATGGTGACGAAGCCGTTGTTGTAAGACTCCCGAATGTTGACGGCCGTCGCGAAAACGGAGGATGCGAATCTCACGCTAACGAACTCGACACCGTCGTCTTGTCCTAGCGGTGACCAAGCGGTCGAAAAATCACCGTAGGTGGTAGTGTTGGGTGCGCCAAGCACTTGAGCGGCCGACCAAGAACCGGATGAAAATTGACTACTGAACGCGGTGACCGTTGAGGCGTTTTGCACCAACTCCGTCTGCGGAATCACTACGCTCACGACGTGCGGTCCGGAAACAGGCGTGCGGGCGTATTTCGCGAGGAGATCACCGTTCGCGAGCCGAATTTGATCCGTGAGCCGAATGGCGAAGGCCGATCGGCCATAGGTCGTGGCCACGAGCATGTTTCGGCCGAACGGCTCGAAGGGGAAGCCCGTTTGCGGATTGATATCGCCAAGCGCCAAGTCGAGGTCGGAAACTTCGACGGTGGGGAGCAATCCACCGTCGACCAGCGCGCCGTCCGTCGCGGTGTCGGGGAAGTAGGTCCAGGTAACCCCCTTGTCGAGCGAACGAAAGACGCTGCCGGTGCCGCCGACATAGAGGACGGGGTGCGTGGGCCCACCTGTGGTGCCGAGGGCGTCGGGAATCGCATACCGCCAGTCGGCCTGCATGGACGCCAATCCACCCAGAGCCGTGGTGATCTGGTCGGGGTCGTTGTAGAGCATGCGCGTCACGGACGCGAGATTTCCCGTGATGTTCGTCCAAACGGGATTGGCGATGCTGGAATCGGCCATCCAGAAGACGCCGTTGGTGGTGACGGCGTAGACTTCCTTGCTGCCGCGCACTGGGCTGGGTTGAATTTGCCGAACCGCGCCGGAGAGACCGGCGGAGATATTCTTCCAAGGCGTGCCCACCCCGCCACCGGAGAAGGTAACGAACATGCGGCCGCCATTCGTGCCGACGTAAATGAAATCACTGAGGTTGGTCGAAGAGGTCGTCGGAGGCGAACCAAACGCCATGGCCAACGATTGTGTACCATCCAGATCGCCTGGATCGGCGATTGGGAACCATTGTTTGCCGGAGCCCAGCGAAGAACCCTGGGTGCGGAAAATCCGTCCGGCCGTCGAACTGATGACCAAAGCCGTATCGTCGATTGGGTTGATGGCCATGTTGACGTTGCCGGTGAAGGGCCATTGGCCCGTACCCGTCGTCGGATTGTCACCGATCTGAACCAAGCCGGTGGTGCGGGCGATTTCACCGGTGCCGGGAGCCTGGTAGGTGAAGAACTCGGACTCATGGCCCACGCCTGACCCATTGCAGCAAGGCCATTTGTAACGGAAGACCGTGCCCGACCCGGTTTGACCGGTGACGACCCCGCCACCGTCACCCAACGGTCCCGACCAGGAGATACCGCCCGTTTCCAATAAGCCAGCGCCCGCGACAGGGAAGCCATCGTCCTGAGCCATGCCGTAGAAAAGCGCGCCGGCGGCTTCCGCGGCCAGCACGCTCGGCTGGGTCGCACCGTAATACAATTGCGTGATCTGAATATTCCCATTGCGGGAACCTGCCAACACGGACGTGCGGTCCACTCCGATCCCAGGCGTCGTAAACCCATCGGGACGCGATTCTCCCGTGGACACGCCCTGGTCACCGCCGTACAGCAAGCGGGTGAATCCCGTGAGCGGGTCACGGATGGTGATCAGTTCGTGTAAGTCCGTTCCGTGAAGACCATATCCCGACGGCGTCCAAGTCGCATCCCAACCCCGGTTGGTGAACGCACCCACGTTTGTGAAACGCATCACCGAACTGGAATCGAACGGATTGACCGGATCGCGAACCATGTCGAGAAGAGGTGTACTGGGCGCGGAAGAAATGCCGTAGGGATCAGCCGCATTCTTGAGGGTAATTCCACCGGTCGATGCCGATTGCTGCGTGCCACCATCATTGTTGCTGTTGTTGAACGGCACATGTGCGTAAAGGTCCGACACCTTCGTGACATCGATGCGAATGAATCCGAACGGATTGAAGTTGGCCGTGCCCCCGAGGTAAAGAACGTGCGGATCGACCGCATCGACGGCAAAAGCAACGTTGTAGTTGGCTTGCGGCGCTAAGGTGCTTCCCGTCACGCTGTAGTTCGCCGTCAGGCTTTCGTTGTTCGAGGTTACCTGATCCATGGCCGAGCCAAAAACGGGGATACGAACGGTCGTCCAATTTAGGCCAAAATCCTTGGTGGCGTACAAACCCTGAAAAGCCCCGCCTGTGGTCGCGACGACAGCGTACAACCAGCCGGAGTAGATCGTGTCTTCCAACGCGTTCCCCGTCAGGGCCGGCGCGGCCAAGGTGATACGCCCGGTCCCCGCGAGATTGATGGTGTTGTTCTGCACGGGAATGGCCGTGTCCATACCGGGGCCAGCGTCCGTATCGCGGCGGGTGTTGACGCCGTTGCCGCCGTTGCGAATGCTCAGGCTCGCCGCGGAGGGTGCGCTCGTGGTGTAGTAGATGCCTTCATTACGGAATGCCGCATAAAGAATTTGCAAGTTACCGCTTGCGTCGGCGCTACCGGCGGCAAGCACCAAGTCGGTTGCATTGCCCGCCCGGAGCAACGTCCAGTGCTTACCCGTGTCGTTGCTGCGATAGACGCCACCGTTACCGCCGAAAGCGGCGTAGACAATCAATTCGCCGTTCGCCTGGGGTTTGGGATCAATGAAAACCTTGAACGAGGTTTTACCCACGAACAAATGATCTCGGCCCGGATCGTTGATCGGAAGGATGTTGCCGAACGCATCGGAATTGGTGGTGCTATCGAGCACTCTCCAGGTTCGGCCTCCGTCCATGGAGCGGAGGAAACCGACGCCACCCGTGCTCGTGTCGCCTTCGCCCGTCGCGACGAAAATGACCGACTGATTAGGATCGTTGTTTCGACCAAAGACGGCAATGTGCCCGATGTTCAAGCTGCCGGCTTGTCCAAAGTCGGTGAGTTGGTAGTAGGTAGGCCCCGCGCTATCGGTCGTCATGAAGTTGGTGGTTTTGAAGACGTTTCCACTCGCACCGCCAACGTAAACCGTGTTCCCGGAGGGATCGGACGGATCCACCGCCAAGCCGCCGATGCGACCGGAGCTACCATTGACGCCGATCGCCGAGGGGCCGACCGCCATCCATTGTTGCTGGGCCACCGAAGCGGTCGGATCCTGCGTGAAGATACGGAAATTCACGGGGAACTGGTCGGCTACCTTTTCTCCCAAGCCAGAGCCCGGTACGGAACTCGACAGGGTCAACGTCCAGTTCACAAGCGTGCCAGGAATCGCGGACGAGTTGCTCTTGATCACCAACGTCCAGTTTCCTTGCGAGCCATGATTCTTGAATCGGCTCAGCGGGATTTGCGGTGTGAACGGGCCCGCACCGATCCCCGTGCCGGGAAGGGTCGCGGCGAATTGGATCTGTTGCGTCGCGTTATCATCCAAAACGGTATTCGTGAAGTTCGCGTGAGGCGTGGAGCCGAACCCACCCACGCCGGTGAAGAGCTTGACCGAAAAGCCATCGGGTGCGACCAGCGTGGCTTCCAAGTCAGGAATATTCTGGTGATTGATGCTCAAGCGAACCGTCACGTTTTGCACCAAAAACGCGGCCGGTACGTTGATGACGGAACTGGTCGTGGTGGCCGGAGGCAAGGCCCGATTGATGGTTCCACTGGAAAACGGATTCGGCACAAGCGCGCCGTTGACCGTGTCGCCTAGCGTGCCACCTCGCAGAAGGGTCACGCCTGCGTTCTGGTTGATATCGATCTGATGGCCGTACGTGAAATTGAAAGTCGCGCCCGTACCGCTACCGCCGGTGACCGCGACGGGGTTTGTGGGAGCCGTCGTGTAAACGCCCGGATCGATGACCATCACGCTCGCGACGGAGTTTCCAACACCTAACGATTGCACCAACAAACGAGCCGGCGTGGTAAAGGCCGGACTGTTTACTGTAAGAACATTTCCGACAGTGTATCCTGTACCACCAGCAGCAGGGCTGGCGAAATTCAATGCCGTGTCGACTCCGTACTTGGAAGTCGTGTCCGTACCCAGCTGAATCGAGTATTGGCCGTTGAGTTTTTGGGTGGGAATCGTGACGCGGAACGTGCGTTTGTCGCCCGCAAGTGCCGCGATCGAGATCGGATTCAGGCTCCAAGAATCAAGGGTTCCAGAATTAACGGAAGAGTTATTCGTGATCCGAAGCTGCCACGTACCACGGTAGTTTTTGCGATCCAGCGAACTCAACGGTGCCGCGGGCCGAAATACGCCGGTAAAAGGACTCGCGCCTGTGTTGATGCCGAGGTTCGCGAGATCTTCGAACCGCGTATTGATCATATTCCCGGCCGCACCAGCAATGCTCGCGAACAGCGGAACCTGCGTACCATCGGGCGCAACGAGAACGACGGTCAAATCGGTCACCGTCGCATGGGTGATGTTCAAGCCCACGCTCAGGTTGTTGACCATGAGCGAATCGGTGATCACGATGTTGGAGGTCACCGTGACCGGCGCCACTCCCGTTTTGCGGGGAATCGCCAACACGGTGTTGTTCGCGTAGTTGGTGATCGGGCCAACCGGGCCAATGATTCGCAAGATGTTTGCGATCGTCAGCGATGCGGGATTCATGTCGCGATCGAAGGTGATGTCGATGGCGTTGTTGGTGCCGTTGAGAATGCGGTTGTCGAACGAAGACGGGTTGTTTGGAATGCTCGTTCGAACGACGTACGGACCTGGAATGATCAAAGGCAGCGTGTCGGTGGTGTAAGGCAGCGCGAACGGTATTCCACTTACGGGAGTGGGAACGGCGAAGTTGTCGCCGGTGTTGCCGCCGCCGGGATTTTCCCCGGTGATTGCGTCCTGGTCTTGGTCCATGAAGTTGCCATTGTTCGTGGCCGTGCGAACTTTGTCTCGGATGATGGCAGCACCGGTTAGGTTCCCAATCGAGTAGCTGTAGGTACCCACGGCCGACGGAGCTCGTCCCGTGAGGAAGGAAATCAAGAACCGTGTGGCAAGGCCGCTACCGCCCGGTACGAAGCCGAAGGCACTGGTCGCATCCGTAGCGATGACTTGGTAGTCCGCTGGGGGGATGATGTAACCTGCCTGGTTGGTGGACGTGGTGTCGCGATAAACGATGCGGACGCTCGCCGCGGTGAAGGACGCGACTTCAATTGGGCGATCGAACCGAACCGCGAAACCCGTCAATCGCCGGGTTCCGTCGGCGGCAAATGTGGTCCAGCTCGCGCCGTTGAGCGAAGCATTCGAAGTCACAGCGCCCATATCCGCGGAGACGAGCCGAGGACCGGCGGCGATGGTCACCGTGGGTGCGAAAACTCGCGAGACGGCGGAATTGGGATTGCTCGCATACGCGGGATACACTTTCCCATTTGCCGCGACGATGCCATGGTGCGTGCCGAAGCCGAAGGTGCCCGCCACGGATTGGTTGCCAGGGATCGGCTCCAAATCCACCGACGCACCCGTGATGGCGTTAAACGCTTGTTTGATCGGATTCAAAAACGTTTGGGCGCCGAACGAACCGCCGCCGTCGATGCTGGTGGTGATGTAATTCGACAACCTTGCGATGGAAGCATCCCAACGCGCGTCGTAATAGGAAATGATGAGCGTGCCCGTGGTCTGATCGACCGTGGCCGCCGGCATGAATTGGGGACGCGTGCCTTCGGAAAATCCATCGGTTCCCGAGTCGTTGTTGACAAATACTTCGCCACCCCAAACCAGACCGCCGTCGGTCGAACTCATCACCAGCACGTCGCTGGACGTGAAGGTCGCCGGGTTTCCAGCTGCGTTAAGCGGGTAGCTGGTGAATGCGACGTAGATGGAACCCTGATAGGGACTAAAACTGCCCAGCGTGTTGTCGACCGCCACGGAAATACCGGGCCCGAATCCACGCGTGCCAGAAACGGCCGTGGGATTGGGATATTGCGTGTTGAAGGCTCCCAACGCCGTCAAACCCGGCGCATTGTTGCGCGTGTTGTCAATGTAACGTGTGGGAAGCTGGTCATCGTTGCCAAATCCGTTCGTGTCGATGTCGCTCGAGAAGTTCAACGACCAACTTCGAATCTGCTGGGCGGGATTGGGCGCGGCATTCTCATTGATGTTATCGATGACGATCAATCGCCAAGTACCGTTGACATTTCCACCTAGGGACGTGAGCAAGCTGGTGATCGAAAAACCCTCTGGTCGGAAATGCCCAACGTAGGGAGCCCCTGCCGTCGGATCGGTGATGCGGCGAGGAGCGTCGTCGTTAAAAACGGTTCCGATTTGATGGACCGCAAGCGGATTGCCGCCCGTGACCGTACCTAGGTGGGCAACGTCCGGGAGTCCCGGATTCCCGCCAAACGCATTTCCGTTGGCCGGGTTGATGCGATTGGTAAATAACGTGATTCGATTTCCATTGGGCGCTTCCAACTGAACCGAAAGGTGGGCGAGATGCGTATGGGTGATGTTTAGGGTCACATCGAGATCCGTCGCGATACCGAAATTCGGATCGGTAATATTGACGGGAATCGACGAGATCGTTGTCGACGGCGTAAAAGGAGCAGACGTAGCTGGACCTTCGGTAATGCCCGTCGGTGTACTATTGGTGAATACCTTCCCCGTTCCCGCCGAGGCATTCGCGACGCCGCCGTCCGGTTGGCTGGCGTCCATGACGATTTGGTTATAGATCACGTTAGTGGTAGAGAGCGAGCCACTCCAGAAAAACATGGCTTGGCCGCCGGCAACCCGGCCATCCACCGATCCCTGAGTGAAAACGATCTGCGGTTCCGCAGCCGGCGTCCCATCCGAAACAAATTGTGGCGGCGTGAATTCGAAGCCGCCATCGCTGGAAACCGCCGTCCAAATTTGGCTCAACGTCGCGGGATTGGAGCCGTTGAACATCGTGAAATTCGTATTCCACGCGACATAGATCGCTTTGGGATTGAGATTCCCATTTTCGTCCAACAGATTGTTGGCCATCGTATCGGTCTGCGTATCGCCCGTATCTGGGTCCGTGTACGTCGGCTCGTTCGTATCGATCGCGATGGTGGGATTGAAAGCCGGATCTTGGTTGAGCCAGCGGTAAATCGTGTTGGAATCGTCGTTGAAAAACGTTCCGGGCTCGTAATCTTGGTCCAGGCTTACGATAGTAGGTAATGCGAACTGGAAATCTACCTTCGACATCACGATCGCGCCGCTCGTGTTGGCGGCATTGTGTTGCGAGGAAACGATGTAGGCATTGTGAAGGCGGTCGAAGACGACGTTCGCGCCTTGGTTCTGGACAAACTGATTCGAAAAAGCGGTATTATTCGTATTGAACAGCGTCGGATCATCCAAGTTGTCGATGTTAAAGAAGGGTCGGAACCAATTTTGCCCGCCGTCCGAGCTGGCCCAAACCTGAACCCCTGCCCGAAATTGCGCGGTGTTCGTGGGGTTGTAACTCGCGACCGCAATCAGCTTGTTAGAGTCCATCGGGTCCATGGCGATCTTCGCATCCGATAGGGGGTGATTCCCCTGGGGATCGCCAAAAAAAGTTGGCAATGCGACCTGATTGGATACGAGCGGCGCCGGCAGCGTCGCCGGCACGGTCCGATCTTCCAAAGACTCCATGTTCAACAAGCGCGAGGAAAGGGCTTCACGTTTGCGGAAGGGAACGTTCTTTTGGCACGATTTCCGACTTGCCCAACGATCCCATTTGAAAAACGACATCGGCGACCTCTTCAACAAGACAATAAGAGAAACTTATAAGTGCGTTGGAAATTCTCGGACTGGATTCCCATGGCGGGGTTTGCGATCGGTGAATCGGGCTTACCCTCGGCGGGTGAGGGTGGGTTTCTAGGCCAAAATGCCGAACCCATAATCGCGTCTGGATTTATTCCGATAGATGCGCGAGAAGGAGTGTAATTGATTTTCGGCGGCTTGGCAAGAAAAAAAGGATAGGAAAGACGTTCGGAGGCGCGCGAAAACGCACCTTTTTCCGGGTTTTCACTCTGGAGTACCCGAAAAAGGAGGGTAAGGCGTGGCGGAGGTACCTTACACGTCCCGAGCGACCACATGGAGAGTCCCATATCGCCCATCCCGCAGAACGCCGCCGTCCCCCCTCGCTACCGTAGCCGGGCGTCCACGCGATGACCGAAAGCCAACCATTTTGTTTGGAAGTTGACGAATTATTCCCGCCGACACCCATTTTGGAAATAGAACGACAATTATACAACTCGAAAAAATAGAGAAATGAGATAATTTACGTTAACTTTTTACAACACCAACGCGGGCGCTAATCAGAGGATTCGTCTTGAGCCAGGCATTCAGTTCAGCCACAATTCATTCTGGCAACAAGTTTTAGGAATTAGACATAAACACACGTACATATGTCAATCAACCTTCACCCTTTTCTCGGAGCCGTTTCAAAAACGAAACGAAGCTCGTTGAGTTATTTTCAAGATTCTGACGAGCAACACGGCCGGAAACTTGGTGTCTCAGGTAATTTCCCCAAGAACCAAGCCTTGGATTCGAAGCGAAGAGGGGTTCACGTTCATTTCGGAGATGCAGGTATTTTCTTACGAAGTTCCTCGACATATGCGAAACCCTGGCGGGCTTCACGCGCGTACTTGGGATGGGTGAGCAGCTGACCGAAACAGCTGGCCGCGTGATCAAGCTGGCCGAGTTGAGCGCAACATCGTCCTAGATTCAGAAGTGCAGGTTCAGCAAGGATTTCCGGATCGAACGCTGTCGACCGATCGAAATTTCCCGTGCGTCCCATCAAGAGCAACTGATCCAGCCATCGCGCCGCCGACGCGTAATCACCCGAACGAAACGCTTTTTGAGCCAAACTCCAGACGACCGGCGGCGAGTCGGCGAACCATCGCTCGGCAAGTTCACGAATCTCCGCAAACGGGAGTTGGACTTTCGCTTGGGCTGGGTCCACGCTGAGCAAATATTCCAGGAGGGAACCAACCGTCAGCGTCGGCGGGCGGTTATTTTCACGGACTTTCAACAGCGCATCCGTCGCCTCGGCCAAAACGTCGTGGCCACGCGGATCGTCCAGGAGCAAAAGGTCTCGCCCCAGTTCAATGAGATAGTGCACCTGGCCTGGCCGATCTTGAAGCTCCTTCTCGAGCAGTCGAACGGTCCAACGGATTTTTTCGGGCGTTAATGTGGAGGCATACCGGTGGTGGCGCAATGTCACGATCGGCCCTACCAGTTTCATCTTCAGGCTTGCAGCCAACGCGCCCAGATTCGGCTCGTAATGCGGATGGAGTCGACCCGTGAAACGGACTTGGGGAAGGCGACGCACCAAACGGGGATGCACCGTTTCCATAACCCTTTGAAGTTGTGAGGGATCGGAAACTTCCTGGATGGTCGCAGCGTATGCAAGCACGTCGGAGTTGGTCAAATATTCCGAAAGGCGATCCAAGCCTACCGAAAGTAATTCTTCGTCGGGATTCAACCAGAACACCCACGTTCGCGTCGCAAGGTCGACCACGGCGTTTTGGCCTGCACCAAAATCATCCTGCCAATCGATCATTTCGACGCATGCGCCGAAAGATTCAGCCACCGCAACCGTTTGATCCGATGACCCCGTATCTCCAACGATCACCTCAGCGCCAAGCGAAGCAACCGAACGAAGCGCACGCTCCAACGTCTCTTGATGATTTCTCGTAATGAGGCAAATACTCAAATCCATGCGTTCGACTCCATCGACCCCAACACGTCGCCCCAAGAGAAAACGCCAAGATCAGATTGAAACACCTTACGTGCAATTTTTTTTGGGCCGCTGCCTATCCCTTGGCGGCAAGTCGCGGCAGCTTCAACTCGGGAAAACGTTCGAGCAAGTCGAACACCGTCCAGGGCGAGAGGCGTTCAAACCCTCGACGGGCCGCCGACGGAGAACCCATCGCACATTCCTTCTCTAACAGATAGTTGCGATTGTAGGCTTCGCGTAGTTCGTTGAGCGATGAAAGGTCGACTTCGCCAAGCCGTTTTCGCCAACGACGGTTGAAAAACACCATCGCCTCGGAAAGCTCGGCGAGTGTGCCACGCACAAGCTCATCACGCAAGGCTACCTCCAAAGGCATACGTAAACGAGGCTGGAGCTTTTCATGAAGGGTTTGCAGGTAAGGAAGGTCTTCCCCGGGGTGTGCGAGAAAATCGCCAACACGTTCCCAGGTCCCGGCCAGCGCCAGTAGCTGCCCTAAACGAAGGCGGACGATCTCGAGATTCTTGGCGAACGATTCCTCGAGTTCGCGAACGATTGCATCCTGAGTCGCCTCGATCCGCTTGCGACGGCGAACGAAGGCGGGACCTCCGTACATTCCCAGCACTTGTTGAAACGTATTGGGATCGGTCGAGAAATTCGCGGGTAGGGCGTATTCGTCTTCCATCGAAGACTCCGAGATCACGATTGAGGCACGTTGCCAAAGCTGCGCCAGATGTACCAGGTTCCGATCGATCGGAAAGGCCGCCAACATTCAGCGATTTTTTGAATCTCGGCCACGGAGGGTATTTCCGCAAGCCCGTATTGATTCCGCAACCCAGCTTTCAAGCCATAATCCCCGATCGGTAACACATCGAGCCGGCCCAGCGAAAAGATGAGAAACATATCGGCCGTCCACGGTCCAATGCCTCGGATGGGCAGAAGTTCGCGAATAACCTCGTCGTCTGGCTTCTCGTGGAGCGTGGCTAAATCGACCGAACCTTGCACGCAGCGCTCAGCCAAGTCCCTAAGCGAATGGACTTTCGACTGAGAAAGGCCGGCCCCACGCAGATCGACTTCGCTCGCCCGCAGAATCCGTTGCGGCGACAATTCGTTTTCCAATGTCAGTAACAGTTTGCCAGAGATCGATGCCGCGGCTTTGGTCGAAATCTGCTGCGACACGATCGATCGTACGAGCACCTGAAAATGCTCACGATCGATGCGCAGCGAACAAGGTCCGACCGTACGAATCAGTGATTTGAGTACCGCATCACGGCGTGCGAGGTGTTTTCGTGCCTTTTCAAAGGTTTCATGCATGGAAGATCAAGGTAAAAAACGGGCCAAAAGAAAACCCCTTCGCCTATTTTACGGCGAAGGGGTTTTGTCGAGGCATCGAAAATGGCCTTTCCAACTCCTATTTTTTGCCGGGTTTCTTCGAGGGAGCCGCGGATTCGATTCCGCCGGGCGGCGCTTGGGTCATGATCACCATCCGTACGCTGGGTTTGGAGGCTGATCCGGCATTGTCCGCATTCTTCGTCTTGCTTGGCGGGACTAATTTCAAGGTCACGATCGCGCCGGACGTAAATTCCTCGGGTGAGGCTTTGTAGCCCGGGAGGGACTTGTCGGTGCCTCGCAACGCTTCTTTTTCTTCCTTGGTGAACGCTTTCAAGTTGCCCGTTTCGTCAAACTGAACCGGAAGAACCAACTTTCGGTAGATGACTTTTTCAGCCAACGGAAGTTCGAAATCTTTGCGTTCGGTGACGATTTTGAAATTTGGCTTCCCGCCTTTTCCCATGTTTTCTCGGATTTCCTCGGCGATTTCACGTTGGATCGCTTGGTTGACCTTGGCCAACAATTGCATTCGCCTTTGGGGATTTTTCTCATTCATGGCTCTTTGCTGATTCTGCCGAATCTTCGCCCAATCGCGAGCGTCGTTGTCGTTGCGGTTTCCGCCCTTTTGAGCGTTTTGCTTCATCTGCGAGATGTCATAATGTTGCCATTCCAACCTGAGAACGAGGGAACTTCCATCCGGCGAGAAATAGGCGATTTTACCCTGCATTTCGGGGGCGTTCGCGATCTGCGAATATTCTTGAGCGGTGGCGGGCGTCGCTTTGTCTTTATCGTCGATTTTTTTTCGTTGAGCCAAGGCGGGGTCGTACCCGCAAACGAGTGCCACCATCGCCACGGATGTGAAAACTCCGACCTTCCACATGATGCAAAACCTCAACGAATAAAGAACTTCCCCACCCCATTAGACCCGAAGTCGGCACAAAAGTTCCGGTACCCCACGCCCAATTCGCGACTTCGCCAGGTTGTCGCCCGAACGAGGCGGATTCGCGAAATAAATGTCACCAACGCGTACCCACCGCCAAACGATCGACCCGTACCTATTTTTTCCTAGAGGAAGAAGAACCGCCCGACGAGAACGGCTGCGGTGGCGAAGTCACCAACACCATGGTCACGAGCGGTCTTCCCGCCATTTCTGACCCTTCCAAACTTTTTGGGGCGGGTTTCACGTAGATCCATGCGACTTGACCCGGTTCGACTTCCTCCAAGCTGGCCTTATAACCTGGAACTCCAGGAGATTTCAGAGCCGCAATCTCTTTGGCTGTGAATTTCTTCAAATAGCCCCGATCGTCGAATTCTTCCACCAAGAACGACTTGCGAAGCTTAACGGACGAAGACAAAGGCAACTCGTAGTCCAGAGCCACTTTTTCCATCTTGAAGCGAGCGTTTTGCGGGTTCATCGCACGCTGCTGCGCTTGAGTGACTCGTCGCATCGCCGCCATGCGATTGAAGGGATTGGGATCGGAAAGAGCCCGTATTTGATTTCGATAAAGTGTCTGTTGCAGATTCAACTGCTCCCGCTGTGCCTGGATTGGGTCGAAGTTCGGATTCTCTTTCGCTTCCGACTTCGTCAATTCCACCGTAATTGATTTGGCTAACGGGCTAATGCCATTAATCTTCGCCAGGAACGACGAGGATTTCGCCAACGCTTTATAGTCGGCGGTAGTAGCGAGATTCCGTTGGGATTTCGGTGATTGGCTTTGAGCCAGGATCGGCTCCAAGAAAGTGCCGAAGCACGTCGCTACCAACATCCAGGCGAAGAAGTGGCGCATCCGATAAGCCTCCAGAAAGGACCCACGTGCAGTATAAAGGACCACGACCTCAAGTCCAAGCAAAAGAACGAAGGGATCGGCGACTTGGTGCCGTAACCACCTTTCTCGGGCCCTTTACGTGAAAGCCATGATCCACTTCGTGGAGGAATTTGGATCGCGATGAAATCGTTCTTGGCACGCGAAATTTCTTCCGCTAGAATTCATTGCGAAATCTGCTTTGTTGCCCCGCCTAAATGCTATCCGACGGACTACCTGCCGTTTTCCCCGCTACGCTTCCTTTCGCGTGAGGTTTTCGATGCGGCTTGGATTGCTCATGATCGTGTTGACTCTTGCTGTCGACACCCCGGTAACAGGCCAAGAAAAACCTTCCTCCCCCAACCAAGTGCCGTCGTTTGTCAACGAAATCGAACCGGTATTAACCAGGCTGGGCTGCAATCAAGGTGCGTGTCACGGGAAAGGTGCGGGCCAAAACGGATTTCGACTTTCCTTGCGCGGCTACGCTCCGGAATGGGACCATGCGTGGATCACACGCGAGTACCATGGCCGACGCTTGAACGGCGTGGTACCGAGCGATTCCCTGTTTCTGCAAAAACCGACCGGCGAAGCACCTCATGCTGGAGGCCGTCTGATCGGTCGAGAAACCCGAGAATACCAGACGCTGTTGGCGTGGATCCAAGCAGGGTCGCCTGGCCCCTCGAAAGACGACGCGAAGATCGTCCGGATCGAGGTCCTTCCTCGCCATCAGACGCTGAAGCCAGGCCAAACGGTTCAGCTCCGAGTCAACGCAGAATTCTCCGACGGCCAAATCAAAGATGTGACTTGGTTGACCCAGTTCGTTTCCAACGAAGCCGGGGTCGCGGAAGTTTCACCTTCGGGTTTGGTCAAGATGGTCCGTGCTGGGGAAACCTCGATCCGCGTCATGTTTCTCGGCCAAGCCGCGGTCTCCATCGTCACGGGTCCTTTCGACAACAACGTGGCCACGGAGCTATTCAAGGCACGCAACAACTTTCTCGACGACCACATTTTCAAAAAGCTAGCTGAGCTGAAGATCGAGCCTTCCGAGCCAGCGTCCGATGCCATGTTTCTTCGGCGGATGTTTCTCGACACGATAGGCGTCCTGCCCACGATCGAAGAAGTTGCAGCTTTTCAAAAGGATCAACGACCCGATAAACGCGCCCGTTGGATCGACGCGGCCTTGGAACGTCCGGAATTCGTCGATTACTGGACGATGTTGTTGGCTGACCAGATGCAGAATCGCAAGGAACGCGATCACGATGTGCGAGGCACCAAGGGCGTGCGTGCCTTCCACGAATGGCTGCGCGAACAAATCGCGAAGAATCGTCCCTGGGACGCGCTCGTTCGCGATGTCCTCACCGCCACGGGAACGACCCATGCAAATCCCGCCGTCGGCTATTACATCGTGAACGTCGGCGAGTTTCGGGAAGGGCACCGTTCCCCGGTTGGAGCCTCGGTGGCGCAGGCGTTTTTAGGAACAAGAATCGGTTGCGCGGAGTGCCACAACCATCCTTTAGAGAAATACACGCAAGATGATTT
>WBZS01001742.1_pt1 | contig 15996 bp, 13 predicted proteins | sample 5204201 | NCBI WGS metagenome assembly WBZS01 (sample SAMN12344357, study PRJNA552823) | activated sludge metagenome | biome: Activated sludge suspended growth; feature: Nitrification reactor; material: Wastewater; isolation source: activated sludge from nitrification reactor of wastewater...
CCGTGGCCTCGCGATCGACGGCGCGCGGCTGCTCGTCGCGTGCGCGGGAGGCGAGCTCGTCGAGCTGCCCGTCGCCACCGGCTCGCCCGCCAAGGTGCTGATGGAGCTCGCGCCCGACCTGCGCGAGATCGTGCTGACGATCAGCGTCACCGCCAAGGTCGGAGAGACCACGGCCTTCCTGGTCGAGGTCAAGCAGGCCGGCATCTTCGAGATCCGCAACATCGCGGACGAGCAGATGAGCCAGATCATGGGCGTCGCCTGCCCGCAGATCGTCTACCCCTACCTGCGCGGCAACGTGGCCGACCTGATCCAGCGCGGCGGTTTCCCGCCCGTGCACCTGACCGAGATCAACTTCCAGTCGATGTACGAGCAGCAGACCGCGGCGCAGGGCGAAGAGCCGCGCGTGATCACGCAGTAAGCGCCTCTTTCAGGCCCTGGCGCCCGTCCAGAAAGTGCGTTTAGCTATGAAAATCATAGTCATCGGCGCAGGCGCCTGGGGTACTGCGCTGGCGGTGAGTGCCACCCGCAACCCGGCGGGCCACCAGGTCGTGCTGTGGGCGCGCGATGGCGCCCAGGCGCAGGCCATGCACGAATCGCGCGAAAACGCGCGCTACCTGCCCGGCATTCCGCTGCCGCGCGAATTGCATGTGCGGGGTGGCGACATCGCCAGCCTGCAGGAGGCCGTGCCCCAAGCCGATGTGCTGGTCGTGGCCACCCCGGTGGCCGGGCTGCGCGGCACGCTGCAAACGCTGCGGGGCAGCGGAATGCCGGTGGCCTGGCTGTGCAAGGGCTTCGAGCCGGCGCTGGGCGGCACCGAGCCCGGCGCCCACGCTGCCGGCGTGGGCCTGATGCCGCACGAAATCCAGCGCCAGGCCGCGCCCGACCTGCTGGCCGGCGCCCTGAGCGGCCCCAGCTTCGCGCAGGAAGTGGCGCGCGGCCAGCCGACGGCGCTGGTGGCCGCCAGCCGCCACCAGGTGGTGCGGCTGGCGTTGGTCGAGGCCTTCCACGGCCCCACCTTGCGGGTGTACGGCAACGATGACCTGGTGGGCGTCGAAGTCGGCGGCGCGGTCAAGAACGTGCTGGCCATCGCCACCGGCCTGGCCGACGGACTGAACCTGGGGCTGAATGCGCGCGCCGCGCTCATCACCCGCGGCCTGGCCGAAATGGCGCGGCTGGGGCTGTCGCTGGGTGGGCGGCAGGAAACCTTCATGGGCCTGTCCGGGTTGGGCGACCTGGTGCTGACCGCCACCGGCGACTTGAGCCGCAACCGCCGTGTCGGCCTGCTGCTGGCCGAAGGCAAGTCGCTGGATGAAGCCGTGCAGTCGCTCGGCCACGTGGCCGAAGGCGTCTACAGCGCGCGCACCGTGTGGCAGCGTGCCTGCCACCTCGGTGTGGACATGCCGATCACCGAATGCGTGGTGGCGCTGCTCGACGGCCAGCTCAAACCGGTCGAGGCCGTGGCGGCGCTGATGGGGCGCGACCCCAAGGGCGAACTGCTCTGACCGGGTCTGGCCCCGATTGACGCGGCGCGGGCGCCGCGCGCACACTGGCAGAGCCGCGCACCGGGCGCGGTTGGCGGACTCTCGCCAACCCAGAAAAGCACAACAACCCCTCCAGGAGACTTTCCATGTCGATCCTTCGTTCCCGCTGGCTGCTGGCCGGTGCCGCTGCCGCGTTGCTCACGGCCTGTTCGTCGTCGCCGCTGGGCGGCGGCAATCCGATGGGTTTCTTCATCACCAGCAGCAACCCGGGCCAGGGCGGCAACCTGGGCGGCCTGGCCGGGGCCGATGCCCATTGCCAGCGCCTGGCCGATGGCGTGGGTGCGGGCCGCAAGACCTGGCGCGCTTACCTCAGCACCACGCCGGTGGGCGGCAGCCCGGCGGTGAATGCGCGCGACCGCATCGGTAAAGGGCCGTGGGTCAACGCCAAGGGCGTGACGGTAGCCACCAGCGTGGCCGACCTGCATGGCGTCAGTGCGCGCCTGGGCAAGGACACCTCGCTGACCGAGCGGGGCGAAGTGGTGAGCGGCTACGGCGATCCGGTCAACCGGCACGACATCCTGACCGGCTCGCGCCCCGACGGCACGGTGGCGCTGCCGGAGCCGGGCAAGGACACGACTTGCGGCAACTGGACACGCGGCGAGGGCGGCTCGGCCATGGTCGGCCACCACGACCACGCGGGTACCAACCCGGACCCGGTGGCCAACCGTTCATGGAATTCGTCGCACGGCACGCGTGGCTGCAGCCTGCCGCAGCTGGCGCAAAGCGGCAGCGCCGGGCTGCTGTACTGCTTCGCGGTGAACTGAGGCAAAAAAAGACCGCAGCCGCCGTCTGGCGGGTGCGGTCTGCTATGGGCCTGGTAGCAACCAGGCCCAAGGGATCAGCGCTGCTGCAGCATGCGGCCCAGCATGCCGACGATGTCGTCGGTGCTGCCCAGGCCGCCTTGCGGCGCCTGGCCGTGCGGTGTCAGCTTGTCGATCAGCTCGGGCAGCACCTGCGCGATGCCGCCCGCTGCGTCGCCGTGGCCCAGGCCCAGCTTGGCGGCGATGTCGCCCACCACATCGGGGCCCAGGGCCTGCGTCACCACGTCGGGGCTGACGGACTGGTTCTGGCCGGTGCCGATCCACGAATTGGCGGCGTCACCCGCGCCCGCGCGCGTGAACTTGTCGAGCAGGCCGCCCAGGCCACCCTGCCCGCCGTTGTTGGCCAGCATGCCGATCAGCACCGGCGCCAGCGCGGCAACCAGCCCCGCGTTTAGGCCGCCCGCCTGACCCTGCGGCGCCTGCTGCTGACCGCCCAGCATGCCCCCCAGCACATTGCCCAGGCCGCCGAGGCCCCCTTGCTGGTTTTGACCCGCCAGCACCGAACCCAGAACCGAATCGAGCAGACCCATGATGTGGTTTTCCTATGAAAAGTGAAGAGTGAACGGAATCCGTCCGCGCCGCACGCACCCGCGTGTGGCGAAGCGCGATTCTCGCCCACCCGCAACGCACCGCGGAAATGTGAGGATGACCGAGGGCGTCGCCGAAGTAGCGCCAAATGCCACATTCGCGCTTTTCTTGGCGCCGGCGTCGCTTGCTCGCAACGACCGAACAGGCGTTAGTCCGCTGGTGTCTTCAGTTGATTTGCTATTAAAAACAAAGCGCACTACGAGGTACTGACAGCGCCTGAGGCCTGTTTCATCGCCTGCGGCAGGGCGATGGGCGGCGCTGGCTACAGCTCCAGGTTGTCGATCAGACGCGTGCCGCCCAGCCGTGCCGCGCCCAGTGCCACCAGCGTGCCGGGTGGGTCGCCAGCCTGCGGCGGCAACAGGTCGGCGCGGCGGCGCACGGTCAGGTAATCCGGTTGCCAGCCCCGCGCGGCCAGCCCCTGGCGGGCGGCGGCTTCGAGGGCGGGCAACTGTCCGGGCAGCGCATGCGCGGCGGCCAGCGCGTCGCGCGCCAGGGCGCGCAGGGCCAGCGGCAGTTGCAGTGCTTCGGCGCGCTCGGCTTCGCTGAGATAGCCGTTGCGCGAACTCAGCGCCAGCCCGTCGGCGGCACGTTCGGTGTCGTGCGCGACGATCTCGATCGGCAACGCAAACTGCCGCACCAGTTGCCGGATCACCATCAGCTGCTGGTAGTCCTTCTTGCCGAACACCGCGACGCCCTGCGGTTTGCCGGCGAACACGGCCATGAACAGCTTCATCACCACCGTGGCCACGCCGGTGAAGAAACCGGGGCGGAATTCGCCTTCCAGCAGGTCGGCCAGTGCCGGGTCGGGCACCACCTTGAAGGTCTGCGGCTCGGGGTAAAGGTCGGCCTCGCGCGGGGCGAACAACACGTCGCAGCCCGCGCCCTGCAGCTTGGCGCGGTCGGATTCGAAAGTGCGCGGGTAGCTGTCGAAATCTTCATGCGGCAGAAACTGCAGCCGATTGACAAAGATGCTGGCGACCGTGACGTCGCCCAGCGGCTTCGCCTGCCCGACCAGCGCCAGGTGCCCAGCGTGCAGGTTGCCCATGGTGGGCACAAAGGCAGGACGACTGGCGGCGCGCAAGGCATGGCGCAACTCGGGGATGGAATGGACGATTTGCATTAAGTGGTCACCAAAATTGAAGATTTGCCCATATTTTCAATGTAAAAGCCCTTTATCTGTCGTTATTTCGCTTCGAATGTGTAAGTTCTGAGTACGCTCGGCTTGTCACCATCGAGCCTTTTTTGTCCGGAGAAAGGCTTCATGAGCACATTTGCGATTGTGTTGTCACTGGGATTGCTGATGTACTTTGCGTACCGCGGCTACACGGTGTTGTTGCTGGCGCCCATCATGGCGGCGCTGGCGGTCATCCTGTCGGGCGACATCGCGCAGATGCTGCCGATCTACACCGAGACCTTCATGCGCGCATTGGGCAACTACATGCTCGCATTCTTCCCGATCTTCCTGCTGGGGGCGCTGTTCGGGCAGATGATGGCCGATTCGGGCGCGGCCACGGCCATCGCGAAATGGATTGAGCGCACGCTGGGCAGCCGGCACGCCATCCTGACGGTGGTGCTGGCGTGCGGCATCCTGACGTACGGCGGCGTGTCGCTGTTCGTGGTGGCGTTCGCCATCTACCCCATCGCCAAATCTCTGTTTCGCGATGCCGACATCCCCAAGCGGCTGGTGGCGCCGGCCATCGCGCTGGGCTCGTTCACCTTCACCATGACGGCGCTGCCAGGCACGCCGTCGATCCAGAACGCGATCCCGATCAAGTTCTTCGGCACCAACACGTTCTCGGCGCCGGGGCTGGGGCTCATCGGCGGCGCCATCATGTTCACGCTGGGCATCTTGTGGCTGCGCTCGCGCGAAAAGGCCGCGCGCGCCGCTGGCGAGGGCTATGGCACGCACGACGACAGCGACGTGGGCCCGCGCGGCATGGTGGGCGAAGCCGACATGAGCGGTGACGCCACGCGCACCATGCCGCTCGCGCTGGCGCTGTTGCCGTTGGTGCTGGTGATCGGCATCAACGCACTGTTCACCTACGGCATCTTCCCGGGCATGGACTGGGGCTTCATCAAGGAGCGTTTTCCGACGATGGATGCCACGCGCCAGACGGGCATGTGGGCCCTGATCATCGCGCTGGTGGTGTCGTGCACCGTGCTGCTGCTGGTCAGCCTGGGCCGCTGGGCCAATCTGCAGCAGACCATCAACAAGGGCGTGCTGGGCTCGATGCTGCCGATTTTCAACACCGCGTCGGAAGTGGGTTATGGCGCCGTCATCGCCAGCCTGGCGGGCTTTGCCATCATCCGCGACGCGGTGCTGAACGTGTCGAGCAACCCGCTGATCAGCGAGGCCGTGGCCATGAACGTGCTGGCGGGCATCACCGGCTCGTCTTCGGGCGGCCTGTCGATTGCACTGCAAACGCTGGGGGCGGACTATCTGCGCATGGCCAACGAGGCCGGCATCAGCCCTGACCTGCTGCACCGCGTGGCCGTGATGTCGGCCGGCGTGTTCGACTCGCTGCCGCACTGCGGCGCCATCATCACGCTGCTGTCGATCTGCAAGCTGACGCACAAGCAGTCGTACCTGAACATCGCCGCCATGACCATCGTGGTCCCGCTGATCGCGCTGACGGTGGTGATCACGCTGGGGACGATGTTCGGGTCGTTCTGAGTCCGATGCTCCTGCGCGGGCACAAGTGCCCGCCCTACAAGGCGTTTCAGTGACGTAGGGCGGGCATTCATGCCCGCGTCAGCGACGCCCGATGCGCCTGCGCGGGCACAAGTGCCCGGCCTACAAGGTCGGGCGTCTCAGTGACGTAGGGCGGGCATTCATGCCCGCGTGGCGACCGAACGCGGGCACAAGTGCCCGCCCTGCGGAGCCTTGAAGTGTCGTGCGCGCTTACCAGGCGTGCAGCGCGTCGTCCGGAAAGCTGCCGTCCTTCACCGCGCGCACATAGGCCTCGATCGCGCCGCGCACGCTGCCCGCGTCCTGCATGAAGTTGCGCACGAACTTCGGGTTCTTGCCCAGGTTCACGCCCAGCATGTCGTGCATCACCAGCACCTGGCCCGCCGTGCCCTTGCCAGCGCCAATGCCGATGGTGGCGCAGCGCGGCAACTCGGAGGTCAGCGCGGTGGCCAGCGCGGCGGGCACCATCTCCAGCACCAGCATGGCGGCGCCGGCGTCCTGCAGTTCCAGCGCGTGGTGGCGCAGCGTTTGCGCGCCGGCGTCGTCGCGCCCCTGCACGCGGTAGCCGCCCAGCGCGTGCACGGTTTGCGGCGTCAGTCCCAGATGCGCGCAGACGGGGATGCCGCGCTCGACCAGAAAGCGCACCGTGGGCGCCGTCCAGCCTCCGCCCTCGAGCTTGACCATGTGGGCGCCGGCCTGCATCAGCACGGTGGCCGAACGCAGCGCCTGTTCGGGCGATTCGTGGTAGCTGCCAAACGGCAGATCGGCGATCAGCCAGGCCGTGCCCTGCACGCGGTGCAGCCCGCGCGAGACGCTCTCGGTGTGATAGCGCATGGCCTCCAGCGACACGCCCACGGTGGACGGCAGCCCCTGGCACACCATGCCCAGCGAATCGCCCACCAGCAGGCATTCGACCCCCGCCGCGTCGGCCACGGCGGCAAAGGTGGCGTCGTAGGCCGTCAGCATGGTGATCTTCTCGCCTGCCGCGCGCAGTTGCGCCAGGCGCGGCAGGCTGACCGGTTTGCGCTGCGGCAGCGGTGAGGCGGGCGGCAAGGTGCCGTAGGGCGAGGCGGGGGCGTTGCTCATGGGAGACCCTAAAAAAACAGCTGGACCAGTGCAGGCAAAAGATTTCGCAGAGGGCACAAAAGATTCCAAAAGAATTTTGGCTGTTCTTTCGCGTCCTTCGCGAATCCTTTGCGTCCTTCGCGTTCGGTATTCGGCTGTTCGACCGTGTCGATCAGCCCGACGGCGTAAAAGCCAGCCGCACGTAGATGGGCGCATACGCCTCGGCCTGCGTGATCTCGACCAGGTTTTCCTTGGCCAGCTCCAGCAGGGCGATCAATGTCACCACCAGCACCGGCACGCCACGGGCGGGGTCGAACAGGTCCTCGAACGGCGCGAAGCGGCGGCCCTGCAGCTTGCGCAGCACGATGGACATGTGCTCGCGCACGCTGAGTTCCTCGCGGCTGATCTTGTGGTGCTGCACCAGGCGGGCGCGCTTGAGGATGTCGGCCCACGCCGATTGCAGGTCGCCCAGTTCCACGTCCGGAAAGCGGGGCTTGAGCGCCTGCTCGACATACACCTGTGCGCGCAGGAAGTCGCGCCCGAACTGCGGCACCTCGGACAGGCGGGTGGCGGCCAGCTTCATCTGCTCGTATTCGAGCAGGCGGCGCACCAGTTCGGCGCGCGGGTCTTCGGGCTCCTGGCCCTCGGCGGTCTTGCGCGGCGGCAGCAGCATGCGCGACTTGATCTCGATCAGCATCGCCGCCATCAGCAGGTATTCGGCTGCCAGCTCCAGATTGCGGCTGCGGATCTCGTCGACATAGCTCAGGTACTGGCGCGTGACCGCCGCCATCGGGATGTCGAGGATGTTGAAGTTCTGCTTGCGGATCAGGTACAGCAGCAGGTCCAGCGGGCCTTCGAAGGCCTCCAGAAAGACCTCCAGCGCGTCGGGCGGGATATACAGGTCGGTCGGCAGCTGGAACAGCGGCTCGCCGTACAGCCGCGCCACGGCCACGTGGTCGACGACCTCGGGCAGCGGCGCCTGGGCTGGCGCGTCCAGCAGCGGCTCGGAATCGACGACCGGCATGTTTACTACATTATGGATAGCTGCGTGCGCTTGCTGGACAAGCGCCAGGGCTTCTTTTAACCCGCAAGATGCGGCTTACAGCGTGGGGCTGGTCTGGTAGACGTAGGCGTTCTGCTTGACGTTGCCCTCACGAAATTCGGCCTGCAGGCTGCGGTCGATCAGCTTGTCCCACAGCAGGGCGCGGCCCTGGCGTTGCTGCTGGTCAAGCTGGGGCTGCGCCTGCTTCAGGTCGTCGATGAAGCGGGTGACGTCGGACCGGTAATGCGGGCGCTGGAAGATACGTGCGAGGGACATACACTGTGCCTTGTTTTGTAAGAACCGTCCGACGGCGCCTGGGTGGGCTGTCGCGTTACGGGCGTTGCGAACCATTTTACCGGGGCACGACACCATGAAGAACATCACGCGCCGCATCTGCTGGGGGCTGGCCAGCCTGCTGGGGGCATTGGGCATTGCCGCCTGCGATCCGCAGGCCATCAAGGAGTTGGAGGAGGGTGTGGCGACCGAGGCCGACGTGGTGCAGCGCTTCGGCCAGCCCGAACGCGTGTGGCCCGAGGCCGGCGGCGCCCGCACCTTCGAATACAACCGCCAGCCCGAGGGCATGCGCAACTACATGATCACCATCGGCCCCGACGGCCGCATGAGCGCGCTGCGCCAGGTGCTGACGCCTGAGAACTTCCGCCGCGTGCAGCCCGGCATGGGCGTGGAGGATGTGCGCCGCATGCTAGGCAAGCCCGCCAGGCAGGTGCCTTATGCGCTGAAAAACGAAGTGGTGTGGACCTGGAAATTCCTGGAGCCGCCCAGCGAGAAGAAGGCGTTCAACGTCATCTTCAGCCCGGACTATCGGGTCATCCGCAGCGAAGTGGGCCCCGATCCGGACGGCCCGGACATGCGCGGCGGCGGCTGATGCGGTGGCAGGCCGTGAACAATCCTGGTTGAAGCCCAACCAGGCCTGTGCGCTGGCCTGATCAGCGCTGGCAGCTATCAAACTAGAAGCAAAAGGCGGGGTCCCCGCCCCGCGTCAGGCGCCTGAGTAGGCCATCTGTGCGCTGTCCGGCGCTGCCTCGGGCAGGCCGGCCAGCGCGGCGGCGATGGCGTGCGCCACATCGGGCTGCACGTCGTCGGCCGAACGCTCCTGCAGCAGCGCCAGCAGGCCGGTGCGCTGCGCGATGTCGCCCGGCTGGCCCATCAGGCCCGCTACCACCAGCCGCACGCCGTTCTTGCGGCAGGTGCGCACCAGGTTTTCCAGTGCTTCGGCGCCGGTCGAATCGACGTAGATCACGTTCTTCAGGTCCAGCACCAGGGTGCGCGGCGGCAGGTGGTCCTCGATCTGCTCGACCAGCTTGGTGGCGCCGAAGAACAGCGCGCCGTACAGGCGCCAGGCTTCGATGCCGTCGCGCCCGGCCAGCTCGGGGTGGTCGGCCACCGTCACGCGTTCCGAGCGCGACAGGCTGGAGATGCGGTAGATGAAGGTGACGCACGCCGCCACGATGCCGAATTCGACCGCCACCGTCAGGTCGAAGATCACCGTCAGCAGGAACACCGCCACCAGCGTGATGCGATACGGCATGCGGTAGGTGGGCAGGCGGGCGAATTCGCGCCATTCGCCCATGTTCCAGGCCACGAACATCAGGATGGCCGCCAGCGTGGCCAGCGGGATCGAGCCGGCCAGCGGCGCCGCCACCAGAATGACCGCCAGCAAGGCCAGCGCATGCACCATGCCGGCCACGGGGCTGGTGGCGCCGCTCTTCACGTTGGTCACGGTGCGGGCGATGGTGCCGGTGGCCGGCATGCCGCCGAAGAACGGTGTGACGAAATTGGCCACGCCTTGCGCCATCAGCTCCTGGTTGGGGTCGTGCCGGTCGCCGATCATGCCGTCGGCCACGCGCGCGCACAGCAGCGATTCGATGGCGCCCAGCAAGGCCAGCGTGAGGGTGGGCATCAGCAGGAAGCGCGCCGATTCCCAGCTGAAGCTGGGCAATTCGAACGCCGGCAGTGCGGCCGGAATGCCGCCGAACTTGCTGCCGATGGTCTCCACCGGCAGCTTGAACACGCCCACCACCAGCGTGGCCACCACCAGCGCCACGATGGAGCCGGGCACCGAACTGAGCTTGCCCGAAAACGCCACCCTGGGCCCCAGCGCCGGCACCCAGCGCTGCCAGCCGATGACGATGGCCAGCGACGCCAGCGCCACGCCCACCGCCCACGGGTTGACGGTGTGCAGGTGGCCCCACAACGCGCCCAGGATGCCGAAGAAATCGCCCGGCATCTTGGCGATGTGCAGGCCCAGGAAGTCCTTGATCTGCGACAGCGCCACCAGCACCGCAATGCCGTTGGTGAAGCCGATGATGACGGCCACCGGAATGAAGCGCACCAGCGTGCCCAGCCGGAACACGCCCATCAGGAACAGCAGCACGCCCGACAGCGCCGTGGCGATAATCAGGTTGCCGACACCGTAGCGCTCGACGATGCCGTAGACGATGACGATGAAAGCGCCCGCCGGCCCGCCGATCTGCACGCGGCTGCCGCCCAGCGCCGAGATGATGAAGCCGGCGATGATGGCCGTGAACAGCCCGGCCTCGGGCTTGAGGCCCGATGCGATGGCGAACGCCATTGCCAGCGGCAGCGCCACCACCGCCACCGTGATGCCGGCGCCGAAGTCGCGCGCGAAGCGCGCCTGGTCGTAGTCGCGCAGGGCATCCAGCAGGCGCGGGCGGAAGGTGAACATGGCCAGGGCTCGGATGGCGGTCGGGCGTCAGCGCACGCGCATGCCGGGCTGCGCGCCGGCCGTGGGCTCGAGCACGAAGATGCCCGGATGCGACTTCTCGTCGCCGTGGCTGGCGGCCAGCACCATGCCTTCGCTGACGCCGAACTTCATCTTGCGCGGCGCCAGGTTGGCGACCAGCACCGTCAGCTTGCCCTTGAGCTGCTCGGGCTGGTAGGCGCTGGCGATGCCCGAAAAGACGTTGCGCAGCCGGGGCTGGCCGTCGTCGCCGGTTTCGCCCACGTCCAGCGTCAGCCGCAGCAGCTTGGTGGAGCCTTCCACGGCCTGGCAATCGACGATTTTGGCGATGCGCAGGTCGGTCTTCACGAAGTCGTCGATGGTGATGGTGGGCGCCAGCGCCTCGCCGCCAGGCGTTGCAGGCACGCTGCTTGCTTCTGTATTGATAGCTACCAGCGATTGCTGCGCCTGCAGCGGTGGCTCAAACAAGGCATCCAGCTGCTTGCTGTCCACGCGCTGCATCAGGTGCGTGTATTCGCCGATCTGCGCGCCGGCGCCCAGCGGCTGCCTGACGTCGTCAAAACGCTCGGGCGGCACCATCAGGAAGAACGCCACATCGGCGGCCAGTTTGGGCAGTATGGGTTTCAGGTAGATCGTGAGGATGCGAAAGGCCTCGATGCAGGTGCTGCACACGTCCTGCAGGCGGTCGTCGCGACCGGCTTGCTTGGCAATCTCCCACGGCTTGTTGGCGTCGACGTAGGCGTTGACTTTGTCGCACAGTGCCATGACCTCGCGCACTACCTTGCCGGTTTCGCGTTGCTCGTACAGCTCGGTGATGTGGGGCAGGGCGGCGCGCAGTTCGTCCAGCAGCGCGGCGCCGTCTGCGGTGATCACGCCCAGGCGGCCGTCGAAGCGCTTGCTGATGAAGCCCGCCGCGCGGCTAGCGATGTTGATGAACTTGCCCACCAGGTCGGCGTTGACGCGGGCCATGAAGTCGTCGGCGTTGAAGTCGATGTCCTCGTTGCGGCCCGACAGCTTGGCGGCGATGTAGTAGCGCAGCCATTCGGGGTTCATGGCCAGACTCAGGTACTTGAGCGGATCCAGGCCGGTGCCGCGGCTCTTGCTCATCTTCTCGCCGTTGTTCACGGTGAGAAAGCCGTGCACGAACACCTTGTCCGGCACCTTGCGGCCCGAAAACTTGAGCATGGCCGGCCAGAACAGCGTGTGGAAGGTGATGATGTCCTTGCCGATGAAGTGATACTGCTCCAGCGCAGGCTGCGCCATGTAGGCGTCGTAGCTTTCACCGCGCTTTTCCAGCAGGTTTTTCAGGCTGGCCAGGTAGCCGATGGGCGCGTCGAGCCAGACGTAGAAATACTTTCCTGGCGCATCGGGAATCTCGATGCCGAAATAGGGCGCGTCGCGGCTGATGTCCCAGTCGCCCATCTTGGGCTTGCCGTCTTCGCCGGGGGCGATCCACTCGGTGATCTTGTTCAGCACCTCGGGTTGCACGGCGCCGCTGGTGGTCCACTGCTTCAGGAAGTCGATGCAGCGCGGGTCGGACAGCTTGAAGAAGAAGTGTTCGCTGGTCTTCAGCTGCGGCTTGGCGCCCGACAGCGCCGAATACGGCTCGATCAGCTCGGTGGGCGCATAGACCGCGCCGCACACCTCGCAGTTGTCGCCGTACTGGTCCTTGGCGTGGCAGTTGGGGCATTCGCCCTTGATGAAGCGGTCGGGCAGGAACATGCCCTTTTCGGGGTCGAAGAACTGCTCGATGGTGCGGGACTCGATCAGGCCGTTGGCCTTCAAGTCCTTGTAGATTGCCTGCGAGATGGCGGTGTTCTCGGGGCTGTGGGTGCTGTGCCAGTTGTCGTGGCTGATCAGGAACCCGTCCAGGTAGGGCTTGCGCCCGGCTGCGATGTCGGCCACGAACTGCTCGGGCGTCTTGCCGGCCTTTTCGGCCGCGATCATGATCGGCGCGCCGTGCGCGTCGTCGGCGCCGACAAAGTTCACCACATGGCCCTGCATGCGCTGGTAGCGCACCCAGATGTCGGCCTGGATGTATTCCATGATGTGGCCGATATGGAAGGTGCCGTTGGCATACGGCAGGGCGGTGGTGACGAAGATCTGGCGGGGGGCGGGCATACGGGCGGCTCTCGGGCAGGGAACCCGTCATTTTAGGCAGCGCGCCCGCGCCTCGGCCGCGCTGTTGCAGCTGGCACAGGCTATTTAGCCGCCCGGCATGAGGTCTTGGGCCAGTCTGCCGGGGAAAGGTCTGCCACACGACTAGACTAGCGGATTCACCGGAAGACAACACATGAGCATTCAGGAACAGGACGTACTTCAGGCCGTCGCGGCGGTGATCGATCCGAACACCGGCAAGGATTTCGTGTCCACCCGGCAGTTGAAGAACTTGCACGTGAGCGGGGGCGACGTCTCGTTCGACGTCGAACTGGGCTATCCCGCCAAAAGCCAGATTCCGGCGCTGCGCCAGGCCCTGATTGGCGCGGTGCGCGCGCTGCCCGGCGTGAGCAACGTGTCGGTCAATGTGACGACCAAGGTCATCGCGCACGCCGTGCAGCGGGGCGTACAGCTGATGCCGCAGGTCAAGAACATCATTGCCGTGGCGTCGGGCAAGGGCGGCGTGGGCAAGAGCACCACCGCCGTCAACCTGGCGCTGGCGCTGGCGGCCGAAGGCGCCCAGGTGGGCCTGCTGGACGCCGACATCTACGGCCCCAGCATGCCGATCATGCTGGGCATCAGCGGGCGGCCGGAAAGCCTGGACGGCCAGAACATGGAGCCCATGGAAAACTACGGCTTGCAGGTCAGCTCCATCGGCTTCCTGGTCGATCCGGACGAAGCCATGATCTGGCGCGGCCCCATGGCCAGCCAGGCGCTGGACCAGCTGCTGCGCCAGACCAACTGGAAAGACCTGGACTACCTGATCGTCGACATGCCGCCGGGCACGGGCGACATCCAGCTGTCGCTGTCGCAGCGTGTGCCGCTGACGGGTGCCGTCATCGTCACCACGCCGCAGGACATTGCCCTGGCCGACGCGCGCAAGGGCGTGGCCATGTTCGAGAAAGTCGGCGTGCCGATCCTGGGCCTGGTGGAAAACATGGCGGTGCACGTGTGCTCCCACTGCGGGCACGTGGAGCACATCTTCGGCGCCGAGGGCGGCAAGCGCTACGCGGCGGAAAAGGGCATCGACTACCTGGGCGCCTTGCCGCTGTCGCTGTCGATCCGTGAACAAGCCGATTCGGGCCGCCCCACGGTGGTGAGCGACCCCGACGGCGACGTGGCTGCCATCTACAAGTCGATCGCGCGCCAGGTGGCCATCCGCATCGCCGCCAAGGCCAAGGACTTTTCGTCGAAATTTCCGTCGATCAAGATCTCGCAGGACACCTGAACGCGTGAGTCTGGGTGATTCGCTATTATTGTGATAGCTTAAAATGTCGTGAAGATGCCGGCTTGAGCTGAATTTCGTTCGGATCCTCACGACATTTCGCCCCTGCTCGGCCGAGCAGAAAAGGCAGCTCGGCACAGCCGCGAATCCACACGATCTAATCCTTTTGGGGGATATTCCGGGCGCCGCTGCGGCAGTACGCTTGCCGAGCGGTGCTGGAAATGCGTTCGGGCGATCGACGCTTTGCTGACTCAGTTGCCGCGGGGAGAGAACCATGGGTGACTGGCTGAACGGCGGGCTGCTGCAGGAACGGGTGTTCGGGGCGTTGACGTCGTCCTGGGCCACCGTGTTGCCTTTGTTGATCGTGCTGCTGCTCGGGTTGATGCTGCGGCGCAGCCTGCGGCGCCGAGACGATGACTACGACCCGAGCGCCGACCGCTTTGCGCCGACGGCGCCCATTTCCGAGGACCAGATGGCGCTGCTGCATTACCTGCAGCGGGCTTTTCCGCATGAGGCGGTGCTGTTCCAGCCGTCGCTGTCACGCTTCATGATGGTGCGCAAGGGGCGCAACCGGCATAAAGCCCACGCGAAGCTGGCGCGCCTGCGAGTCGATTTTCTGGTGTGTTCGGAGGACGGCCAGCCGTGGTTGGCCTTCGACACCGATCAACGTCTGCGCGACGGCGTTGAAGACGGGCAACGGTTGCTGGAGGAAAAGAGCGCCATGCTGAAAACCGCCGGTATACGGCTGATTCGGCTCCGAGGGGACCTGCAGGATGCGTTGCCCCCGCCGGCCGAGATGCGAGCGCGCTGGGAAGCGTCCGCTGCGGCACCGCTGCCCGGCACTGCGCGCGCCAGGGGCACGCACGAATCCGTGCCCCCGACGGAGTGGGCGCGGACGGGCTTTCAGGCGTCCAGAGCCGCGGACCTCGGAGCGCCGCGCCATCGCCAGGCGCTGTCAGCCTACGAGGGGCATCGCCCGGCGAGCGTGCGCCACACGGGGCCCGGCGATGCATGGTCTGATGTGCTGAAGCGCGCCTGACGCAGCGCGACGCGCTGCTGTTTACCCGCGCTCGCGCAGCTTGAAGCGCTGAATCTTCCCGGTGGCGGTCTTGGGCAGCTCGTCCACGAATTCGATGAAGCGCGGGTATTTGTAGGGCGCCAGGCGGTCCTTGACGAAGGCCTTGAGGTCGTCCTCGGTGGCTTGCGCACCGGGCTTGAGGATCACGAAGGCCTTGGTCTTGGTCAGGCCGTCAGCGTCTTCCTTGCCGATGACGGCGGCTTCCAGCACGGCGGGGTGCTGCACCAGCGTGGCCTCGACCTCGAACGGGCTGACGTAGATGCCACTGACTTTCAGCATGTCGTCGCTGCGTCCGCCATAGGTGTAGCTGCCATCGTCGTTGCGCACGTACTTGTCGCCCGACTTGGTCCAGCCGCCCTGGAAGGTTTCGCGCGTCTTGGTGCGGTTGCCCCAGTACATCATGGCAGCGCTGGGGCCGTGGATGTAGAGATCGCCCGGCTCGCCGTCGGGCACGGGGCCGCCGTCGTCGCCGCGCAGCTCGATCTGGTAGCCGGGCACCGGCCAGCCGGTGGTGCCGTAACGCACCTTGCCGGGCAGGTTGGAAAGGAAGATGTGCAGCATCTCGGTGGAACCGATGCCGTCGATGATCTGGACGCCGAAGTGCGCGGTGAACCGCTCGCCCAGCTCGGCCGGCAGCGCCTCGCCGGCACTGGAGGCCAGCCGCAGCGCGACCTCGTGCTTCTTCGGCAGCGAAGGATGCGCCAGCATGCCGGCATACCCCGTCGGTGCGCCGTAGAAGACGGTGGGCTTAAGCCCGCCGACCTGGCCGGTCCAGCGCTTGAAGGTGGCTTCGGGCGTGGGCCGCTCGCCCATCAGCAGCGTGGTGGCGCCCACGCTCATCGGGAAGGTGAGCGCGTTGCCCAGGCCATAGGCGAAGAACAGCTTGGCGGCCGAAAAGCAGACGTCGCTTTCGGTCAGGCCCAGCACGCGCTTGGCGTACAGCTCGCAGGTCCAGTACGGGTTGGCGTGCGAATGCACCGTGCCCTTGGGGCGGCCGGTGGAGCCGCTGGAATACAGCCAGAAAGCAGGGTCGTCGGCGCCCGTGGTGGCGGCCTTGTCGGCAGGCGA
>WBZS01001743.1_pt1 | contig 15995 bp, 14 predicted proteins | sample 5204201 | NCBI WGS metagenome assembly WBZS01 (sample SAMN12344357, study PRJNA552823) | activated sludge metagenome | biome: Activated sludge suspended growth; feature: Nitrification reactor; material: Wastewater; isolation source: activated sludge from nitrification reactor of wastewater...
CCTCCAGCGCGTTGAAGTGGGTTTGGACCTCCTCAAGGAGGAACCCGGCGTGGTAGCAGCGGCGCGCGACTTCACGGGCGTAGTCGATGACCGGCAACGGGGTCCGCTCGGTGAGGGCCGTCGTCACCGTCGTCATCGTTTGGTGCAGGCGTCGACGCAGCACCTCACGGTCGACCTGCTTGTAGGGCGGGTTGAGCCGGTGCTCAAGGAGCCCAAGTGCCTCGTCAACGAGTTCGTGGGAACGGGCCTCCAGGGCCGCGATGACCGCCACGTCAGTCCTGCCTTTCACCGGTGGAGCGTTGTCGTGAGGGCAGCCGAACGGCATACCGCGCACAGGGGACGAGCCGCACAGGGGAGGGGCACTGCGTTGTGCTCAGCGTGGCGGCTGCGCCCGTTGAGGACAGGGTACCGGCCGCGCCGGGCTGACGAGGTCGGGCCAGAAGTCCCGCCATGGGTGAACAGGCGGTGAACGATGCGGTGGTCAGGCGCCGAGCTGGCGGTAGCGATCCAGCCGGGCGGCTAGTCGGGCCCGCGGGTCAGACCGCCAGAGCTCGTCGAGCTCCTGGTGGATCGCCTCAGCCATCCGTCGACAGAAGGCCTCCGGCTCGGACGCCGCGTCAGGGTGCTCGGGGACGATCCGGTCGACGATCCCGTCGGCTCGCAGGTCGATCGAACGCACCCGCTGGGCTTCGGCCATCTCGTCGGCCCGGTCGGTGGTGCGGTGCACGATCGCCGAGGCGCCCTCCGGCGGCAACGGGGACAGCCAGGCGTGCTGGGCGCAGATGACCCGGTCGGCCGGCAGGATCGCCAGCGCACCACCGCCGGTGCCCTGCCCGAGCAGGACGCACAACGTCGGCGCAGGCAGCATGACCAGATCGGCCAACGAACGCGCGATCTCACCGGCCAGGCCGCCCTCCTCGGCCTCCTTGGACAAGGCAGCGCCCTCGGTGTCGATGATCGACACCAGCGGCAGGTCGAGGTCGGCGGCCAGCCGGATCCCACGGCGAGCCACCCGCAGCCCGCCCGGTCCCAGCGGCTCCTCAAGGGTTTTGCGGTGCCGATCCTGGCCCAGGACGATGCACGGCGTCCCACCGAACCGCGCCAGCGCGAGCAGCATGCCCGGGTCGTGCTCACCCTGGCCGGTGCCCCGCAGCAGCAATACGTCGGACGCCCCAAGCTTGAGCAAGGTCTTGACGCCCGGCCGGTCGGTGCGGCGCGACAGCAGGATCGACTCCCAGGCGCCGCTGGGTGGTTCCAGACCGGCATACGGGTCGGGGGTCGGCTCACCGGGGCGGGGGACGGGCGGGTGGTCGGTATGCCGTGCATCCAACACCGAGAGCGTCCGCGCCGCCATCTCGGCCAGGCGCTCGACGGGCACCACCGCGTCGACGATGCCGCGGGCGTGCAAGTTCTCCGCCACCTGCACCCCGTCGGGGAACGGCCTGCCGTAGAGCGCCTCATAGACCCGGGCGCCGAGGAAGCCGATCATTGCGCCTGGTTCAGCGACTGTCACGTGGCCGAGCGACCCCCAGGAGGCCAGGACGCCGCCGGTCGTCGGGTGACGCAGGTAGACGACATAGGGCAGTCCGGCCGCCTTGAACTGGGCGACCGCCGCCGAGATCTTCACCATGCCGAGGAAGGCGGGCGTGCCTTCCTGCATCCGCGTGCCGCCGGACGTCGGTGCCGCGAACAGGGGCAGCTGCTCCTGACGGGCTCGCTCGAAGGCCAGGGTGATCCGCTCGGCTGCAGCCCGTCCGATCGACCCGGCCAGGAACCGGAACTCGCCGGCGACACAGGCGACCCGACGGCCGCGGATGCGCCCCTCGCCGGTCAGCACCGACTCGTCGGTGCCGGCGGTGGCCGCGGCGGAGGCGAGGTCGGCGGCATACGGGCTGCCGGGCTCGGCCACCGACAGCGGTGGCGCGTCCCACGACACCCAACTTCCTTCGTCGAGGACGGTGTCGAGCAGTTCTCTCGCCCCGATGCGCCGCGTCGCGCTCATGGCCGGGCCTTTCGTGTCGTCGGGGTGCTGTGGGGCCGCTATGCCGTGGTGATGGGGTGGCTGGTCGAAGCCGTGACGCGGGCCATGAATCGCTGCGGATCGATGACCCGGCGGTGCAGCTCGCCAACGGCGAGCTGTGACCCGCTGAGATCGTTCGCCTGGACGTGGAAGATCAGCCGACCCGCGTCGCTGATCGGCGTCGAACAGGTCACGATGACCTGCGAGCCGACCGGGCTGGCCTTGAGGTGCTCGACCTGGACCAGCGTGCCAACCGTGGTTTGGGGAGGTTGGACGACGGTCTGCGCGACCGTGAACGTGGCCCGCTCCAGCCAGGTGATGAGGCGCGGTGTCGCCAACACGGGCAGGTCGCCGCTACCGAGCGCGGCTGCGGTGTCTGCCTCGGTGACCGTGTGCTCGAACGTGGACGCCACCATGTCTGGCAGTCTATGGCGGCTGCGGGCGTGCCGAACCGCCGCGGTGCCGTCGATGCGAGAGGGTGAGTGCCGATGAACATCTATGCCTGGGTGCTGCTGTTCGCCTTCGCTGTGGCGGCCCTTGCCGACTGGACCGCAGTGGCGAGGCGACGCCCCGACGTCGAGTCGGTCGCCAAGCCGGCGGTGCTCATCATCCTCATCCTGCTGGCCTGGCTGCTGCGGGCCGACTCGGTGGACTACGGCGGGCAACTGCTCATCGGGCTGGTGATGTGTCTGGTCGGAGACATCCTCTTGCTGGGGAAGTCCGACCGGCACTTCCTTGCCGGGTTGATCGCCTTCCTGGTGGGGCACGTTGCGTATATCGCCGCGTTCCGCCGGATCCCGGGCGAGGCCCCAATCTGGCTCGGTGTCGTCCTGGTCTCGGTGCTCGTCGTGGCCGTCGTGGTGATCCGCATCCTGCCCATCGTGCGTTCCAGTTGGCGGGACGGCATACCCCTGCTCGCGTATGCCGCGGTCGTCGGTGGGATGGCGGCGCTCGCCTGGGCCACAGGGTTGCCGGTGGTCGGGATCGGGGCGACGTTGTTCCTGCTCAGCGACGGGGTGATCGCCTACAACAGGTTTGTCCGAGAGGTCAGCTGGGCGCATCTGGTGGTCCACATCACCTATCACCTGGGTCAGCTGCTCATCGTCCTGGGGATGCTGCGCAGCTGAAGGGCCCCCGGCCCCGGGACGACGGCGGGACGGTGGCGGGCGACTGCGGGCGGCATGCGGGCGGCATACGGGAAATGCGTGCCGGAGGGCCTGGGGGAGGTGCGCTACCCTGGGGCGCGTGGCACGGATCCAGCTCCTTATCGAGCCGCGCTGAGCAGTCGGACATCAGCGCGGCATCCCCTCCTGCGTGAGGGGTTTCTTTTTGCCCACGAGGCATTGGACTCCGACCGGACCGCGACCACGAGAGCACGCAAGAGGACAAGAGAGCACGATGAGCGACGAGACGCCGTACCGCTATACCGCCGCCCTGGCCGACACGATCGAGCAGGCCTGGCAGGACCGCTGGGAGCAGGACGGGGTGTTCCACGCGGACAACCCCGCAGGGCCGTGGGCCTCGCCTGATGCGGTCGCCGCGCGCGGACCCAAACTGCTCGTCCTGGACATGTTCCCCTACCCCTCCGGGGCGGGGCTGCACGTCGGGCACCCGTTGGGCTACATCGCGACGGACGTCTTCTCGCGCTACCACCGGATGCAAGGCCGCAACGTCCTGCACGCCTTGGGTTATGACGCGTTCGGGTTGCCGGCGGAGCAGTATGCCGTGCAGACCGGTCAGCATCCGCGCAAGACGACCGAGGACAACATCGTCATCATGCGCCGCCAGTTGCGGCGCCTGGGGCTGGGATTCGACGACCGGCGCTCGTATGCAACGATCGACGAGGACTACTACCGGTGGACCCAGTGGATCTTCACCCAGATCCGGGAGAGCTGGTATGACCCGCAGGCCGTGCGACCGGACGGCTCGCGTGGGGCGGCTCGCCCCATCGCCGAGCTGGTCGCTCAGCTGGCGGCGGGGGAGCGGTCTGTGCCTGAGCAGGAGGGGCGGGCATGGACCGAGTTGTCGGCACGCGAGCAGGCGCGCGTGCTGGAGGGTTACCGGCTGGCCTATCCGTCGGAGGCGCCGGTCAACTGGTGCCCCGGCCTGGGCACGGTGCTGTCCAACGAAGAGGTGACCAACGACGGCCGCTCAGAGCGGGGCAACTACCCCGTGTTCCGGCGCAACCTGCGTCAGTGGATGATGCGGATCACTTCGTATGCCGACCGGCTGGCCGACGACCTGGACCGGGTCGAGTGGCCTGAGAAGGTCAAGATCATGCAGCGCAACTGGATCGGCCGGTCCGAGGGCGCGATGGTGACCTTCCCGGTGGCGACCGCCTCCGGTGAGCAGGCGGGGATCGAGGTCTTCACGACCCGACCGGACACGTTGTTCGGGGCGACCTTCATGGTCCTGGCGCCGGAACACCCCTTGGTGGACGCCATCGTCCCGGCCGGCGGGTGGCCGGAGGGCACCCGCGAGGTGTGGAAGGGCGCGGACGCGGAGGCGACGAGCACGCCGGAGGCGGCGGTCGCGGCATACCGGCGAGCGACCTCGCGCAAGAGCGACGTCGAGCGGCAGATGGACGACCGGACCAAGACAGGGGTCTTCACGGGTGCGTTCGCGACGAACCCGGTGAACGGCAAGCCGATTCCGGTGTTCGTGGCCGACTACGTGCTGATGGGCTATGGGACGGGCGCGATCATGGCGGTGCCCGCGGGCGACCAGCGCGACTACGACTATGCGAGCGCGTTCGAGCTGCCGATCGTCGACGTCGTGGCGCCTGCGGGTTTGGCGGGCGGCGGCGAGGCATTGACTGGCTGGGCCGGGACGGTGGCTTTGGGCCAGGCATTCACCGAGGCTGGCGTCGCGGTCAACTCGGCGAATGACGAGGTGTCCCTGGAAGGCCTGGGGACGGCCGAGGCGAAGGCGAGGATCACGGCATACCTGCAGGACAAGGGGATCGGTCGCGGGACGGTCAACTACCGCCTGCGGGACTGGTTGTTCAGTCGGCAGCGCTACTGGGGCGAGCCGTTCCCCGTCGTGTGGGACGAGGACGGGGTCGCGCACGCCCTGCCCGACTCGATGCTGCCGCTGACCCTGCCGGACGTGCCGGACTACTCGCCCAAGACCTACGACCCCGACGACTCGGGCAGCGAGCCGGAGCCGCCGCTGTCGCGGGTCGCCGAATGGGTCAACGTGGAGCTGGATCTGGGTGACGGGCGGGGGGTGCGACGGTTCCGCCGAGAGACCAACACGATGCCCAACTGGGCCGGATCCTGTTGGTACTACTTGCGTTACCTGGACCCGGCCAACGGCGATGCGCTGGTCGACCCGGAGAACGAGCGCTATTGGGTGGGCCCGCAGGCGACCCCGGTGCCGGGTGCACCGGCGGGGACGCGGGACCCCGGCGGCGTCGACCTCTATGTCGGCGGCGTCGAGCATGCCGTGCTGCACCTGCTGTATGCCCGGTTCTGGCACAAGGTGCTGTTCGACTTGGGGCACCTGTCCAGTGAGGAGCCGTTCCGGACCTATTTCTCGCAGGGCTATATCCAGGCACCGGCGTTCACCGATGAGCGTGGGCAGTATGTCCCGGCGGACGAGGTCATCGAGACGCCAGGGGCGCACGGGGCAGAGCCGACGTTCACGTGGGACGGGCAGCCGGTCCGCCGCGAGTTCGGCAAGATCGGCAAGTCGCTGAAGAACATGGTCAGCCCGGACGAGATGTATGCCGTCTACGGCGCCGATACGTTCCGGATCTACGAGATGTCGATGGGTCCGCTGGAACTGTCCAAACCCTGGGAGACCCGGGCTGTCGTGGGGTCGCAGCGGTTCCTGCAGCGGTTGTGGCGCAACGTCGTCGACGAAGTGACCGGGGGTTGCCGGGTCGTCGACGTGGCCGAGTCCGACCTGGACCCGGCGCTGCGGACGTTGCTGCACAAGACGATTGCCGGGGTTCGCGAGGACTACGAGGGGCTGCGCTTCAACACCGCCATCGCCAAGCTCATCGAGCTCAACAACGCAGTGACCAAGCTGGCCGAGCCGCCCCGCTCGGTCATGGAGCCGTTGGTGCAGATGGTCGCGCCGGTCGCGCCGCATATCGCCGACGAGCTGTGGGAGCGGATGGGCGGGACCGGGTCGTTGGCGCTGGGACCGTTCCCCGTGGCCGACGAGGCGCTGCTCATCGAGGACACCGTCACGTGCGTCATCCAGATCAAGGGCAAGGTCCGGGATCGGGTCGACGTGCCGGCTGACATCTCCGAGGCCGACTTGCGCGAGCTGGTGCTGGCCCGTGAGAAGGTGTTGGCGGCGACGGCCGAGGGCATCCGCACCGTCATCGTCCGGCCGCCAACCCTGGTCAACGTCGTCCCCATGTGAGGTCAGGAGGCACCCAGATGGGCGTCGCGATCGTCACCGACTCCACGGCATACCTCACCCCTGCCCAGGTGGCAGCGGCAGGTGCGCCGATCCGCGTGGTGCCCCTGCACGTCGTCATCGGGGGTCGCGAGCATCGTGAGGGCGTCGACGTGCGCGTCGAGGATCTCGCCGAGGCGCTGCGCCGGTTCGTGCCCGTGACGACCTCGCGGCCAGCACCGGCGGAGTTCCTCGCCATGTATGAGCAGCTGGCTGCCGATGGCGCGGATGCCATTGTCTCCGTGCACATTTCGGCGGACATGTCGGCGACGGTGCAGGGGGCGCACCTGGCCGCCGCCCAGTCGCCCGTGCCCGTCACCGTGGTGGACTCGCGGGTGCTCGGGGCGGCCATGGGGTATGCCGCGCTGTCTGCGGCAGCGGCTGCGGGTGCGGGAGCCGATGCGGAAACCGTTGCGGCCGTGGCCCGTTCGCGGGCATCGGACGCCACGGTGGTGTTCTACGTCCACACCCTGGAGCATCTGCGGCGCGGCGGCCGGATCGGCTCGGCCTCGGCGTTGCTCGGCTCGGCGCTGGCGATCAAGCCGATCCTTGCCCTGACCGACGGGCATATCGCGCCCATCGAGAAGGTCCGCACCTCCGGCAAGGCTCTGGCGCGGATGGTGGAGCTAGCCGGAGCGGCCGCCGATCGGGCCCGGATGGCCGGGCGGATCGTGGACATCGAGGTGCAGCACCTGGACTTCGCGGCGCGGGCGACCGAGGTGGCCGACTCGCTGAGCGAACGGGTGGCCGACGCTGGGGAGATCAGAGTCGGGGAGTTGGGCGCGGTCGTCGGCGCGCACGTCGGGCCTGGGACGCTGGCGATCACGGTGTCGCCGCGTCCCGAGGGCGGTCGATAAGCATGCTCTCGGTAGGCAGGCTCGAGGTGGCGGGTGCGCTCCCGCTGGGGCCGATCCAGATCTCGGTCGCTGACCTGTTGTGGTTCCTGGCCGGGGTGGCGGCGATGGTCGCCGTCGCGTTCTTCTGGGGTGGGATCAACCCGGCCACTCTCATTGGCAGACTTCTGGGTCGAGACGTCACTCGCGCCGGGTCGGGTAACCCGGGCGCGACCAACGCCGGCCGCGTCCTGGGGCGCAAGTGGGGAATCCTCGTCGGGGTGCTCGACGTCCTCAAGGGGTTCCTGCCGGCTTTCCTGGCCGCGCAGTTCTACGGAGTGTTGGTGGGCTATCTGTTGGGGATCGCCGCAGTCCTTGGCCACGTCTTCTCGCCCTATTTGCGTGGCCGGGGAGGCAAGGGGGTCGCGACCGCCTTGGGTGCCATCCTCGGCGTGCACCCCTGGTATGCCGTCGTCCTCCTTCTCGTCTTCGTCGTCGTGTTCGCGCTATCGCGGTGGGTGGCGCTGGGTTCGTTGGTCGCCGCGGGGGTCATGCTCGTAGGCGGGGCGTTGGCGGCCTCTGGAAATCTGCCTGGAGCGGCCGGTCTTCCGACGACGATCTGGGCGTGGGTGCTCGGCCTCATCATCTTGGCGCGGCATCGCGAGAACATCATCGCGCGGCTGCGGGCGTTGGGTCGGTTGGACTGAATCGTCTGGTGATTGCGATGGCCGGGGCTTCGGAGGGGAGCATCGGTCCTTCGGTTATCCACATGGGTCCGGACCGTCGTCCCACTGTCCACAGCTGATCGGGCGGGCCTGAGCGGGAGGGGGGCGGGCGGCATACCGTCCGGGCATGGCGCGCACCCTGGATCTGGACGGAGCTTTGTCGGCGCGCGCTCGGGCCCTGTTGCACGGGACCGGTCGTGGGGGAGGTCCAATGCCGGGGTGGGTGCCGTCGCCTCCTCAAGCAACGGTTGGCGCCGCGGGTGCTCCCGTCGAGGGGGTTGCCGCGGCGGTTCGGTCCTGGGCGGTCGCGTGGCCGGACCCACGAGAGAAGCGCTCAACGGCGACTGCGACGGTCTCGGAGCCGGTTGAGGGTGACCCAGCTGCGGGGTCGTCGGCACGCCGCCCGGTGGGACGGCACCGCGCCCCCAGTCCATCGATGGTCACTATTCCTGGCAGTCTGACCGGAGCTCGCCTGCGGGCACGGGGGAGCGCCGTGCTCGCTGTGCTCGGGGTCGCCCTCGTGGCAGGCGTGGTGTTCGCGTTGCGGGTCACGGCCGCAACGCGCGCCGCCGAACCGGTGCCGCTGGCCCCGAGCCGGACTGGGCTGGTTGCTCGGTCGGTGCCTGTGGCCTTCGCCTCGGGCTCGGGCTCCGGCCTTGGCTCGACGGGGCCGCCAACGGGGGATGCCGGGGCCACAGCGCGCCTGCTGGTTATCCATGTCGTGGGCGACGTGGCTGACCCAGGGGTCGTCCGAGTCCCCGAAGGGTCCCGGGTCGTTGATGTCATTGCCGCCGCTGGAGGAGCGCTCGCGTCGGCCGACCTGGAACGGATCAACCTGGCCAGAGTGGTGGTTGATGGGGAACAGGTGCACGTCCCGGCCCCTGGCGAGCAGCTTCTCCCTAACACCAACGGTTCCGGGGGTGGCGGGGCGGTCGGACAGGGAAGCGGCACCGGCCCCATTGCCGCAGGCCCGGTGAACCTCAATACGGCCGACCTAGCCCAGCTGGACACCTTGCCGGGGGTCGGTCCGGTCCTGGCCCAGCGGATCCTGGACTGGCGCAGCGCTCATGGCCGCTTCTCCAGCGTGGATGAGCTGGGGGAGGTGAGTGGCATCGGGGAGAAGCTGTTGGCCCAACTCACTCCGAAGGTGACCGTGTGAACGGGCCGGAGAGCCCCGCTGAGCGACGCGTCGATGTCCGGCTGTTGATCCCCGCCCTCGCGGCATGGGCTGTGGACGTCCTGCTGTTGTGGGCCGGTTCGCCCGCTGGGGTGGTCGCCACGGTGGCCGTGGTCTCAGGTCTGGGCGCGGCCCTGGTCCTGATGCGGACCCTCGCTCCGGGCCTCATGCCGGGCCGAGGAGGGGGCCCGGCTAGGGGCCGGGCAGGGAGCACACAACGATCTCGGTCGCCATCAGCCGGGGCGCAGGTCTGGTCGATGGTGGCTGGGCTCACCGGTGCCGCAGTCGCCCTGACGACGACGTGCTTGGCGGGACAGGGGGCCATCCGCACGGCAGGCGCCGTGGGGGAGTGGGCCGGCGAGCGGGCGAGCGTCGTCGTCGAAGGCGTCGCCGTGAGCGATCCGAGGCGGGTGCGGGCGCGTGCGGATCGGCTCGGAGAGGCTGGCCGCGTGGTTCTCACGGCCAGGCTGGTCACCGTGACCGCGCGGGGAGCGGTGAGCCAGGTCGATGCGCCCGTGCTCATCATCGGCGACGCGTCTTGGTCGGGGCTGCAGTGGCAGGAAGGGTTTGTGGCCCGAGGGCGGCTGGCACCTGCCGAGCCTGGCGACGATGTCGTCGCCCTGCTCCGAGCAGCCGGCCCACCCGTGGTCACCGTGAGGCGCCCTGGGTGGCGCGGGGGGCGGCATACATCCGAGAACGGTTCCGAGCGGCGACGGCGCGCTTGCCGCCGGATGCCGCCGGGCTGGTGCCAGCCCTCGTCATCGGCGACACGTCAACCACTCCCGATGACCTCGCTGCGGCGATGACCACCGCCGGGATGTCCCACCTGTCTGCGGTCAGTGGCTCGAACGTCGCCATTGTTCTGGCGGCTGCGTTGGGGCTGGCCCGGCTGGCGGGCGTTCGGCGCCGTTGGCGTCCCGTGGTGGCGTGCGCCGTCCTTGCAGGATTCGTCGTGCTGGCCCGTCCGGAGCCCAGCGTCGTTCGGGCTGCGGTCATGGGCGTGGTGGGCCTAGCGGGGCTCACCGTGTCGCGGCGCCGCGCGGGCGTTCCGGCGCTGGCTGGGTCGGTTGTCGTGCTGCTGTGCTGGGATCCGTGGTTGGCGCGCTCGTATGGCTTCGCCCTGTCGGTCCTCGCGACGTTGGGACTGCTCGTCCTGGCCCGTCCATGGGGTGAGCGGATCGGTGCGCTGCTGCCCTCGCCGCTGAGGAGCTGGGGACCGGCGTTGGCGGTCCCTGTCGCGGCGCAAGTGATGTGCGCTCCTGTCGTCGTGCTGTTGCAGGCCACGGTGTCACTGGTGGCCATTCCGGCCAATCTCGTGGCCGATCCGTTTGTCGCCCCCGCGACCATCCTTGGGGTGGCGACGGCCGTCGTGTCCGTGGTTTGGGTCGATGCGGCGGCGCTGCTCGCCTGGCTGGCGGCCGTGCCCGCCCTCGCCATTGCGGCCGTGGCCCGGACCGGAGCTGGTATGCCGTTCGGCTCGCTCCCGTGGCCCGCTGGACCAGGTGGGGCTCTGTTGTTGGCCGGGTTGACGGTGGCGGGGATCGTCATGGCGCCGTGGTTGCGATTGCGGGTCGTCCAACGGCCGGTGGCGGCGCTCGCTGCTGTCGCGGTGACGGTCGGCGCCACGATGCCGACCCGTGACCTGACTTGGCCGATGCCAGGGTGGGCCCTCGTGGCGTGCGATGTCGGGCAAGGGGACAGTTTCGTCCTTGCGACCACACCCGGTCATGCGGTGCTTGTCGACGTTGGCCCAGATCCGGCGCTCGTCGATGCCTGCCTGGGACGTTTGGGGGTCCGGGTGCTGGATGCGGTCGTTCTAACGCACTTCCATGCCGATCACGTCGACGGGCTCCCTGGCGCACTTCGGGGCCGGGAGGTCCGCGAGATCCTCACGTCAGCCGTGGAGGACCCGGCGTTTCAGGTGGGGCAGGTGCTCGAATGGGCCACCCGGGCTGGGGTGGCGATCGCGCCGCTGGTGGCCGGTGATCGGCTGGAGTGGCCGGGGATCACGGCCCGGGTGTGGTGGCCAGCCAGGGTGATCCACGACGGTTCGGTCCCGAACAACGGGTCGGTGGTGATGACCGTTGACGTGGGCGGGCTCCATGCGGTCCTCCTCGGCGACATCGAACGTGAAGCAGCACGGGCGGTCCTCGGGTTGATTCGGCGCGACTCCGAGGTCCCGGGCTGGGCGGTTGACATCGTCAAGGTCGCCCACCACGGGTCGGCCAACAGCGAGCCGGCCCTGTTGGACGCCCTCCCGGCCGCAGTCGCCGTGATCAGCGTGGGCGTCGGGAACGACTACGGTCACCCCGCTCCCTCGACCGTGGCTGCGCTGGGGGCCAGGGGTATGCAGGTCCTGCGCACTGACACCGACGGAGACATCGCCCTCGGGCGGCCATCCGGCGGCCCTCTGCTCGTCGCGACCCGGGGCCCGTGATCCAGAGCGTTCGGGATCGTCGCGGGTGAGCGCGTTCGGCGAAGGTCAGCGCGGGAAGATCAGCATGGGTCGGGCCTGGCCGGCTGCGAAGGGTCGGGTGATTCTGGTGGCTCAAGCGGTCGGTTGGGTCGCCAACGCCGTCCGGCTCGTGATGTCGGCGCACTCCAGGCAGATCCGCTCGGGGACCCAACCCAGCCGGATGAGCTGGGCGAACACGACGCAACCGACACAGATGCCGGCGGCAGCTTCGAGGGCCGGGAAGACGACCATGATCGCGCCGATGGCGAACACTGTAGTCACGGCGCCAGCCGATCCGGTGGCTGCATGGACAAGAGCGAACACCGTTGCCAACGAGGTGAGGACCGCGCCGATGCTGGCGGCGAACCGCTTCGGTGCGCCCGGCGTGGGACGACCGCCAGCGGAAACCCGCGGACGGATCGTGCGCAGGACGAGCTGCGCGATCGGGCTGAGCCGGGGCCCGAACACACTGCGCAGGACGAAGTCGACGGCGAGGACGGCATACAGCCACCAGGCTCCCGAGACCAAGGCGACGATGCCGACGATCAACACGACAGCGGCGACGAGGCGGACGGTCACCTCGTCGACGACGGAGGGAAACCCGGGGCGCAGATCCATGCGGAGATTATGGGTCTGATAAGGAAGACTTATGACAGGTGCCCGCGATATGGACAGGGCGGTCGCACCATGGATGCTTGGGGGAGCGGGTCAGCGGCGAACGAGTGTCTTCGTCCGAGACCTGGCGCTCTCTTCCAGCGCTTCCAGGGTTGCCGCGACGGCCGGGACGCGTTGCAGGTCCTCAGTCGTCACTGCGTGAATCTGTCGGCGCGAGGGCGGCATGAGCGGGCGCGCGACGATGCCGTCCTCGTGGGCGGCTTCGAGGATGAGATCGGGGACCAATGCCACCCCGAGTCCCGCCCGGACCAGCCCAAGCACCGCGACGTAATCCTCGGTCTCGAAGGCCACGTTGGGGGAGAAGCCGGCCCCCTGCGCCAGGGACACCAAGTGCCCCCGGCAGCGCGGACACCCCGCAATCCAGGAATCCTGCGACACATCGGCAAGGTTGACGACCGACTGACCTGCCTGCGGGTGATCCGGTGGCATCGCCAAACGGACCTCGTCCTCCATGAGGGGGCGGATGACGAACGCGTCCAGGTCCTCGCCGCGCCCCACGTCGGTCCCCTCGTAGGCGAACGCCACCGCCAGATCGCAGTCCCCGGCCCGCAGCGCGGCGAGGGATTCGGGCGGCTCGCCCTCAGAGAATCGCACCGAGACCTCGGGGAACCGCCGCTTGAGCAGGGCCAGCGCCTTGGGCACGAGCGAGGCCGAGGAGGACGGGAAGGCCATCAGTCGCACTCGGCCGGAGCGCAGCCCCGCGATTGCGGCGACCTCCTCCTCGGCCGCATCGAGGGCCGCGAGCACGGTGACGGCATGTCGCGCGAGCACCTCGCCGGCCTCGGTGAGCCGGACGTTGCGCCCCAGGCGTTCGACGAGGGCCGTGCCGGTGCGCTGCTCAAGGCGCCGAACCATCTGCGAGATCGCCGGTTGGGTGAACCCGAGGGAGGTCGCCGCAGCGGTGAAGCTGCCCTCGTCGGCGATGGCCTTCATGACCCGAAGGCCGGCGGCGTCGATCATGGGCCGATCATAACGTCCGGTTATCGCACCGCAAAGGATGCGGCGCACAGGTAATGCCTGGGTGTGGCGGCATACTTGCGGAGCATGTCGTATGCCGTGCACCCCGTCGAGGCGACTGACCCGCCCGAGCGCGTGTGTCGCCTCGTCGAGCAGGTGCGCGCAGGCGGGGTGTTCGTGCTCACCGGGGCGGGGCTGTCGACCGATTCGGGGATCCCGGACTACCGTGGCCGCGACGGGGTGCGCCGGGTGATGCCGATGCAGTATGCCGAGTTCGCCGGTTCCAGCGCGGCGCGCCGCCGCTACTGGGCCAGGTCGTTCGTTGGCTGGCAACGGTTCCGGGAGGCGGCCCCCAACGACGGGCACCGTTCGGTGGCACGCCTCCAACAGCTCGGGGTGGTCGGGGAACTGGTCACCCAGAACGTCGACGGTCTACACCAGGGCGCAGGCTCGCCCGATGTCGTCGAGCTGCACGGCTCGCTGGGCGAGGTCGTCTGCCTGACCTGCGGCGACCGCAGCGCACGCCCACACGTCCAGGAGCGGCTGGCCGAGGCCAACCCGGGCTTCACCGACCATGTCCGAGGGGCGGCCCGGGACGGGTCACAGGTCAGCAGCCAGATCCGCCCGGATGGTGACATCGTCCTGGCCGACGAGGTCGTCGAGACCTTCCGTGCCCCCACGTGCCTGGTCTGCGGGGTCGACACCCTCAAGCCCGACGTGGTCTTCTTCGGCGAGTCAGTGCCGCGCGAGCGGGTGCAGCGGTGCCTGGACGCGGTCGATGCCAGCCGCTCGGTCCTGGTCCTCGGGTCGTCGCTGGCGGTGATGTCCGGCTACCGGTTCGTCCGGCGGGCGGCGGCACGCGGCATACCGGTCGCCATCGTCACGCGCGGGGCGACGCGCGGTGACGGCGAGGCGACCCTGCACCTGGACGCACCTCTTGCCCCGACCCTGTCGGCGCTCGTCGACGCTCTCAGGTGATCGGCTGCTCCAAGACCTGGGTGATGGCGCTCAGCGCGGCTTCGTCCCCCGCCTGTTCCACCGGGGCGAGAGTGGGTCGGCTCCAGAGCCAGCACAACAGATCCTCGGCCGTCGCCGTGATGGACGCCGGCGCGACAACGTCTGAATCCGCCTCTGCGACAAGGATGTCCGGCTCGTCGTGGGACACCTCGTCCGGATCGGTCCCGGTGAATCGCGCCGGACTGACCAGCCAGGCGTCGCCGGTGTCCCGTGCGAACAAGCGGACCGGCAGGCCGCCGGTCGGGATGATCCGGCCCCACGGCGGGCACCCACCGAACATCACCCGCAGCGCCTCGTCGACGCCGTCGGCGCACAACTGCGGGTCCATGGGCGTGCGCACGCCAGCGGTGAGTTCGGCGTCCAGGCGATGGACCAAGGCTTCGAGGGCCTGGCGGCGATAGGTGAACCCCACGGTCTGCTCGGTCGACCAGGTGTATGCCGGCGTTGCCGGGGGAGTCGCGGCGAGCGCGGCGACCAGTGCGGCGGAGGCGGCGCGCACGTCGTCGACCTGCTGCTCAAGGGTGCTCGCGCACGCAGGCTCGTCCACCTGTTGCACCTGGTCTCTGGTCAGTAGTGGGCCGCTGACGACCGCGGTCCAGAAGGACTGCACCTGGGTGAGGTGGTGAGCCAGATCGATCGCCGTCCAGTCCGGGCAGGTCGGCACCGGGCGATCAGCCGGAACGCCGCCCAGGGCGTTGGCGAACAACTCGGACTCGGAGACGAGGTGCTCGATATAGCGGGCGAAGGGCAGTCGGGTGCTCATCGATTCAGCGTGGCATCCGGACGACCATGCCCGCCAAGGGTTTTCGACATCTGAAGGGTTGTCTACATCTGAAGGGTTGTCGACATGTCAGATGCGGCGCAGCACCGCGGTGACTTTGCCCAGGATGCTCGCGTCCCGGCCGTCGATCGGCTCGTATGCCGCATTGTGCGGGATGAGCAGCACCCGTCCCGCCTTGCGCTGGAACGTCTTCACCGTTGCCTCGCCATCGATCATCGCCGCGACGATGTCGCCGTTGTCAGCGGTCGGCTGCTGCCGCACGACGACCCAGTCGCCGTCGCAGATCGCCGCGTCGACCATCGAGTCGCCGACGACCTTGAGCAGGAACAGCTGTCCTTCGCCGACGATCTGGCGGGGGAGCGGGAAGACGTCTTCGACAGCCTCTTCGGCCAGGATCGGTCCACCGGCCGCGATCCGGCCGACGACTGGGACGTAGGACGCCTCGGGTCGGGCATCACCCGAGCCGGTCTCGGTGTCATGGGTCGAGCCGTGCTCCCACGAGTCGGCGCCGGCGGACGGCATACCGGTGCTGCCGCGGTAACCACGGTCCGTAGCCTTCGCGTCCGGGGAGACGACCTCGAGGGCGCGCGGCCGATTGGGGTCCTTACGCAGGTAGCCCTTGCGCTCGAGGGCGGCGAGCTGGTGGGCGACGCTCGACGGACTGGTCAGCCCGACGGCCTCGCCGATCTCGCGCAAGCTGGGCGGGTAGCCACGGCGGTCCACCGAGTTGCGGATGACCTCAAGAACGCGCCGCTGGCGCACGGTGAGCCCGTCGCCCTCGCGCTCGGGGAGCTCGGTGACCTCGGCCATGGCTTCTACCTCCAGGTGACATGACGGGTGGTTCGGGGTGGCGGGGAAGGGCCTGTCTTGAGCCTTCGGAGCCGGTCCAGGACCCTCTGTCGGTGGTCGCTGCTGGACTTGCGTCCATGCACACAGGGTATG
>WBZS01001744.1_pt1 | contig 15990 bp, 12 predicted proteins | sample 5204201 | NCBI WGS metagenome assembly WBZS01 (sample SAMN12344357, study PRJNA552823) | activated sludge metagenome | biome: Activated sludge suspended growth; feature: Nitrification reactor; material: Wastewater; isolation source: activated sludge from nitrification reactor of wastewater...
CAATCTCCAGTCCCTGCTCCCCGACCGCTGGCTGTCAGCCAATCCCACCCACCGCTGGAACATCGCCGACCGCCGCCGCGAAGAGCGCGAACCAAAAACCGACTAACGCACTTCACCGTGCGCTTACATTCAAACAATAAACTTTCGCCCATGGTTAATTGCCGCTGCGTTAATCGCATGCTGCTTTTGCGGCTTTTTGCTGTTGCGAAGAATTGAACTAGAAGGCCATCTACGTAGTGCCCGCGAAATGGTTAATGAGCCTGATGCTTACTCTGGCACTGTTTTCTGCAACCGAAAACTCAATTGTAAAAATGGCGATCCTTTTCAGCTCTATTTCTGGTCGACAAATGGTGGTACGACGACTTTTCAGTTAAATTACATGGTCTCGATTATCAGTCTCCCCAGTGGTGAACAATACGTCAAACAGGAAGCGTTTGATTATCGACGTTCTCGGCTAATTGGAGATCACCCAAAAGAACTCGAAGGAAATCTGCAATCGCTCGGAGTTTATCGAGGCTACGATTTTTGGGAAATTCACAATGCAGCGGATGACTCCGACTTGCGAGCGATACTCAATCGACATGACTTCACCCGTTACCGTTAAGCCGCCCGAAATTGCGGAATTCAACGACTGAGTTATGCTTTTTATGTCCGTCCTTCAAAAATCTTCGTCAGCGTTCTGCCTCGTAAATGGGCCGAAAGCATGGAGGCAGACTCTCGTGCATGGCGAATGCAGCGCGCAAGCGGCTTTTCTAGGTCCATCTGGGAATTGGGTGGCATCCGTTGGAAAGCTAAACGTAATTCAAGGACTTTCTCGTACATGAAATTCCGAAATGCGGAAAGCGTTCGTGGCATAAGTTGTTCCGTGACGCGAGTTGATGGAACAAGAGTCTCTCGCTTGCCAAGTTCTATGATTTGTTCACCAATCGTCGATCAAACGCCTCGATCAACGCTTGAACTTCCTCGGGCGAATCGCCACGAGCGCGAGCATCCTTGACCAAATGGGCGAGTTCTTCCCGAGCAACGTTCTGATCGATCTGCGACTTACCCTCACGAATGATAGCTCGCAGCTCGCCGACGGTCGGCAGTCGACGATACGGCTCGTCGTAGGTTGAGACCAAATGGAATCGGCGGTGGGAACCCTCTGAAAGTCAGCTGGGTTTTCCTTTTCCTTGCAGAAAAACCTTGACATCGTTGCTTGTTCTCACCAAAATCAGAACAACGCAGCCGCCAGATTATCCATCGCGAGCTGTATAATAATTGTTATGTTGCTTGAAGCGCTCTAGTATTTTGGATCAAGGCCGCAGACTGACATGCAGCGAATTATCAAGTACGCAATTCTGTTGTTTGGCGGGATCTATTTCTGTTGGATTTCCTGGCAAAGGCTAAGCGTTACGCTCTATGGTGCTCGCGCAACGGCTGTATGCACACAGGTCAACCGAGATTTTACCGCACGCAGAACGTGGCACACCTATCGCCTGAGATTTTCCGATGCCGCTGGCAACGAAATTCTTTCTAAAATCCGAGACGGCGCATTTTGGCTAAATCCGCAAGAGGGTGATTCCGTTCGCATTCTTTACAATCCTACTTTTCCACAAGTCGTTTTCTACGACTCGTGGATTCACGTCTGGATGAAGCCGACAGTTATCGTTTCGGTACTCGGCTTCATTCTAGTGTCTGATAAATTTCGCTTCCTCGTCCAGAACAGTGCTTCACGCTCGAATGCAACATAACCCATCAGGGTTTGACATCGCGAGTCTTCGAGCCGATGTTCAAGTCCTTTGTTCAAGAAGCCCGGGGTGATGATAGGGGAAGCAGATTGAGTGGCTTAACCAAGTTGACTTGCTTTTTGCTTTCGCTGGTTGATTCGGCTGCGGCAGCGAGCTGGAAGATATTCCAGCGTTGCGAGGATTCGTCGTCGGTGGAATGGCCACAATTTCGAGGCTAAAATCTTGAGGAAGCCGCAATCGAAATAGACCGGAAATATACCGCTTGCAGTACAAAAATTGTTATGCCATTTATTGAATGAAACGTAATGGAGATGCCTCCCGTCTACTGTGCATTGATTGAGATCCAACCACTGGACGGTTGTGATTTGAATCCTGACCAAATTGCGGGTGCTGCGGTTCGTTGCGTGAAATGAAAATGAAACTCGTTGACACTGAATGGTGTGTTGACCACGACAACACCGATTGGGAAAATCCCGATAACGCTGCTGGCGAAGCATGCGTGGTCGAAGCTCGGCGTTCGGATACAATTGTGTTCGACACATTTTATACATGGGGCCACGATGCTCCAGATGTGGCATAACATCTTCATGGCCTTTGAAGTCAAGTCGTACGGACCTTCGGCGGCGGTAAAAGTCGGGGATTTTTTTCAGCGGTTGGTTTTGGTGAGTTCCCTTTCGCCTTCACCTTTGTTCACAGTTGCTGACGGCCTGGTTTCCGCCAGCGTTAACAAAACCTCCTGATCGACGAATCGACCTCCTTTTTCGGTGGTGGCAACGACTTCGATCCGTTGTCGATCAACGTCTGGATCCGTTCCTCCGTGTAGCCTCTGGCTCGGGCATCCTTCAACATCGCTGCGATCTGGAGTTCTCGCTTGACCGCAGGATCGATCTGGGCCTTGCCCTCGCGCATGATGGCTCGCAGTTCACCAACGGTTGGCAACCCGCCCGTCTCATCGTCGTCATTTCGACGCGCGTACCATCGCCAAGATGCCCGCTTTGATTGCTTGTGGAAGCGCTGGCCAGGCATTTAGAATAGTTGTTAATTCCAAATCCAAGATATCTGCTTCGGATTCTGCTTCGATCGGATTTTGCACTTGTCGTAAACCTGTTGCGCCACAAGGAGTTACGTTGATTGGTTCGAATCCCTCTCCATCCGCTTTTTGATTCGTGGAGATTCGCAGGTTTTCGTTTGTGCGGTAATTCCAATAACAGACGACTTGCCACGAAATAATGCGGCTGCCAATTGCTTCGGATTCTGCTTCGTCATGACCAGTGAAACTTCCGTTGTCGGCAAAAGCCGCGATTTCTTCGGCTTCCCGTTTTCATTTTCGTCCGTTGTGGCAAAGGCCAAATGATCGTAAATCGTTTGAAAGTGTTACCTTCGGGCAATGTCTTCGCGGTTTCCCAACCAATCGCTAAAATGACGTCCATCCCAAGCACGGGACCTAATGGAATCTTTGACCGCTGACCGCAAGTTGATGTAGGAACCTAAAATTGGACATTGCGGCCGCGCAATCAGAACTTCGCAGAGCGTACCTGCGTGGTGGTCCAGGTGCCCTGGTCTCGGGATTGGTTTGGTTGGTAGCAGGAGTCACAGCAACAGCCTCTGGCGTGCCAATTGGCTTCGCCGTTTTGTTTTTCGGGGGGATGCTAATCTTCCCTGTTGCTACGTTAATCGTTCGAGTCTTTTTACGCCGCGAGTCGGTTCGCAAAGAGAATCCCGGCGGCCTGACGGTTATTGAAACTATTTTTCCAATGATCGGAGGATTACTGGCGGCATGGTTGCTTATGCCCTCTCACCCAGAGCTTGTTTTTCCGATGGCAGCAATTGCAGTTGGCGCACACTATTTTGGCTTTCGCACAACATATGGAGACTGGACCAATTGGGTTCTTGGGGGAATCATGTGCTCCTTTGGTATTGCTTCCATTTTTTATGGAATGCCAACCTCAAATATTGTTCCATACGCGATTGCCTGTATCGAGATAGCCTTTGGCTGTTGGTTTACCTGGATCAGTATTTCGAAAGAGAGATTGAATTCGTCGGCAGATACAGATTGAAAGTTGGGCGGATATCCTCTAAGTATTTGACATCGCGAGTTGTGGAGCGATGGCGGAGACGTGCTGGTTGCTCAAATTCGCTGTTCAAGAAACCCCGGGGAAATTAGAAGGTTTGGTTGGCTGTTTTTCTGTTGAGTTGAAGCACCAAGATTCTCTTGCCTGCTATCCGGTTACCAAGTTCTTTCATGCCACCTCCAAACTCAGGTCATGCGCCTCGATTATTGCTTGAACTTCGCCAAGCGAAGCACCTCGAGCACGAGTCTCCTTGACCAAATGTGCGAGTTCCATTTCCCGAGCTACGTGCGGATCCACTTGCGACTTGGCCTCACGTACAATGCCGCTCTTCTCGCCAATGCAGTGCAATCGGCGCTAGGACTCGTCGCAAGTCGTCCCCCAATGCTGACGGCCCGTGTGACATCTGCATCTCGCAGCGGTTTAGTTGATCGAAGCACATTCCGACAATGGCGTTTGTGATCTCGACCTGTTCAGACGGATTTTCTGAACGAGTTGTTCCGCATTATGCGGGTTTGGCCCATTCAAAGGCTCGCGAAGATGAAAAGAGCTGCGAAATCGAAAGCGTAACAACTCCATCATTTACTCCATCTTGCAATGTTCCCCCATCGGTTCCATGAGGGTTTCGAAGTTTTACGTGCGTGACGAATCCCCACGAATCTAGTACGAATCCAGTGACCATATAGGCATGATTTGGAACCAACACATTTTTAATCGAGGATACATTGGACGCTACGGTCAACAGATAACCGGAACTCCAATTGACATACATTTGCGTTGCCATAGAGAAAGCGTCTGGAAATAGAAATTTTTCCGATTTCCCGTGAACCAGCCCGAATCCCTGGAACACCTCGGAAACCCATCCGCCGCTTATTCTGTTGTAGTTGCAAACACCATTAAATGCTTTAGAGTAAACAAACGCCTTCTCATACAATGCAACCCAGGCGGAGTTATCTGCTCCCTTTCCGGCGTACGCCAGCGTGGTACCTGTCGAGACCGGCAAGTCGTTGTCAATCCGGTAAAACTTGTCACCCCATCTCACGCCATAGGTTCCGTCCGAGAAGTCGACGATATTCTGACGAATGGCGTGAGGGGTCCGCATGGCGATTTCACCCAAGCCGGAAAGCAAGTAGCAATCGCCGACCGCGCCTTGGATGATATCGGTGGCACTTGGGCCCTTTGTTGAAAACATCGTTAGCGTTCCGAAATTGTGATAACTAAACGGGGTTGTTGGATCATTAATACGGTCGCCGTCCAAAGTCAAATCAGCCGTTTGTCCCCAAGAATAATTGGCAAATTGGGAAACGCCTTGAACTTTGTCGCCGGTTCCGACGTTGGCCGTGATATCTTTCTGAGTTGCACTATCAATCCAAAAGGTGTCGTTGTCATTGCCACCGTCAACAAAGTCGGAAAAAGCTCCATCAATAGAAACCAGCACATCGTTTCCGTTTTGTCCGTAGAGGGAATCGGTTCCTTGACCGCCATTGAGAAGGTCCGCTTCGGAGCCGCCATATAGGAAGTCATTTCCCTGCCCACCTAGCAATTTGTCCTTTCCAGCCCCACCGTCAAGCATGTCGTAGCCAGGCCCGCCAATCAAGTTATCGGCCCCTGCGACGCCAAACAGGTTGTCGTTTCCCCAGGATGCATCAAGTGTGTCGTTTCCATCGCCACCGTCTAATTTGTCGTCACCCTCATATCCTTCGATCTGATCATCCCCGCCCCTTCCAAAAAGAAAGTCATTGCCTGTACCGCCGTAAAGACGATCAGCAGCTGAGCCACCGACGAGCTGGTCATTGCCGTCATTCCCCGTTGCCACGGTCGAAATGCTGGTATCGTTCTGAAACCAGTCGTTGCCAGCATTGCCATAGAACCGAATTTCCTTGACGGGTTCGGACAGGGAGGTCGTCCGTTGGTTGCTTGAAGAGACGTCCCAGGCAATGACCGAAATCCCGCCTGCGACGTAATTAACAAAAGCGTTGTCCGCAATTCCGGACCCCGTGATTGTGATTATGTCTGCGGAGGCATCGTAGCTAATTGCGGCTGCAAGCAACTGCCGTTTTTCGAGCGATTCGAAAGACAAAGTAGCGTATCTGTCAGGACGTGTACTCTGAGGACGAATTGCATTAGTTTTTCGAAGATTCGATATGTGACCTGGGGCGGACATTTTTCTCTCCATTTGTTTAGAACTCGCGGTATTGGATACAGCGAGAGCCAGTCACAGGACCGGACAAAAATCCTTGAGATTTCTTGAAAAGGAGAAAAAAGCCGGCAATTTGCCCAAAAATAGCTCATTTTTTCGTTTTGGAAGTTGACGATAGTCGCTGGGTGCGATTCCCTTAAACAGGCTATTCCGCGGGCAATTCGCCACCCAATAAGTCAAACAAAGTGAGACAAGCTGATTGCCAATACCGACGTACGGTTCGTTCGCTGACTTGAATGATTTCCGCGATTTGCAATTGGGTCCAACCATGGTAATAAGTCAAAGAAACCACCTCCCGCTCTTCAGCTGGGAGTCTTTCGATGGCACGATGAAATGCGGTCCATCGGTCTAAGTCTGTGTGGGCAGTTTCGGGCGCGGGTGGATCGAGCTCTCGGGGTGTGCTGTTCGCGCCGAATTTGTCTTGCGTAACCGCCACGCTGGCATGATTAAAGCCCATTCCCTGGGGACCTTGATAATGTCTTGCCAAGTCCAAAAGGACGCGGCGAATTTGTTCTGCGGCCAAGCCGTATAAGGCCCGTTGAGTAACGGGTTGGACTTCTTCGAGGGCCCGCAATAATCGAATCGAGGCACTTTGCACAATGTCACAGGTTTCTTCCCAACGCCGCACCTTCGGAAATCCCTTCAACATTTTTCGCGCAAGAAATTCCAGCCGCTGCTGCATCTTGTGCATCAATTCATCGCGTGCGCCGGCATCTCCAGCGGCGATTCGCGCACACAATTGCTGGAAATGCAAACTATCCTGAATGTCGTCCACGGCGAGGCCTCGTCGGAATTCGGATCCGAATTATCTGCGGAGTACAAGGTCGCAATTATTCTGGTCCTGATGAATATCGCATAAACATGATCGATTGTAGGATTGTTATTCACCGTCCACAATATTAATCGATTCTTAACGGATCGGCTTTTGATTTCCTTACAAAATTTGTCTAACGGACACGATGTTGAACAACGAACCGATTGATCAATTGTTGTTGGCATGGGAAGAGTTGACCGACAAGGGCCATGTCGTCTCTGTCGAGCAATTATGTGGCAATCACCCGGAATTGGTTGGCGAACTCCAGCGGCGGATTGTGAGTTTGCAGCACATGCGCCACTTGTTGGGTACCTCTTCCAAATCTTTGTCCAGCACCAGCGAACATGAAGAACATTCCAGTGCCGGCAATTTTCGGGCAACGCTACCCCCGTTGCAGACCTCTACGAATATTCCAGGATATGAAATCCTTTGCGAACTGGGGCGCGGTGGAATGGCTGTGGTCTACAAGGCAAGGCAATTGAAACTCAACCGGATCGTCGCGTTGAAGATGATTTTGGCGGGTGACCACGCCACTCCTGATTTGCGTCAACGCTTTCTATTGGAGGCCTAAACGATCGCTCGGCTAAGACATCCGCATGTAGTGCAAGTCTATGAGTTTGGAACCCATGACGGTAAGCCATTCTTCTCCTTGGAATTCATGGATGGCGGATCGCTTTCTGACAAAATGAAATCCGAAAAAATTTCTCCCTTAGAGGCCGCGAAACTCGTGGCGACATTGGCCGACACGCTTGAAACTGCGCATAAACAAGGCGTCATCCACCGTGATTTGAAACCTGGCAACGTTTTGATTACCGCAGATGGGACACTTAAAATTGCTGATTTTGGTTTGGCGAAACAAATCGATTCCGGATTGACGATTAGTGGGGCAGTCTTAGGGACACCTAGCTATATGGCTCCGGAACAGGCTCTGGGTAACTCGCGCCAGATTGGTCCAAGTGCTGATATTTATGGACTGGGTGCAATTCTGTACGAACTGCTGACTGGCGTCCCTCCTTTCAAAGGTTCCACGCCTTGGGAAACTGTCAAAATGGTGATTGGTTCCGAACCGCTGCGGCCTTCGCGGCTCCGACCCGGAATTCCTCCAAACCTCGAAGTGATCTGTCTCCGATGTCTTGAGAAAACGGTTAGCGCCCGCTATTTTTCGGCTGAATCCTTGGCGGACGACTTAAAGCGTTTTGTTCGAGGCGATGGGATCTTGGCGCGACCGGCAGGAAAAATGGAACGTGGCTGGCGGTGGTGCCTGCGAAATCCTTTGCTTGCTGGCTCTTTCATGTTGTTGATTGTGACCTTGCTGAGCGGCACAGTCGTAGCATCTTACTTTGCAATCACAGCCGAATATGCCCGCAATGAAGCTCGTCGACAAGTTGTAGACCTTTGCACCACGATGGGATTTGAAGCAGAGAGCCGAAAAGATTCAGACCTCGCTTTGCTCTGGTTCGCGAGAGGAATTCGCATGGCTGACGAAGGTGAAGGCCAACGACTCAATCGCATTCGTGTTGCCAACTGGCTGGATCACGTCAGCCGGCCGATTCAAATGTTTTCGATTCCCGGGTTTCGAGACCAACAAGATCGTTTCTCAACCTTTGAATTCCATCCTGAAGGAACCCATTTGTTGGCAGTCCTGGACAGCCAAAGGTGTTTTTTGTGGAATCTTTCAACACAGTTGCCAGAATCCATGCCGGAAAATCTTGAGCGGGTGAGCTCGGCGGCATGGAGTCCCAACGGTGACCGCTTAGCAGTAGGAACTTCAGATGGACAAATTAAAGTTTTTGAGTTTCCCGGATGTAAATTGGTCTCGGAGCTGCACGCCCAAGGACCAATCGCTCCGTTGGTGTTTGATCCGTTTGGTCGCTACCTAGCGTGGGGAGAGCTCGCCTCTGCCCGAGTTTGGGATAGTCGCGAAGGCAACTATGCCACAACCAGTTTGATTCATCCAAAACCCATCTACACGATTCGCTTTAGTCCCAACGGTGATCGGCTCGTAACAAGCTGCGCCGATCGTTTTGCACGAGTTTTCGCGATTGGTTCTAACGGGCAGGAAACTGAGCCTTCGTTCGAACCGCTGAAACATGATGCAGGCTCGTCTGGTGTTTCACATGGCGGTCGCGATACTGTTGCACCCCGATTCGTTAATCAAGGCCACGAGCTAATTACAGTTGCACGCAATAACTTAGACAACAGCCGTTCGGACATTTCTTGGTGGGACGCCCGCTCAGGGAAGTTGATTCGAACGGTTCCCGCGCCGTTGCATTCGAACCTCTTGGTTGCGATGACTGTTTGTCCCCGAGATGAGTTTGTTATATTTATATGGAGCGATTTTGCGGCGGTCTGGTCAATTCCCGAGGGACGGGAGGTCGGTCGGTTTGATCCCCCGCACGATTATTCCGAAGACGTCATGATCGACCCAAGCGGCACCAAGGTTATCTCGTGCGGTCAAGACGCAACTGCCCGAATTTGGTCGCTTCCTCCCAGTGAAATTAACAGCTTGGTCGAGGCACAATCACCAATTCGGCATGCCCAATCGGTCGTTCGCGCACGGTTTAGCCCAGTCAGCAATTGTTTGGCAACTGCCCAGTGGAATGGGGACGTGATTATTTGGAAATTACCCAATAATGATCCGCCACGGTACCGATTCAACATAAACGGGACGACACGTTTAGCGATAAGTCCCGATGGAAGATACGTAATTCCCAACGGTGTCAGCTACCGCAATGGTTCTTTGAAAACAGTGCAGTTCCATGACGCCGTGACAGGAAAGCCAGTGGGTGAAGCTATTCGTCCGGAAGGTATCGTACTCGACGCTTCCCTAAGTCCCGACGGAAGTGCGTTGGCAATTGCATGTTCGGGAACGGAGTTGGTTTCTAAACGGGACGTCGTTCGCAAGCTAAAAGACGGTCGCGCGGGAAATGTGCAATTCTGGGATTGGAAAACCGGTCAACGTCGCGGCGAACCTGTCCGCACCGAGACGGAACCACGAGGATTGGCCTTCAGCCCTTCGGGCAATTTACTCGCCCTGATTTGTGCCGATGGATGGCTATCACTGATCCGTACGGACGACGGAACTGTTGTAAAAAAGTTTGATACGGGGCAGCGCAAATCAGAATCTGCAAATCTTTGGACGGCTAACGGACTCGTTCGTTTTAGTCCCGACGGACGTTTGCTGATTACTTGGGAAATGGACAAGTTCGTCCAGGTTTGGGACGTTTTGAGCCAGGAAAAACTGTTTGATCTGCCCCATTTGGGGCGCGTGATCGACGTCGAGTTCGGCCAAAAATCCAATGTGTTGATGACGTCATCCAAAGACTGTTACCTGCGGATATGGGATTTGAAAACGGGAAAAATGGTCGGCTCCCCATTGGCACACCCTCGAAGTGTTGCTGCTGCTCGATTTGGTCCGGATGATCTTTTAGTCTACTCGGGCTGCGATGACGGAATTATTCGCGTCTGGGATTGGCGGAAAGGCCATTGCCAGGCTGCATGGAAGTTTCATCGAAGTCTAGTACACGACCTCCGATTGTCTTCTGATTCACAATGGATTGTGACCTCAGGAGTTGACGAAACCTCGATTTTCGATCGAAGAACAGGCACTCCTATTCTTCCCACGCGATGGAGAAATGCCGTAAATTTGTCCGTCCAGACGAGCCCCACCGATCAAATCGCTTTTGTGGGAGGATTTTTTCGGGCGATCGAGCCTATCGACTTGGCTCGTTTGACATCACCAAGCAAGGCTTCCCTCGAAGAGCTGAATTTGCTTGCGGAATTAGTAACAGCGAGTCAAATTTTAGATTCCGGGGAGATTCTTCCATTATCGCCACGTGCCTGGCAACAAAAGTGGTTAGAACTGCAAACAAAATACCCTGCTGCAATCGAAGCGGCCGCAATTCATCAACAGGAACCAGCTGCGACAGGTAGCGTGTCAATCATTGAGGATCAATTGGCGGCGAAGGTCGAACCCGTCATTGGTAGGTTGCTGAAAGCCGACGGAATCAAATTGGTCGATAAAGCTGTTGCGGGGCGGTCGTGTGTCGAGTTGATTGGAAAAACATCCTCGCTGACGTATCAACTTCCTCAGTTTCCACTGACGAACTGTACCCTGTCGTTTTGGCTTCAGCCGTTGGATTGGAATTTAGACAAACCTTCGATTGTTTGTTGCGCGAACGCCACACCTTCGGACGATCCATTACGCATTCTGATTGATCGGAATAAGTTGTGGGCCGAATTCTGTGCGGGGGACGTCCAGCGATTTGGAGCGATTCCCGTAGAAGCGGGAAAATGGATGCACCTAGCGTTGGTCAAGCAAACCGGCACGTTGGCTTTGTACGTCAACGGCCAACTTCGGGGAACCTGCATGACACCGAGCGCGATTTACAGCGATGCCGACCATTTCTCTCTGGGCTCGCAAGGAGGCACGAACTATTTTCATGGTCGTTTTTCCGATTTGCGATTGATCGATCGAGCAATCTCGCCGTCTGATGTACGACGAATGGCGGACCCGCCAGACGAATAATGTGCATAGTCAACTTGTCGTGCATAACCACCTGCGAGTCTCAACTGTTTCCTCCGAAAACGAAACAATTATCAAAAGCAAACAATTAACAAAAGCATTTGGGGAAATCGGTTGCGTGGACAAATCAGGAGTGGCGAATCAAGCTTGTTGAAGACATAAAATCCTCTCGTCCTCTGCCGGCCAATGAAGTTTTTTCATTCGTTCGCCACCGCTGACCAAGCGCCTTCGCTCAACGCTGAATTTCATCTGGCGAATCGCCTCGAGAGCGAGACGCATTTCCCGAATCCCATTCTTCAAGTCAAATTTCTTTGACCCGTTTACTTTTCGCCGTCGATGCGAGATTTGGCTCGATTCCAGTCGTAATCTTTGGGTTGGTCGTAGTCCTGGTTTTCTTTTAGTTGGGCCAGATCGACGCGTTTGACTTCCACGCCGTGTTCGGGCACTTCACCTTTTGCCGACCACACGATTCCGTTGAGCACGACCTTGCGGAAATTTTCGTTGCCCCAATTCCAATGGTCGTGGCCACCCGTAAAGCCAAAACTACGACCTCCATCATCTCGCTCTGTGGCCCAAGCGACATGTTGCATCAAGCCCTTTTCAACCTCGACTCGTACGGTGGGATTGCCACTGTGAGGGCCGTCGGGGCGGCTCATCGTGTCTTTCGCAGGAACTGCCGAAAGAACTGGGGTCACTCCCTTCAGGCCGTCTCGGAATCGCATGTGGAAGTACCATTCGTCTTCGATATGGAACGGCTTTACGCCGCGGCTGGTTGGATGATTGGGGAACTTTTCGAAGCTGGCGACCCAGTGAGGGTTGACGGACCAATGCGGCTCGAAGTAACCGCCTAAAAGTGTCACGAACTTGTCGCCGACAGGTCCCTTGGGGAATTCGACCGCGTAGTGAATGCAAACGATGCCGACGCCTTTTTTAGCCAACGTTTCGACTTGGTCCAAGTGCGGAATAGCAGGATGGCCATCGCCGCCGTCAGCGTACATGACGATGCAATCCGCGTTTTCAAAAGCCGAGTCGTCTTTTGGCCAATCGTACTTGTAGATGTCACAACGATAACCGGGCATTCCCTCCTCGATCTTCTTCGCCAACAGTGCACAGCCTGCATAGTGTTCGTGTGCACCGTAGCCATGGCTCTTGTTGCCCGCCAGGAAGACAATTTTCTTGGGAGACACCGTGCTTTTTTCGGACACTTGCCCCCAGCACCATGTTGTCGAACCAATCATAAGGACTAGGCAAGCGACTATTATTCGAGACATCTTTCGTTCCTGTTTTAGTTTTCGATGGACTTCTTCGCGAATTTTTTTTTCGCGTTCCTTGCAGTTGACGGAAGTTGGTCCGACCCGTCAAAACGCAGACTCCCATTAGACTGTGAAAGAAAGTCACATGCAATTGTAGGCTGCCATTTGTAGCATTGGCACATCCACGACGTTCTGCAATTCACCAAAATTGCTTCGTCTCCTATACTAGGCGCTTGTCAATTTGCATTCAACGAGGTTTTAAGGAGTATTGCGTGTCCCGCATCAAACGTATTTTGGTCACAGGAGGAGCTGGCTTTTTGGGCTCTCATCTCTGTGAAAGGTTGGTAGGAGAAGGTCACGATGTGATTTGCCTTGATAACTTTTTTACCAGCCAGAAGTCCAATGTCGTGCACCTTCTTGGCAAACCGAATTTCGAGTTGATTCGCCACGACGTCGTACAGCCGATTTGGCTGGAGGTCGACGAGATCTACAATCTGGCTTGTCCCGCTGCTCCCGGCCACTACCAATACAATCCGATTAAGACCATGAAGACGAGCGTGATCGGCTCGATTAACTTGCTCGGCATGGCGCGGCGGTGTAACGCCAAAATATTCCAGGCCTCAACGAGTGAAGTTTACGGTGATCCCGAGGTTCATCCGCAGCCCGAATCCTATCGAGGTTGCGTCAATCCGATCGGAATTCGTGCTTGCTACGACGAAGGCAAACGAGCGGCGGAAACGTTGTTCGTCGATTATCACCGCATGAACAAGTTGAGGATTCGCATTTGCCGAATCTTTAATACCTACGGTCCGCGAATGCATCCGTTTGACGGTCGCGTCGTTTCAAACTTCATCCGACAGGCACTCAAGAACGAAGACATCACGATTTTTGGTGACGGATCACAGACCCGATCGTTTTGTTACCGGGACGACTTGGTGGAAGGCTTTATCCGATTGATGAATGCTCCGGATTCCGTGAATTTTCCAGTGAACATCGGCAATCCCGGCGAGTACACCATCAAGCAATTGGCTGAAATGACAATCGAGTTAACCGGCAGCAAGTCGAAACTTGTCTATCGGCCGCTCCCTGCCGACGATCCCACGCGACGCCGTCCCGATATTACCTTGGCCCAAACGCATTTGAAGTGGGAGCCTAAGGTCCCGTTGCGCGAGGGATTGCAACGCACGATCGATTGGTTCAAGCAAATTGATCCCGAACAATACCGACCGCCTACTCCCAATTACTAACGTTTTGAAAACAATGGACCGCCGAATTCGCAATTGTCACTTGCTTAATCCAACTTTGATTGAGTGACTCAAAGAGTTCGACGACGATGCGATTCTGAAAAACTATTTTGCAAACGACAATCAAAGCAGTCGCTTGGAGTGCTTGGACAGGAAAGGTGTTACAGGATGCCTCCCGAATATGATTTGATCGTGATCGGTGTCGGAGGGATGGGGAGTGCCGTGTTGTATCGGGCTGCCAAGCGAGGGCTGAGTGTTTTGGGCCTGGAGCAATTCGGGGTCGGGCACGATCGAGGAAGTTCTCACGGCCAAACACGCATTATTCGACAAGCGTACTATGAGCATCCGAACTATGTGCCAATGGCCCGTCGGGCCTTCGAAATGTGGCGGGAAATTGAACGCGAGTCTCAAGCCGATTTGTTGTTTACGACTGGCCTGTTGCAAGTCGGCAGCCCCGAATCCGAGTTGATTGCTGGAGTTCGCCGCAGCGCGAAAACTCATGGCTTGCCGGTTCTGGAAATGTCCCCGGCTGAGATCGAATCCCGTTGGCCCTATTTCAAGATTGCTGCCGATCAAATCGGATTGTTCGAGGAAACTGCCGGCTATTTGCGAGTTGAGAAATGCGTCGCCCAAATGACTCGTTTGGCCCTGGCACGAGGCGCAGAGTTGCGGACCAACGTGACTGTCGAGGGTTGGTCGGCGAGACCCGGCGATGGCGTCGAAGTACGCCTTGAATCGGGCATCGTGAGCGCGCGACATTTGATCATCACGGCCGGACCTTGGTCAGCGGGTCTGCTGGGGGACCTTGGGTACAAGCTCAACGTGGTGCGTAAACAACAGGCGTGGTTTCAAACTGATCGTCACGAGGTTCATCAGGGAAATGGTGCCTGTTGTTTCTTGATTGATTCAAAGGAAGGTTGCTTCTACGGATTCCCGCAAATTGATTTGTTAGGAATGAAGGTTGCGGAGCACTCGGGGGGGCAGGTTACCGCTTCGGCCGATGAATTGGAACGCGAGCTAAACAATGAGGATTTGACGCGCGTCCACGATTTTCTGGCACGCAGTTTCCGCATCGGAAAACATCGACTTGTTCACTCCAGCGTGTGCATGTACACCCGATCACCCGATGAGCATTTCATTCTCGACAAGTTCCCCGGTTATCAACAAGTCGCCTTTGCCGCGGGATTGTCGGGACATGGTTTCAAATTCGCGCCGGTGATTGGTGATCATTTGGTAGGTTTACTGCTGGATGAACGGAATCCGGATTGCGACTTTTTGAGCTTGCGTCGATTCTCGGAAACAGGGACAGCTTAAGCATGTGGCCGAAAAGGAATGCGAAATGAATCGAAGTTTTGACGTGGTAGTGATTGGGACGGGACCCGGCGGTGAAGGGGCGGCGATGCAACTCGCCAAATGTGGCAAACGTGTGGCCGTCGTCGAGCGGTACGATTTGATTGGCGGTGGCTGTACTCACTGGGGAACGATCCCCAGCAAGGCGCTTCGCATGGCTATTTATCAACTGACCGAAGCGCTGCGCAATCCACTCCTGATTCGGGCCGGTGTGCACGCCAATGTTTCGGTTTCTGAGTTGCGACGCAATTCTCAATCGATCATCAATAGCCAAGTTGCCTTGAGGCAAAAGTTTTATGAACGCAACGATGTGGAGATTCTCCAAGGCGAGGCAAGTTTCCTGGATCGAGAGCGAATCGTTGTCAATGGGGAAGAAATCAAAGCTAAGTATTTTGTAATCGCTACCGGCTCTCGACCCTACCGTCCGATAGACGTCAACTTCGCTCACCCACGGATCTTCGACAGCGACACGATTCTCAGTTTGGACCGCCAAGTTCATTCGATCACGATTTACGGTGCAGGTGTGGTAGGCTGCGAATATGCCTCGATGTTCCGCAATCTCGATTGGAAAATCAATTTGGTTAACAATCGCGCACGACTGCTTGATTTTTTGGATGATGAAATCAGTGATGCGCTGAGTTATCACATGCGTGAGCGAGGTGTCGTCATTCGCCACAACGAATCGTTCGAAACGATTGAGGCGTCCGCCGATTCGGTCGTGCTTCGGCTGAAGAGCGGCAAAGAAATCAAATCGGATATTTTGTTGTGGGCGGCGGGAAGGACCGGAAATACCGATCGGCTCGGG
>WBZS01001231.1_pt1 | contig 15961 bp, 15 predicted proteins | sample 5204201 | NCBI WGS metagenome assembly WBZS01 (sample SAMN12344357, study PRJNA552823) | activated sludge metagenome | biome: Activated sludge suspended growth; feature: Nitrification reactor; material: Wastewater; isolation source: activated sludge from nitrification reactor of wastewater...
CGCCGAACCCAAACCGAGAAGGCTGGACCTGGGGCACAACAGTTGAGTACCAAGCCTTCCACCTCGCCTACCACACCGGCCAAATGTACTCAGTCCGCCACTTGCTCGGGCATGAGACCGTGGATAACTAGTTCAAAAAATGGTGGGAACACAGAGTTTGAACTTAAGACTTTTACAGGTTTCATCGTCATCGAAGACCGTTCAACATCCGCTCTCAAGTTCAGAAACAACCACTGAGATCCCGTGAAACCCTATCTCGCCGATAGGCAGGCTTCAGCGTATTTATGACCAGTTCGTGGATTGGGCTTGACACGATCGGGCGCCCTGACCAACAACTCCACTAGGGATTTGACAAGAAGCACTCTTCAATCACCGTACAGCACCTTTCGTCGAGCGGGACTAAATTAGGTTAGTGCCCCGGATTCCCAAACCGTTTCTCCGCCTCATCGAGCACGGGACTGGCCTCTGGGTGTGCGCGTTCGATGAAGTCCCTCTTCCGTTTCCACACACCCTCCCAGCCCTCGGTTCGCACGATGTTCAGCCCAAAACCGAGGCCAATTATGGCAATCAACACACGACGGCGATTACAACCGACCACGCTCTCCTTGCCTTTTCATTTCCCATTGAACACCCAGCGCGTCCAAACACATGCCGCTTTACCCAGAGCAAGTGTCCAGGTCCTCATTAGGTGCGCCCCAAACGAATAAATCTCGTGAGGCACGCCCCCTAAGTTGTTGAGCTGGGACACGATATCATTTCTGCCGCCAACACTGGCGAGCGCCTCCATCAAGTGCGAGGCTCCTCCGTTCATCGAGCCACAGGCTACCTGGCCCTAACTCAGCCCAGCTAGGACTCATCTCACTAGGTATCACTCCGCAAGTAGCCGATAGCCGACGCCTGTTTCGGTTCTTATGAATCGAGGCCTCGCAGGCTCATGCTCAATCTTCTGCCTAATAGCTCCCATGTGCACGCGAAGGGTGTGAGTCGAATCATCGTAAGCCGGACCCCACACCTCTCGCAGCAAGTGGTTATGGGTCAAGACCCTGCCTGCGTGCTTAGCAAGCAGTGCGAGCAGTTTGTATTCTATAGGCGTTAGTCGAATTTCGCGTCCCTCCACTGAGACAAGGCGCGACTCGAAGTCAATGCAAAGGCCGCGTAGCTCGAATTTAGGTTCAATGGCGGGCTGGTCAGTTCCCGAGTGACGTAGCGCAACGCGGACTCGGGCCATGAGCTCACCGATTGCAAACGGCTTAGTGAGGTAATCGTCCGCTCCGGCATCAAGAGCTGAGATCTTATCTCTTTCTTGGCCCCTTGCTGAGAGAATGATGATCGGTACTTTTGACCATTCGCGAAGACGCTGAACAACCTCAATGCCATCGATGTCTGGCAGGCCAAGATCAAGAAGGACGATGTCCGGATTCTTCTGTGCGACGAGCCTGATGCCCTCTTCCCCTGTCCCTGCCTCGATGAACTCTGCCTCATCGGGAGCAAGGCTGGCACGCAAGAACTTGCGAATCGGGACCTCATCCTCAATCACCACGAACCTGGTGGGTTCGCTCATCGACTCTCCCCTTTGTCGCTTATGGGAAACAACAAGAGGAATTCTACGCCGCCCCTGTTCCGGTTCTTCGCAACAATTGAACCTCCGTGCGCGGCCATCACGGCACGGCAGATTGCGAGTCCTAGTCCAAACCCACTTCCACCGCGCTTCTGGAACTTCTCGAAAAGTAACTCCAACTCGGGTGGGGGAATTCCAGGACCGTCGTTCGACACGATCACTTCGATCCCTTCTGCTCTCTTCTTCGCTACAATATCTACCTGTGCCTGGGCTCCGCCGTGTCGAGCCGCGTTTTCCAGAAGGTTGACAAATACTTGTTCAACAAGCACGCCGTCAAGTTTTAACAATGGAAGATCGGAGGCAAGGTCTAGGCGAACAGGCTCAGTGAACATGCCTTCGCTCCGAAGCATCGCTGATCCGATTAGTTCCTCAAGAGACTGCCAATCGAGGTTGAGGTCCACTCCGCCGCCTTCAAACCTTGACATGTCCAGCAAGTCGCGAACCAGTTTAGCCATCCTCACAGATTCTTCGAAAACCGTCGTCGCAAGAGTACGCGAACGCTCACTCAAATCAGGCTGCTCAACCAGGCTGCTCGCGGCTCCTTCGATCGACGCGAGCGGAGTGCGAAGGTCGTGTGAGACGCTGCTGAGCAGGTTACTTCGAAGCTTTTCCCGTTCCACCCGTAAGCTCGCTTCATGCGAATCTTTCGCAAGTTTGGTGCGATCAAGAGCCAGCGCCAATTGGTGAGCAATGGATTCGACTTTATGACGAATCGAAGAATCAAGAACATCACCCGGTGGCGCGCAAAGTCCGATCACTCCGGCACATTTGTCAGACCCCTTGATCGGCAAGTACATTCCTATGGAGCCTGCTAAGGTATCGGTGCCTCTGCCTGCAGGACGGTCGTTGTCGAACACCCAATTCACTACAGCAGTTTCCTTTTCAACTGACTCAAATTCTGTCTTCGATCGGGCAAGAATCTCCGGCTTGCCGTCATCCCCTCTCACAAACACGGCTACGTCTGATCCAGAGATTTCTGCGGCCTTTCGTGCGGCGACTTCTGCCATTTCGTCTTGTTTCCTGGTTGAAGCTAGGTGCCGACTGACCTCGTACAGAGCAGCCGTCTCTCGTTCCCGCTTTGAAGCGGCACGGGTTTGCTCCTTAAGGCGCAGCGTTAGCGTGCTGATGAGAAGGGAAACGGCAAGCATAACCCCAAAAGTCACCACATACTGGGCATCGCCTACAGCAAAGGTGCCCTTTGGAGACACAAAGCAGAAATCAAAGAGAGCAACACCCAGTACTGCGCCAAGAAGGGCCTCATTTCGACCGTACCGGACTGAGACCAGGGCCACGCCAAGGAGGTAAATCATGACGATGTTTGCCAAGTCGAACTGTTGGACCATGAGGAATCCAATGCCAGTGCAGAGCGCAAGTATCGCGAGCGTGGCCGCATAACTGTGCCACGTCGCAGGTTCGGGTTTGCGCCTGACCAGGAGAGGTGTTCCTTGCTCTTCTGCTCCGGTGATGACTAGCACATCGATTTCGCCGCTGGTCCGGATCATTTGGTCGACGACCGACCCAAACAACAGTTCTCGCCAACGCTTGCGCACGGGCTTTCCCATGACGATCGTGGTGGCATTTTCCGACTGGGCAAATCGGATTACTTCAGCCACAATATCTTCGCCCGCGAGCGCAACGGTTTGAGCTCCGAGGCTTTCTGCGAGGGCAAGTGCCGCTTCAAGTTGAGCCCTTCCACGCTCAGAAATGCCGCTTTGGCGGGGACTTTCCACGCTAACTGCAATCAAGTCAGCGTGCAGATTTGTCGCTAAACGCTTAGCGGCCCGGACGACTCTCGGTGCCATACGGTTCGGAGCAACGCAGACAAGAATGCGCTCTTTGGCATGCCACGGATCTCGGACATCCTGAAGGGACCGGCTTTGGCGCATCTCTTCATCGACACGTTCTGCAGTGTGGCGCAAGGCTAGCTCGCGTAGCGCCAACAGGTTGCTGCGCTTAAAAAAGCCGGTGATGGCCTGATCGACTTTCTCGGGAATATAAACCTTGCCCTCTTGTAGCCGTTTATGCAGCTCTTCTGGTGGAAGATCGACCAGTTCAACTTCGTCCGCTAGATCAAAAAAGGAGTCCGGCACGGTCTCCTGGATGAAGACACCCGTGATCTGAGCAACCACGTCGCGCAGACTTTCGATGTGCTGAATGTTTACCGTCGTTCGAACATCAATACCTGTCTCGAGGAGCTCAGCGATGTCCTGCCATCGTTTTGTGTGGCGACTCCCAGGCGCATTCGTGTGGGCCAGTTCATCGACCAGCACAACTTGCGGTCTTCTGGCGAGTGCAGCGTCGAGGTCAAATTCTGAGATTTTCACTAACCGGTGCTCGACCTCCCGCAAAGGGAGCTGTTCAATTCCATGCGCCAGCTCTTCGGTCTCCTTGCGACCGTGAGCTTCCAAATAGCCGACCACCACGTCTAAGCCCCGGTCAACATCCGCACGTGCATTGCTGAGCATGGAATACGTTTTCCCAACTCCGGCTGACATACCCAGGTACACCTTTAATCGACCTCGCTTTTGCGAAGAACGATCAGCGAGATTGGAGGTCGTATTCATCACAGCTCTATAGAAGGCTACCGAAAACGAGGGGGTTGGGTTGCCCAGGTTGATGCGTATTCAAAAACCTGGACGTCGAGGATGGCTTCAGACAATGCCTTCGCAAACTTTCGATTCCAGTCCTTCCTACCCTCCTCGCGAAATCCGGTGGCCTCCGGGCCATCGGCCAGCAATACGCTCAGCGGACCGCGAGGCCCGTGGGAGGCTATCTCCGAAACTGCATCAACAGCGAGAGAGACTGAATTTTCCACACTGCATCGCAGAAGCAGAAGGGGGAAATCCTCCTTAGCAGACCAGTGCTGACGGAATCTCTGAGCCTGCTGATCGTCCGCTGCCAATGCCAGTGCATGGTCAACTGGCATCTCGCTCAGCACATAGGCGGCATCCGACCATCTTGGCAATACACCAACCACTACCGGATCAAGAAGTGGATTGCGCATCACTAGAGTTTCACAATCGCAGCGGCGATAATTGTAGTCCGGTTGTTCGAAGTGCCGTTTCTGTCGACGAAGAACGATTGATTCGCAAAGTCGCGGCGGAGCTCGAGGCGGAGCGTGCCATTCCTATGAACGGCCCATTCATAGCCCAGCGTGGCAGAGTGTAGGATCATTGGCGCACCAACGCGAACTCCGTCCACATCCTCAAAACGCTCAAACCGTAACGAAGCCGCCTGCTTATCACTCACTAGGTGCCTTAGGTAGAGGACCTCTCCATTCCACTTGCCGGCATTAGCGCCACCGCTGGCATTGCCGTAATCCATGTTGAATGCAAGCTTGGTCTTGTCGGAGAGTTGATGCGTTATGATTGCGTCGAAAAGATGCACGCGGGACACCCCTGCGCGTGGAAAGCCAATGCCGCCAAAAGTGCCGACATCGTTTGGCTTATTCGACCCTTCGTTACCGAAGTGGTTCTGAACCACGACAGTTGTCTTGGGACTAACGACAACGGTGAGTTGAGCCCCTAGCGACGGACTCCCATTGCTCTCGACCTCATTCCATCCTTGTACTAGGTAGAGTCCAAGGCTAAGGGTTTGCGATAGTTTTCCCGTTGCGCGAAGGCCCGTTTCATACGTTGGCTCACTGTATGTCCAGTTGAACGAACGGCTATATTGGTCGGATGTGCGGGTGTCAACGCCCTCATAACCGATCCATGTATCGAATTTGCCGAGATCGAAAACCCACCCGCTCTTGGGGCCCGCATAACTTACATAGGCTTGGCGAATCCACTTGTACTTGTTCTTGGCGCCAGGCTCGGCCAAGTTGATTAAGTCAGCGTTCTTGCCTGCGATAAGCTGAACATTCACCCCGAACGGTCGCTTGGCGGTTGGAGCGAGAAGGGCATCAATCTCAACCACTGCAAGTCGAAGGCGATTGTGAGCAATATCAAACCCACGTCCGTTAACTGTATCGCCCGACGCTGGTCGACCAAAGTCGTATTGGAAATATGCATCAAGGTATCCACCTAGTGTCCAATCCGAGTGCGATTGTGCGCAGCTCATTGATGCGAGAACTAAGAATGAGATCGTTGGAACTGCTTTCATTGTTGTGTAGCCTTATCGAGAGCAAGATTGAGTTCGAGTACGTTAACGACGGGTTCACCAAGAATTCCGAACTGGGGCGCTTCGGTATGAGTTTTGACAAGGGTTCGAACAGCGTCCTCCCCCAGCCCGCGTTCCTTCGCGACGCGAGCCACTTGGAACTCCGCCGCCTCTGGGCTAATGTGCGGGTCGAGCCCGCTACCGCTTGCGGTAACCAGGTCGGTCGGAACTTTCCCTACGGCGCTGCCCGCAGCCTCCAAAGCAGAGACTCGGTCGGCGAGCGCACCAGAGACATCCTTCCCCTCGGAGTCCCTACCACCGATTAGGGCAGTGTTGAGCGGTCCTTGGTTGGAGCCGCTGGATGCAGCAGCGTTATAGGGAAAGGGCCCGGTCGCAGATGGTCTGCTCCAAAAGTACTTTGGATCGTCAAAGGGTTGACCAATTAGTCGCGAGCCAATGATTTGACCATTCTTCGAAATGAGTGATCCATTGGCCTTATCCTTGAACGCCGCCTGCGCAATGCCAGTCACGATCAATGGATAGATCACCCCGGTTAGAATCGTCAAGACGATGAATATGCGAACGGCGACGACGAATTCTCTCATTTGAAAAACACTCCGATTAGAAGATCGATTAACTTGATTCCGACGAACGGTACGACTAAGCCACCAAACCCATAAATCCATAGGTTCCGTTTGAGGATTGCGTCAGCCCCGAGAGGCACATACTTCACTCCCTTAAGTGCTAACGGAATTAGGGCGACAATAACTAAAGCGTTGAAGATCACCGCGCTTAGAATTGCGCTTTCGGGAGTCTTGAGTCCCATGACATTCAAGGCTCCGAGCTCCGGATAAGTGACTACAAAAGCGGCAGGCAATATCGCGAAATACTTGGCAATGTCGTTCGCGATACTGAATGTGGTGAGCGCACCCCGAGTCATGAGTAGTTGTTTGCCCGTCTCTACAACTTCTATTAGCTTTGTAGGGTTGCTCTCAAGGTCCACCATGTTGCCTGCTTCCTTTGCGGCTTGGGTGCCTGAGTTCATGGCCACCGCAACGTCGGCCTGGGCAAGCGCGGGAGCATCGTTTGTGCCATCGCCAGTCATAGCAACCAGTCGACCGCCCTGCTGATACTCGCGGATAAGTTTCAGCTTTGCCTCGGGAGTTGCCTCGGCGAGGAAATCGTCCACTCCGGATTCGGCCGCAATCGCGGCGGCGGTCAGAGGGTTGTCGCCGGTGATCATGATGGTCTTGATCCCCATCTTGCGAAGCTCAGCAAACCGTTCTCTAATACCGCCCTTTACGATGTCCTTCAGGTAGATACAACCGAGGACTTTCCCGTTTTCGGCAACGACAAGTGGGGTCCCACCAGCCTTTCCGATTTCGTCAACTTTGGCTTGGACTTCTTGCGGGAACGTGCTGCCTTGGCCCTCGACCCATTTCCTAACAGCGTCTTGGGCGCCCTTTCGCAGGCTGATGCCCTCAAGGTCCACACCGGACATGCGGGTCTGAGCAGTGAACGGGACGAAGTGTTCGCCGCTCACTTCGCGGCCCCGCAAGCCGTATCGCTCCTTTGCCAGCACGACAATGCTCCGTCCCTCCGGAGTCTCGTCAGCGAGACTAGAAAGTTGGGCACGATCTGCCATTTCCTCAATGGTCACGCCGGGAGCGGGGAAGAACTCGACCGCCTGGCGGTTTCCGAGCGTGATCGTGCCCGTCTTGTCAAGCAGGAGCACATCGACATCTCCGGCCGCTTCGACTGCCCGGCCACTCGTGGCGATAACGTTCTTGCGGAGAAGGCGGTCCATACCTGCAATGCCTATGGCACTAAGTAGCCCCCCGATCGTCGTCGGGATGAGGCACACGAGGAGTGCAACGAGGACCGTCACGGTGATTGGGCTACCCTTACCTTCGCTCGCGACCGCATAGAGCGAGAACGGAAGTAGCGTTGCGCACGCAAGCAAGAAGATGATGGTCATTGCCGCAAGCAGAATGTTCAGCGCAATTTCGTTAGGAGTCTTTTGACGCTTCGCGCCTTCGACCATCGAAATCATTCGATCAAGGAAGCTCTCGCCAGGATTGGCGGATACTTGAACAACAATCCAATCACTGAGCACACGGGTGCCACCCGTAACTGCACTGCGGTCTCCGCCAGACTCTCGAATAACAGGCGCAGATTCACCGGTGATCGCACTTTCATCGACAGTCGCAACGCCTTCTACCACGTCGCCATCTCCAGGGATGAAGTCGCCAGCCTCAACCAGCACGATATCTCCTTTGCGCAACTCGGAGGCCGAGACTGATTGATGCTCAGACCGATCCGCTTTGCTTAAGAGTTTCTTCGCGGGGACGTCCTTTTTCGCAGCCTTAAGCGCATCGGCCTGGGCTTTACCACGACCTTCGGCCATAGCTTCTGCAAAGTTTGCAAAGAGGACAGTGAACCACAGCCAGATTGAGATCAGGAGGATGAACGCGGGTGACGATTCTCCATGACCGGTGAGAGCTTGGATCCATAATCCGGTCGTCAAGATCGAGCCGATGAAGACCACAAACATAACCGGATTGCGAAGCTGCACCCTTGGATCGAGTTTTCGAAACGAATCACCGATCGCTCTTCGCACAAGCGATTTGTCAAATAGGGGTTGTGTTTTTTCAGACATTAGCGTAAGCCTCCTGCCATGCGGAGGGCTTCGATACCTGGGCCTAAAGCAAGAGCCGGAATAAAGGTTAAGCCAGCGACGATCAGCACGATGGCGCAAAGCATTCCGACAAACAAAGGTGTGTGAGTGGGTAGGGTGCCTGGCCCAGCGGGCACAACCTTCTTGCGCGCTAACGATCCGGCAATAGCGAGTACAGGAATCATTAACCAGAAGCGGGAAAGCCACATCGCAATGCCACCAAGATAGTTGTGGAAGGGGACGTTCGCGCCGTAGCCGGCGAATGCTGAACCATTGTTATTGGCCATCGACGAGTAGGCGTAGAGAACTTCACTAAATCCATGTGGACCGGAATTTGCCATAGCTTTCACGCCCTGGCTGACTCCTGCGTCTGCAGAGGGCCAGACAAAGCTGATCGCAGTGCAAAGCAACACGAGTGCGCACGGAATGAGGATCACCAAGGAGGCCATCTTCATTTCGTAAGCCTGGATCTTTTTGCCGAGGTACTCAGGCGTCCGACCGACCATGAGTCCGGCGACGAAGACGGTGACAATTGCAAAGACGAGCATGCCGTACAGCCCCGAGCCAACTCCACCAAACACGACCTCTCCAAGTTGCATCAAACCCATCGGCATGAGGCCACCGATTGGTGTGTAGGAGTCGTGCATGGAGTTCACTGAGCCGTTGCTGGCAGCTGTAGTCGCAGTTGCCCATAAGGCAGAGTTCTCAATTCCGAAACGAGCCTCTTTGCCTTCCCAGTTAGCGTTTGTCGCTAGCCCATGCTGGGCGAAAAAAGGGTTGCCGGTTTTCTCGGCGAGGATGCAAGGGACCAGAAAGGCCGCGAACAACAAGGTCATTGCCGCAAGGATTGCCCAGCCTTGCTTTCGGTCCTTAACCATCTCGCCGAAAGTGACGCATAACGCCGCGGGAATCAGCAAAATCGCCAGAACCGAAAGGAAGTTCGTTAGGGGTGTTGGGTTTTCAAATGGATGTGCCGAATTGACGCTAAAGAATCCGCCGCCGTTCGTGCCCAGTTCCTTGATTGCAACTTGTGAAGCTGCCGGGCCAAGGGCGATTACTTGCTCGGTCACTGGTTTACCGTCTATATCTTTCGTCGCTTGAACGATGGCCGCTTTCGCATAAGGCTGGAAGGTTTGCACCACGCCCTGGCTGACAAAGATTAGGCTAAACAAGATCGATAGTGGCAACAAGATGTAAAGTGTTGAGCGCGTAAGATCGGCCCAAAAGTTGCCAATGGAGTTAACTTCTCGGGAGCGAATGCCACGGATCAAAGCCGCCACCACCGCAATACCGGTTGCCGCGCTGACAAAGTTCTGCACTCCGAGCGCAAGCATTTGGGTGAGATAACTCATCGTCGACTCCCCACCGTATCCCTGCCAATTCGTGTTTGTAGCAAAGCTCGACGCCGTGTTAAAGGAAGAGTCTGGAGAGACGCCCCCTAACCCAGCAGGGTTCAATGGCAAGGCTCCTTGGAACCGTTGCAACCCATACACCACCACCATGCCCAAGACATTGAACAGAATCGCAGCGAGTGCATAAGTTTTCCAACTCTGCTCGACTTCTGGCCTGATGCCAGATATGCGATAGATCAATCGCTCGATTGGCCCAAGAACTCGAGATAGGAGCGTAGTTTGACCTTCGAGGACTTTTGCCATGAAGATGCCGAGGGGTTTGGCGCAAAGAAGCAAAACCGCAAAGTACAGAACGATCTGAACCCAACCCATCAGAACTTCTCCGGCTTCAGCAAAGCAAGGAAGAGGTAGCCCAGAAGGAGCATAGCGACTAGTCCGGCTACGAGATAGAGCGTCATTCCGCCTCCCTACCTAGCCGGTCGCACACCCTGATAAACCACAAGGTCGAAAGCCCGAGAATGACCATAACGCCAAACGCGATCCAATCCATGAGGCAATGCTATCAGCCGCGCAAGTCAAGGTCGTAGCAAGGGTGCCCCACAGAGATCAAGATTCCGTCAAGCTGACCGAATAGAACACGCGCGGCTAGCAGCTTGAACCTACACCGGGATTGTAGTGGTCACGCATTAACTAGGATGTAGAACAAGAGCGACTCATCAAGGAACTCCTAACAGGCCCGAAAAGTATCACGCATGGAGCGGATTGTGAGAGCCATCGGGGTCAAAAATAAGGTGCAAAAAGGGGTTCAAAGTCTTGATTCTGGCGACTCGGTACGGACATCTTGAAGATGGTGGGCGGTATAGGATTTGAACCTACGACCCCTACAGTGTCATAGAGATTTCACAGGCTCGACGGATCGGTTTTGAGTCTACCAAGGTCTCAGAACGTCTCAACCTCGCTCCCCCATCGGAGAGACAACGGAGAGACCGCACGCCTGCGCGGAGAATGCACGAAACAACCCATGGATGCCTTTGCAACCGAGTGACCGACAGCTAGAGTCTGATTTAGATTATGAAGCGCATCGAGCACTCAAACGATCCCAAAGCGATGAGAATCGGAATAGAGCCGTCCCATTGCACTCAGGTGAAAGGCAAGGATGCGGAGCACGTCGAGAAAGTCCTCGTGGAATCGCAGTGCGTTAACCTCAACTTGGTCATCGCCAACGAGATTGCCCGAATAAGGGTCGAAGCGGACATAAAAAGGGCCGAACTTGTTTCGCACGCTCCTATTCGTCTCCTTGAGGATCGTCTCGGCAGATAAAAACGAAGTGGCGAGGAACTCGCGCGCATACGATTTTAATGCGAGCATCTGGGCGATGTTGCGGTTGCTTCCGTCAACCCAATGCGCCGTCGCACCTCGAAGGTCTAGATTCTTGACTGCAGCAGAAAATATCGCGAGCTTCGAAGATAGTTCGAAAGAATCGACGTAAACGCCCTTTAACTCGTCGTAGTCGTCGCGAAAAAAGCGAAAGTCTGCAAGGCCCGCATCCGAGGGGTCTCTGAATGCCTCCGTATAGAATCCGGGAACAAGAGTGCCCGCTCTGATATGTCGAGCAAGCGTCGTCTGAAGCCTTCCGCGTTCTTGGCTTCGAAGTCGGCTAGCAAGAGCTTGTAGTCTCCCTTTTTCTTCGACGCGACACGGTTACAACTCACGAGAATGTCTCGTTCGTAATATGCGAGAGTATGGGGTTCGAAGAAAAAATCGGAGAAAAACAATCCGTAGGCGTTAGCTATCTTAGTGAAGCCAAACCCGGTCGGAAGTTCATCGGCAGATGCGAAGCGTCATCTATCACCTCGTCCAGCTGAGTCAGCTTGCCCTTGGAATAGAAAGCCGAAGCCTGTCTTATGGCTGGAACGATGGTCGTGACCCTAGCGTTTATTCGATTGTATGATTGGCTTGCCGCGGCGTATCTGTTCCTCTCAAGATAGCGAGCAATTCCTAAGAAGGCCGATCCGCCGTTCAAGCCTTTCCGTGCATTGACGAGTGCACAGGGATATCTGCATATACGTTAATGCCCGGCAGTTCAAGTGTTTCCTCGTCGTTAAGTTTAACTTCAGTCATATTTGCCGAGTTAAGTTGCCCGCCCGCCGGGTAATACTGCTTGACGAGTTCGGCGCGAATTATTGCGTCGCAGTGCGGACAAGGAAATGCCAGCTTGTTTCGTGTATTGACGCCCACACCGAGCCGCAGGACAAAGATTTGGTCACAACAGTGGCATCGGTGAGGCATTCGCGCGAGCATGTGTGAAACCCATTCTGACAGCAAGAGCAGAATTGCTTGCAAGCCCTTGACGGTGGTACTGTAGGTAATGGCACTGACGACGTTTTCGGAGCAACCCGAGATACTTGCCCACGGTGCGTGTCTGGCAATGGAAGGTTCTGGAGTTCAGATCATTAACGCCGAGATGAACGATTGGTTCGGTAGCCAGGCGGATGTTTTTGTCGGCAAAGGTTTGGAGTGTCAAGCGTGCGTTGGCGGAGTTGTGCTAGATCCAGACGAGATAGATCGATACATGCGATTGTGCGGGGTTGCCGATAGTCGGGTGATTTACTACTACGTTCTTGGCCACGAACGAACACACTTATCGCAAGTTGATGAAGCTGGGGGTCCAGGACAGTTTATGGCTAGCTATGCTCATGAACCCATCGCCCAGATACTTGAGCTCGTAGCGGACTTCGTTGCTGGACTGTTTCTGGGCAAGAGCTTGTTGGAGCATGACATCGACTTTTTGAAACTACCGCCATTTGCCAGGGTAATCGGAAACTCCTCGTGGCCAAAAGGGTTTCACCCAGCTCCAGAGCAAAGAGTGCAAGCGATTATGCGCGGGCTAAATGTAGGTGCGGTATGGCTACAGCAGGAGACTGAAGTTCCATGTGCCGACGCAAGATCGATGGGACTGCAACTTGCTCGACAACTTCAGGGAGGATTGCGGGCTAGCGGTTTCTATCGGTTTTAGGCGATCTACCATCAGCGCCATTTGCCGCTAAATACCCACTCTTCCATTACAACCGCACTGCCGTCTACCAACTCAATAATGCCTAGTCGAGCTAGTTGATCGATGGCGGTGTCCACATCCTCGTCGTCGGCTGGTTCTCCGTCGGATGATGACTTCTTGCAGATCGAGTGAACGCGATCTAGGTTGATTCTGCCGTTCTCGTCGCGGTTGTCGTAGATTGCCGTGAACACGTCGGCTTCTGTAGTGGTTAGCTTGAATCCTAGCGCATTTACAGCCTTATGCATTGCAACGAAGAATCCAACAAACCCGATCCATGTTACAGAGGTTGCGGCAAGTGACGTTGTTACACCCACCAGCGCTACAAAGACCTTTGGCCAATGAACTCGCATGGTGAATGCCTCAGCCCGATAGGCTATTACCTCGCCAGTGACCTCGTTCATGGTCACCAGCCCCACGTTCTCTGGTTCCGACGCTTCTACGAACGTATCTTTGGAAACTCCGACGTCGATGACCTCAGTGAGTTTGCCAGCCAGGTCTCGCCGCTCCTGCTCAAATCGGGCAACGCTGGTGTCGCCGTATATCTTGTTGCACATTTCAAGATGCGCGACGACCAGGGGCAGTGCTTCCATTGTCAAGATTATGCACAATTGACTAGGTCCGCTGGTATCAGATTAGGGTGTCTTCCGACTTGAGTCGCTGAAACGGACTCAAGGGGCAGGATGGTGATACTTGGAATGAAGGATCCTGTCGCTAAATCCAGGCGTGATACACGATGACAGATTGGTAACATAACCAAGTTAAACATGTTCATAATTGACTCCCAGCAATCCTCATGTATTCGGAGCTAGGCCAATTGAGTCGTCTCGCTAAGTCCCAACAGCACTTGGCGGTTGAACCAACGACAATTCTTTCTCGGCAGTGCGATGCCTCTTCTAAGAATATCCCAAATCCGTCGATTGGGGCTTGCATCCATCGCCATAGATTACCCTTCGGTAACCGCATTTGTGATTGTACACATGTAACCGGCTATCAATCGCATTTCGCACATTTACTTGCTAAAATCCATTTGCAGCAATGCCTCGCTAACCATATCCGATCCAGAGGAGGGCAGCGCATCAAAGTAGCTCCTCTGGGAGCTTCTTGTAAGGGAAATCATTTCTTCAGGACTACCTAAAATGTCGGAGATATACATACCGAGTAACACAAGAGCAGTTTGAGAACAAGCGAGACGTCTAAGCCCATCCTCAACGGCTCTTATTCCATCTTGCTCCGGAAGGTTAGCGGGCAACTCATTTGAATTGACTAACTGTTCTACCGATGGCGCACCACCTGCGAGCCCTGCATTTTTTAGCGCCCTCAGCTGCAGAACCTGTGAGTAGTTCGACGGTGGAAGGAAGTAGCAGGGTGTGTCGAGGGCAAACGCTTCAAATGGGGTGTTAGCTCCGGGTATGGTCAGTAATCGCTTTGCCAACGCAAGCTGGTTCAGAAAATCGCCATGGGACATACTACGAAAGCATCTCGCATGACTCGGAAATTCCTCCCTCAAGTGGCTGGCAATTTTTTCGCCAGAAGCGAACATTGGGACTATGGGATTTTTGAATCTGGAACATACGCTGAGGATTTCCCTTGTCATTATTAGATGGTAGGCGAACAAACCAAGGTCATTGTACTGAACAGAGTCCATCCCGCCAAAACAAATAAGTAAATCGAGGGATCTCTCTCTCGGACTTGCGACCGCCTTGCGAACAAAGGGACCCACAGCAACTCCTCGCTTAAGAGTCTGCCACAATGGAGTCTTTTCAATTGCGGGCTCAAAACTAGCGTCTGCAAAATAAATGTCAACATCCCTCAAGCACTGTTCATGGGCACTGGGCCACAGCCAATACAAGGGATCAACGTAGGCAGTCATAACACCAATTTTCTGCGCAAACAAAATGGTCTCGTAGCCAAGAACACTTAGAACAATGTCGGGTTTTCTAATCTGACCAAATGCCGCTTCGACCTCAGAACTAGATGACAAATTGCACGGGATGACGGTGAGTCCTTGGTTCTTACTTGCTAGCTCGAACGCAGCACCTTCTGCAAGCAGCGTGACCTCTGCTCTATTACCTAGAGCCTCCACGATAGAGAGCAAAGTAGCAACGGGGCCATAGCAAAAGGAGTCGGCGTCACAAACAATGTTCACTTCATTTACCGGACCTTCACTAAGTCGCGCTCAATTATTTGTAGGAACTCACTTGCGATTGTTCGTGGATGCCAATCTACTGTCCTTTGACAGCACTTAGATGCTAAACTATCTCTAAACGTCGGATTCTCAATTATGTATTGCGCCTTGTCAAGGAATTCTGCCCTCGTGGAGAATAATAATTCGGGGCAGCTTCGCATTATCTCTGGAAAGCACCCAGAATTGAAGACCAGCGGGGGTACACCCGCAACCATGCAGTCCACGACCGACATGCTCCATGGTGCTGCGGGCCTTAGCGGGCCGATGCCAGCATGGCAGGTCAAGAGATGGGCGAGGTACTCCGAGCGAGTAGTCGGGCGCACAAGCCGGATCCCCTCCATTCTCGAGAACATACTTTCATTCTCATCAACGGTCGCATCGAGTTGAGATTGCGCTAAGGTTCGCCCTGCATGCGGTGAGCTAACAAGCACTTCGCATCGTGCGCCGTTCAGCCGAATCAATTCCTGCAACCACTGCGCCATCACCTTCGTTCCATAGTGATCGTAAAGACGATGATTATAGAAAAGTCTCGTTTTCCCCTGAAGTATTGGCTTTACAGGTGTTACCATACGCATTTCGGCGGGCGGGTTAACTATCCTAAATGATTCTGCTGGCAGGCTCCAGCCAAATACCTGGCCGCCCTTTTTAAGAATATCAAGCGCAAACTGACTTGCTACCAACGTCAAATCTGAGGCCCTATATCCCTCCACAAATCGATTTAGAATTGCACTGCCTGAGCCCAAATCGTTTAGACTGGAATCCAACAAGATACAACCATCATCATCGAAATGAAATGGGAGGTAATGGCAATATGTCAGAGCCTTTACTTCTTTTTTGAGTGTAGTCTGAACCAAAGAACGTAGCGCTGCAGTATGCTCGGGTTGATTGCACCACAATACATCCACTCCTCGAGGTAACGCGCGGACGAATGACTCAATTGAGTCCCAGTCAAAGACAAAACGAGCATTGTACT
>WBZS01000746.1_pt2 | contig 15954 bp, 16 predicted proteins | sample 5204201 | NCBI WGS metagenome assembly WBZS01 (sample SAMN12344357, study PRJNA552823) | activated sludge metagenome | biome: Activated sludge suspended growth; feature: Nitrification reactor; material: Wastewater; isolation source: activated sludge from nitrification reactor of wastewater...
CCAGGCCGGGCAGGTCGGGATCGTTGGGGTAGATCCAGACCGCCACCTCGCGGTCGCCGTCGGCGAAGATCTCGGCCCGGCTGTCCGAGGGTGCCGGGCCGTCGGCCCGGGCGCTGACCCCCAGCAGCTCGTCGCGCTCCCCGTAGGGCCACTGCACGGACGCCGAGTAGGTCGCGGTGGTGGACTGTTGCGGGTTGGCGTCCACGTGGTCGAGCGCCCAGTTCAGCAGGGTGCCGCCGGCGTGCGCGACCGCGGCACCCAGCAACTCACCGACCTCGGGCGAGGTCAGCAGCCGGGAACCGTCCGGATCCTGCTCGGGCACTGCACACCTCCTTGTCCGGACGCGTCCGGGGTAGGTTACTCAGCCGCGGGCACCGTGCCCAGCCCACGCAACCGCAGTCGCGAGGCGCGCCGTCCGTCGAGCTCGGTCACGGTGAACTCGAACCGTTCCGCCCCGGCCTCGGACGCCTCCACCGGATCGAGCACCACCTCGACCACGTCGCCCACCTCCGGCAGCCGGCCCAGGTGGGCCATCACGAAGCCGGCGACGGTGTCGTAGGGCCCCTCGGGCAGCACGTAGCCGCGATCGTCGCCGAATTCCTCGAGGGTTTCCAGGCCGTCCACGTCGGCACCGCTCGGCGAACTGGCGATGTCGATGGCGGGGCCGTCGAATTCGTCGGAGATGTCGCCGACCAGCTCCTCGACCAGGTCCTCCATGGTGACGATGCCGGCGGTGCCGCCGTATTCGTCGCGGACGATGATCAGGTGGGCGTTGGCCGCGCGCATCTCGGATAGCGCCCGCAGGATCTTCATGGTGTGCGGCAGCGACACCACGGGTCGCACCAGCTGGCTGACCGGGGCGTTGCGGGCCGCCGGGTCGAGGTCGAACAGGTCACGGACGTGGACGAAGCCGAGCACGTCGTCGACGTCCTCGCCGATCACCGGGTAGCGGCTGTGCGGATGCTCCTGGAAGTTGCGGATCGCCTTGTGAGCGGGCAGATCGCCGGACAGGAAGTCGACCTCGGTGCGCGGCACCATGGCTTCCCGCAGGCTGACCTGGCCGGCCGCGAACACCTCGTCGACGATCTGCCGTTCCTCGTTGCCCAGCGTCGACGACGACGTCACCATGGCGCGCAGCTCCTCGTCGGTGACCTCCTCGCGGGACGCCTTGGGGTCGCCGCCCAGCACCCGGACCAACGCATTGGTGGAGACGCCCAGGAACCAGATCACCGGACGCGCCACGGTCGCGATCGCGTTGACCAGCGGCGCCAACCCCATCGCGAAGCTCTCCGCGCTCTGCATCGCCAGTCGCTTGGCGGTGAGTTCGCCGATCACGATCGAGAAGTAGGAGATGATCACCGTGATCGCGACCAGCGACAGCGGTCCGGCCACGTTCTCGTGCACGCCCCAGCCGATCAGCACCTGCGACAGCGGCTCCTCGAGAGTCGCGCCGCCGAAGGCCGCCGACAGGAAGCCCGACAGGGTGACGCCGATCTGCACCGCGGACAGGAACCGGTTCGGGTTGGCCGCCAGCGCGGCCACCGTCCGGCCCCGCTGACCGCGGGTGGAGAGCTGCTTCACCTGGCTCTCCCGCAGCGACACCAGCGCCATCTCGGCGGCGGCGAACACCCCGCCGATGATGATGAACAGGAAGATCAGCAGGATGTTGCTGATGGTCGAATTCATCGTCTGCCCTCGATCACCGGCTCAGCTTATCGGGCGGCGTCGGGGTGTCCGGGGGCGCCCGCTCACGGCGCGGAGCGACGATGCGCCTTGGGCCCGGTCTCGTTGTGCACCCGGTAGCGGGTCCGGACCAGACCCTGCGGCGTCGGGCGGCAATCGAGCAGCTCGAGCCGGAGCGGCAGTTCGTCGCGGCCCAGCGGGTCGCCGTCCATGATCGACGGCGTGCCCAGGCCGCCCACCAGGCCCGGCAGCGTGACGATGTCGATCTCGTCCACCAGCCCCGCCCGCAGCAGTGCCGCGTTGAAGGTGCCGCCGGAGTCGGCGACGACCGTGTCGGCGTCCAACGCGGACGCGATCGTGGCCAGCCCGGCGGTGAGATCGACCTGTTCCACGCCGGCGCTCAGATGCCCGATGCCGCGGTCGCGCAGGAGCTGCAGGTAGCCCGCCGGCGTGGCCTCACAGACCAGCACCACGAGCGCCGTGTCGTCGTCCCCGCCGGAGGTCCAGCCGACCCGGCCCCGGCTGTCGGCGACGACGAACCAGGACGGCGCCCGCCGCGGAATGCTGTCGCGCCGCAGTTCGGCCTCCGGCAGCCGAGGTGCGGGCAGCTCGACGGGTGGCGCGCCGGGCGCGACGAAGCTGCCGCTCCCCTCGAGGGTGACCGTGGCCCCGTGCTCCGCGCGCCGGGAGCCGAGAAGCTCTTCCGTCCCCCGCGGTTTCATCGCCGCCCACCGGCGGGCGGCGTCCGGCTGCAGCAGCAGCGTGTCCCGGCTGAGCGCGATCCGTCCGTCGACCGAGGCGGTCGTCGTGATGATCACCCGCGGAAGGACCGGGATCACCGGGACGGAAACCATGCGTCGACAGTAGGACATGCCCGTCCAGTGCGCGGCGCCAGTGCCGCGGCCACCAACGTTGCCCTGGCACTAGGGTGTCGGACGTGCCCTCTCCCGACGCCCGGTTCACGTTCGCGAAGGGAAACGCGGCGAAGCTCGCCGGACTGCCGCGCTACGCCACCGGCAACATCCGGACGCGGTTCATCACCCGGGATCCCCGGCTGTGGGTGTTCGGCAGCGCCTTCGGGCTGGCGGACGGCGCTCTGGCGCTGCTCCGGGCCGCACGCCGGCTGGAGGCCGGCCGCCGGCTGGTGTGGCTGGTCGGCAACGCCGAGCAGGCCCGCCGGGCCCGCTCGCTGGGGCTGGAATGGGCGGCCAAGGACTCCCCGGAGGGCTTCGACCTGACCGCGCGGGCGGGCGTGGTCACCGTGACCCACGGTTTCGGCGACGTCAACCGGTATGCGCTCCGCGGCGCCACCATCGCGCAGCTGTGGCACGGCTCCCCGATGAAGAAGCTGCACGCCGACTCGCCGGCCGCCCTCTCCCTCGGCCCGCTCAACCGGTTCGGGGCGGCCCGCAACCTGATGCGCGAGGCGTACCGCCGCGGCACCCGCCGGATCAGCCTGCTCCCGGTGGCCGCGGACGCCTTCGTGCCGTTCATGTGCAGCGCCTTCGACCTCACCCCGCAACAGGTCCGAGTGCTCGGCGAGCCCCGCACCGACGTGCTGTTCCGCGGCAGCCCGGCCGGCCGGCGGGCCGCGGCCCGCGAACTGCTGGAGCGCAGCGTCCCCGGCCTGGTCGGACGCCGCGCCCTCCTCTACGCCCCCACCTGGCGGGACGGCGAACCCGACCCGGGCATCCCGACCGCGCGGCAGTGGCGGCGGATCGACGCCTTCTGCTCGGCCACCGACAGCGTGCTGCTGATTCGACCGCACGCCCTCGGGGTGGGCTCCTACGGGCACTCGTCTCGGCACGTGCACCTGATCCCGCCGTCGGTCCTGCCCGAGTCGATGCCGCTGCTGTGGGGCATCGACACGCTGATCACCGACTATTCGTCGATGGCCTTCGACTACGCCGTCACCGGCAATCCGCTGATCTTCCTCGCCCCCGACCTGGAGCACTACGCCGCCACCCGAGGGCTCTACCTCGACTACCCGACGGTCACCGGCGGCCGCTGGCGGCAGGACTGGGACGGCGTCCTGGACGCCCTGGAGACCCTGGACGCCGACCCGGCCGCCCGCGAGCGGGCCGTCCGGCGCAGCGCGGCCCTCGCCGCCCTTGCACACCGGCACACCGACGGGCGCAGCGCCAAGCGGGTGGCCCGCTACCTGCTGGAGCTCACTACTTCGTGAGTCGGACGCACACTCGGCGGGAGTCCTGTGGATAACTCCCTGTACCGCGACTGCGTCAAGCTAGCTGTCTGTAGCGTGTGCGACTTGGGGATGCGCCTCCCCATTCCAGATGCGCCTGCCGCGTCAGGTGAGTCGACCTTCGGAGAGCCATGATCACGCTGCTCAATGCACACACCGGACGCGCGCTCGCGCAGGCACTTGATCAGCCACGACGGTGGAGAATCCGCAAGGTCGACAGCATCCGGTTGATGGAGGGTCGAGTCGGGCGCCGCAGGATCTCGGTCGATGTCGTGCCACCACCCGATCCAGCATTGGCCTACGACCCGCGTGATCGTCGCCGCAGGACGATCGAGGCGGTCGTGGGGCCAGTCCTGATTCCGCTCGCAATGATGAACAAGCAACCTCTGCGGAACTTTGACCTCGCACTCGCGAGCGGCGAGGCATTGCCGCTGCTACCCAAGGCTGAGAACGCCGCTGCGGCCACGGCAGCAGTTCTCTACGAGATCGGCGGGAGCGCCGCGTTCCGCAGGCCCGCCTTGGTCAAGGCAGCGCAGGCCGTGGTCGAGGGCTCGCCCGAAGAGGCGAAGAGGATCTCGGATGAACTGCTCCGTGTCGGCACATTCAACGGCGCGCGCGTGCTCTTTCCACACGAGCTCAGCAGCCTCGCAGATGCGTTGCTCCAAGAACTGGCCACCCAGTTCCTGCTGATTGCCCTTCTACCATCGCAGCTTGCCGGCACACGATGCCTGGTCAAGTACTCGTTCCATTGGGATTGCACATTCCGTGTCCGAGGTCGGCTCATACCGCTGCTCTTCGCGGCCGGAGGTCTCGAGCCCGTGGCCCTGGAGGTAGACGTGCCCGGGGCCTCGGGATATGACTCCTATCATCTCGAGGTACACGTGCCCGCTGGGCTGGAGAGCCGAGGTCTACGACTCCCCGCTGCTCCTCCAAGCGGCGATCGACGACGAGGCCTGGCGCAAGCGGAACCTCCGGTGCAGGACTTGGAGGAGGGAGTCGTCGCGCACGCGGTCGGTCGCTACTCCGCTGATCCGGATCGACCGGCCGAGCTGCTGCTCTGCCCGCCGAAGGGGGGGCCTGCGCAGGACTGCCAGCTGGATCACCCTGTTCACGGCTCTCAGCTTCGGAATCATCGGCTTCCTACCTGGCGTACAGGACCGCTTCCTCGATAACCAAGGAAGCGGAAGCGCGCTTCTCCTGGCAGCACCGGCCATCGTCATCACCTTCCTGAACCGCTCGGGCGAGAACTCGATCGCGTCGACCCTGCTCGCGCCGCTCCGCTCCTTCGTTTGGCTATGCGTGGCCGCATTTTCCCTCGCCGCTGCCGTGGTGGTGACCAAGCCTGAAGACCCGTTCATGTCCTGGTTCTGGTCGTCCGGGGCCATCATCGCTGCTGGCCTGGGCGGCTTCCTCCTGGTCGGCTACATTGTCAGTTCCACGAGAGATACTCGATAGCGGGAGGGAAAGATGTCTACTCAGCAGCCGCAGCCATCTTCTTCGAAGGCCGTCGGCAGGATCTCTTCGGCTGAAGGCCGCTCCGTGGTCCGAGGCGCCCGAACCGGCACGTTCGTCCCGTCACGTTCGTCCAGCGTGGAGACGAAGGTCGGCAAGCTCAGGCGCGGATAACCCGAACTACGTAGTCCGTCAGCGTGCCTTCAGCCGCGAGGTGTCGACGGTCTTCTTCGCCCCGGTGAAGAGTCCGCGGAGGAAGCCGGCCCCCCAGGAGAGGTGCATGATGCCCAGCACCGCCATGTTGAGCAGCCATTCCTGGGGCGAGTCGGCGCCCAGCGACTTCGCCGACACCGCCGCCAGGCCGCCGGCGTAGGCGACGGGCGCGACATAGGCGGCGCTCGCCCACGCGCCGGGACGATCCCGCAGCACGCCGGTGAGCTGCCCGACCGCGATCAGCCCGGTGGTCGCCAGGGTCAGCACGACCGCCGGCGGCGCCAGGTACTTCAGCGGCGTCCGGCCCTGCTCGCGGACCAAGTGGCCGCGCCACACCCCGGTGGCGAACATCTGCCGGCGCAGCGTCGCGGGGGTGGCCCGCGGCCAGTAGGTGACGGCGACGTCGGGGGTGTACCAGATCAGGTGTCCGGCGGCCAGGATGCGGGAGTTCAGCTCCCAGTCCTCGGCCCGGCGCATGGTCTCGTCGTAGCCGCCCACCTCGTCCAGCACCTCGCGCCGGAAAACGCCCAGGTAGGCGCTGTCCGAGGGCCCGGCCTGCTTGGCGCCGTGGTACTGACCGCCACCCAGGCCCCACGGCGAGTTGTAGGCGCGGGCCACCGCCGACTGGAACGGGCTGCGGCCCTTGGCGTGCATCACCCCGCCGACGTTGACCGCCCCGGTCTCGTTGAGCAGGTCGACCATGGTGCGGGTGTAGCCCGCGGGCAGTTCGGCGTGGGCGTCCACGCGGACGACGATCGGGTGCCGGCTGGCGGCGATCGCGAGGTTGAGCCCGACCGGAATGTCGTTGCGCGGGTTGCGCACCAGCCGGACACGGCCGTCGGCGGCGGCCAGTCCCTCGGCGATCGTGGTGGTGTCATCGGTGGACGCCCCCAGCGCGAGCACCAGCTCGGCCTCGGCCGGGTACTCCTGCGACAGCACCGCGGCGACCGCGTCGGCCAGGTATCCCTGCTCGTTCAGCACGGGCATCACGTAGGAAACGGCGGGATACTCGCTCACCGGTCGAGGCTATCGCGCAACCCCCGCGGACGCCCGGCGACCGATCCGGTGTCGCGCGGGCGGGCCTCATCGGCTGCCCCAATGCCACGTCGGACGGCTGAGCAGCCCCTGGCCCTCGACCTCGGTCTCGCCGTGTGGCTTCACCAGTTCGTGGTGCAGCGCGCCCGCGTCGGTCAGCGCGTCGACCAGCACCCGGGCATGGGTGACCACCACCAGCTGGGTGCGCCTGGCGGCCTCGACCATCAGCCGGGTGAGCGCCGGCAGCACGTCAGGATGCAGCGAGGTCTCGGGCTCGTTGAGCACCATCAGGCCCGGTGGACGCGGGCTGAACAGGGCGGCGGCCAACAGCAGGTAGCGCAGGGTGCCGTCGGACAGCTCACGTCCGGTCAACGGGCGCAGCATGCCGCGCTGGAGCAGCTGGAGCTCGAACCGGCCGCCGTAGTCGGCGACAGTCACCTCGGTGCCGCCGAAGGCGTCCGCGATCGCCTGCCGGAAGGGGTGCTCCCAGGGCGATTCCAGGATGGTGGCGACGGCCGGGGCGAGATCGTGGCCGTCGCCGGCGAGCACCTCGGTGCGGGTGCCGACCTGCGGCCGGCGCGCCGGGGCGTCCGGGTCGACCCGGAAGCTGTCGTAGAACCGCCAGCCGCGCACCACGTCGCGGACGGCGGCCAGCTCGGGACGGTGAACCGGGTCGACCAGCTCGTCCAGCACGCTGGCCCACGGCGGCAGCGCCAGATCGAGCTGGGTGGCCGAACGGGACCGGCCCTCCCCCGCGACCCGGACGCCGCGCGCCGTCCGTTGCAGCAGGGTCGCCGCCGGGCGCAGCGTCGGCCCCACCCAGATCAGCTCGCGCTTGATCACCGGATCGCGGGCGAAGATGGTCGGCCCGGGCACCGGCAGGCCCACGTCGATCAGGTAGCCGAGGTCGTCGCTGGTGAAGCCCAGCTGCAGACTGATCGGCGCCTTGCGCGACCCGGTGCCCTGAACGGGCACCTCTCCGCGGCGCATCGCCCCGCTGATCCGCTCCGGCCCGGCCCAGAGCACCGAGGACAACCCGCCGGCGGCGGCGATCGAGCCGATGAACCGCCCGGACGCCGTGTCGGCCAGCAGGTGGAAGGCGCGGTACAGGTTCGACTTGCCGACCCCGTTGGCGCCGGTGATCACGGTGAGCCGCTCGAGCGGCAGCACGACGTCGCGCAGCGACCGGTAGCCGTGCACGGCCAGGGTGTCGATCATGGCGCGAGCGTACGGACCGGGACTGACAGTTCCGGGCCGCCGGCCGGGCTTCCCCGCCTCACCACCGACGCGTAGCCTGATCCCATGACTGCCGGGTCGGCCACCAGCCGCTGCACGAAGGGTTGCCCGGCCCTGTCGTGACCCTCGGGCGGGCCAGGGGCCCGCCTCCCACGCACGTCGACAGACCGAGTGCGTGGGAGAGGAGGTGAATCATGAACGCAACCCACAACCCGCCCGCCGATCAGGCGTGGCGTTCCTTCGTGGCCCGCAGCGGCGACATCATCGAAGGCACGGTCGTGCAGGTGGTGCCGTTCGGCGCCTTCGTCCGGGTGGACGAGGGCATCGACGGCCTGCTGCCGAACGCCGAGACGACAACCGCCGTCGCGCCCGGTGACCGGGTGCGCGGCCGCGTCCTGCGGGTCGACGAGGACGCCCGCCGGTTCAGCCTGCGACAGGTGTGACCGATGGGGGTGCATGCCGCTCAGCTGGGCGGCGTGCACTCCCCGCCGGGATCGATGGCGAGGCCGATCCGTCGTCCGATGGCGCCGAGCTGCTTGACCTGGGCGCGGCTGAGCGGGTCGAGCACCAGCCGGCGCACCTCGGCCACGTGGCCGGGCGCGGTGGCGACCACGACGTCCCAGCCCGGCTCGGTGAGGGTGGCCAGCGTGTAGCGGCCGTCGGTGGGATCGACCGCGCGGCGGACGAAGCCCTTGCGCTCCAAGCGCGCGACCACCTGTGACAGCCGGGACAGCGAACCCTCGGCGACGGCCGCCAGTTCACTCATCCGCATCGTCCGCCCGGGCTGCTCCGACAGTCCGGCAAGCACCGAGTACTCGAACAACGTCAACCCGGCGTCGCGGCGCAGCTGGGCGTCCAGCACCGGACCGAGCCGCATCAGCAGGCCGACCAGGCTGATCCACGCCGCCCGCTCGTCGGCGTCCAGCCATCGGGTCTCGGCGGCTTCGTCCACGCCGGAATGGTAGCCCAGCCGCGCCCGCCGGAAACCCTTCCCGGACCGCCATTGACTTGAAGCTTGAAGTAAACCCACTTACAGTTCACTTAACACATGAAGTTAATAGATGGAGAAGAACCGCCATGGACATCACCCTCTGGATCGTCGCCGGACTGCTCGCGCTGGCCTTCCTCGGCGCCGGCACGATGAAGCTCAGCCGAAGCAAGGAGCAGCTCGCGGCGTCCGGCATGAGCTGGACGGAGGACTTCTCGGCACCGATGGTGAAGACGATCGGCAGCCTGGAGATCCTGGGCGCACTCGGACTCGTGCTGCCCGCGCTGACCGGCATCCTGCCCGCGCTGGTCCCGGTGGCGGCGCTCGGCCTGACCGCCACCATGATCGGCGCGATCGTCGTGCACCTGCGGCGCCGCGAGGCCTTCACCCCGGCCGCGGTGCTGCTGGTGCTGGCCGCGTTCGTGGCGATCGGTCGCTTCCTGGTGCCGTTCGGCGGCTGAGCGGGCCCACGGCCGGCCGCACCGGGTTTTCCTGAAGTGCGCTCCAGGGCGGACACTGGTGCCATGACGAACCCCGGCGCCACCATCTCGCAGGCCGCGGACACCCTGGGGCTCACCGCCGACACCCTGCGCTACTACGAACGGGACGACCTGTTGTTGCGGGCGGTGCCGCGCGGAACGAGCGGGCATCGCCGCTACGAGCCGGACGATCTGCGGTGGATCGAGCTGATCACCCGGCTACGGGCGACCGGCATGCCGATCCGCGAGATCCGGCGGTATGCGGCGTTCGTCCGGGCCGGCGACGGCAACGAGGACGAGCGGCTCGACCTGCTTCGTGCGCACCGCGAACGGGTGCTCGCGCAACTCGCCGAGGTGACCGCGAACCTGGCCGCCATCGACCACAAGATCGCCCTCTACACCGATCGCCTCGGACGCCGCGCGCTGTCCGCTTGACCTGGAGCACACTCCAACGTATTTGCTGGAGTCATGAGCACACAGATCCCCACCCGGACGCTCGGCTCCGGAGCCGCGGCGCTGACCGTCTCCGCCCTCGGCCTGGGCTGCATGGGCATGTCGGAGTTCTACGGAACCGCCGACCAGGCCGGCGGAATCGCCACCATCCACCGCGCCCTCGACCTCGGCGTCACCTTCCTGGACACCGCCGACATGTATGGGCCGTTCACCAACGAGAAGCTGGTCGGCGAGGCGATCCGCGGCCACCGCGACGAGGTGCAGCTGGCCACCAAGTTCGGCAACGAGCGGGGTCCGGACGGAACCCGGCTGGGCGTCAACGGACGCCCCGAGTACGTCCACGCCGCCTGCGACGCCTCGCTGCAGCGGCTCGGCGTCGACCACATCGACCTCTACTACCAGCATCGGGTCGACTTCACCGTGCCGATCGAAGAGACCGTCGGCGCCATGAAGGAGCTGGTCGAGGCCGGCAAGGTCCGCTTCCTCGGCCTCTCCGAGGCGTCCCCCGAGACGATCCGGCGGGCACACGGCGTCCACCCGATCACGGCACTGCAGACCGAGTACTCGCTGTTCACCCGCGACGTCGAGGACGCCATTCTGCCCACCCTGCGCGAGCTCGGCGTCGGGCTGGTGCCCTACTCCCCGCTCGGCCGCGGACTGCTCACCGGGGCGATCGACGCGCAGACCCTGGCCTCGGGTGACAGCCGGCGCACCGCCTACTTCCCGCGCTTCCAGGGCGACGCGCTGGAAGCGAACCTGCGGCTCGTCGACCGCGTCCGCGAGCTGGCGGCCGCGCACGACTGCACGCCGGGTCAACTGGCGCTGGCCTGGGTGCTCGCGCAGGGCGACGACATCGTGCCGATCCCGGGCACCAAGCGGGTCCGCTACCTGGAGGAGAACGTCGGCGCGCTCGGCGTCCGGCTCACCGCGGACGACCTCGCCGCGCTCACCGCCGCCGTCCCTCGGGACGCCGTGGCGGGCGCCCGCTACGGAGACATGAGCACGATCGACGGCTGAGGCCGCCCGCGACTCGAACGACCATCGAATTCACCGTTGGGTGAATACGGATCGGAACACTCGATCAGGGCCTGGGATCCGCTGAATCGTTTTTGCAATACATCGATCGTTCCGATCCGTATTCGCCGCCTCACTCGTCGCCATCGACAGCGGCGAGGCGGTCGGGCACGGGTCGTGATTGATAGTCTCCTGCCGTCCGCAACCTCGAGGTACCGAAGGGTCACGATGAGTCCGATCATCTACACGCATACCGACGAGGCGCCGCTGCTGGCGACGTACTCCTTCCTGCCGATCGTCCAGGCGTACGCCGCGGCCGCGGGTGTCGACGTGGAGACCCGCGACATCTCCCTGGCCGGACGCATCATCGCCCTGTTCCCCGAACGGCTCAGCGCCGAGCAGCGGCTTCCGAACGCGCTGGCCGAACTCGGTGAGCTGGCCAAGACCCCGGACGCCAACATCATCAAGCTGCCCAACATCAGCGCCTCGATGCCGCAGCTCAAGGCGGCCATCAAGGAGCTGCAGGACAAGGGCTACGACCTGCCCGACTACCCCGACAACCCGGCCAGCGACTCCGACGCCGAGGTCAGGGCGCGCTACGACAAGGTGAAGGGCAGCGCCGTCAACCCGGTGCTGCGCGAGGGCAACTCCGACCGCCGCGCCCCCGAATCGGTCAAGAACTACGCGCGGCGGCACCCCCACTCGATGGGGGCGTGGAGCCCCGACTCCCAGACCGACGTGGCGACGATGGACGCCGACGACTTCCGGCACAACGAGAAGTCGGTCGTCCTGGGCACCGACGACGACCTGCGCATCGAACTGGTGCCGGCCGACGGCGGCGAGGTGGTCCTCCTCAAGGAGTCGGTGCCGGTGCTGGCCGGCGAGGTCGTCGACGGCACCGTCATGCGGGCCGAGGCCCTGCAGCGCTTCCTGCGCGCGCAGGTCGCCCGGGCCAAGGCCGCCGGCGTCCTGTTCTCGGTGCACCTCAAGGCAACCATGATGAAGGTCTCCGACCCGATCATCTTCGGCCAGGTGGTGCGGGCATTCTTCCCCAGCACCTTCGAGAAGTACGGCGACGCCCTGGCCGCGGCCGGGCTGAGCCCCAACAACGGGCTCGGCGGCATCCTGGCCGGACTGGACGCACTGCCCGACGGCGCCGCCATCAGGGCGTCCTTCGAGCAGGAACTGGCCGACGGGCCGGCGCTGGCGATGGTCGACTCCGACCGCGGCATCACCAACCTGCATGTGCCCTCCGACGTCATCGTCGACGCGTCCATGCCGGCGATGATCCGCATCGGCGGCCACATGTGGGGGCCGGACGGCAAGGAGGCCGACACGCTGGCGGTGATCCCCGACTCGTCGTACGCCGGCGTCTACCAGGCCGTCATCGACGACTGCCGCGCCAACGGCGCCTACGACCCGGCGACGATGGGGTCGGTGGCCAACGTCGGGCTGATGGCTCAGGCCGCGGAGGAATACGGCTCGCACGACAAGACCTTCGAGATCGGCCGGCCCGGCACGGTGCGGGTGGTCAACCGGGCCGGCGACGCATTGATCGAGCACGCGGTGCAGCCCGGCGACATCTGGCGCGCCTGCCAGACCAAGGACGTCCCGATCCGCGACTGGGTGAAGCTGGCCGTGACCCGGGCCCGCGCCACCGGCGACCCGGCGATCTTCTGGCTCGACGACACCCGCGCCCACGACCTCAACCTGATCGACAAGGTCGAGACCTACCTGGGCGACCCGGAGGTCGTCGGTGACACCGCCGGACTGGACATCTCCATCGCCTCCCCGGTGGACGCGACCACGGTGTCCGTCGAGCGCATCAGGCAGGGCAAGAACACGATCTCGGTGACCGGCAACGTGCTGCGCGACTACAACACCGACCTGTTCCCCATCCTCGAGCTCGGCACGTCGGCCAAGATGCTGTCGGTGGTCCCGCTGATCAACGGCGGCGGCCTGTTCGAGACCGGCGCGGGCGGATCGGCCCCCAAGCACGTCCAGCAGCTGCTCAAGGAGAACTACCTGCGTTGGGACAGCCTGGGCGAGTTCCTGGCGCTGGCCGAGAGCTTCGCGAAGTACGCCGAGGTCACCGGCAACGCCTCCGCCAAGGTGCTCGGCGAGACCCTCGATCGGGCGACCGGCACGTTCCTCAACGAGAACAAGTCGCCGGGACGCCGGCTGGGCACCATCGACAACCGCGGCAGCCACTTCTACCTGGCACTGTTCTGGGCCGAGGAGTTGGCCGCGCAGACCGATGATCCGGCGCTGGCCGCGCGGTTCGCGCCGCTCGCCACGACGCTGCGTGCGCAGGAGGCGACGATCAACGCGGAGCTGCTCGCGGTGCAGGGGTCCCCGGCCGCTCTCGGGGGCTACTACCGGCCGGACGACGCGCTGACCAGTGCCGTGATGCGTCCCTCGGCGACGCTGAACGCCGCCATCGACGCCCTCTAGGGGGAAATCCACCACCGCCGGTTGAACTTGTCGAAACCCCTTGCCGGCCCGGCGCCGTCCGAGGTCTCGACGAGCTCGACCAGCGAGAGCAGCGGTTCCGGGCCGAGTGCCCGATGATCGTCGTCGAGCCGGCTGTCCCGATCCCGATACTCTGCTGGGCGTGATCGACTCCACCCACTGGTTGCTGACCCTGGCCTGCGACGACCGGCCCGGCATCGTCCACGCCGTCACCGGAGCGATCGCGCAGGCCTACGGCAACATCACCGAACTGCAGCAATTCAGTTCGCCGGAGTCGAACCGGTTCTTCATGCGGGTCCAGGTGCAGTCTGGCTTCGACCGTTCGGTGTTCGAACACGCCATCACCCCGATCGCCACCTCGCTCGGTGCCGAATGGGTGCTCGACTACGTCGGACGCCCGCGGCGCACGCTGATCCTGGCGTCCAGGGCAGGGCACTGCCTCAACGACCTGCTGTTCCGGGCCCGCTCCGGCTACCTGCAGATCGACATCCCGCTGATCCTCTCCAACCATCCCGACCTGCGCGATCTGGCCAGCTTCTACGACGTCCCCTTCGAGGAGCACGTGGTGCTGCCCGACACCAAGGCGGCGTTCGAGGCCCGGGTGCTCGACGCGGTCGAGCGGCACGACATCGAGCTGGTGGTGCTGGCCCGCTACATGCAGATCCTGTCGCCCGAGCTGTGCCAGCGGCTGGCCGGCCGGGCGATCAACATCCACCACTCCTTCCTGCCGGGCTTCAAGGGCGCCAACCCCTACCGGCAGGCGCACAGCCGCGGCGTGAAGCTGATCGGCGCGACCGCGCATTTCGTCACCGCCGATCTGGACGAGGGCCCGATCATCGAGCAGAACGTGCGCCGCGTCGACCACACCGTCGACGTCCCCGAACTGGTGGCGATCGGCCAGGAGCAGGAGTCTCGCACCCTGACCGACGCGGTGAAGCTGTTCGCCGAGCACCGGATCATGGTCGACGGTCAGCGCACGGTGATCTTCCGCTGACGGGCGATCACCGACTTCTTGGCTCGGCCCACGACGTCAGCGACCACGCGGACCGAGGATCGCCGACTGCCACCATCGGGAGCCACCGACGCCCTGCAAAGCGGTAGTCGCTTCCGAACCGGCCAGTCGACCGTCGGCACTGGCTGCTCGGTACCTGCGGGTTCGCGTCCTTGTTGCCGTCCGGACCTTGCTGCGTCGTCGGCAGGTCGGGCACCCGGTCGCGTCCGCGGGACGGGCCCGGCGGTCAACGCCTGCCGAGGGCCGCGAAGCCGTCCTCGGGATCGGGTGCCGGGAAGTCGATGCCGCGCAGCGTCCAGCCGGAATCCGGATCGCCGTCGGCGACGATCACGGTGGTGTTCGGCAGCCCGCGGGGCCCGAGTATCACGTGCACGGACGGCATCACGAAGCCGGCCCAGGCGCGGATCGCCGCACCATGGCTGATCACCAGGGCGGCCTCATGTCCGGCCTCGGCGATCCGCCGGATGCCGGCTCCGAAGCGCTCCAGGAACTCCGCCCCGTCCTCGCCGCCGGGAATCCGGACGCCGTGGTCACCCTCTCCCCACGAGCGCAGCGCCATCACGTAGCGTTGCAGATCGGGCGACATCTCGTCCTCGCCGGCGCCGACCTCGCGCAACTGCGGAAGCTCCCGGTGTGGCACCCCGAAGGCCCGGACGGCGGGCACGCCGGTCTGCACCGCCCGGACCAGGTCGGAGGTGTAGACCCCACCGATCCGCTGGCCTGAAATCCGTTCGGCCAGGGCGACGGCCTGGGCACGTCCGATCGGGTCCAGTTCGGGGCCGGGCGGGGCGGTATCGAGCAGCGCCGCCACGTTCGAGGCGGTTCGGCCGTGTCGGGCCAACAGCAGTCGCACGCCGTCGAGCCTAGGGCAGACTTGCCGCGTGGTGCTGATCAGCTGGGTCGCCGCCGCGGTCTGCTGCCTCGGCTATGGGATCGGCTCGGTGTTGCAGTCCATCGGGGCGAAGCGGGCTGCCGTCGTCACCGGCGTGACCGGAATCGCGGCGATCGTCGCACAACTGCCCTTCCTGCTCGGTTTGGCTGCGGACGCCGTGGCGTTCGTCGCCAAGGTCGTCGCCGCGCGGGAGCTTCCGCTGTTCCTGGTGCAGTCGGTCATGGCCGCGTCGGTGGGCGTCACAGCGCTCGGCGCCGCGCTGCGCGGAGCCAGCCTCGGCGGCCGGGACTGGGCGGCCCTCGGCACCCTGGGCGCGGGCCTCGTCCTGCTCGCCCTGAGCGCGAGCGCCGACTCGCCGGTTGCGGTCGGGCCGGGTGTCGAGTGGGCGATCCTGATCAGCTGTGCGTTGCCGCTGGTGGTGGGCCTGATCGGGTTGCGGTTGACCGGACCGGTGTCCTGGGTGGTCCTCGCGGCGGCGTCCGGGCTCGGGTTCAGCGTGGTGGGGGTGGCCGCCCGCGGGCTCGGCGCGCTCACGGTGTCGCTGGCACTGCTGATTCATCCGATGACGTGGAGCCTGCTCATCGGCGGGGTGCTGGCCATCTCCTTCTTCGCGGTCGCCCTCCAACGTGGCCCGGTCACCGCCGTCACGGGCATCTCGTTCACGATCGAGGTGGTGGTGCCCTCGGCCGTCGGACTGTTGCTCTTCGGCGACAGGGTGGGTGCCGGGCTCGGACCGATGGCCGGTGTCGGTTTCGTCTTGTCCATCGCCGGCACCACCGCGCTCGCCCGCTTCGCCCGCTAGCCGGTACGGACGCCGCGGGA
>WBZS01001747.1_pt1 | contig 15946 bp, 15 predicted proteins | sample 5204201 | NCBI WGS metagenome assembly WBZS01 (sample SAMN12344357, study PRJNA552823) | activated sludge metagenome | biome: Activated sludge suspended growth; feature: Nitrification reactor; material: Wastewater; isolation source: activated sludge from nitrification reactor of wastewater...
TGGGCGCACGCCACCGTCACCGCGGGCGGGGCCACCGCCTGGGTGCAGAACGAGGTGTCCACGGCGTCCGGATCGACGATCAGGATCAAGGGCACCAACTGGGTCGACCAGGCCGGCACCGGCGCCTCCACGATCGCGCTCAAGCTGAACCGGGCGGGCGGCCAGTACGCGCGCACCGGCTCGGACGTGGTCGCGCCCGGTGGGACGTCCGACCCGACCATCTGGAAGCTGTTGGCACCGGCCGGCACCGCCGGTCATCCGAACGTGATCGAGATCCCGGCCACCGGGAATTTCGAGATCGAGATCGACGCGCCCCAGGGGCTGGCGGCGGGCCAGCTGCTGACCGTCCAGTTCCTCTCCGGCCGGTTCGGCGCCAACGACACGGTGCGCAACGTGACCACCGATCCGCTGGTGGTGGGCGGCGTCCCCTACACCGACACCCCGGACCAGGAGGACGTCACCTGCACGCCGACGTCCGCCACCCCGCAGGTGTCCATCGCGAACCCGCAGGCCGGCCTGGGCGGCACCGTCCGGGTCACCGGCAGCGGCTTCTGCCACCCCGGTGAGAAGCGGGGCGGTTCGACGATCGCCTTCAAGATCGACGAGGGTGCGTTCAGCCGGCTCAACGACTCGGTGCACAGCAACCGGACGATCTGGACGATCATCCAGGCCAAGGCGGCCGACGGCACCTTCGACGTCGACCTGCAGCTCCCGGACGGCACCACCTCGGGTGCGAACGGTTCCAGTCCGGCGTTCACCACGGGCGCGCACACGCTCCGGCTGCTGACCGGTTCGCTCAAGGAGGGCGACACCTCGCGGACGGTGCTGTCGCCGACCTTCGTGGTCGGCGACTACCGGCCCAACGGCGTCCCGGATCCGGTCGAGGCGACCGAGGACCTCACCACCGCGACCCGCAACGGCGTCACCGTCGAGACCTCCACGACGGCGCTCACCGTGACGGTGCCGGGCGCCCACGCCGGCGACTGGATCTACCTCAACGTGCTCGCCGGCGGTTCGCCGCGCGACCCGTGGGGCAGCACCTGGTTCCGTGCCGACGCCAACGGACGGGTGGTGGCCGGCCTGAAGGGCGTCACGCTGCCGACCGGCACCAGCAAGGTCTCGGTCCAGTCGGGCAACCAGGGTGAGTTCGGCAAGCTGCTCGGCTGGGCTCCGTTGACGCTGGCCGGCAGCGAGAAGACCACCGAGACGCCGAGCACGACCACGACGATCATCCGGACCATGGTGACGACCACCACCACGACCACGACGAACGAATCGTCGGCGCCCAGCACCGTTCCGAAGGCGCCGGTCGAACGCGGCAGCCAGCTCACCGGGCTGAGCAACGGGGGCGCCACGGCGAAGGCGGACGGCACCAAGATCACCGTGACGCTGCCGAAGGGCGCCGCCGGCCAGTGGGTGTACGTCTACCTCTACAGCGGGGCCAGCGTCGCCAAGGCCGGCTGGGTCCAGCTGACCAGCGCGAAGGCGTTCGCCGTCGACCTGAAGGACCTGGCCGACGGTCGGCACCGGATCGTGGGGGTGGACGTCGACGGCGGCATCGTCGGCTGGGTGGAGGCCACCAAGGGCAACCTGGCCACCACGCCCACGACGACCACCACCGGCACGGGCAATCCCCAGGCCCCGGCCGCGCCGGGCGACCCGGCGGCCGCCGCGCTCACCCAGCCCGGCGCCGGTTCGTTCGAGCCGGTGCTGATCGGGGCGGCGGTCGCCGTCCTCGCCGCGGGACTGTTCGGCCTGCGCCGACTGGCCCTCAAGCCGAAGCGGGTGCTGTGATGTCGACGATCGTGATGCGGGGCGTCCGCCTGATCCTGGCGCTGCTGATCGGGGCGGCCCTGACCGCGCTGCCCGAGGGCGGGACGGCCGAGGCCATCCCGCCCGGCGGTCCCGGCCCCAGCACGCCCGGAACCTGGTCCCGGGCGTCGCCGCGGTCGCTGCAGGCGGGCGGCCTGATCCACTTCACCGTCGGCGGCTTCCCCAAGGGCGAGACCGTCTACATCAAGATCGACGACGGCCGGCTGTGCAGCAACACCTCGCACGGCGCCTGCGTCTACCACTCGCAGAAGATCCCCAACTCGGGTGTTGTGAACGGATCGTTCTACCTGCCACGCACCCTCAAGAAGGGCAAGCACACGCTGCGCTTCCTGGCCTCGGCCTACATCGATCCGAACAAGCCGTCGGCCGGCACCAAGGGCTACACCAACAAGAGCCCGAGCTTCACCATCACGGCGAGCGGTTCGGCGACGTCGCAGAACTCTAAGAACAGCACCACCACAACCACCACCAGCAACGGCACCACGACCACGACGAGCAACGGCGGCACGGGCAGCTCCGGCACCGTCGCCAAGCCGAAGGCGGGCTCGAAGGCCACGCAGCCCGCGAAGGCGCCCGCCGCCCCGGCCGCGGACGGCGCCGCACTGCCCGCCGACCGGGCCGGCACCGTGACCGCGACGCTCGCCGAGGGACTGGCCGTGTTGAAGGTCGGCACCGACTATGCCGGCGAGTGGGCCTTCGTCTACGCCTATTCGACACCCACTCCGCTCGGCTGGCAGCAGGTCGCGGTGGACGGCACGGTCACGGTTCCCACCACCGACCTGGCCGCCGGCGAGCACCGGCTCGGTGGTCGACGTGGACGGCAAACTGCTCGGCTGGACGGCGGCCGCCGTGGCCGGGGGGCCGTCGGCCGCACCGACCCCGTCCGCGTCCGCCTCCCCGGCACCGGTGGCGGCGGCGGAGGCCGGCCCGGGCCTCGGGGTCTGGGCGCTCGTCGGGGCCGTCGTGATCGTGGCCGCCGGCCTGGTCGTCGTGCTGGTGCGCCGACGGCGTGCCGATGCGGCGTCCGACTGAGGTTCGGTGACCACCAGCACACAGCTCCGGGCGGCGACGGGCAGGCCCGTCGCCGCCCGGAGCGGTCTCCTCTTCGCCGCGGCGGCGGTGCTGCTGGCGCTCGGCGCGCTGGCGTCCCTCGGCATCGGTTCCAACCCGATCCCGCCCGCCCGGGTCTGGCAGCTGCTGTGGACGCCGGACGGCAGCTTCGACGCCGTCGTCGTGCTCGAGCAGCGGCTGCCCCGCACCCTGGTGCTGATCGTGGTCGGGGCCGCGCTCGGCGTGGCCGGGGCGCTGATGCAGTCGCTGACCCGCAATCCGCTGGCCGACCCCGGCATCCTCGGGATCAACGCCGGGGCGTCCCTGGCGGTGGTGCTGGCGGTCGCCCTGACCGGGATCAGCGGGATCGGCTTCTACCTGTGGTTCGCCTTCGGCGGGGCGGCGGTGGCCGCGGTCGGCGTCTACCTGCTCGGCATGGCCGGGCATGCCTCGCCGTCGCCGGTCCGGCTGGCGCTGGCGGGCGTGGCGATCAGCATGACCGTCGCCTCGCTCGTCCAAATGGTCATCCTCGCCAACGCCAACGCGTTCAACGAGTTCCGGTTCTGGGCCGCCGGGTCGGTCGAGGGCCGCGGCTACCCGGTGCTGCTGGCCACCGGCGGGTTCATCGCCGTCGGCCTGGTGCTGGCCTGCTGCCTGGCGCCCGCGCTCAACGCGCTCGCCCTCGGTGAGGACGCCGGGCGTGCGCTCGGCGTCCGGGTCGGGCTGATCCGCGGCCTGGCGGTCGCCGCCGTCACCGTGCTGGCCGGGGCCGCGACCGCCGCCGCCGGGCCGATCATGTTCATCGGGCTCGGCGTGCCCTACCTGGCTCGCGCCGTGTTCGGCCCCGACCAGCGGCTGGTGCTGCCCGGCACCGCCCTGGCCGCACCGGTGCTGCTGTTGTTCGCCGACGTGGTCGCCCGCCTGGTGGTGCTGCCCGGCGAGATTCCGGTGGGCGTGGTGGCCGCCATCCTCGGCGGCCCGGCGTTCGTGCTGATCGTCCGACGGCCCCGGATCGAGGCCCTGTGATGGGTGAGACGGAGTGAGCACCGCCCACGTCGCCCGCGAGCACCGCCCCGGCTACCGCCGGCTGCGGCTGGGCTCGGCGACCCTGCTGCTCGAGCGGCGCACTGTCCTGGTCGTGCTGGCCGCGCTGGTGGTCCTGCTGGCGTTGGCCATGGCCGGGCTGTTGATCGGCGACTATCCGCTGAACCTCGGGCAGGCGCTGCGGGCGCTGTTCGGCATCGGCGGCGATCCCCTGGCGCAATTCTTCGTCCGCGGGCAGCGGGCGCCCCGGGTGCTGGCCGCGCTGCTGGTCGGCGCCGCGCTCGCCGTGTCGGGCGCCATCTTCCAGTCGTTGTCGGACAACCCGCTGGGCAGCCCGGACGTCATCGGCTTCACCACCGGTTCGGCGTCGGGGGCGCTGATCGCGATCATCGTGATCGGTGCCGGGCCGGCCGAGACCGCCGCCGGGGCGCTGCTCGCCGGCGGGGTGACGGCGGCCGTCGTCTACCTGCTGGCCTGGCGGCGCGGCTTGACCGGCGGACGCCTGGTGCTGGTCGGGATCGGCATCGCGGCGGTGCTGCAGGGGCTCAACAGTCTGTTGCTGGTGCGGGCCTCGCTGACCTCGGCGCAGACCGCCGCCCAGTGGCTGGCCGGGTCGTTCAACGCCACCGGCTGGCCGCGGGTGCTGCTGCTGGGCGCCGCCCTGGTGGTGCTGTTGCCGGCTGCGGCCCTGCTGGCCCGGCCGCTGGGGGCGATGGTGTTGGGCGACGACCTGGCGGCCGCGCTCGGCGTCCGGGTGGAGCGCAGCCGGACCCTGCTGGTCGTGGTGGGGGTCGCGCTGGTCGCGGTGGCCACGGCGACGGCGGGACCGATCGGCTTCATCGCGCTGGCGGCGCCGCAGATCGCCCGCCGGCTGACCCGCAGTTCGGCGGTCGGGTTCGGGTCGGCGGCCGTGGTCGGCGCCGGGCTGGTGCTGGCGTCCGACCTGGTGGCGCAACGACTGTTCGCACCCACCCAGCTGGCCGTCGGGGTGGTCACCGGCGTCCTCGGCGGCGGGTACCTGATCTGGCTGCTCGGCAGCCAGTGGCGAAAGGGAGCACGATGACCTCCGTGAACGTGGCCGAGCCGATCACCGCGCCGGCCCCGCTGCGCGCCCGCAACCTGGGCGTCGGCTACGGCGAACGCCTGGTCCTGGACGGCCTGGACGTCGACCTGCCGGCCGGCGAGCTGACCGTCATCGTCGGGCCGAACGGCTGCGGCAAGTCGACGCTGCTGCGCGCCCTGGCCCGGATGGTGCCCGCCCGCAAGGGCACCGTGGAGCTGGACGGCAAGCCGATCGGTCACTACCCGACCCGGCAGGTGGCCCGGCGGCTCGGGCTGCTGCCGCAGTCGCCGGTCGCCCCGGACGGCATCACCGTCGCCGACCTGGTGGCCCGCGGCCGCTACCCGCACCAGGGCATCTTCCGGCAGTGGAGCGACACCGACGCGGACGCCGTGGACGACGCGATGCGGCGGGCCGGCGTCACCGACCTGGCCGGCCGGCAGGTCAGCCAGCTCTCCGGCGGCCAGCGGCAGCGGGTGTGGATCGCGATGGCGCTCACCCAGCAGACCCCGATCCTGCTGTTGGACGAACCGACCACCTACCTCGACGTCGCCCACCAGGTCGAGGTGCTGCGGCTCACCCGCAGCCTGCAGCGCGACGGCTACACGGTCGTCGTGGTGCTGCACGACCTGCATCTGGCGTTCCGCTACGCCACCCAGCTGCTGGTCATGAAGGACGGGGCGATCGTCGCCCAGGGCGACCCCTGCGAGATCGTCACCGCGCAGCTGATCGAGGACGTCTACGGGCTGCCCTGCCGGGTGCTGACCGATCCGGAGACGGGCCGGCCGCTGGTGATTCCGGCGGGTGACGAGTGAGCGCGCCGGCCACGCCCGCGCCGGGCGCCCGGCGGACGCCGCCGAAGGTGCGGCGTCCGGTCGCGGCTCCCCGGGTGCCCACGCCGGCCGGCGCGCTGGCCGCGTTCCGGGCTCACCCGCGCTCGCCGATCATCGAACCCGACGGCGACGAGTGGATCGTCACGTTCCTCTGGCGGGACGCCGAGGCCGACGAGGTGCTGCTGTTCGTCAACCGGCTCACCGACGAACGCGACCTCGACCGCAGCCTGATGGAGCGGGTGCCCGGCACCGACCTGTGGCAGCTGTCCTACCGGATGCCGGGCGATTGGCGGGCGTCGTACGCCGTCGTCCCGAAGCGGCCCGGAACGACGGCGCCCTGGCGTGATCTGTCCGAGCAGGTGTCGCTGCGGGCCGCGCTCGACCGCGGCCTGCCCGACCCGCTCAACCCGGACGGGATGCGGAACCGGGTGGGCAACCGGGTGTCGGTGGTCGAGTTGCCCGACGCGCCGTCCCAGGCCTGGCTGGCGCCGCGAGGCCCGCTGCGCGGAGTGCTCACTGAGCACGACCTGGACGGGCGCCGGCTGTCGGTCTACCGGCCCGCCGAGTTCGCGCCGGGCGGCCCGGTGGTGGTGGCGTTGGACGGCGAGATGTGGGTGGGCGAACTGAGCCTGCCGGCGATGGTCGACAACCTGATCGCCGACGGGCTGATGCGGCCGCCGTTGCTGCTGCTGGTGCGCGGCGGCGACCGGGTGCAGCGCTGGGCGGAACTCAACGGGTCCGGCGGCATGCCGGACTGGATCGCCGACGTGCTGTTGCCCTGGGCCGTGGACACCCACCGCGCCGGCCCGGACGCCGTGGACCGGGTCGTCGCCGGGCAGAGCCTGGGCGGCGCGGTGGCGCTGCTCACCGCCGCCGAGCGCCCGGACGCCGTGGGCGCCTTCCTCGCCCAGTCGGCGTCCCTGTGGCAGGACGGCCTGGCCGACCGGGTGGCGTCCGCGATGCCGGCCGGGGCGCGCGGCTATCTCGAGGTCGGACGCCAGGAGTGGGTGTTGCTCGGCCCGAACCGGAGCCTGCACGAGCGATTGGACGCCGCCGGCGTCCGGCACGGCTATGCCGAGTTCAACGGCGGCCACGACTACGCCTGCTGGCGGGGCGGCATCGCCGACGGACTGCGGGCGACGCTGCCGGCCCGCTGACCTAAGCCGCGCTCGGCCGGCACCAGGTCGCGGTCGACGTGGTTCGCCATCACGTGGGCGGCGGTCGCCACGTCGCCGGCCTCCAGGGCGGCCAACAGGTCCAGGTGGTCGCGCAGCCGAGCGTCGGCGTCCGCGGCCTCGACGACGGCGCCGGCGCTGATCGCCAGCCGCAGCGCCTGCATCACGCCGGCGTACAGCCCGACCAGCAGGGTGTTGCCGCTGGCCTCCATCACCAGGAAGTGGAACTGGCCGGGCGCCTTTCCGCGGTTGCGTCCGAACGGCTGCTCCGGCGGCGGCACCGAGGTGTCCAGGGCCCGCTTCATCGCCGCGAGCTGTTCGTCGGTGCGGTGCCGGGCGGCCTGCTGTGCCGCCTCCAGTTCGAGCGCGCGCCGATAGCCGAGCAGGTCGGTGACGCTGAACTCGGACAGGTAGTCGGTGAGCACCGAACTCACCGGCATGCGCGACCGGACGAAGGTGCCGATGCCGGGCATCGGCTCGAGCATGCCGACGCTGGCCAGCGACCGGACCGCCTCGCGCACCGTCGTCTTGCCGACGCCGATCAGCTCCATCAGTTCGGTCTCGGTGGGAATCCGGGAGTTGATCGGCCATTCACCCGACGAGATCCGGTGCCGCAGGTACGCCAACGTCCGCCGCGCGCGCTCCGAGCCGACCTGCACCGCTGCCTCCTCTTCCGCGAGTACGCCTGAGTCACGGCCGAAACTACCCGTTGGGCACCGGCGATGAATGGTTCCGCAGGGGATATTCGCGGCACCTTTCGGTGCCTTTTCCGTGACCTAAATCCTCGCGGACGCCGATTCGGCTCACTGCCGCCCGCGGCGGAATCGACGCTTCAGCCGCAGGTCGGCGGGCAGCGGCGGGGCGATCAGCCGGTCGACGCTGCCGCGGTAGCCGGCGACCCGTCCGAAACGGTCGTCGGCGTCGGAGTTCCACTCCGCCCGCATCCGGACGATGTCGTCGTGACTACGCCCGATGAAGTTCCACCACATCACGATGCCCTCGTCGAACGGCTCCCCGCCGAGCAGCATCACCCGCGCCGGGGCGTCCGTCGGATTGGTCAGCCGCAGGTGGTCGAGCCCGGCGTCCCGGACGCCGAGCACCGTGTTGTCGAGCCGGACGCCGTCGAAGTCGACCCAGCCGGTGTCGACCAGCACGCCGTGCTCGAAGCCGGGATCGACCGACGTCTCCCAGGTGGCGCCCGGGTCGAGGATCACCTCGGCGCCCAGCAGCGGGGTCTGGGTGTGCACCGGCGAGACGGCGCCGGCCAGCGACCCGATGAACACCCGCGCCCGGACGCCGTCCTCGCCGACCAGATCGGGGACGTGATGCTGGAACTCGCGGACCAGGTCCTTCTCGGCCTCGGGCAGCGCCACCCACAGCTGGACGCCGTGCAGCACCGCCCGCTCGGGGGTCGACACCTCCGAGTGTGCGATGCCGTAGCCGGAGGTCATCAGGTTCATCTCGCCCGGCCGCACCATGGCGTGGACGCCGCCCGAGTCGCGATGCTCGATCTCGCCGGAGAACAGCCAGCTGACCGTCTGCAGCCCGGTGTGCGGGTGCGGCGGGACGTCCATGCAGACGCCCGTCTCGGGGCCGTAGTGATCGGCGAAACACCACGCTCCGACGAACGAACGGCGTAGTGACGGCAGGGTGCGGCGCACCTTGAGGGCGTCCGCCGGGCCGAGGGCGACGTCCTTGGGCTCGATGATCTGGATCTGCTCGGGATCATCGGTGTGTGCTGCCACGCAGTCGTGCCACTCGGCCCGGGTCTCGGTGTTGCTCATGGCTCAGGCTACGCCCGATGCGCCGAGCTCAGCCGGGCAGGACGTCGCCGGACGGCCAGGTGGTCGTGATGAACTCGGCCACCTTGGGGTCGTGCAGCAGCTGCTCCAGCTTCGCCACGCCCGGGTTGGTGTTGTCGGTGCGCCAGACCAGGAAGTTGGCGTACGGGTTGTCCTTGGCGGTCTCGACGAGCAGGGCATCCTTGGTCGACAACCCGGCGGTCAGGATGAAGTTGCCGTTCACGAAGGCCAGGTCGATCTTCGGATCGTCGAGTTGCTGGACGATCACCTCGGGCTGGTTCTCGACGAACGTGAAGCCCTTCGGGTTCTGGGCCTTGGTCAGGTTCAGCACGTTCGAGGAATCGGTGATCCCGGTGAGCAGCCCGGCGCCCTGCAGCAGCCGCAGGCCGCGGATCTGGTTCGAGGCGTCGTTGGTGATGGCGATGGTCGCGCCCTGTGGCAGGTCCTTCACCGAGGTGTACTTCTTCGAGAACGCCGCATACGGCTCGATGTGGACGCCGGCGCCGTGCTCGAATTTGTAGCCGCGTTCCTTGATCTGGGCCTGCAGGTAGGGCAGATGCTGGAAGTAGTTGGCGTCCAGCTCGCCCGAGGCCAGGGCCTCGTTGGGCTGCACGTAGTCGTCGAATTCGACGATCTGCAGATCGAGCCCCGCGGCCTGCGCCAGGTTGTCCTTGACGAACTCCAGGATGCGGGCGTGCGGCACCGGGCTCGCGCCGACCTTCACGGTGGTCAGTGCCGCCGACGGGGACGCCGGGGCGGATTCGGTGCCGGGGCCGGCGGCCTGGCCGCCGCAGGCGGTCAGCGCGAGGGTGAGCGCGGTAGCGGCCAGCGCCGCCAACGAGCGGCTGAATTTCGACATGACTAGCTCCTTTTCAGTGGGTTCAGGTGGGTTTCAGCGGTGGTCGACGCGCCGGACGACGGCGTCGCCGGCGATCTGGACGAGTTGCACCAGCAGCACGAGGATGACCAGGACGACGATCATCACCTCGGGCTGGAAGCGCTGGTAGCCGTAGTTGTAGGCGAGCCGGCCGAGGCCGCCGCCGCCGATCAGCCCGGCCATCGCCGAATAGCCGATCAAGGCGACCAGGGTGGTGGTGATGCTGGCCACCAGCGACGGCAGCGACTCGGGGATCAGCACCTTCCAGACGGTCTGCGGGCGGGTCGAGCCCATCGCGTGCGCGGCGTCCACCTTGCCCGGGTGCACCTCGCGCAGCGACGCCTCCACGAGCCGCGCGAAGAACGGCACCGAGGCGATGGTCAGCGACACCGACGCGGCGATCGGCCCGATCGAGGTGCCGACGATCCATCGGGTGAACGGGATCAGCGACACCATCAGGATGGCGTACGGGATCGATCGGGTGATGTTCACCAGCACGCCGCCGAGCACCACGTTCAGGGCACGGTTGTGGGCCATCCCGCCCGGCTGGGTGACGAAAAGCACGACGCCGAGCGGCAGCCCGAACAGCACGGTGAGCACGCCCGAGATGGCGACCATCTGCAGGGTCTCGACGAAGGCCGGCCCCAGCGCGGTGGTGATCGCGGGATTGCCGGCCAGGCCGTTGAGGAAGTCGTTCATCGGGTCACCTCCGATCCGCCGGTGTGGGCCGCGGCCTGTGCGCCCCGCCGGCGCAGCGCCGACACCACGTCGCCCGCCTCGAGCGGGGCCGGCACGAGCACCCGGTGCCGCTGGAAGGTGATGCCGGCGAGGGTCTCGACCGTGCCGGCCAGCACCGGCAGGTCGACGCCGAACTCGCGGCCGACCGCGGTCAGCGCGGGCACGTCGCCGGGCGCCACCGTGTCCAGCACCTCGACCGTGGCGAGGTCGTCCGCCGCGCCGTCCGTGCTGGGTGGCAGCGCCAGCAGCAGTTCGCTCAGCCGGCTGCCGAAGCGGCCGACCGCCTCCACCAGCGAACCCGACTCGACCACCCGTCCGGCCTGGAGCAGCGAGACCGAGTCGCAGACCCGCTTCACCACGGTCATCTCGTGGGTGATGATCAGGACGGCCAGGCCGAGCCGGGCCTTCAGCGAGTTGATCAGGTCGAGGATCTCGCCGGTGGTCTTCGGATCGAGCGCGCTGGTCGGCTCGTCGCAGAGCAGCACGTCCGGGTCGGTGGCCAGCGCCCGAGCGATGCCGACCCGCTGCCGCTGGCCGCCCGACAGCTGTGCCGGGTAGGCGGCGCCGGCGTCCGCCAGGCCGACCAGCCCCAACAGTTCGGACGCCTTCGCATCGCGCTCGGCGCGTCCGGCGCCGGCCAACTCGAGCGGGTAGGCCACGTTGCCCGCGATGCTGCGCGAGTCGAACAGGTTGGCGTGCTGGAAGACCAGACCGAGCCGCCGCCGGGCCTTGCGCAGCTCGGCCGCACGCACGGCGGTCAGGTCGGCGCCGTTGATCTCGACGGTGCCGTTCGTCGGCCGGTCGAGCAGCGCGATGCAGCGCACCAGCGTCGACTTGCCGGCGCCGGACTGGCCGATGACGCCGTGCACGGAGTTCTCGGGCACCTGCAGCGTCACGCCGTCGAGGGCGCGGATTTCCCGGTTGGGTTGGCGGTAGACCTTCTCGAGGTCGGTGACTGCGATCACGGTGGGTCCTTCTGTCTGTCGATGGGAGTTTCGATGCCGGCAGGCGGCGGGGACGGCAGACAGCAGGCCGGACGGCGTCCGGGCCTCGATGGCAGGGTTCGGGGTCGGGTCAGACCCGGGAATGCGCTGTCGGAGCCGAGTGGATCAACGACGACACATGCACGCGCACATCATCGCGGCGGCTGCGGGACGCAGGCTGACGCGGGAGCGCACGGTGGTGAACACGGGCTCAGTCTGCCCACGGATCCCACCGCAAAGCAAATCGTCATACCAATAGGTGGCAGGGAGCGGAGATCGGCCGGCGGTCAGGCTAGGCGGTCGGCGTCCCGGCCAGGATCTCGCGCACCCGGGGAATCACCCGGGTGCCGTACAGCTCGATGCTGTGCAGCAGTTCCTCGTGGGCCAGCGGGCCGTGGGAGTACTTCAGGTCGAAGCGGTCCAGTCCGAGCAGGGCGACCGTCCGGGCGATCTTGGCCGCGACGGTCTCGGGGGAGCCGACGTAGAGGGAGCCCTCCGCGATCTCTGCCTCGTAGGCTTCCCGGGTGACCGGCGGCCAGCCGCGGTCGCGCCCGATCCGGTCGCGCTGGGCCTTGAAGTGCGGCCACAGTTCCTCGACGGCCTGGTCGTCGGTGTCGGCGATGTGGCCGGGCGAGTGGGTACCGAGCGGCAGCGGTCCGACGCCGAGTTCGGCCTGAGCCCGGCGGTACAGGTCGACGTAGGGCAGGAAGCGGGCCGGGTCGCCGCCGATGATCGCCAGCATCATCGGAATGCCGGTCTGCACCGACCGGATCACCGATTCGGGCGAGCCGCCGACGCCCATCCAGGCGACCAGGCCCGCCGGCTTCTCGTTGCCGGGGTAGATGCGCTGGTCGCGCAACGGCGTCCGGTGGGTTCCGTTCCAGGTGACCGGTTCGCCGCGGAAGCCCCGGGTGAAGATCGCCAGCTTCTCGTTGAACAGCAGCTCGTAGTCGGCCAGGTCGAACCCGAACAGCGGGAACGACTCGGTGAACGAGCCGCGGCCCAGGATCACCTCGGCGCGGCCGTGTGACAGCGCGTCCAGGGTGTTGAACCGCTCGATCACTCGGATCGGGTCGTCGCTGGACAGCACGGTCACGGCCGTGCCGAAGCGGATCCGTTCGGTGCGCGCCGCGACAGCCCCGAGGACGACGTCCGGTGCGCTGATCGCGAAGTCGTCGCGGTGGTGCTCGCCCAGCCCGATGAAGTCGACGCCGACCCGGTCGGCCAGCACGGCCTCCTGCACGACGTTGCGGATCACCTGGCCGTGCGGCAGCAGGCCGCCGTCCGGCGCCAGGGTGACGTCGCCGAAGGTGTCCAGGCCGAGCTCGATGCCGGTGTGGTCGGTCATCGCGTCATCATCGCAGGTCAGAGCGGGTCGAGGATGACCGGGACGCGCCGGAAGCCGCCCACCGGCGGCTGCTCCCGCTCGGGTGTGGTGCCCGGGGCGAGCCGGACGCGGTGCTCGCGCAGCACGCCGCGCAACAGCACCCGCAGTTCGAGGGTGGCCAGCGGACGCCCGGGGCAGACGTGCGGTCCCGTCCCGTAGACCAGGTTGGCGGCGGCATGGCCGACCGGGTCGTACTGGTCGGGGTCGGGGAACACGTCGGGGTCGCGGTTGGCGGCCGTCCAGTTGACCACCAGCTGCTCGCCCGGCCCGATCTGCCGGCCCCCGAGGTCCGTCTGCACCGTGGCCACCCGGCGGTTGGAGACGAACGGGTCGTCGATCCGCAGGATCTCGTCCACGGCCCGGTCGAAGTCGTCGTCGGACGCCGCCCGCAACTCGTCCTGCAGTTCGGGGTGGGTGGCGAACCAGTACAGCGCCACCCCGGTGCACAGGGCCAGCGAACCCAGGTCGCCGCCAGTCCAGTTGCGCAGCACCGAGACGATCTCGTCCTCGCCCAGCGGCCGGCCGTCGTGATGCTTCACCCGGATCAGCTCGTCGGTCAGGTCGGCCGGCGGGCCGGGCTTGCGGATCCGCCGGAAGCTGAGCAGCCGGTGGATGATGGCGTCGAACCGATGCGCCACCACGGCCGTCCGGGAGAGCTCACCCGACCGAGTGGCGGCGTGGTTGTCGTCCATCCAGGCCAGCAGCTCGGGCTCCAGCTCGGCCGGCCAGCCCAGCCAGGCGGACTGGGCGCGCACCGCATAGACCGAGCCCAGGTCGAGCACGGCGTCCAGGGGCTGACCAGTGATGACGCCGGCGAGCAGGCCGCGGGTCACCTCCTCGAGCAGGGGAGCCAGGGCCGCCATCCGGTCGGCGGAGAAGAACGGGTCGAGCAGCTCGCGGGCCTCGCCGTGGGCGGCGCCGTCCAGGCCGTTGGGCACCTGCAGGAACCGGGAGACGTGGCTGGAGAAGGTCTCCGGATCGGTCACCACCGCCACCGCGTCACGGTGCCGCGCGACCACCCAGCGGTCGTGGGCGTCGCGGGTGAGCGGTTCGGCGTGCAGCGCGTCGTAGCCGATCCGCGGATCGTCGGCGAAGGGGTGGTGATGAGGGCATTCGCTCACGCGTGACCAGCCCCGTCCAGTTGATCGACGATGTAGCCGAGCATGGGGCCCACCACCTCGAGGGCGTCGCGAATGCCGCCGCGCGAACCGGGGACGGCCAGCACCAGGGCGGGCGGGCCGTCCGGGCGTTGCACGGCGCCGGCCACCTCGCGCGAGATCAGCGCCAGCCGGGTGTGGCTGCTGCCCTGCCGGCGGATCTCCTCGGCGATGCCGGGAATCTCGATGCTGATCAGGTCGCGAACCACGTCGCTGGTGTGATCGTGCGGGCCGATTCCGGTGCCCCCGCAGGCCAGCACCACCCGGGCGCCGTTGTCGATGGCGGAGGTGATCGCCGCCCCGATCTGCCGTGGGTCGTCCGACACGGCGCTGCGCGCGGCCGCGATGCCGTGCCGCTGCAGCAGTTCGACGGCCACGGGGCCGCCCCGGTCGGCATCCGTGCCGCCGGCCACCTCGTCCGAGACCACGATCACGGACGCCGACAGCCGGCGGGCGGGCTCAGCCACGGGAGGCCCGGGAGTCGCCCAGGATGCCGCCCAGGACGAGGGCCACGGTCGCCGCGATCAGCAGCAGCCACAGGCCGAGCGAGTAGGAATTGGTGTCGGAATGGTAGGTGGCACCCATCACCAGGGGCGGGAAGTACCCGCCCAGGCCGCCGGCCGCCGCGACGACGCCGCTGACCGCGCCGACCTTGTCCTTCGGCGTGGACGGGCCGATCCAGGCGAACACCGCGCCCATGCCCAGACCCATGAACGCCGCCATGCCCAGGAAGGTGGCGCCGGTGACGATGCCCTCGGCGGGCTGCAGCCCGACCACGTAGGCCAGGATCGCCACCCCGGCCAGCGAGGTGAGTGCGACGATCTTCGGCCCGAATCGGTCGGCCAGGACGCCGCCGATCGGCCGGGCGATGACCGCGGCGACCGCGAAGGTGGCGGTACGGGTGCCGGCGCCCACCGGGTCCACCTCGGTGGGGTAGATGGTGGTCAGATACTTGGGCAGGTAGGTCGAGAAGGCCACGAAGCCGCCGAAGACGATCGCGTACAGGAACGACATCTGCCAGGTGATCGCCAGCTTCAGCGCACCCATCACCTTCGGCACCAGCGGCTGCTTGCTGGGCGTCCAGGCCGGCGATTCGCGCAGGAAGAACCAGACCAGGGCGGCCATGCCGACCATCACCCCGGCGATCAGCAGATGGGTCGGGAAGAACCCGATCGCCAGCGCCAGCCGCGGCGTGAAGAAGGCCGACACCGCGGTGCCGATCATGCCCATGCCGAACACGCCGTTGGCGAAGCCGCGTCGCGCCGGCACGTACCAGGCGCTGGAGAACGGGATGCCGACGGCGAAGATGGTGCCCGCGACGCCCAGGTAGAAACCGGCGATGATCAGCAGCGGAAAGCTCTTGATCGTGCCGGCGAAGGCGACCAGCAGCACCGCCGGCGCCGCACCGAGCAGCACCAGGGTGAACATCTTCCGGCCGCCGAACCTGTCGGTGAGTGCGCCGACGACCACGCGGCCGAGCGCGCCGACCAGCACCGGGGTGGCCAGCATCAGCGAGATCTGGCCCTCGTTCAGGCCCAGTTCGGTGGCGTAGGTCTTCTGCAGCGGGGCGATGGACATCCAGGCCCAGAATCCGACGGTCGAGGCCAGGGTGGCCAGCAGGACTTGGCCGAACTGTCCTTTGAGCTGGGTCGGTTGGTCGGTGGCCGTGGTGGTGGTCACGAGGGGGATCCTTCCGGTGGTGGTGGGAACGGGTCTCGACAAGCTCGACCAGCGGAGTTGTGGGGCGCTACTTGCGGGTCTTGTGCCGGTCCTGGGTGCCGATCGGATCCCAGCCGGCGCGCTTCATGCCGGTGGTGTGGGTCATCGGGTTGGCGTCCCGGGTGCGGTACACGACGTAGGGGCGGAACAGGTAGTGGAACGGCACGGTGAAGGCGTGCACCAGCCGGGTGAACGGCAGGATCATGAACAGCGCGAAGCCCATCAGGACGTGGACCTTGAACTGGATGGTCGACTCGGCCATCGCCTCGACGTTCGGCTGGAAGATCA
>WBZS01000465.1_pt1 | contig 15939 bp, 14 predicted proteins | sample 5204201 | NCBI WGS metagenome assembly WBZS01 (sample SAMN12344357, study PRJNA552823) | activated sludge metagenome | biome: Activated sludge suspended growth; feature: Nitrification reactor; material: Wastewater; isolation source: activated sludge from nitrification reactor of wastewater...
TCCAGCACAACCTATTGGCTATCGCTAGCGTTTGCAATGGGGACTGCGCTGATCATTGCGCTCACCCGTTTCCGGCTGGGGAGAGTGCCCCACGAGGCGATCATCGGCATCCTATTCGTCCTCGCCTCCGCGCTCGGGATTATCGTTTTAGAAAACACTGAGCACGGAGTCGAAGAGCTAAAGGACATCCTGAGCGGAAGCCTGCTCCTAGTCGATTCTGCCACGGTCACCCACACCGCAATCATATACGGAATCCTCATCATTGTCGCGGCTCTAATGTGGCGCCCCACCACCGCACTAAGCCTTAACGAACCCGGCGCGCCCGTCGGCATTCACCGCGTAGTCGTGGACTTTGTGTTCTATTCGCTGCTCGCATTCGTGGTAGCGTCGTCGGTCAAGGTCGCTGGAGTCTTGGTAGTTTTCACCTGGCTCGTGATGCCGCCGGTATGCGCGTTCTTGTGGCTGCACAAGATGAAGCACGCCATCCTCCTCTCCATCCCAATCGCCCTAATCGGGACTTGCCTGGGGCTGTGGGTGAGCTTCAAGCAAGACTGGCCCACCGGTCCTGCGATTGTTGTCGTGTTGGGTGGGGCTGTGGCGTTGTTCTATATTGCGAAGTTGTTTGCCGGTGGGCGCGGCGAGGATGACTCGCTAGCAATAGCAGGGGACTAGCAGGAGACTTTATCAATGTCATCGGCGAGCCTAACAATGTCCCCAACTATTCTGCCTTGCCCTCGAAATTGACCGGGAATACACTTTCTGGAATCAACGCTTGGTGCTGGCTCCACCATCGCGAGCGGCTTTCCTTTCTCAATCAAGAGAATTGGAACACCAGTAGTTGCCAATTCGCTTAGGAATTTTTGACAATGCGTTCTAAACTCGGCTACCGACACCCGTTGCATAGGATTGACTATACATGATCCAGTAAACAAATATCATATTGTCAGACCCTCCGAAACTTGAGGGTCGTCTGAGTGAGTGACTACTATGATCGAATCTTATGTTAATGCGGTTCTGCGGGTGTTGGAGAGTTTTGCTGACCGGCTGACTGAGTTGGCTCTGCCCATCGCCATTCTCGGTGGCTTGGCAATTGTTGCCCTCTATCTGCGCGCCCGAGATGGGGAGGTTCCTAAGTTCCGCGCCGCGGTCCCGTTCGCATTGTTCGCGCTCGTGTTCGCTTGCGGGTGGACCCTGCTTCGCGTGACGCGGACAGTTCAGCAGGTTGCCTTGGAAGACCAGGCCTCGGCTGATGCGACCGAAAAGCCAACCTCCGATGCGCCCCAGATCTATCAATACAGCCCATCGGCCGTGAAGGTGGTCGAGAAAACTTACACTCGGACTTTGCAGCTACCGCCTGACTTTGCCCAACGAATCGGTGCCGACGGACTAGGTGTCCTCTCGCCATACCTAAGCGATCCTACGAGTGAGAATGTTTCGAAATTGGTAGACACCTTCCGACGCAGCGGGCAAGACGTAGTCTTCACCCGCGAGCTGACGAGAATGGACGAAGACCCGGTCGGATTCTTGAGATCTGCTGCGCGAGTAATGATTAAGAGGACCGAAGATCGGGGATACGAAGCCACATTCGGCGGCAGTTATACCTTTGAAAACAATGACAATGTTGAGCGCGAAGTTCGTTTCGTGTTTCCGCTTTCCAGCAACGGCGGAACCGTGCGAAATCTTTCGCTCAAAGTCGGCACAGATTCGATCAAAGAGCCTGATGATTCAGGCAACTATGTATGGGTAGGGAAGCTCGGTGCTGGCGAACAAAGAACTGCAGAAGTCTCTTATAGTTCGAACGGCAGCTCGGCGTGGAATTACGACATGGGCTCAACCCGCCGAACCGTGCGCGAGTTTCATCTTACCGTCGATGTCGACGGCCCATTCCGCTTCCCAAGAGGTTCAATCCAGCCTTCTAGTCGCTCATCAAGCTCGGCAACCTGGGACCTATCGAATGTAGTAACCGCCCAACGAATCGCGCTAGCTTTCCCAAAAGATACAAGCGCGCAAGAGGGGTATCTGCAATCGCTAACTGCACTCCCAATCACGTTTGCGATCGTCCTTGCAATCTGCTTCCTGGTGCCAGTACGACTGCAAACGTTATCCTTTTCCAGCAAGGTTGTGGCCCTGACTCTTGCAGCAGTAGTATTCGGATTTGCACTGTTCGCCGTGCCTATTGTTTATGGATACATTGGCTGGTTAGCGGCATTCCTTTGCCCAGTCCTAGGCGCAGTATCCCTGATCCCAGTCCTAGGCTTCCGCACCGCACTCCTCGCGATTATCGCCGCGCTAGTCCCAACCGCGATGCTAAGCCCAACAAACTCCGGCCTCCTAATCGTACTCATCGCGCTTACGTTAGCATTCATGGGTTGGAGATTTGCTGGTGAGAAAGCAGTTGATTAGTTGGGGCTAGGAGGATACTTGAATGTTGCGCCAATTGATAAAGGCAATGGCTTACCGTATCGCTTTGTTGGATACTTCAGGTCGGTGAACAGCGCATCGAACTCCGCTTGCGAGTGAATATCCTTTACAACCAGGGACTTGCTCATAGCAACCCAGCGGACTCGCCAAAAGACATTAAGTCCTTTGTACTCCCTATGCTCAAACGGTTCCCATAGAACAGGCATTTTCACAGGATCTTCCAGCTCGGTGATCTTTTTCCCGGCCAACTTAAGATTGAACTCCAGCAGGTCCGTCCGACCATCATCTCCTTTTGTAATGAAGTAGGCAGGAGATTTGCTATATGGGCCTAAGACTACTGCGAATGTCTTTCTATCCTGGACATAAGGAAAGACGTCATCAGTCAATCGAGTCGCACCCATGAATTATTCGGTTACGCATGGAGATAACGGCTGGCCATGGAATCTCTGGCATAGTCGCCTGATGTTCCCTAGAGATACGATTAGCTGCCTCACCAAGGATTACAATCTGGCTAAAGAGGACCCATTGCTGATCCTCGTTACCGAGGAACTGCTCTTCACTATCAGACCCCAACCTTTCAACGGCTCGGTTGGCAGCATTGAGCATTTCACGCAGCGTCGCGCTAGGATCATGCCGCATAGAGAGTCACTTTGGTCTTAAGGATTTCATCGCGCAAGATCGGGTTTTCACCCGCATCTAAGCCGCGACGGCTGACTAACTCAACAGGATGCCCAAGCACTCGCTGAAAATCCTGCTCGGCGTGAAACAAGTCAAAGTACGTCGGTTCAGCATCGGGAGCGAATTCGACTAGTAAATCGACATCGCTATCTGCTCGAAAGTCTGGACGCAGCACAGAGCCAAATGCCTCCAGGCGGCAAATCTGCCACTTGTTGCAAAGGTCAACTAGCAACTGCGTTTTGACTTCAAGCGCTCCAATTTTCATGATGATTCATTTTATTATGTTCTAGCCAGCATCAGCGGAACAACAATCGCGGCGAGCATCACCGCTAGAAGCAGGTATAGAAATAGCGTGCTGTGAAATTGCGAGCGGTTCTCTGAATCTACTTCTTCTTTCGACTTCTTCGGCTTCTTAACAACTACCAAATCCACTCGCCTTAGTTCATCCAGCGAGCTACGCCGCTGCAAAAATCGAGAGAACACCGAGGCGGAAATCAGCGGATCGGAGCCGGAGGTTACCGGGCGCTCGACGCGATAGAGCGGCTCTTCCAATTCCCGCAAAACCGCGGCCATCCGTTCCTCGCGAAGCAATGCCAAGGCCTCAAAAACCTCCTCAACCGACTTGCCCGTCCCCTCAACCACTTCCGCAACGGTGAGTTGCAAAGCAATCTCATCTTCGGGGTGCGAACAGTCACCATGAAGACGCTCCAACAAAGGCCGAAGTTCATCATCCCGCACCAGCGTATCCGCCGGCCGCTCCAAATTGAGTTCAAACTTCTGCTCCATTGTGAGTTTCTTGGGTCCGCTTTCTGATTCGCGCGACTGATTTTACTTCGCTGTGCTGGGGTTAAGTGGAAATCCCGTGGATCTACTTGTCAATCTTGCGAGCGGGCGCCTTAGTCCTGCCCAGAATTCGGTTGGTCAGATGGCGAACTTTGGCAAAGCGAACCTTCCAGCGATTTAGCTTCAATTGCCTGGACAGTGTTTGCGTTGGAGCAGGACAAAACACTTTAGGGAATCCGCCGATCATTCGATACTGCATACCAACGGTACTTATCGGTTTCTCGGCATCCTGTATGCATTCCGTTAGAAACTGAGGGAAGTGTCCATATTGCTTCCGGAACGCATAAGCATGGCACAATACAATAAAGCAATTGTATCGATCTCTAGTAAGGGACTGAATATTGGCAGTCTTAGGAAAACTTTCTAAGCAATTCCGATTAGCGATGCGCTGTACTTGAGAGAGGGACGCCGAGTTGATGAGTTCGTCAAGTTTTGCAGTGGCTTGCCTGCTCCACATGGGCAAACTAGCGCATTGGGCGAGGAGATCGGTCCAGGCACCAACCGTTGCTTCGAGATAGGAGATACCAGATTCAGATTGAGGCAGAGTGTCCCACCGCATTGGCGCATAGTTGCGGGTTTGTCCAGCCATATGCATGGCTATCATGACGTCAATTCCGCCATGGTTGTCCATATTTCGCGAGGTAAGTATCTGAACGAGGGCCTCGACCTCAGTGACTTCTTTCAGTGTTGGCGATATAAAACTTGACGGAAATGATTTTAGGACACATTCGCATAAATCGGAATCAAGATAGAGAGGCAGGGTAGCCTCCAACGAGTTGACAACCTGAAGGTACCGAGCGCATCTCACAAACTCTGCGATCATAGTTCCATCGGGCGAGATTTCTGTTTGCGAGCTTCAAGATAAGTTGGATAGCTCGAACATATTCGTCTAGATCTGATTCTGACTTTGGAGTCGTTTCAAGCAGGAGCAACCCGCATGCGCCCCGAATTGCGGCCCAATCGTTTCGCTGCGGAAAGCCGTGCTCCAGTGGCTCAGGGCAGCGATAGTACGGCTTTGCCGCAACATTGCGCAAAGCAGTCCATATCTCGGCGATCAGCCCATCTTTCCAAGGCCCCGGAATATGCGAGTGGAGCGCGGCCTTGAATTCCTTAATCTTTGCCGGGGTCGCAAGGGGCAGGATGTCAAAGTATCCATTATCAGAATCCGGCACCGGAGCCAGAGACGCAACATCCTCAGGCAACAAAGGCACACCCTGCGCCCGAGCAAGCTTCAAAAAATACTCAATCGATTCGCGGGTTTGTGCCATTGGTTCTAAGGGATGGGACTACCTTCATGTTAGAATACTGGCATGGAGCGCAGGCGAGTTGCAATGTCAAGTGAGCTAAGCCAGCAGTAACAACTGACGAGGGGATCTGTAGGGAAGGACACGAGGACTGCGAAGGTGCAGATGAATAATGGTATTTGAAGGATTCTTGTGCGTGATCGCGCTTTGTTTGGCGAGTTCATGCTTGACCCTGTTTGTTCTTCATCGAAACCCAGGCTTGCTCCCAGAAAGGACAAGATCTAATAGATTCCTATTCACGTTCCTAATCATTTTAGTTGTGTTGATAATCTTTAGTTTAGTAATATGGCTAGCGAACTCAGCGCTTAAGCGCTGAAGATCACTAAGGAGCGTTCAAGTCGTGGCCATCTTTCGTAAACACGCAAACCAACGGAACGGTAAGACTCAACTGTCCGCAATCAAAGACGACACCGGGCAACTGATTGGTACGCTTCACCTCGCTCAGGAGTTGAAGCCAGATGCCAAGTATCCTGACCTAGTCTATTTCACATTGCACTACGGACCCGCGCCCCTACCCGAAGGCGATGATTGGGACAGATTTAACACGGTGCACTTGAAGCTCGAAGAACTTGCGGCAACTCTAGACTTCTTTGAAGCGGCAGTAATGACGATCCAGGGCAAAAGAGATTGGATGCTTTATGTTAGAGATGGGCAAGTGCTCATGAAGCAGTTGTCGCAGGAACTCGGCGAGTACGAGCCGAAGATGGAATGCCAGCGCGACCCGAAATGGTCACAGTACATGGATTTGCTTCGAATGTAGCCTGAAGTTTTTGAAGTGGTGGCCCCTCTGGGACTCGAACCCAGGACCCACTGATTAAGAGTCAGTTGCTCTAACCAACTGAGCTAAGGAGCCAAGTCGCAACGATACCCGAACAGGGCTCCGATTGCAAGGCGCGGGGAAGTAAGCTGGGCCCGATGACCTTCCATATCCGAGAATGTCGCGCCGAGGATTCGGCTGGGGTTGTTGCCGTGGTGAAGGCGGTGTACGACGAATATGGCTTCACTTGGGATGCCGAGGCTTATCATGCCGACCTCTACCAGCTGGCCGAGCATTACAAGCCTCCCCAAAGAACGATGTGGGTCGCCGAAGACTCGGCAGGCGCGATCCTCGGCTGCGGCGGGTTGGGAGTCTTCGACCAAGTCCCCGGCGAAACCGGCGTCCCAATACAGCACCAAGGCAAGATCAGAATCGGGGGCACCGACTGCGACCTGCTCCGGCTCTACGTCCACCCCATCGCCCGGCAGCAAGGAGTCGGCTCTGGCCTCATGACCCGCATCCTGAGCGAGGCACTACTGAGAGGCCGAACGCATATGGAAATCTGGAGCGACAAGAAGTTTGCCGACGCCCACCGGCTCTACATGCGCTTCGGCGCCCAGGTGATGGGTGACCGAATCTGCGACGACCCCGACCTCAGCCCGGAATGGGGGCTGGTTCTTGATGTGACGAAGATGGAGCGGCGCGTCGCTGATTAGGAGAGTTTCGCCGCCCGGCCCGAGGCCACTCCCTCGCCTGTTCTGCGCTGAACGAGAGTCCCAAGCAACTACCGGCTCCGCCCCGAGCGGCGAAACGGGGCTCTTGATGGTGTCAAGACATGCGATAGAGGCGATGCAAGCAGTTTTGGACCCACTTGACTAGGTCATCGGGCAGGGGCTGTAATTCAACTTCCTTAGCCCGCCGGGCAAAGGCAGCGGTTGCTACGTCAGGTGGGGATTTCTTCAGCCCAAACTGCATTACGCCTTCCTGCTTCCCGATCTCATCAGCAAGCGGGTTCACGCTTAGCCGCAGCAATTGCCCGTCCACCGTTTCACCAATCAATTCATAGTGCAATGTTCGGTCCGCTGCATTGAAGTAGACAAGGGCCACGGCTCTTAGCCGGTCGCTTCTCAGAATGGTCAGCGATGTCGAGCCGAGGTGGGGCGACTTATAAGACCCCGTACTTTCGAACGAGCGTTCCTTCAGTCCATCGATTAGCTGAAGCACTTCTGGTGAAGGAACCGCAACGGAGTCGTCGATGCTCAACTCAATCGTCGCATCGATTGGTGCGCCAGAAGTTGCTAGTGCAAACCGCTTCCGCGCCAAGCTCTCCTTGCGCGCTCCGCCAAAGAAGAAGAAAAAGAGGACTCCCAGAACGGCGGCGGCTATGAAGAAAAAGAGGAACATGGGTCAGCTTGGATGGTGACACAAGAATGGGCGAGGCGGAAATCCGCCTCGCCCATTAAATCATGAGGAAGAAAGAAGAGCTTAGAGAGGTGGCTTCTTGCCGCCGCCCTTTCCATTCTTCGCGCCTGCTCCAGGACCGCCGTTCTTTTTGCGCTCCTCGCGCATCTTCTTCATCTCGGCTTCCATGATCTTCTTCTGCTCAGCCGTAAGAATCTTGTTGATCGCATCTCGGTGAGCCTTCATCGCTTCGCCCAGTTGCTTTCGCTTGGCTTCTTGATCGCCCTTGTCTGCGCGCAACTTTTCAAGCTTGGCCATGAATGCCTTGTTGAGGGCTTCCATTTGCTTCTTCTGAGCTTCGGTGAGCTTGAGCTTGGCAGCCATTTCTTTGCCCATGCCCATCATCATTCGGCCGCCGCCCATCTTGCCGCCCTTTCCGCCAGGGCCACCAGCCGGAGGTCCGCCGTGGGCTGGGCCGCCTGCTTGCGCCATCGCCGGAGCGACCATCGCCATCGTCATCACGCCTAATGCAATTGCTGTAATTAATTTCTTCATTGGGTTCACCTAACGGGTAACGCATGTGAAGACGAGCGGGGTTCCCAAGGGTTCAGTTCTTTCGCCTCAGAAGCGTTTTGATTTCAGTCATTTCGTCAAAAGCAAACTTCACGCCCTCGCGTCCAATGCCAGATCGCTTGACTCCGCCGTAGGGCATGGTGTCAAACCGTGTCGTGGGCACGTCGTTGAAAACGACAGTGCCGACATCAAGGCTTTGATAGAATCGTTCAATTGTCGCTTCGTCCTTCGTGAAGACTCCGGTTTGCAGCCCATACTGCGAAGCGTTGATCCGGTCAATCGCCTCTTTGACAGTGTCGTAAGCTTCCAAGGTGAGCACAGGCCCGAAGACTTCCTCGGTCGCGAGCCGTGTATTCATCGGCACGTTTTCTATGAGAATTGGCCAGAGGGTATTGCGCTCGCGCTTGCCTCCAGCCAGTTGCGTTGCGCCAGTTGCAACTGCCTCGTCGCACCACTCTTGAACTTTGTCCGCTGCCTCGGCAGAAATCAGCGGTCCACATACGGTTTCGCGAAGAGATGGATCTCCGGTTGGGCACTCCTCCACTCCTTTAATGAGCATGTTGCGAACTTCATCCAGCCGAGACCGATGGACGAGCACGTGCTGAACCGAGATACAAATCTGACCGGCATAACCATATCCACCCGAAACACACCGGGGTATTGCGTCCGTCGGGTCGGCGTCTTGGTGAATCACAGTAAAGGCATTCCCGCCAAGTTCCAACGCAATGCGCCGAGCCTTCACCGTTTCCTTGAGTTCAGAGCCCACCTTGGGCGAACCCGTGAAACTAACCATCGCCCAACCTTCTAGCTTGGCCAGTCGAGCAGAAATAGCGGTTGCGCAGTGAATCGCATTGAAAACCCCAGGCGGACAGCCAGCTTCATGAATCAGCCTTGCCAAAGTCAAACCGCAGAGTGGCGCAAGGGAAGAGACCTTCATCACCACCGTGTTTCCCGCGGCTAGGGCAGGAGCGATCTTGTGCGCTGCCAAGTTGTAAGGCCAGTTGTAAGGAATGATCGCGAGGATCGGGCCAATGGGGAATCGCTCGAACCGACACTCGTAGTCTTTGGCCCGTGAGTCGTGAGAAAGAGCAACCACTTCAGGTTCCTGATCCAGCAGGTCTGCAGCGGCGAGGAACGTAATGCGAAGCCGGTCGACTTCACCTTCCGCCCACACGATCGGTTTGCCGATCTCTTTGACCAACAGGTCCGCAAGCTCGGTCCTCCGCTCCGCCACAAGCTCTGCAATGCGCAATAGCAAAGCCTTACGATCGGGCTTCGATACGGATTTCCAAGAAACGAATGCTTCTTGCGCCGTCTCGAATGCAGCGTTTGCCTCGGCCCACCCCGCCTCCGCAACTGTCCCGACAACAGAGCCGTCCCACGGCGATTTGATCACATCTTTACCCACCCCTTGGTCACAAACCCCGCCAATGAAGACGCCATTGATTAGGAGCTCGCGGTGCAACATGCCTTCATCCTACGCACAAAAAAGCTCCCCTTGCCACAGAGCAAGAGGAGCTTAACCCATACCTTACTTTGGTTTAGTAACCGGACCATCGGGTCCGCCAACGACCGGCTCGCCGGTATTCTTGCTCAGGTTTGGATCAGCTGGATCAGGAGTTGGCTCCTTGCTACAACCTCCTAGGCAAGCAAAGGCCAGACTCGTAAAGAGCGCCCCGCACAGAAGAAATCTAAGTGTATTTTTCATCTTAATTTTCGTAGGGCCAGAGGTACTTGAAGACCTCAACGTTGGCAAGATTCCGTTTTGTTCTCAGGAACAAGAAGAAGTCCATCGCCTTGGCGCTGCCATCGCAAAACGCTAAAGTCAACTGGCCAGGCTGATTAGAATAGCTGATGTACCGAGTTGATGGATTGTCAAATCGGCGCATAAAGTGACGACCCAGGGGTCCAAACGTTTGCGACCCATATTGGGGGTACCAACTAACGATGTAGTAGTTAAAGGTTGCGTCGCGGACGGGGGGGCCGCCGCTCTTCAATAGCCACCAATCTGGGCAAGTTCCTTCGACAACCATTGTCATTTCCGAAGGATTCGGAATCTCGGTAGTCCTTTTGCTCGGCGTATTCGTAACCGCAGTCGTCCAGCCGTTGTCATTGAATGCTCCAACTATGCCTTGCCATCTGACGGACCGGGACAAGTAATAGGTATCAGCCCATGAGTCTGCACCATAGGCTTCGGCGCGTGGAGTCAGCGCGAACCCGATAAAGGGGTCCTTGTACACGGCGCTAGCCTTAGTAAACGGGACATAAGCTGGACAAATGTTCAGCCCCCAGCTCTTCATATAAGGATAAACCAGGTTCTGCCAAGACGCAGTTTGCGTCGCGGGATTAAAGGCATCCGTCTGCAGCGATCGTACGAATGCCAGAGGATAGGTGTCCTCATAGTCTCCGCAGTACTGCAGGTTCGCCATGGAAAGTTGGCGGATGTTGCTCACGCACTGAGTTTTCTTAGCCATATCCTTTGCCCGTGCAAACACAGGGAACAAGATTGCCGCCAAGATGGCGATGATCGCAATGACCACCAGCAGTTCGATTAGGGTGAAGGCCTTTCGGTTCTTCATTTTTATAATGACCTCGCAATAAATGTATGGGAAAAGTATTCCTGTAACACTATAACACGGGTTTTAGGCCGCAAAGGACTCTCTGGGCATGTCTGAGGATCATTTCTAGTACCGAATGACTCAAGCGGTCTTCTTGATCCAATCAAGAGCCTGTCTAAATAAGCGCTCGCCAGCCATGTCATAAACCCGAACCAAAGCCTCGTCGGTCGCCGTTCGGTTAAACACCGAAAGGGACAGCCGAGTCCAAAACCCCATCTCTTTGAATGCCTTGACGAATTGACCTAGGCTAGTCTCGCCTCCGATTTCGCTCAGGTACCGACCAATCCACGCGCTTTGTTGGTACGCGTACCACAGCACCGAGAATCGAGCCGTATCGGATTGGTGGACATTGAACGCCATATCGAGTTGCTTGGGGTTCAGCCAGGGTTGACTGCCCTTGGAAAATGCATCTCTTGCTTCTAAGGTGGCTTCGCCACCCATCAGCGTCGAAATTGCTTCTTGCATCGAGCGCGACATCGCGCCTTCGGACTCGCGAGTGCAGATTGCGTGAGCGTACTCATGTGCGACGACGAGTTTGAATTCTTCGGCCGAGTCTAGTTGCACCAGCGGCAGACAGATTTTGCCGTATGGCACCTTGTCAATGAAGTAGCCGAACTTGCCTTCAAGCCAAGGAGCGTTCGTATCGGCGGCCAAAATACTCACTAAGGTTGGATGTTGGTGTCGGTGTTGTAGCCGCTGCGCTGCAAGGTCGCAACCATTGAGGATCAGTTCGCTGGCCTGCGCATGGCGGTCTCCAAGTTCCTCAGGTATGTACTCGAAGCTGAGCCACTCATTGAGTTCAACGATGACGGAGACCTGGCGAGTCAGGTATTCAGCCTCAATAATGCGGAACCAGACTCCACTTTGAGCGTGGCTCCCAACTCCCGTCTCAAGCGCTGTAGAGTGCGCCAGTTCGACCTCGTCTTGCAAAAAGTACTTGATAGGAACCCACGCAATGGAGTCCGGATTAACCGTACTCCACGCATCTTGCGGCATGAACCTGGGTCGAGGCGACCATCCAATCATGGATTGGGCCCCCTGAGTGCTGCTGCGCAATCCCAGCTCGTCCAGACGCAGATTATCGTCACAGGATTCGATGATACAATGAAGGAGTCCAATCGGATTTCCAGGTTGAAATTCCTGTTGTCCGTGCGATCAACCGATAATTTTTTGAAAAAAGGCGTATTCGACGATGCCATATTGGGTGCGTCACGCGTCAAACTGCCAGAAGGCATTCGCACGGTGCCTGTCTTGCGCGTCCGTTTGTGAGTTATAACTATGGGTACATTCGGTGAGAAATCGATTCTTGGTCTGACGGCTTTACTCGCTTTGTCAGGCATTGCATCTGCAAAGACCCCAGCCATGAGCGCTGGACCAGCCGCAGTTGCGAGCTCAAAAATGCAGTTCGTTGAGAACGTTGGTCAGTGGAATGACCAAGCCAAGTTCTTAGCTCGAGCTCCCGGCATGAATATCTGGGTGACCGAAGAAGGGATTGTCTACGACATGTTCCGGATGATCTCGGTTCCTCGTACAGGACGAGTTCCTAAGCCGCTACAGAAAACCCCGAACTACCGAATCGAGGGCCATGTCATTGGCATGAACTTCGTAGGCTCAGGCACTGGCGACGCTTCGGGAGCGAAACCGCTTACCGGAACCATGAATTATATGCTCAACGGCAAAGTTCACTCAGGTGCGGAGACATTCCAGGAAGCCAAAATTCAACACCTATATCCAGGTGTGGATGCTCGAATCTACTTTGACTCCGGCAAGTCGCGATTTGACTTAGTCCTCCAACCCGGTGCAGATGCCGGGCAAATCCGAACCCAGTTTAAGGGCGCAAACAAAGTTTCAGTCACCACAAATAACAAGCTCGTCCTAGGGTCAAGACTCGGCAACATCCAGCTTGAAGGACTCTACGCATATCAACAAGTCGGTTCGACCACGCGACCTGTCCCTGTTAAGTTCAAGACCGACAGCAAAGGAATCGTGTCCTATGAGCTCGGAAACTACGACCGAACCAAGCCCCTCGTTATCGACCCCGTTGTTTACAGCACGCTTATCGGAGTCGCAGGCGGAAGCGATGCCGTCAATGACGTAAGCGCCGACAATCTCGGCTTCGCATACGTGTCTGGAACAACCACTGCGGCTTCGTTCCCTACCAGCTTCGGAGCTTATGACGAGTTCTTTGGTGGAGTGACTGATAGCTTTGTCACCAAGATGTCGCAAGACGCTGGCACCATCGTTTGGTCTACCCTCATTGGGGGAAATGGCAACGACATCATTACCGGAATGGCAGTGGACGCAGCTGGATCTGTGTATGTTGGCGGATTAACTCAAGGCATTCAGGCTGGCGGTCTGAATGTTCCGAACAACCTCATTCCTGTAGGTTCCACTGGATTCGCAACCACCCAGCCAGGTGCAGGTCCCGGTTTGCCTGCTCTATTTCCTGGGGGTCCCGGTCTCACGGACGGATTTGTATTTAAACTTAGCCCAGACGGCTCGACCGCCGTGTTTGCTACTTACCTAGGTGGAACGGCTTACGACTACATCAACGACGTTGCTGTGGATAGCCAAGGCCGAGTAACTGCCACTGGCTATTCAGATTCGCCCAGCGGCTCGCCGGTCTCTTATCCCACCCTAAACTTTCTCCCCTCGATGGGAGTCTATAAGGGAACAGGTTCGCTCCAAAATGCCGATCCATTGGATGATGCTGGTGCTGGTGACGCAGTCGTGACCAGGCTCAACGCAGCCGGTACGGGACTCGTTTACTCCACTTACCTTGGTGGATCGGTCTACGACGAAGGAATCGGAGTTGCTATCGATCTTCAAACAGATGAGGCTTTGATTGCCGGCAACACTCAGTCGGCAGGAGTTCCGCAGGGTCCGAGCGGAGTCGGTGCATTCCCGACAACCGTCGGAGCATGGGACCGAACAGTCAATGGGCTCGACGCGTTCCTGGTCCGCATTGCATCAGGCGGAAGCGCTTTCATCTATTCGTCAATCCTTGGAGGTAGCGCCAGCGAAGTGGTCGGTGGCCTCGCGATCGACCTGAACGGCTCGGCATACATCGCTGGAAACACGAATTCCAACAACTTCCCTCGAACCGCGGTCGCATATGATGCGACTTACAATCAAGGCACGGACTCGTACCTAACTAAGTTTAATCAGAACGGCACTGCGCTCTCCTACAGTACGTTCATGGGAACAAGCGGCGGTACGATCAATGGGGTTTGCGTCGATAACCAAAACATCGTATATGTTATTGGCACCGCGACCGCCCAACAATTCACCGCGAGCGCTGATGCATTGCAAGCGACATATGCTGGCCCTCCGGCGCCGGGTCCACCTGCCCCAGGCGACGCTTTTGTATTGGCATTCAACGATGCTGGTACGAACCGAATCTACGCAAGCTTCTTCGGCGGAAGCACAACCGACAATGGCAACGCGATTTTCGTTGATGAATCTCGCAATGTCTATTTCGGCGGCTCTACGAATTCGATTATTACGGACGCTCGTCCTTTCCCAACCACATTGGGCGTTTTCAAGGAGTTCATGGTCCTGGACGTTTTGACTCCGCCGGCATTGCCCGATGGTTTCTTGATCAAGAACAAGATTGTCGTTCCGACCTCACTGCTCTCGATATCGATTATCAACCCAGTGCCTGCAATCGTCTGCGACGACGATGGAGCCACGCTCAGAATTCAGTTGACTAACGTAGCATCCGCTGGTGGGTCCGTTGTTAACCTGACTTCGAGCAATCCAGTTGCTTCAGTGCCAAATTCGGTAACTATTCCTGAAGGACAATCCTTCATCGATGTACCTGTAGTGACCCAGGAGGTCGACAGCAACCGCGCCGTACTCTTGACAGCAAGCGTGGAAGGAGACTTCCGCTCAACTCAACTCACCGTCACTCCTTGGCTGAAGAATCTCACGCTCGGCAGCGTCACCGTTGTCGGAGGTAATCCAGTTGTGGGTCGTGTGACCCTTGAAAAGATCACCCCGATCGCTCGAACGGTCAACCTGTTCAGCAACAACAACGTCGCTCCGGTACCGGCAACTGTGGTGGTTCCTGCGGGAACGAACACAGCAACGTTCCCAATTGACACGAAGGGTGTCGTTGCGACAACGGTTCCGCCTGTGGCTTTGACGGCGACTCTAAATTCGGCGTCCAAGTCTCAGACACTAACGGTAACGCCAGCTGTTGTGACGAGCCTCACATTCTTCCCGAACCGCGTTTCGGGTGGTGCGAGCGCTGTCTGCCGAGTTACGCTCAACGGAAAGGTGCCCATTAACACGGACATCACCGTAGACGCCTTTCCATCCGTAGTGCCTGACCTGGATCTCGATCCATCGGTTGCAGGAACACAGACCACTCGCGTCGTGACGATCAATCCAAACGATCCTGTCGCTCAGGGTCGCTACGTTGAATTTACGGTCGGAGCACCGACCGTCCTTGTCAGTACATCGCGCACGCTTAGAGCGCGCAGAACGATTGGCCTCACCGAGCCTGTAACAGGCACGCTGTTCGTTGATCAAACCGACATCCAATCGATTTCGATTGACCTTGTCGGATCGTCACCATTCACCGTTTCCGGCGGGACGGTTGTGACGGGCCGCGTGAATCTGAACCGGCCAGCAGCACCAGGTGGTTTGCCACTGAAGGTGACGATTGCGCCTGCAACTGGCATCGCGACAATCCAGGCTGGTACTCAGACACCAGGGTCAGTGGCGTTTGTAAATGTTCCGGCTGGAGCCTCAGCAAGCGACACGTTCACGATTCGAACGAATGTAATCACGACAACCACGGCCCTTACGGTAACAGCAGAAAGAGCAGACGGAAGTCCTGGCTCAGCGGTAGTAGTCATCAACGTAACCGGTCGAACCATGACGCTCACGCTTAACCCGACAACGGTTATTGGTGGTGCGCAGAACTCGACGGGAACGCTGACTATCTCGTCACCGCCGCCAGCAACTGGGCTAACCGTGAATCTAACTAGCAGTAACCCACTTGCCGCTACTGTTCCTGCAACGGTCACTCTTACAGGTACTCCCCCGCAGACAACGGTGACCTTCACGGTGACCACTTTGGCTGTTGCCTCGGATGGACCGGTAACAATAACCGCCACGCTAGGGGCGCTCACGGCTACTGCAGTGCTAAATGTCAAGACGCCGGGTGTCCTGAGCCTTACGCTCAATCCATCTACGCTGACCGGAGGAGCCACTTCTGTCGGTACGGTGACCTTGAACGGCAAGGCCCCAACCGGTGGTGCTGTTGTGAACCTGGCGACGAGCAATTCTAGTATTGCCACGCCAGCAGTATCGTCGATCACAATTCCTGCAGGGC
>WBZS01001748.1_pt1 | contig 15933 bp, 16 predicted proteins | sample 5204201 | NCBI WGS metagenome assembly WBZS01 (sample SAMN12344357, study PRJNA552823) | activated sludge metagenome | biome: Activated sludge suspended growth; feature: Nitrification reactor; material: Wastewater; isolation source: activated sludge from nitrification reactor of wastewater...
GCCGAAGAACCTCTACCAGATCCAGACCAAGTTCCGCGACGAGATCCGGCCGCGCTTCGGCGTGATGCGCGGCCGCGAGTTCCTCATGAAGGACGGCTACTCGTTCCACGCCGACCGCGCCGACTGGCCCGAGGCCAAGGTGTGCCTGCCGCGGAACCAGACGCTGGTGACGGACATCAGCGCGGACAAGGACCTGCTCGTGCCGGAGACGGCGCGCTCCGTGCTGCTGTTCACCTCGGCCGCCGGCGGCTGGAACTTGGCGCCGTCGAAGTACTGGTAATCCACCATCACGCCCTTGCCTTTTTCATTCATCGTCTTGCCGACGAAGGCGCCCATGGTCGACTGGTGATCCTCAGGACGGTACGTGATCTTGCCGAAGGGCGAATCCACCTGCAGCCCTTTGAACGCGGCGATCATCTTGGCGGTGTCGGCGCTGCCGGCTTTCTTCAGGCCCGCGGCGGCGGACTTGATCATGCTGTAGCCGACCACACTGCCCAGACGCGGATAGTCCTTGAACTTGTTGTGGTACGCGAGGAAGAAGGCCTTGTGCTCGGGCGTCTGGATGCCGTACCACGGGTAGCCTGTCACGATCCAGCCGTTGGGCGCTTCGTCGCGCAGCGGGTCCAGGTATTCGGGCTCGCCGGTGAGCACGCTCACCACGGTGCGGTCCTTGAACAGGCCGCGCGTGTTGCCTTCGCGCACAAACTTGCTCAGGTCGGCGCCAAACAGCACGTTGAAAATGGCGTCGGGCTTGCTGTCGGCCAGTGCCTGCACCACGCTACCCGCGTCCAGCTTGCCCAGCGGCGGCGCCTGTTCGGCGACGAACTCCACATCGGGCTGCGCGGCCTTCAGCAGCGCCTTGAACGCCGCCACGGCCGACTGGCCGTACTCGTAGTTGGGGTAGACCAGCGCCCAGCGCTTTTTCTTCATCTTCACGGCTTCGGGCACCAGCATGGCGGCCTGCATGTAGGTGCCGGGGCGCAGGCGGAAGGTGTATTCGTTGCCGCCCTGCCAGGTGAGCTTGTCGGTCAGCGGCTCGCCGGCCAGGAAGAACACCTTCTTCTGCTTGGCGAAGTCGGCCACGGCCATGCCGGTGTTCGAGAGGAAGGTGCCGGTCAGCACATCCACCTTCTCGCGCGAGATCAATTCCTCGGCTACGCGCACGGCGTCGCCCGGGTTGGCGTTGTCATCGCGCGTGATCAGCTCGACCTTCTTGCCGTTGATGCCGCCGGCCTTGTTGATTTCTTCCACCGCCAGTTCCATGCCCTTCTTGTAGGGCTCCAGGAAGGCCGGCTGCGCCTTGTAGCTGTTCAGCTCGCCGATCTTGTAGACACCCTGCGCGTGCGCGGGCGCGCCCGCCAGCAGAACGGCGGCCAGGGCCACGGGCGAGAGGCAAAGCAGACGGCGAGTCGTCATGGGGAAAGCTCCTTGATGGAAAACGTTGAAGGCCTATAACGTGACAGCGGAATTTAAGGTTGATACGGCGCGGGTGTTATCGCAACCCGTCCTCGCCCTTGATCTCGGACACCTGCAAGCCGCCGATACGCGGCAGCGGCCGGCCCGAATCGGTGACGGCCACGCACACCACGATTTCATTGGCGCGCGGCGCATCGCTCACGCGCGCCTCCACGGCGTCGAAATGGCTGCGCACGAAGGCGGCGTCCTTGTGGCCCAGCGGCACGTCGATGGCCGTGCCCAGCGTGCCGCGTTTCTTGCTTGACGGCACCAGCGCCGCGCCTTTCTCAACTGCCACACGCAGCGGCGCGCCCAGCTTGGGGTGCAGGATGGCGGCGGCGTGCTCCAGCTCGCCCGCCTCGCCCACGATGGCGGCCTTGCCGTAGCTCTGCGCGGCGCCGGGTGTGATGCCCAGCGCCTTGACGCATTTCTCACCCAGCAGCGCGCCGAGTTCTTCGCCGATGGCGATCAACTCGTCCAGGTTGTCGCTGAACTTGCCCGCATACGGATTGGCAATGACGGCCATGGCCACGGCGCGGCGCGTGGGCGGATTGATCGGCTGGCCTTGTTCCTGCCGGGTTTCGTCAACCTGGACGATGAGTTTGCGGATGTTGGCGGGCATGTCGGAAATCAAGGGTTGAAAGAGAAAACCTTTGAACGCAAAGGGCGCGAAGATGACGCAAAAGTCGCAGAACAAGAAAGCAAAATTTGCTTTTGCGGGTTTTGCGAAACTTTCGCACCCTTTGCGTTCAAAAACAGGGTGCTCATCATCATCGCTGCCCATCCCACGCACTGATGTCCTTGGCCAGCAGCCCGCCCACGCGCGCATGCACGCGGTAGCCGGTGGTCATGGCCAGGATGAAGACCAGCTCGTCGGCGAGCGGCGCGCCCGGCACGCGCACCTCGATGGCGTCGAACTGGCCGCGCACGTAGCTGGCGTTGATGTTGGTCAGCGGTACATCCAGCGCGGCGCCGGGCGGCCCGACCTTTTTTGTCGACGGCACGATGGACAGTGCATTGCCCGGCTGGCCCTTGGCTGTGCCGCTGCCCTGGCCGGCGATGTAGGCCGCGCGGTCGCCCTTCCAGCCCAGCAGTTCGCGCATGGCGTAGCCGCCGGGCACGTGCCACAGCGCGCCGTGCTCCAGCTCGCCCCTGCTCCCCACGATGCTGCCTTTGCCGTAGGTGGCGATGCGCTCGCGCGGCACGTCCATGGCGGCCAGCAACCGCTCGGCCATGTCCACGCCCACCGGTTCCAGCGCCTTCATCATGGGCAGGATGTCGGCCTCGTAGCGGCCGGCGTAGGGGTTTGTGAGCACCACGGCGATGGCGCCGCGCAGCAGCGACTGCTCCGGCGGCGGCCCGTATTCGTGGCAAATTTCTTCCACGTGGGTGAAGACGCGGCGGATGTCGATCAGGTTGGGCATGGCTCGATGGTTCGTGATGCAGGGACCGCACCAGCGATGACTTGAGGCTTAGGGACAAAGCATAGTGGCTCCACGCGACGCGCCTGCTCCTGACAAACCATAAGCGCGGCCCAGATCAGGCCGCGCTGCTGCAAGGCGTGTGCGATGGCTGCGCCTGCGTCGAGCGCGGCTTGAACGACCTCCGGCGGCAGGCGCGGCACATCGACCGTGACCAGGCGCTCGCCCAGATCGCTGTCGTCGCGGCACTGGTTGGCGGGCTGGCGAACGATGGCGGGGTGCTCGGCGTTGACGGCGTTGGCGATGATGGTCGCCGCGGCATCGGCGTGCGCGGCGGTGGCCGCCAGCACCGTCCCGCTGTCGGCGATGCCCATCGACAGGCTGCGCCCGCGCCAGCCGCTGGTCGCGATGCCGCGCACCGGGGTTTCGGACGAAATATCGAACAGGCCGGCGAGCTGTGCCGCTTGTTCGCTATCGAAAACATAGTCTTGCAGATCACCCACTATGCCGCTACGCACGCTGGTTCCGGGCGTCAGGTGCAGCGCGATGTCGCCGCCGTTGTTGAGCCAGGCGCGGGTGATGCCGGGACGTTCATAGCACGCGATCAACTCCTGCGCCACGCTGCCTGCGACGGCCGCCATCGGGGTGATGAACTGCGGCGCAAACGGCGCGCAGGCTGCCCACATGCGGCGCGCGATGGGGCCGCGCAGCGGGTTCGATCCGGTATGTACGGGCTGCCGCAGCACAGGCAACTCAGCCACCAACTCAGTCAGGACGGTCTTAAAACGCTGCCAAGCCGCCTCATGCGCCGCCGCGACGGCATCCGGCGCGCCTTCCGCCTCAGCCACGATGTCGATCGGGCCGTGCTGCCAGTGCCAGCGGCGGTCTTCCAAGCGTTGGCGCGTCGCGGTCATTGGTGTTGCCCCTTCCCCCGCTGGGGGAAGGGGGGGATGGGGGCGAGCCACGCGCCCCATTGACGGCGGACAACCCCCACCCCGACCCTCCCCCAGCGGGGGAGGGAGAAACGCACGGGCGGCATGTCGAACATTCCCTTCACCCCAACATCGGCGGCTGACCCAGCGGCCACGGGTTATCGGCAATCTGCCGCACCCACTGCCGCGCCTGCGGCGCCCCGTCGTCATGCCATGCGCCACGTTTCAGCACCTCGGCCAGCGGCATCGCATGATCCACATGCCCGCCCAGCGCCGCAAAGTCTGTGAGGCGCATGCTGAACTCGATCGGCGCCACGATGGCCGGCGTGGGCACGGTGCCGAAGCTGTTGGCGGGCATGCGCGTCACATCCGCCATCACGGTGATGCCGCCGCCCGGCCACACATAGGCCGGCGCGCCGCCACACGTCACGTTGACCAGCGCGCGCTTGATCGATTGCGTGAGGCGGATCGGGTTGTCGGTGACGCCCGCGCGCAGGCTGCCGCCGGCGCCGCCCAGAAACAGTACGCTGGCCAGCGACGGCTCGCAGTTCTCGCCGATGCGCTCGACCACGCGGCGCACCTCGGGCGGCATCTCGGCCTCCACAGGCCGCAGTTGCTCGTCCAGCACGAACCACTGCGCATGCTCGCCGGTGGTGGAGGTCATCAAGAGGCGCAGGCCTGGCTTGGCCACGCCCGCGTCCCAGCCTTCGATGATGCTTAAAGGATCGCTCAAGTCAGTGCCGCCCCAGCCCGTGCCTGGGTTGGCGACCTGGAAGTAACGTCCCGGCGTCGACTTGCGCCCGCGCATCTCGATGCCCGACGGCGCCATGCCCAGGCAGCGCCCGGCCTGGTGCTCGGTCAGCACGCCCGTGATGTGGTCGTCCACCACCACCACCTCGTCGGCCAGGCCGAAGAACTGCCGCGCGAAGATGCCGATGGCCGCCGAGCCGCAGCCGACGCGCATGCGCTGCTCTTCCACGCCGTTGACGATGGGCGCGCGCCCCGCCTGAATGACCAGCGAGGAGCCGCCGTCGATGCTGCATTCCACCGGATGGCCATTGCCGAGCTTTTGCATCAGGTCGAGCGCCATGCGCCCTTCCTTCTTGCTACCGCCCGTGAGGTGGTGCACGCCGCCGAGCGACAGCATCTGCGAGCCGTATTCGGCCGTGGTGACGTGGCCAATCGCCTCGCCGCCGTAGCGCACGTTGGCCTGCTCGGGGCCGAGGAAGCGATCCGTGTCGATCTTCACCTTCATGCTGCAGTAGCTGAAGATGCCTTCGGTCACCACCGTGACCATGTCCACGTCGCCACGTTTGCTGGCCACGATGAAGGGCGCGGGCTTGTAGTCGGGGTAGGTGGTGGAGGAACCCACGCCGGTAACGAACACCTCGTCGGCCAGCAGCAGGTCACCGTTCCAGCTGGCATCGTCAATGCTCGCGGATGCTTCACTATTCGTAGCGGCATCTTCATGCAAGAACGGCACCAGCGGCGCATTGGCATCAGCCGCCAGCGTGCGGCGCAGCAGCACCACCGGATCGAGCCGCACAAGCCGGCCGCCCTGGTTCGCATAGCGGTCGCACGCGCCGGCGCGGCCTTCCGATATCTGGCACAGCACGGGGCAGGCGTTGCACTCGACCTTGCTGGCGGCCATCTTCTCGTTGCGCGGTGGCGCGCGGCCACCCTCGGGCGGCAGCGACGGCGCGTCCAGCGCGGGCAGGCCGTCGGTCTTGGTGTGTTCCGTCATGGCGGGGGTTCGGAAAAGGCTTGACGAGGCGGTCCGTTGGTGTAGCATGCGCCACACGTTCATGTAGCAATCACCACATGAACTGCGGATCACTTTAACTGCTCGACCTTCGCTTCGAATCAGGGTTTTCCACGATCAATCGTCTGCCGCCCATGAGCGCATTGCACGAAGAACGCGTCCTCACCGTCCACCACTGGACGGACCGCCTGTTCTCCTTCACCACCACGCGCGATCCGGCGCTGCGCTTTTCCAACGGCCACTTCACCATGATCGGGCTGAAGGTGGATGGCAAGCCGCTCTTGCGCGCCTATTCCATCGTCAGCGCCAACCACGAGGAAGAGCTGGAATTCCTCAGCATCAAGGTGGAAGACGGGCCGCTCACCAGCCGCCTGCAGCACATCCGCGTGGGCGATTCCATCGTGGTGGGCCGCAAGCCCACCGGCACGCTTCTGATCGACTACACCCTGCCCGGCAAGCGCCTGTACCTGTTTGGCTCTGGCACCGGGCTGGCGCCGTTTTTGAGCATCGTGCGCGATCCCGAGACGTATGAAAAATACGAGACCGTGGTGCTGGTGCACGGCGTGCGGCAGGTGAGCGAACTGGCCTATCACGACTACCTCACGCACGATCTGCCGCGGCACCAACTCCTGGGCGAGATGGTGGCTGAGCAACTCAAGTACTACCCCACCGTCACCCGCGAGCCGTATCGCCACCAGGGCCGCATCACGGACCTGGTGACCAGCAACAAGCTGACCGACGACCTGGGGCTGCCGCCGCTCAACCCCGAGGAAGACCGCGTCATGCTCTGTGGCAGCCCCATGCTGCTGGCCGACATGAAGCTCATCCTGGAGCAGCGCGGGTTTCACGAAGGCAATACCTCCACACCCGGCGATTACGTCGTCGAACGCGCGTTCGTCGACAAGTAATGAGCACCGCCCGCGCGCCCAAGCCGCCCCAACGCCGCGTCGGCGCGCGCGCGGCGGCGGCCGAGGCCACGCGCGAGGCGCTGCTGCGCGCGGCCACCAAGATGTTCGCGCGGCATGGCTACAACGGCGCCACCGTGGAGAAGATTTCGGCTGCCGCCAGATCGGTGGATCGGATGATTTACTATTATTTTGGCAGCAAAGAAGGCTTGTTCATTGCGGTACTGGAGAACATCTACCACCAGATGGATGAGGCCGAGGGTGCGCTGGCGCTGGACGAAACCAGGCCGCTGGAGGCGCTCGCCGAGTTGATCCGCTTCGTCATCGGCTATTACCGCGCGCACCCGGAATTCGTGACGTTGCTCAACACCGAGAACCTGCACCAGGGCAAGCACATCGCCAAGTCGCGCCGTGCGCGCGACTACTCATCGCACGCCATCACCATTACCGGCCGGCTGCTGGCCGAAGGCGAAGCGCAAGGCCTGGTCCGCCCCGGCATCGACGCGCGCCAGTTGTATCTGATGATCGCCGCCACGGGCTACTTCCACATGTCCAACCGATACACGCTGAGCGCGTTCCTGGGCGAGCGCATCGACACGCCCGATGCCGTGGCCGCGTGGGAGTGCTTTGTGATTGATAGCGTCATGCGCCTGATTCGACTGGGCGATCACCCGATTTCATAGGAAAAGAAGGAACCCCGATATGGCCGACCCCACCGCTGCCGAAAAGTCCGGCAAAGTCGTCATCAAGAACATCGGCCTGCTGCTGTCGGGCGATATTGACCGCCCGATTCTGGAAGCCGACACCATCGTGGTGCAAGACGGCCTGATCACCGCCGTCGGCCGCGAGAAAGACTGCGACACGGCGCAGGCCCGCACCACCATCGACTGCCGCCAGACCGCCGTCAGCCCCGGCCTGATCGACAGCCACGTGCACCCGGTGTTCGGCGACTGGACGCCGCGCCAGAGCCAGTTGAACTGGATCGATTCGATGATGCACGGCGGCGTGACCACCATGATCTCGGCGGGCGAGGTGCACCTGCCCGGCCGGCCAAAAGACATCGTCGGCCTGAAGGCGCTGGCCATCACGGCGCAGCGCGCGTTCGACAACTTCCGCCCCGGCGGGGTGAAGGTGCTGGCGGGCGCGCCGGTGATCGAAAAGGGCATGGTCGAGAGCGACTTTTCTGAATTGGCGGCGGCGGGCGTCAAGCTGCTGGGCGAGATTGGCTTAGGGTCAGTCAAGGCGGGCGATGAAGCGGCCACCATGGTCAAGTGGGCGCGCGCCCACGGCATTCAGAGCACCATCCACACCGGCGGCCCGTCGATCCCCGGCTCGGGCCTGATCGACAAGGACGTGGTGCTGGAGGCCGATGCCGACATCATCGGCCACATCAACGGCGGCCACACCGCGCTGCCCGAGGCGCATGTGTGCGAGCTGTGCGAAAAGTCGAAGCGTGCCATCGAAATCGTGCACAACGGCAACGAGCGTGTGGCGATTGCAGCGGCCAAGGCGGCGCTGGAACTGAAGTGCCCGCACCGCGTCATCCTGGGCACCGACGGCCCCGCCGGCTCAGGCGTGCAGCCGCTGGGCATTCTGCGCATGATCGCCATGCTGTCGTCGCTGGCGAATATCCCCGCCGAGCTCGTGTTCTGCTTTGCCACGGGCAACACGGCACGCATCCGTCAACTGAATTGCGGGCTGATTGAAGCGGGCCGCGCGGCCGATTTCGTCTTCATGGACCGCGCCCAGCACACCGCCGGCAAGACGCTGCTGGAGAGCGTGCAACTGGGCGACGTGCCCGGCATCGGCATGGTGATGATCGACGGCCTGGTGCGCGCCACGCGCAGCCGCAACACGCCGCCGGCGACCGAGGTGCCCGTGGTGGTTTAGAACCAGCGTCTTTTTCTGCCCGCCGCGCCGCTCAGGTTACCCGCAAGGAACGCGGCGATGGCTGACAGCGCGCGTGTTATCGGTGCCTTAAAGTGGCCTGTCTGCGATGAACTTTCTCTTTAGCACTCACTCCAAGAGAGTGCTAAAATATCCGACAAATATGAAAGGACATTCCAACATGGCCGCTTCGGTTTCTGCCCCCGCCTCTGCCGTGGCGCTGGCCAATCCGTGGGCCGTCGTTCCCCCGCTGGGCAATCTCGACGCCTACATCACCGCCGTCAACCGCCTGCCGATGCTGACGCAGGAGGAAGAACAGCGCTTTGCCCGCGACCTGCGCGATACCGGCAACATCGACGCGGCCGGCAAGCTGGTGCTGTCGCACCTGCGGCTGGTGGTGGCCACGTCGCGCCAGTACCTGGGCTACGGGCTGCCGCACGCCGACCTGATCCAGGAAGGCAACGTGGGCCTGATGAAGGCCGTCAAGCGCTTCGACCCCGACCAGGGCGTGCGCCTGGTCAGCTACGCGCTGCACTGGATCAAGGCCGAAATTCATGAGTACATCCTGAAGAACTGGCGCCTGGTCAAGGTGGCCACCACCAAGGCGCAGCGCAAGCTGTTCTTCAATCTGCGGTCGATGAAGCAGGGCTTCAAGACCGAGGACGCGGCCGAAGACATTACCCACCGCGACGCGCTGACCGCCGCGCAGGTGGACGTGGTGGCGCGCGAGCTGAACGTCAAGCCCGAAGAAGTGCGCGAGATGGAAACGCGCCTGTCGGGCGGTGACATCCTGCTCGACCCGGCGCCCAGCGACGACGGCGAGCAGGCCTTCGGCCCCATCGCCTACTTGTCGGACGACCGCCACGAGCCGACGGCGATGATCGAATCGACCCAGCGCGACGTGCTGGCCACCGAAGGCATCGCCACCGCGCTGAAAGGCCTGGACGAGCGCAGCCGCCGTATCGTGACCGAGCGCTGGCTGAACGTGAACGACGACGGCTCGGGCGGCATGACGCTGCACGAGCTGGCCGCCGAATACGGCGTCAGCGCCGAGCGCATCCGCCAGATCGAGGTGGCCGCCATGAAGAAGATGAAGGCGGCGCTGGCCGAATACGCCTGACGCGCAGCGCCCCGTCGATGAAGCGACCGTCCGCTGGGGCGGTCGCTTTTTTCATGGTCTTTTTGGCCACTTTCGCTTGTCTGGCAAGCGCGAGAAGCTATCAAAATAAAAGCAAAATGCAAACGGGATAATCACCGTTTTCGCTCTTCAACCCCCGACCGAATGCCGCCGATGATGACCCCACGCCTGCCCCGCCGCGCCGCGCTCGCCACCCTTGCCGCCCTGTGCGTTGCCGGCCCGGCGCTGGCGCAGAACACCGCCAACTGGCCCAGCAAACCGCTGCGCATCATCGTCGGCTTTCCGGCCGGATCGTCGCCCGACCTGACGGCGCGGGCGCTGGCCGAGCCGCTGGAAAAGGCGCTGGGCCAGCCGGTGGTGGTCGACAACCGCGTCGGCGCGGGCGGCAACATCGGCGCCGATGCGGTGGCCAAGGCGACCGACGGCCACACCATCGGGCTGATGATCAACGGCAACATGACCATCGCCCGCCTGCTCAACCCCGCCGTGCGCTACGACCCGCTGAAGGACCTGGCGCCCGTCAGCCTGGTGGGCGTGGCGCCGCTGGTGCTGGTGGCGCCGGCCGGCGCGCCCGGCGCCGATGCGCGCGCCTTTCTGGACGCGGCGCGGAGCGCGGGCGACAAGTGGAGCTATGGCTCGCCCGGCGTCGGTACGGTGGGCCACATTGGCATGGAGCTGCTGAAGAGCCGTGCCGGCATCGCGCCCGTGCACGTGCCCTACCCCGGCTATCCGCAGGTGTTCAACGCCATGGTGGGGGGTGATTTGCAGCTGTCGATGCTGCCGCCCGCGCTGGCCAACACGCAGATCAAGGCCGGCAAGCTGCGCGGCATCGGCGTCACGTCCAGCGGGCGCAGCACGCTGGCGCCGGATTTGCCCAGCCTGAGCGAAGCGGGCGTGAAGAACTTCAACCTCGAGATCTGGAACGCCGTCGCCGCGCCGGCCAGCATGCCGGCCGCCCACATCGAAAAGCTGGCTGCCGCTGTCAGCGCCATCGTGCGGGCGCCCGAGATGCGCCAGCGCCTGTTCCAACAGGGTTGGCAGGCTGTGGGCTCGTCACCGCAGGGCCTGGCCAATCGCATTCAGGCCGACACGCAGGTGCTGGGCGGGATCATTCGCTCGCAGAAGATTTCGGCGCAGTGATCTCTGCCCCCGCTGGCAAGGGCGACAAGAAACATCTATCGCTACAAATAAAGTAGCTTTGCACGCTTTCCAGATAAGCGCTCAGCGCCTATTTGGCTTGTGAAAACGTTGGCAAGGTCCGGTTGCCCAGCTGTCAGACGCCCCGCAGCAACAGCTTGATATCGTCCGCCATCGCCTGCGCGCCGCTGCCGTAGCGGCTGAACAGGCGCAGCCGGCCTTGCGTGTCGTAGACGTAGCTGGCGGCGGTGTGGTCCATGGTGTAGCTGGTGGGTGTCTTGCCGTCGACCCGCTTGTAGTAGACCTTGAAGTCCCTGGCCAGCGCGGCCAGTGCGTCGGGCGAAGCGGCGTACAGGCCCAGAAAGCCAGGGTCGAAGCTGCCCATGTAGGCCTTCAGCACCTCGGGGGTGTCGCGCTCGGGGTCGACGCTGACGAACAGCACCTGCAGCTTGTCGCCATCCGCGCCCAGCAGCTTTTTGACCTGGACCATCTCGCCCATGGTGGTGGGGCAGACGTCGGGGCACTGCGTGTAGCCGAAGAACACCACTACCACCTTGCCATTGAAGTCGGCCAGGCTGCGCGGCTTGCCGTCGAAGTCGGTCAGCTGGAAGTTCTGCGCATAGTCGGCGCCGGTGATGTCGATGGCGCGAAACTGGGGCTTGTCGGGTTGGCAAGCGGTTAACAGGCCGCCAGCGCTTGCCAGCAAAGCGCCGCCAGCTATGTATTCAAGAGCAAATCGGCGAGAGCAGGTCATATCAGGTAATGGTCCACCAGCAGGGCCGCGAACAGCAGCGACAGGTGGATGAGCGAAAAGCGGAAGGTCTTGCGCGCCTGCTGGTCCGAGTAGTGCCGCCACAGCTTGAACGCATCCCAGATGAAACCGGCGTTCAGCACCACGGCCGCGACCAGGTACAGCCACCCGCTCAGCCGGTAGATGAAGGGCAGCAGGCAGGCCGCCAGCAGGATGAAGGTGTAGAGCAGGATCTGCAGGCGCGTGAACTCGTTGCCGTGCGTCACGGGCAGCATGGGCAGGCCGCTCTTGCGGTAGTCCTCCACGCGGTACAGCGCCAGCGCCCAGAAGTGCGGGGGCGTCCACAGGAAGATGATGAGAAACAGGATCAGCGCCTCGGGGCCCACCATGTCGGTCATGGCCGTCCAGCCCAGCACGGGCGGCATGGCACCGCTGGCGCCGCCGATGACGATGTTCTGCGGCGTCAGCGGCTTGAGGATGACGGTGTAGATGACCGCGTAGCCCACGAAGGTGGCAAACGTCAGCCACATGGTCAGCGGATTGACCCACACATACAGAATGGCCGAGCCGAGCGCGCACAGCACGGCTGAGAACGCCAGCGCCTGCCGGTCGCTCAGCTGGCCGCGCGCGGTGGGGCGCCAGGCGGTGCGCTTCATCTTGGCGTCGATGGTTTTCTCGATCAGGCAGTTGAACGCCGCGGCCGCCCCCGCCACCAGCCAGATGCCGGCACACGCGATGGCCATGCGCCCCAGCGCCGCGCCGTTGGGCAAGCCGGGCACCGCCAGCACCATGCCGATGAGCGCGCAGAACACGATCAGTTGCACCACGCGCGGCTTGGTCAGCACGTAGTACTGGCGCCAGATCGGCATGGACGGCAGCGCGGCGGCGGCGGTTGGCGTGGTGTTCATGCCCTGGCCCTCCGTGCCATGGTGGATGCCTGAGGTACGCCCTCGGTTTCGGCGGCGCGGCTGCTGGCGCACAACGCCCAGGCCAGCACGGTCATCAGGGCCGCGGCACCGCCAGTGTGCAGCACGGCGGCGGCCATGGGCCAGTCGAGCACCACGTTCGACAGGCCGGTGATCAGTTGCAGCGCCGCCAACGCCACCACCCAGCGGCGCTGCCGTGCCAGCCAGCCCGCCCGGTGCAGTTGCCAAGCCAGCACGCCCAGCACGCCCAACACTGCGTAGGCGAACAGCCGATGGGTGTAGTGGATCGCCGTGAGCGCGTGAAACTCCAGCTGAGAGCCGTCGGCCGACAGGCCCAGCGGGCGCCACAGCTCAAAGCCCTGCGCAAAGTCCATCTCGGGCCACCAGCTGCCCTGGCAGGTGGGGAAGGTGTTGCACACCAGCACCGCGTAGTTGGTGCTGACCCAGCCGCCCAGGGCAATCTGCACACCCACCATCACGGCCGCGACCCACAGCAGCGCGCGCAGCCCGGCGCCGAGCGGCTCGCGCGCCGCGCCGGCCGACTGGCGGTAGCTTTCGGCCTGCGCCGCCAGCAACACCAGCAGGCCGACGCCGCCCAGCAGGTGCAGCGTAACGATCGCCGGAAACAGCTTCATCGTCACGGTCAGCGCGCCGAATGCGCCTTGGGCGCAGACCCACAGCAGCGTGACGCTGGGCCACACGGGATGGACGACGAAATCGGATGCGCCACGCCTGCCGCGCTGGCGCCGCCACAGCACCCAGGTGGCCACCGCCAGCACGACGATCAGCACGCCGACCCCGGTGGCCAGATAGCGGTGGATCATCTCAACCCAGGCCTTGCCGTGGGTGACGGGGCCCGTGGGCATGGCTTCCTGCGCCGCGGCAATGTGTGCGTGCGCGCCCACCGGGCTGGCCTTGCCGTAGCAGCCTGGCCAGTCGGGGCAGCCCAGGCCCGAATCGGTCAACCGCGTGAAGGCGCCGAACAGCACCAGATCGAACGTGAGGAACAAGGTGAGCAACGTCAACGCCTGCAAGCGGCGCCCCGGGCCGGCGTGCGGGTGACGCAGCCACAGCCAGGCCAGCGGCCCGACGGCCACGATCAGGCCCATGCCCATCAGGCGCAGCGCCGGACTCAGGTTGTACAGCGGGGTCGCGTCCATGGCGTGTCAGCGGCCCGGCTGGTCCCAGCTGGCCGAGGCGCGCAGCAGGCGCTCCAGATCGCGCTTGGCCTTGGCGGCGGTGGATGTGTCGAGGTTGGCCGGAAACCGCATCATCCAGTGGCCCATCGGGTCGACCACGTACAGATGGTCGCTCAGTGGGTGGCCGGCCGCCGGGGCCAGCCACTGCGCGAGCGCCTGCGCTGGCACGCGGGCCACCGTGGCCTGGCTGAGCGCCGGGCGCAGCGCGTCGGCGATGCGCGCGTCGTCGCTGACCAGCCAGACCCAGTCGAGCCGGTCCTTGTCGCGGCCCAGGCTTTCGCGCAACTGCCGCTGCAGGTACAGGTTGTTCTGGCACGCTGCGGCGCAATCGCCCCCTGCGACGCTAACCAGCAGCCACTGGCCCTTGAGCGAAGTCAGGTCGAAGGGCTGGCCGTTGAGGTCGGTCGCCGCGGTGGCGGGAATGGTCCGCTGCGGCTCGATCAGTTCGCCGAAGGCGCGCCGGCTGTCGGGCCGCACGACGTAGTAGCTGAAATACGATGCGATGACGGGTGCCGCGCACACGGCGGCGAGCAGCAGCATCTGCCAGCGCCCTACGCGCGTGCGGCGCAAGCTGTCCGCACCCGCATCGACCGGCGTGGGCAGCGTGTGCACGGTCAGCCCCAGCGGCTCGTCGCGGTGGACGGCGTCAGGTGCTGGGGAGGTTGCGGGAGCGGTAGAGAGGTCTGACAACTTGAAACCACAAAAAAAGCAGGCCGATCAACGTACACAGCCCAAACCATTGAAAGGCGTAGCCGTAATGCTTGTCGACGCCGGTGGCCGCCTCCGGCCAGTCGCGCCGTAGCCCCTCGGAGGCGCCGCCGGTCTGCAGCACCATCGTGCTGGCGAGCGGCAGACCGGTCTCGGCGCGGAAGGCGTCCAAGTCGAGATTTTGCCGGATCGGCCCGACGGAGTCCGTCCCCAGCTGATAGACCCTGGACGGGTGTTCGGCGATTCGCCCCGTCACCTGCACGGTGCCCGCGGGCGTGTCGACCGGGGGCAGCGCCTCGCGCTGGACCTGGTGGCGCGGGGCCCAGCCGCGCTGCACCAGCAGCACCGTGTCGCTGCCGGCCAGCCTGAGCGGCGTGAGCACGTAGAAGCCCGCCTGTCCCTGCATCGGGCGGTTGTCGAGAAAAATGGTGCGATCGGCCAACCATTCGCCACGCAAGGTGATGCTGCGGTGCAGGAGTTCGTCCTTCTGTGCCGGCGTCAGCGGGCGCGCCAGCGTGGCGCCGTCCAGCGGCGGTTGCTGCTGGCGCGCGGTGATGGCGGCCTGCAGCGCCTCCTTTTGCGCGGCGCGCGACAACTGCCAACGCCCGAGTGAGAACGTGACCGCCATGGTTGCCAACGAGGCGACCAGCAGCAGCCAGAAGCGCCATCCGGTGGTTGATCGCGCCTTGGTGTCAGACACGGGAGGTCCTTGCGAGCCCGCGCGAAGCTGCGGCCGCATCGAACCCAGCAACACCTGCCGCCGCACATCGCTGGGTGTGCCTGGAAGACGAACGACGCGTACCGGACGGACGCATAATTCGCGTCATGAAACAAGCGCTGGTCGGGCTCGCCTTCTTCGGCATTCTGGGTTGCCTGGCATCGGCGTTGTTTTTCATGCTCAAGCACGGCAAGCCGGGCGACAAGCCCGACGCGCAGCGTGCCGGCAACATGATGCGGGCGCTGGCGCTGAGGGTGGGTTTGTCGATACTGCTCTTCATCTGCATCCTGCTGGCCTGGAAACTGGGCTGGATTCAGCCTACAGGCATTACATCCGGCGCCTGATCACGGCCGGTGCGGCACGCACAGCGTAGCTGCCAGCAAAAAGAGCGCCGCACGGCGCTCTTTTTTTTGAAGGCCTGCGGGCCGGCTTACATCCAGTACACCAGAAGGTACAGCCCCAGCCACACCACGTCCACAAAGTGCCAGTACCAGGCCGCGCCTTCGAAGCCGAAATGGCGCTCGGGCGTGAAGTGGCCTTTCATCAGGCGCAAGGTGATGAACAGCAGCATCAGCATGCCCACCAGCACGTGGAAGCCGTGGAAGCCGGTCAGCATGTAGAAGGTGGAGCCGTAGACGCCGGAGCTGAGCTTGAGGTTCAGGTCGCTGTAGGCGTGGGCATATTCATAACCCTGCACGCACAGGAAGGTGGCGCCCAGAATCACCGTGATCCACATGAAGGTGATGCAGCGGCTGCGGTGGTTGGCCAGCAGCGCGTGGTGGGCGATGGTAAGCGTGACGCCCGAGGTCAGCAGCAGCGCGGTGTTGATGGTGGGCAGCCAGAACGGGCCCATGGTCTGGAACGGCTCCACGATGCCGGCGGGCGACGCGGTGGCGCCGGCGGCGACGCTGGGCCAGACGGCCTTGAACTCGGGCCACAGCAGCGCGTTTTCGAGGCTGCCGAGCGCCGGCACCGAGTGCGCGCGCGCCCACCA
>WBZS01001750.1_pt1 | contig 15924 bp, 15 predicted proteins | sample 5204201 | NCBI WGS metagenome assembly WBZS01 (sample SAMN12344357, study PRJNA552823) | activated sludge metagenome | biome: Activated sludge suspended growth; feature: Nitrification reactor; material: Wastewater; isolation source: activated sludge from nitrification reactor of wastewater...
GCAAAACCCGGGGTCTTCGACCGCCGGGCTATTCAGATGCCACCCCTGCCGGGGTGGGAGTCATTCTTGCGGAGGACGCAAGACATCCGTCCTGCCCCTGGAACCCTCCCGCATGCTGGCTTGCCCAAACCGAAGAAGCCCTCTTCACATCACGCATAAGGCTAGCCAGCTGATGGGTCGCTTTGATCCCGGCGAGGATATGGACATGGTCGGCGACCCCGCCAACAATAATCGGGATGGCGCCCAGCCCGCGGATAGTGCCCCCAATGTAGGCGTGCAATTCATTGCGCCACTCACCAGCAATCAAGGGCAGCCGACCCTTGGTCGCGAAAATGATATGGACGTTGAGTACGAGATAGGTCGAAGCCACAATCGAATTCTGGCACCCCTCCAGGGTGCTGAAATTAGTGGCCGTCGTCCCCGGGTTGACCAGAGCCAACCCGGGGCTAATGTCTGCCACCCCAGCCGGGGTTAGGGAGCAGCTCTTAGTTCGGGAGAGGCGATCGGCCGTTGAGGCGAGATGGCGTACAATAATCCTGATGAGTATTGTAAGCGTTGATCAGGAGGTCATGGGTGGAACCGCCGTTTTCGCCGGGACTCGTGTGCCCGTCCAAACCCTTCTCGATTATGTGAAGGCGGGGGAGACCCTTGATGCCTTCCTTGACGACTTTCCGACGGTGCAGAGAAACGTTGCGATCGAGTTTCTTGAAATGGCCAAAGACGCTTTGCTCGCTGCCGAGCTTAAGTCTGCGTGAAAGTCCTGCTCGATGAGTGTGTTCCCCGAAAGTTTGCGCACGCACTCCCAGACCCCGAGGTGCTCACCGTTCCTCAAGCAGGGTTTGTGATCTCACTCCGTGTGATCCTTCCCACCACAATTGGTTTCCATTTTTCATTGCCTACGTCCAGAATGTTTTTCTACCAAAACTGAATTTGTTGAGGGGGTCGCCGCCCAAGTCCGTCGCTGCTGGATTATACACAGATGCATTCATGAAGTCAGCATCCAAGCATCGCTGACAAGGCCAGTTGGACCCCACTCCGCGTGATCCTTCCCACCACAATTGGTTTCCCTTTATCATTCCCTACGCCCCCGTTTCCTTCCCACCATAATTGTATTGTGGTGGGACCGCCTCCCAACCTTGCGAGCGGCATCCCAGCCCAGCTTCCGCAAGCCACAACCTTTCCGTGGCTAGGGATGGATTTGCCGGGTGGTCCAATTCTCCAGATGCTGGCACCCTCTTGTTTGTCACCACAACGGTCCTAGGATATACTCCTGCCTTCAGGAATCCGACCGCAAAGAGTCAAGTTCTGAGGTCTTATTGCTGGAGCGTGCTGCTTCCGTGAAGCCCAGTTCCATGCAAATAACGACATGGACCATCTCATGCAATTGTGGTGGGAAGGTAGTTTTTGTGGGAAGGTGGCAAAACTGGGCGGCGTCCCACCACAATACAATTATGGTGGGACGGGAGCTGTGTAAACGGCAAAACAAAAAAGCCCCGAAGCCCAAGGGCTTCGAGGCTTTCTTCTCACAAAATGTGCGGACCTTTACTTCTTTTCGGCTTGACCGTAGCGGCGCATGAACTTCTCTACTCGGCCTGCACTGTCTACGATTCGCTTTTGGCCTGTGTAGAACGGGTGGGTGAAGGCGCTGATTTCTACGTTTACTACGTAGTGCTCGATCCCGTCGATCACTCGGGTTGTTCCCGACTTCATGGTTGAAATGCCGGCCCACTCGTGTTCGCCGTCAACGTACACAACCGGATAAGTCACTGGATGGATCTCTGCTTTCATGATCTGAGCCGTGAGGATACCCGAAAAAGCCGTGTACACTGGGGTTCCTATGATTTCTGTCATCGCCTTTTTAGCCATGATGCAACCCAAGGTTGAGCTTGGGGTGACCTATGCCAGCGTGGGAGGCGAGGACCTGAAGATGGACCTCTACTATCCCGCCGAATCCAAGACCCCAACCGCCGCCATCGTCGTGATTCACGGCGGAGCCTGGATGAGCGGCAAGCGCGAGGACATGAAGGCGTTCTGCGAGACGGCGGCTGCCAAGGGGTTCTTCGCCGCGACCGTGACCTACCGCCTCGCGCCGAAATCGAAGTGGCCGGCGATGCTGGACGACGTCCAAACCGCGACTCGCTACCTGCGGGCAAACGCTGCAAAATACAATATTGAGCCTACGCGGATTGGAGCTTCGGGGGCAAGCGCAGGCGGGCACCTTTCTTTGTTCCTTGGTTTACGCGACACCCGCGATCCTAAGCCGACTCTTTTCCCTGGCGTGAGTAGCCGGGTCAGCGCCGTGTTCAACCTCTTTGGTCCGGTGGATTTGGGCCAGGATTTCGGACCTGGGCTAGACATGCTCTACCCGTCGATCTTAGGCAAGTCCAAGGCCGATGCTGGCGCTGAATTGCTCAAGGAAATCAGCCCTCTGAACTTTGTCGACGACACCGCGCCGCCGATCTTTACTTTGCAAGGCACAGCTGACACTCTGGTTCCCGTGAAGCAGGCATGGCGACTCGACGAGGCGATGAAGGCTAAGCACCGCGTGATTGAGACTGTGATTGTCGAAGGCATGCCTCATGGCGTGTCGACGGGCAAACCCGAAGTCGACAAGAAGATTACGGAAGGCCTAGAGAAAGGCTTCGAGTTTATGAAGAAGCACCTAGCCGCCGTCTAGAGGCGGCTCGTCAGGAGCAGTGGGTATGTCCGCTGCTCCTGTTGTTTTCGGAGCACTCGGATTTCGGGCGATGATCTTGGGGGCACCGTTATAGATGCTCATTCCCAGGTCGTCCCGCCGGACCTCTACTCCGCCACGATAGACGATTCGATAGGTTCGGACCGAGCCCGCGCTTCCACCTTTGTCCACGATCTTAGATTTGCCGGGCGGCAAAGAGCGATCGATCACGACCTTCTCGCCACGGGACCAAGTCTTGCGGCCGACGGTTGTGACTTCGACCTTGAGGTCGGGGTCCTTTTGCCCCAGAATCCGGAAGGTCAACTTCCCTGGCTCATAGGTTACAGAGATCGCGATGGCATGGTCCTTGTTGTTGCGAATCGCTAAATCGTGGGAGCCATAGTCCACGGTCGCGTCTCGCCCAAGCGGCACATAGGCCACCGGCATGGAGTGATTTGAGCGCTGGACGATGTCGAGGTCGGCATAGAGTGATGCGTTGTATAGCGTTGTGCTGACTTGGCAGATACCTCCGCCAATGTCCACGTCGTGCTTACCGTTCTTGTAAACGCCCGCGACTTTGAAGCCAGCTTTGGTTGTTCTCCGTCCGACGTAACTATTGAAAGTCCATGTCTCGCCTGGCATTAGGACGACGCCGTCGATGATGCTCGACGCGAGCTTAATGTTTGCGCAACGGGTCGCTTTGCTAGTTGGGAATCTTGTGGTGAACGAACTCTCGACGTCTCTAATGCGATCGATTTGGTCGTCGGGCACGTTCTTGCCGCCGTCGATGATGGGAAGTTCGGCCTCGGCTTTGCCTTCTTTTAGTGATGCGAAAATCACCTCATGAATCTTGGTGGTGTCGAGCGTGACTGATCCGCTTTCGTAGGTCTTGATCATCCTTCCGCCTCGATAAAGGACCTTCGCGGGCCGGACGGCAGGGTCGTTTTCTTCGACGAATTCTTTCAGCCCCTTGAGCGGCTTGTCGTCGTACTTGTAGATAATGGGCAGCTCTTTCTTGGGCGCCTCGTCAATTCCGACTTGGCGGCGGAGGCTGTCCCAAAAGTCTTCCGTAGAAACCTGATCAACGCTCGCAAGATCGTCTACTGCTATTCCATAGCCCGTGAGGGATCGGTGCGCCGGCTGGGTTTGGAGTTGGTTGCTGGAGAAGGCAAACGTCTTCTTGCGCTCCGTCTCCCACCAGAGACGAATTTTCTTGGCGGCAAATTCTTTTGTTAGACCGCCGACGTCTACGAGGCCGATGCGAACGTTTGGTCGGATAACAGGCTCAAATCGCGCGGCGAGAAGAGTCAAACCTGCGCCTGCGACGAGCAAAATTCCTAGGAAACTCAGGCCGATACGTTTCCAAACTCGCCCTCGTCGGGGAGTTTGGGGAGACGGCTTTGGTTCTGGCTGAGACTTTTCCACGGTAGTTTTACATTATAGACAAGTTTTGTAGTTAGGAACTAGGTCCAATCAGACTCCGACCGGCTTTAGTTGGGTGTCATGAACGACATGTTCGAGCAATGACGGCGGGACTCGGTATGGCAGGACCGTCGTCACACCCGAACCGGACTCCATCGTGACTCCAAACCAGGTCGGCGCGGCTTCGATTGTCACCGGGTTATGAGTGATTACGATGAATTGGATCTGATCGCTCGCATCTTGGAGCATTTCGATAAAACGTTCAACATTTCGCCCGTCAAGCGGCGCGTCGACTTCGTCCAAGATGACCAGCGGACTCGGCTTCACACGGAGAATTGCAAACAGAAAAGCGCATGCGCTCATTGCGCGTTCTCCACCGCTGAGAAGTTCTAGCCTTTGCCGTCGCTTGCCGGGGATGGTGACTTCGACATCGACGCCGGTCGCGAGGACATCCTCGGGGTTGTTCAGTCTGAGCGTTGCTTCTCCACCACCGAACATCTTTTGGAAAGTCTCGGCGAAGGCAAGCTGGAGCCGCTCGAAAGTGGACATAAAGCGGTCGCGAGTGAGTCCGTCGAGCTCTTTGATTCCGGCCTCGACCTCAGCTTTGCCGCTGAGGACATCGTCTTGCTGGGCGCTAAGTTCTTCGTATCGCTCGGTCAGCCGCTCGAAGGCCTCAATCGCGCCGAGGTTCACTTCGCCGAAACCTTTGGCTTCTTTTCTCAAGCGATGGACTTCTGAAGCGGCGTCTTCGGGAAGCTGAATTCCTGGGGCTTGTTCGATTGCGGCTTCTTGGGTCACGCCGTATTCTTCGAGCAATCGCTCTAGGGTTGAGGCCCTTCGTGCGTCGAGCTTGGCTCTTTCTAGCTCAGCCCGGTGGCCCAAGTCTTCGGCTACTTGCACGTTGCGTTGGGCTTGCTTGGCTTGTTCGCTCAGGGCGAAGCTTGCTTCCAGGAGCTTTGCCTTTTCGGCCTGGGTATTTTCCAGTCGCGCGCTGAAGTCTGCTTGCTTAGCTACTGCCTCTTCTTTGGCGAGGCCGTGTTGCTCTAGCTCGGTTCTTGCGGCAAGCCGTTGTTCGTCCAGGGTTCCAAAACGCGCGTCTCGCTTCTGCTCGGATTGTTCGGCAAACTGAACCCGCCGCGTGGATTCTTCGACCCTGATTTTGGACTGAGACAGGCGCGCTTCAAGGCTTCTTCGTTGGTCGATGAGTTGTTGTGCTTCGCCCGACAGGCTACCGATTTCGATGAGCAGCTGATTACGCTCGGCCTCTACAGCTTCGGTGTCGATGGGTTCGGCGGTCGCAGCTTGCGATGCGGCGGTTAGCTCTTGCTGCTCGGCGAGTAGCTTGTCCCGCTCGCGGGTTGCGGAGTGGAGTTCTTGCTTGAGGCTTGCGAGCCATGTCTGGGTTTCCTCAAGTTCCGCCCGCTCCGCCTCAAGCTCAGGGGCGGCGAGGGTTTGGTCGAGTTCCTCAGCGATTGCTTCGAATTTTTGTTGTTGTGCGAGAAGCTCTGTTCGTTTATTGTTTAGTTCTTCGAGCCGCTTGGTTGCCGCCGCGAGTTCTGCATGCCTCTGAACTAGGCCGGTCGTTTGCCGTTGGGAGTTGCCGCCCGTAACGGCCCCACCAGCGTGAACGACTTCTCCTTCCAGACTCACGGCTTTCGACCATCCGCGCGTTCCGGATAGAGCGAGAGCATGATCCAGGGTTTCAGTTATTAGCGTCCGACCGAGCAAGCCTTCGATCACTTGCTGAAACTGCGAATCCACCTTAACCAAGTCCGCGGCAACGCCCAGGACCCCCGGACGCCGTGCCAATTGGGAGAGTTCTGGAGACCGGGGATTGGACCTCACGAGATTTATGGGCTGAAATGTGGCCCTGCCTAAGCGTTCTCTCTTGAGGATTTCTATTGCCCGTTTGGCATCGGAATCGTGGGGCGTGATCAGATCGTGGACGGCGGCGCCGAGTCCGATTTCAATTGCGAGAGCAAGTTCAGTGTTGACCGAGAACGCCTCGCCGACGGCCGTGTATTTGTCTTCCAGTCTTCGGGACTGGACAAGGTCCAGCACTGCGCGAGAGCCGTTCGAGAGGCCTTCGTGTAGTTCAATCGTTGAGGCAATTCCCCGCTGCTTGGCCTCAAGACTCGCCATCTCGGCGAGCAGGGTTCGCATGACTCCGGCATGTTGCTCGAGTCCTCGTTGCGCTTCTAATCGTTTTTCGGCTACTGCCTTGTTCGCGTCGGTTACTTCTTGAAACTTTGCGTTCAGCGAATCTAAGGTTGCTTGCGCTTCGGCGATACCCGCTTCCAATGGCGGAGTGGTTTCTTCGATGCCTTTGAGTTCTCTGGCAATCAGGCGCAAGCGCTGAACTCTCGCAGAGTTTTCGGCTTCAATCCGAATCCTTTCGGATTGGCTCAACCTTGCCGCGGCAAGCGACTTTTCTGCAGCTGCGAGTCTGGCATCGAGTTCCTTCACTCGCGCGCTGGCGGTGCCCGATGCTTCCTGGGATTCGAGGCAGAGCTGCTCGAGTTCAGCGAACTCAATTTGAGCTTCGATCAAATCGGCTTGCGCCTGCTCCAGCCGATGCTTTCCTGCCTCACTCTCTTCGCCGAGATTCTTTTCAAAGTCATCAAGGGAATCAAGTCTTTGCTGAGCTAACCGGATGTTCCCTTCTGCTCTTTCGAGGGCGGTGATGGTGCCTTGCTGGAGACCGCGCACGACATCAATCTCTTGCTCTATTGCGTCGATTTTTTCGCCGAGCAACCCGGACTCGCGGAGCAGTCTCGCGGCTTCGATGCGCTCCTTTTCTGCGGTTTCTGCAGAGGTTGCGATTCGCGATTCGAGAGTTGATGTGGCTTCAATCGCCTCGACTAACTCGACAATCATCAGCCCGCTTTCGATCTGGCGGAGTTCTTGGGTGACGGTCTTGTAGCGCTTAGCCGTCTCTGCTTCCTTGCGCAAGGGCTCTCGCTGAGCCTCGATCTCAACAACAATATCGTTGATCCGCTCGAGGTGGAGCCGGGCTTGGTCGAGTCTTCTTGTCGCTTCAATTCGGCGGCTTCGGTAGCGCTGAACGCCGGCGGCTTCATCGATCCAGGCGCGGCGGTCTTCGGGCGAAGCGGCTAGGGCGGCGTCGATTTCTTTCTGACCAACGATTGCATAACCCGCTCGACCGAGACCGGAATCTGCGAAGAGTTCAAATAGGTCGCGCTGTCGGCAAGGGCGCTTGTTGATCGAATAATCGCTATCGCCAGACCGGCTGAGGCGGCGGGTAACGCTGACCTCGGGAGTTTCAATTGCGAGCGTGCCGTCCTCGTTATCGAAAGTCAGCGTGACTTCGGCGAAGCCGACGGGCTTGCGGGTTGCGGAGCCGCTAAAAATTACATCTTGTCCCGTCTGGGCTCGAAGCGTCCGGGCATTAGGTTCGCCGAGACCCCAGAGGATTGCGTCAACGATGTTGGATTTTCCGCAGCCGTTCGGGCCGATGACGGCTGTGAAGTCGCCATCAAGATCGAGAACAGTCTTCTCGGCAAAGGTCTTGAAGCCAGTAATTTGGACGCGTTTTAGCCGCATTTTTGAAGTAGGTGAGCGCACCTGGGCTCAGATAAATACGGACGAGGGCCAGGCTAGTTTGGGCGCGGGAGAGTGAAGATTTCGCCCGAGGCGGTGTCGATGTAGTTCGACCCTGCGAGGCGGCCGACTAGCTTCAGGGTTTCAAGGTGCTCGCTTAGGTCGCTTGCGATATGGGCTCGGACGACCTCGCCAATAACATAATTCGCGCTACCCGAAGAGGAGCCGTGGGTGACGATCTGATGCACTTTGCACTCCAGCTGAATCGGTGATTCACCGACCCTTGGCGGACCAACTATGTCGCTCTTGACGGGCGTCAATCCACTCGCTTCGAACTCGCGATAGGGCATCTTGTGCTCGACGGTGATCACACCAAGCGCGTCGGCAATCTCGTTGGTGACGACGCTGATGACAAACTCGCCGGTCCACTCTACATTGCGAAGGGTGTTTTTCTTCTCGCCTTCTCGCCCCAGGACGGGGCAAAACATGACACTCGCGGGCTGAATTCCGCCCACCATGAAGTAGCTAAAAGGCGCAAGATTTGGGCTACCGTCTTCATGGAGCGTGGTTACAAGGGCGAGCGGGCGCGGTTGTACTGCCGCATTGAGCAATTCATATATTGCTGCTGGCGTAAGAGAATTCGGGTCGATGGCGACAAACTCTCGCACGCTCCGAATTATGCGGCTTTAGCCCGCTTGGTTGCATGCTGAGCGCTCTTGACCGCCTTGTAAACGAACGCGAGGATTTCGGCGACAGCCTGAAACTTGTCCCGCGGGACGAAATCTCCGACCTCGCAAGACTTGTAGAGTGCCCTTGCTAGAGGCGGATTAGGGATGATGGGGACACGGAGATCATCGGCTAGTTCTCTGATTTTTAGTGCGAGATAGTCTTGACCTTTCGCCACCACCATTGGGGCGTGCATCTTGCTGCGGTCGTATTGGATAACTACCGCGAAGTGCGTTGGGTTGGTGATAACGACATCGGCAATTCTGATTTTTTCGGCAAGACTTCCTTTTGCGAGCTTCCTTGCCCGCTGTTGCCTCATTGATTTTAGTTCTGGCGAGGCCTCCGCTTCCTTCATTTCTCGGCGAAGTTCGTCCTTGGTCATCTTTAATTGCTTGTCTACCTGCTTGCGCTGGAACAGATAATCGATGATCGCGAGTACCGACCATACCATCACAATGCGAATAAGGATCGACATGATGATACTCCCGATCACGGACGCCGCTGCCACTGGAGTGAGCATCGCAAGGCCAAGTAGCTTGGGCCAGTTTTGAGCGATAATCGAGTAAGCTAAGTAACCAAACAATAAAGTCTTTGCACTAGTCTTGAGCGCTTCAAACACTGTTTTACTTGATGCGAGCCGTTTGAATCCTGCAAGGGGATTGATCTTTTCAAAGGACGGCTTGAGCGATTCGGCACTAATTACAAATCCTACCTGTCCGAAATTGATCAGGAGCCCTGCTCCCATCGCTACTGCGGTCAATACAAACAGTGCCAATAGACCAGGCTGGGCAATCTCCAAAATGTGGCTGCCCAGTCCGGCCAATGTTAATTCTGATGGAATTCTTCTTATTGATTGTTGCAGACCTTCCATTGCCCCAGTGCCAATTTTCGTCACTACAAAAGGCAGCACCACAATCAATGCGGCCATGACTAGCGAGCCAAGAAGCTCGTTGGACTTCGCAACCGTCCCTTTCCGCCTCGCCTCCAAGCGCCTACGTGGGGTGGCGTCTTCTGTTCTTTCCGAACCATCGTTGGCGGCCAACTATCGCCCTCCAAGCAAGGACTGGATTGTTTCAAAGGAGTGTTGAACACCGTTTTGAACAGCAACCACAAACATTGGCAAACCAATGGACAAAGCAATGAGTCCCATTGCAATCTTGGCTGGCATGGCCACCATGAATGCTTGCATCTGGGGTACGGATTTATTGACGATGGCAATTGCAGCGTCAATAACAATACAGACCGCGGCAACAGGAGCAGCTATTTGGAGGGACAGCATTCCTAATTCGTTGATGAATTTCGGAATCTCAGTGGTCCACTGTGCCAAAGACGCCATGCCGATGTTTGAACCCATTTGGTAGGAGGCGACAAATGCCTGCAGCATCAAGTGGTGCCCATCGACGAGGAGCAGAATCACGAGTCCGAGCAGAAATTTGAATTGACCTAAGATGGTAGTTGGCGCATGCATAGAAGGATTAAAGATTTGTGCCGAACCAAATCCAATTTGAAGGTCCAGAAATGCGCCCGCCATCTGAAAAGCCAGCATTAGCAATTGCAAACAAAAGCCTATCAGAATGCCAATCGCCGCCTCTCGAAAGATGCACAAAGCCAAAGAACTAAGGTCTACAGGTACTTGCGTAAAGAATGGCTGGACAACCGGAGTGATCGCAAGTGCAATCACCACTGATATCAGTACCCGGATGTTGACAGGAACCAACCCACCGAACAACGGTGAAGCAAGGAGCATCGCTCCGCATCGCACAAAGACACATGCAAAAGTCCAAATCCATAGCGAGTCAACGCTCATCTATTGCGACCTCGCAATCTCTGTAATGCGCGTTGCTTGGGTGAGGCAGGTGCGAGTAAAGCCGACCATAGTCGAAATCATCCAGGAGCCGAAAACTACGATGACCAGGGACGCAGCGATTAGTTTTGGTACGTAGGTCAATGTCATCTCTTGTACTTGAGTAACGGCTTGGAAAACGGAAACAACCAATCCAATGAAGAGAGTCACAACAAGGATTGGCATCGAGACGCTAAGCGCAACCGACAAGCCTTCCTGAGTGAGATCAATTAGGTATGACTGGTCCATATATCGCTACCTGTAACCGGAAAGAACTGCACTAACTAGAATGGACCAACCATCGGCGAGGATGAAGACCAACAATTTGGCTGGAAGGCTGACGACAATCGGCGGCATCATCATCATTCCCATACTCATGAGTGCGCTAGCAACTATGAGATCGACGACGACGAATGGGACGAAGATATAGAAACCAATGATGAACGCGGTCTTCAGCTCGCTAATGACGAATGCTGGAATCAAAGTAATCAGGCTCACATCGTCTCGGGTCTTGGGTTTCTCACCTCGAATATCCAGAAAAAGAACCAAGTCTTTCTCGTAAGTATTCTTCAGCATAAACTCTCGAAGTGGCTTCTGTGCGCGCTCGAAAGCTTGATCCATCGTGATCTTCTTGTTGAGATATGGTTGCAGCGCCTGAGAATGAATCTTCTCGTAGGTTGGGGCCATTACGAAGAACGTCAAGAACAAACTGAGGCCGACGATTACTTGGTTGGGCGGAATGTTTTGAGTGCCGAGCGCGCTTCTGACGAAGCTGAAAATGATGATGATCCGCGAGAAGGCGGTGGTGAGAATCAAGATTGCGGGGGCGATGCTGAGCACCGTGAGCAACGCCAGAATTTGAAGGCTCGAACTTACATCGTTAGCCCCCTTGCTTGGGCCCAGGCCGATGTTGACGCTTGGAACTTGGACTTTGCCTTGCGACAATGCCAGGCACGCCAGCGCTGCGACGCTGACTACGGCGAGGAGCCTTAGCAGAGTCTTCGAGTCAATTTGGCGCAGCTTGTTCTTGATGAGTTTCATAAATGCCTAGGCGGGAACTGTCTCAATCTCGCGATCAAGAAAGTCGAAGAATGCTAGTGGCTCGGGGGCTGAGCCCTCGATCTTGGTTAGGTCGGACAGGCACGAAACGCCCTGCGGGCTGACGCTCAGTAGTAGAGTCTTATCCCGAACGGTAACAACGTGAAGAGTTACGGTAGAAAGCTGCGCAGTCTCCTCAATCCTAATTGAGCTGCTGAGGTTGCCCGAAGACTTACCCGAAAACTTTGATATAACTTTTGGTAGGACCCATTTAAGAACTACCGCAACGATCACTAATGCAACTATCATCTGGAGCACCTGTCCGCCGCCCAAAGTATTGCCTTGCGTTTGCGGGACACTCTTGGTGACAACAGAGGGCTTTGTCCCAAGCAGTCCTGCCTGCGAAAACGCATACGATGCAGCCGACAACACCAGCCCAATGACCAAGGCTCTTCGCATTACGCGGCCTCGTTAAGTCGCATCAGTCGCTCGGCCGGCGAGAGGATTTCTGTGATTCTTACACCAAAGTTATCTTCAATAACGACGACTTCACCCTTTGCTACCAGTCGTCCGTTTACCATAATGTCCACCGGTTCGCCAGCCGCTTTATCAATCTCCACAATAGAGCCTGAGCCGAGTTCGATTACTTCCTTCACCATCATGCGAACTCGTCCGAGTTCAACGCTGATTTCGAGCGGGATATCCATTAGGATATCGAGGCCATTATCGTTGCTGCTTGGCACTAAAGGAAGGTGAGGAATGGATTCGTCTTGGACAACTTGTGCGAATGGAGTTTCTGCATCTTCTTCGATAACTTCGCCGATAATCGCATGAGCGGTTTCGTTGTCGAACGCCCAGATGACGGTTCCACTTACCTGTTCGCAAGAGATACTTACGTTCGTTCGAATGATGCTGTCGGACCGCTGGATGTTCGGCGGTAGGCTGACAATCTGGAAGCGAATGCTCATGCCTGAGGCGACGACCGGCTCGTTGAGCAGGTTGCCAACTGCAAGGCATAAGCCTTGGACAATAGCTTCAAATACAGGTCGGATGTCCGCTAATACGTTATCGTCTAGTTCCTCAACTGGGGCTTCGCGGAGCATGTTTGCAAGCTCGGCAAAGGTCTCTTGACTGACAATAATTACCTGAGGATTTTCGGGCAGATTTGCAAAGGCAAATTGAATGATCACCTTTGGCGAACTCATCTCAGAGTACAAGTCCGAAGTTCTGCTTGACACCGTAAGCGGGCTGCCGAAATTGATGCTTTCGTCAGAGGCTTCGGAAACGACTGTACTGACAGACTGCCAGATCTGTGGTTGCGCGGCGGATAGTTTTTGTATGAGTTCTTCGGAATTAATCGCCATAATAAATGATCCTAATTTTCAATCAGTCCAGAAACGGTGAAGACAATCTTTTTCCCGCTAAGCGCAGGCCGTCCATAAAATTTTTCAGTATTGCTCACCAGCATGCGCATATCTTGGTTGGTACGCTGATCCAACCTGAGGACATCGCCTGCATGCAGCTCAAGAAATTCTCGAACATCTAATTTTGTTTGTCCAAGGCGGACGCTTGCGTCAACCTGAGTCTGCTGTACTTGCACTGCAAGCTGCTGTCGATGCGCAGGGTTGTGTTTTCGGTTGCTGCTTACAAACCATTTTTGTGCGCTTAGTTTGGTTGTGATTGGTTTCAGAACGAGGTAAGGAATACACAGGCTCATCGCACCTCGCACATTGCCAACTTTTACCTCAAACAATATCGTTACAACGATGTCGCTAGGCGGTGCGATCTGCACGAACTGAGCGCTGGTCTCCATTCCGTCGATGGACGGGTTAACAACAACAACGCCTTCCCATGCGCTCTTCAGCGCGCTGAACATTCGTTCAACTGTTTGCCGTACCAAAGGTCTTTCGATATCGGTGAGGACGCTACGGTTTACGGTACGTCCAGGGCCGCCGAGCAACCGGTCGATCATGCTGAAGACAAGGCCGAACTCTATTTCAAGAACGGCTTGCCCCGTCAAAGGCGGCAAGGACATGATTGTGAAAACCGATTGGTTGATGCTGCGAAGATACTCTTCGTAGGGCACTTGCTCAAGCGAGATTAAGTCGATGTTGACGTGGGTTCGAAGGTACGCGCTAAGGCTGGAACCCGCTAATCGCCCAAAGGTCTCGTGGAGCATCTGCAGCGTTCGGAGCTGCTCCTTGCTGAACTTGTCTGGACGACGAAAATCATAGAGTTCATAGGCGATTGCAGTTCGCGAAGCAGGCTTGCGACCCGGCTCTTTTGCCTCGACAGGAACTCCTCGTCCAATAATCTGCTCCATATCGGCTGTGGGAATCCGCGCACCGTCGTTCGCCTCGCTTTGCAGCGAGCTGAGTAAGGCTTCGATTTCGTCTTGCGATAGGATTTCTGACATCGGATTTATTCTGGGGGGTGTCCATTGCACTCCTGGGTAGTGCTGTCAGTTTGGTTATTGGAATTCCCCAAGGCTTCTTTAGGGTTGAAACGTGAAAAACCTAAAGTGACCTGAGAGAGATTTGGCTATGATTAGGCCATGCCGTGGCAGGGATTTCATATTTGGCGAGGAAGGCTGCCCCATTGGCGCGCGCTAGGGGTCACCTATTACGTTACGTTTCGACACCGGCGCGACCTGGAACCGGATGAGCAGACGCTCCTCTTGCGGTCGCTGCTGCACCCCGACGGGCGCAAGTGGGACCTGATTGTCGTGGCGGTTGGTCAATCAAAGACCGAGATTGTGTTCTCGGTTCGAGAGTCAAGCTCGGGCGTGCCGATTGAGCTTGCCGAGATTGTGGAACCAGCGAAAAGAAAGTCAGGCAAGAAGATAATCAAGCTCAGCGGCGAGCGTTGGCCGCCCTTTTACGAGGAGAGCTTCGACCGTATTATCCGCGACGATGCAGAGTTCCAAGAACTCATCGCAACGATCATCGAGCGGCAAACCGAAGAAGGCGAAGACTGGCTCTACGTCGTGCCAGACCTTACTTCGGCGTAGGAAGACCGAATGCTGCCAGCCATTCTCGCAACTTGGCAATTCGCACAGCATTGTCGGTAGGTAGCACGAATGGTCGTCCACGGGCATCGATCATAATGCCTACGGTTCCACCTTCTAGTGTTGCCTTAACTGCTTTGCCCTTACCTGCACCGACATCAAAATTCTTGGCTGGCTCGACTGTTGCTTCCACGAATTCATTTCTGCCAATTGGGATGACCTTGATCTGGCCAACCTTAATCTCTTCCCTGCCTGCGGGGGTGATTACAGTAACACAAGGTTCGCCTTCTTTTCCAGTGCCTACCGGCGAAATACAGTGTCCGCATTTAACGATACAGTCGTACTCGAAAACTTCCTTTGCAGCGGCATAAAAGTGCTCACTCAACACGCCAAGGTGCGGCATCATAAAGATCGAATCAACAGTAATCATGGTGATGCCTTCGGGTTGGTATGCATCGAGCATCATGAGTGCAGCTTGTGCGCGGTGAGGTGCATGGCTAAGGACGCCTCCAGAACCTATAATCATGTCAAGCTTCATCATTTTGATGAGCGTGCTGCCGGTGTCGCCTTGCGAGAAAATCTCGTCGATGTTGCGCTGTTGTTGGTTGCCTTTCAGATTCCGTGCAAGGCTCTTATGATGTTCGAAAGCGAGTCTTAACGCTTCCCTGCTTACCGCGTGTTCGATTAACAAATCTTCGTAAGTTTGCGGAATCGTCGTGGGGCGAATCATTTTGTTGCGCAAACGATTTCGCACTTCAAATTTGTCAATCTCATAGGGCAGCCATCTTACGATGTTGGTCGTGCCAGCTTCCTTAAGCACATTACAAATCGAATAGCTCATGCCAAGGTTCGCGGAAACCGTGCGGTTATAAATCCGCTCTTCGTCTTCGTTTTGGAAAACGCTGAATACGTCGGTCGTGGCTCCGCCAATATCAACGCCTAGGATATTAAGACCTTCATTCTCGGCATACTCTTTTAGCAACTTTCCTACTGCGTTCGGAGTCGCCATAACCTCCTCGCTTGCCCACTCAAGCAAACGGCTATAACCAGGAGCCTGCTGCATTACGTGTTCAAGAAACAGCTCATGGATCGCATCTGCCGCCGGATCGCGATTTTCAACATTCAAGTTGGGACGAATATTGGCAACGATGCGCAACTCAATCCCGTCTCCAAGAACATCCTTCACCTCTTCGCGAGCTTCCTTGTTGCCCGCAAAGATGATCGGCAACTTCATGTCGCCAAACCGTGGCTTGGGGTCTGCACGGCGAATAATCTCAGCCATATCGATAAGGTGGGATTTGGTGCCGCCATCAGTTCCGCCGCTCATCAGAATGATGTCGGGTCGAAGCTTGCGTAGCCGGTCGACCTTTTCGTAATCTTTGCGCCCGTCGTCAACAGCAAGCACGTCCATAACGATCGAACCTGCGCCTAGCGCAGCGCGCTCGGCCGATTCGGCCGACATGTTTTTCACAACGCCCGCGACCATCATCTGGAGTCCACCGCCCGCAGAACTGGTACTCACGTAGATGTCGGAGCCGTCGTTGCCGCCACCCCTAACTTCCACTTCCTTCCCGTCTTTGCGTAGCCGCCAAACTTGGTCGTTCTTGATCAGCTTGCGCCGAGCGACCGTAAAGCCTTCCGGCACAACATGCT